>QWCN01006567.1_pt1 | contig 10641 bp, 6 predicted proteins | sample 1972711 | NCBI WGS metagenome assembly QWCN01 (sample SAMN09866707, study PRJNA288562) | Human gut metagenome isolate term1_stool, whole genome shotgun sequencing... | isolation source: gut | host: Homo sapiens | place: USA: California | reverse complement strand
AAATAATTATTTTCCGTTTTCCTATTGACTATTTCTTTCTAATGCAATAATATAAATAGTAATTATACTGCTATGAATAAACGGTTAAAGGGTATGATTTTTACAATCAGCGTTATATCAATTTTGCATATGCGGCAGATTGTTTTTAAATAAGGGCGTGGTTTTATCATCAATCATGACAGTGAAAAGTCGCGAAAAAGTAATATTAACTGGTATCCTGGGCACATGGCTGCGGCAAAACGCATGCTGGAGCAAAACCTGAAGATTATAGACATCGTTTTGCTGCTGCTGGACGCGCGTGTTCCGGCTTCGGGGAAGAATCCTGATCTGGACAGGCTTGTCGCCGGCAAGCAGCAGCTGGTCGTGCTGAATAAGGCGGACTTGGCCGATCCGGTGCAGACGGCCAAATGGCTTGCCGAATATAAAAGCCGGGGCATTGCCGCGATGGAGACCTCTTTAACGAAAAATAAACGCGCGGAGCTGCTTGCCAATTTGGACAGGCTGGCCGCGCCGGCGCGCGAACGCGCTGCGCAGCGGGGCATGAACAAAACGGCGCGCGTGCTGGTGTGCGGAATTCCCAATGTGGGGAAGTCCACGCTCATCAATACGCTTGCCGGCTCTGCAAGAGCCAAAACCGGCAATAAGCCGGGCGTAACGCGCGGCAAGCAGTGGATCCGCGTTCACGACACGCTGGAGCTTTTGGATTCGCCCGGTCTGCTTTGGCCGAAGCTGGAGGATCAGCAGGCTGCGGCGCGCCTTGCTTATATTGGAACGATCAATGATGAAACGCTTGATAAAGAAGAGCTGGCGCTGCTGCTTTTGGCAGAGCTGATGGAAAAATATCCGCAGCTTTTATGTGAGCGTTACCGTATCGAACGCCCGGAAACTCCGCTTTCCGCTTATGAGGCGATCTGCCGCAGGCGCGGCCTGCTCCTGAAGGGGGGAGAGCCGGATTACCTGCGCTGCGCCGGAATGCTTTTGGATGAGCTGCGCAGCGGCAAGCTCGGCAGGATCACACTGGATTGGGCGGATAAGCTCTGAAGAGAGGAGAGGAAAACCGCTATGGAAAACCCTATGCTCTATTTGGAGAGGGATCTTTGGGCGCGCGGCGCGGAGCATGTCGCCGGCATTGACGAAGCGGGCAGAGGGCCGTTGGCGGGGCCGGTGGTGGCCGCCTGCGTGGTGCTGCGCCATGACGATGCGATCGAGGGCTGCAACGATTCCAAAAAGCTTTCCGCAAAGAAACGGGAGCAGCTCTACGAGCAGATCATGAACCGCGCGCTCAGCGTCAGCGTCGGGATCTGCGGGCATGAGGAGATCGATAAGATCAACATTTTGCAGGCTACCAAAAAGGCCATGCGGCAGGCGCTTGCGGAAGCCACTGTTTCTGTGGATGCCGTGCTGATCGACGGTAACCAGACGCTTGGCGTGCATCCGCGTGAGCTCGCGGTGATCGGGGGCGACGGAAAAAGCGCTTCCGTTGCCTGCGCAAGCATTGTCGCCAAGGTTACAAGGGACAGGCTTATGGCGCAGTATGACAGCCTTTACCCGCAGTACGGCTTTGCCAAGCATATGGGCTACGGAACAAAGGCGCATACGCAGGCCATTCTTGCCTGCGGGCCGTGCCCGATCCATCGCAGGAGCTTTTTAAAAAAGCTTTATGCCGCCGCGCCGTCTCCGGCTTCCGCCCGCGCGACGGGCAATGTCGCGGAGAATGCGGCAGTGGAATATTTGCTTGCGCAGGGCTGGGAGATTTTGGCGCGGAATTATCAGACACGCAGCGGGGAGATCGACGTGATCGCCCGCGAGGGGCAAACGGTGGTGTTCGTTGAAGTCAAGCGCCGTTCCACAGCGTCGGTCGGCAGTGCGGCACAGGCCGTTACGCCGGCTAAGATGAAGAAATTCCGCCAAACCGCAGAGAGCTATTTGGCGAAAAATGGGCTTCTTGAAACGCCGGCGCGGATTGATGTGATCGCCATTGACGGGATCGGAGAACAGCAGGAGCTGAAACATATAAAAAATGCATTTTGAGAAAAAGGAAGGAAAGCTATGAGGCGAAAGGGAAAACTTTTACTGATTTTTGCGGCGCTGATCGCCGTAACGGCGCTGGTGCTCAGCGGATGCAGCGGCAGCAGCGTTCCGAAAGGAGAAAATCTCATTGCAAACGGTGATTTTTCTCAGGCGGAAAGCAGCACAAAGGCCGAAGGCTGGTATGGGGACGCTTACAATGCCTCCAAGGCAAGCGGCGCTTTCTCTTATGTGATGGAGGGAGAGGACGGCAGCCGCTGTGCGAAGATCGTGCTGGATGAGAAAAACGACGCGCGCTTTGTGCAGAAGGTGGGCGTGAACGGCAACACCTTATATAAATTGACCGCGCGGGTGAAAACGGAAAACGTCGCGGGCGGCAAAACGGGCGCCAATCTTTCCGTAATGGATATCTTTACGGCTTCACGGAGCCTTTCCGGCACGCAGGGTTGGCAGACGATTGAATTTTATGGCAGAACCGCCGCCACGCAGACCAGCCTGGAGATCGGCCTGCGCTTAGGCTTTTACAGCTCGGAATGCACCGGTACGGTGTGGTTTGACGATATTACCATGGTGCAGGTCGATTCCGCGCCGGACGGCATAACGGTCGCCTCCTTTGCCAAAGAGCTGAACAACAATTCCAATAAGCCCACAAACACCGATGAAACCGCGAAAACCGGTCAGATCGTGGCGATCGGGCTGCTGGCGGCGTTCATGGGGCTTGTGATGTTCTATCTGGTGCGAAGAGATTTCTTCCGCAGCATCTGCAATGCCAACGGCGTGGTTTGGTTTATTGTCGTTTGTTTTGTTTCCGCAGTGCTTCATTTCTATTATGCCTATACGGTTCCGGGTTTTTCGGTGGATATCAACTGCTTCGGCGCTTGGGGAAACCGTATGCTTTCAAAAGGGCTTGATTTTTACGGCAACGGCTTCTGCGATTATCCGCCGCTGTATATGTTCGTGTTGGCGATTCCGGCGCTGATCAACAAGGCGCTTGGGCTGACGTTCTCCACCGGCTTTGGTTTAGTGATGTTAAAGCTCCCCGCTATGGTGTGCGATTTTATTTTGGGTGCGTTTATTTATCGCGTTGCAGGCAAAAAGCTTGGCAGTAAGATAGGAATGCTGCTCAGCGCGTTTTGGCTGCTGAATCCGGCGGTCATCGTCAACAGCGCTTCATGGGGGCAGATCGACGCCGTGTTTACGCTGCTGCTGGTGCTGGCGCTGTATTATATCATCAAGCGTAAAATGGGCGCGAGCGTGCTGTGGTACCTTGCAGCGCTGCTGTGCAAGGTGCAGGCGCTGCTGTTTGCGCCCGTTATGCTGGCCGGTGCGATCCGCTGCTGCATGTATTATGTCCGCGACCGTAAATCAGCGGACGCTGAAATCAAAAAGCAGGCTGGCTCGCAGCTTTGGCGCTTTGCGGCTTCCTTAGGCGTTAGCCTGGCGGTGTTTGTGCTGCTTTCCGTGCTGATGCAGAGCGGGCAGCCGCGCATTACCTGGCTGTTTGAAAAATATTTTGCCACCATGTCCTCTTATCCGTATGCGGCGCTGAGCACGTTTAATTTAATGTCCCTGCTGGGCGGGCAGTGGGCGCAGCTTGGAACTGAGGTTATGGGGCTTGGCATTACCTATCAAACGCTGCACTATATTCTGTTGTTTGCTTCCATTGCAGCTGCGGTTGCGCTGATGGTGATGAAATTTAAAAATCGGTGCGTGTATCTGTGGGCTTCGTTTATTGTTGCCGCCATCGTTACGCTCACGGGAACCATGCACGAGCGGTATCTTTACCCTGTGCTGGGCTTGCTGATTATGGCTTATGTGGTGCATCAGGATAAGTGCCTGCTCTATTGCTTGGGCGGCTTCTCGGTGCTGCATTATGCCAATGTGGCGCTTGTGCTGTATCTGCATAATGAGCCTGCAAAGTATTTTGCGGCGAACGATGCGGTGCTGCTCGTTGGCTCGGCCTTGCAGGTGCTGATGTTTGCGTACTTTGCCTATGTTTGCTTCAGCATTGTGCGTAAGGGCGAGGTCGAGGATGAACTGATTCCGGAAAAAACGGGCGCGCAGGAGGATTCGCGTGTGCTTGCCATGATGCAGGAGGAAAGAAGGCAGGCTGAGCTGCGAAAGGCCGCGCCGAAGCAGCGCAGCTTTACCGGGCGCGATTGGCTGATTATGCTCTCCGTTACGGTTATTTATGCGGCGATCTCTTTAGTCAATCTCGGTTCGACCAATACGCCGGAAAGCTATTGGGAGGTGCAGACGCGCGGCGAATGGGTCATGGCTGATTTCGGCGAGGTTACCGATGTGCAGCGGATCTATTACAATAACAGCATCAATGAAGGCACCTTCTATGTGGAATATTCTGTAGACGGGCAGTCGTGGGAGCGCATCAAATCCATCAGCTATAAAAACGGTTCGATGTATGTCTGGCGGCCTGTGCAGGATCTGGATGTGAACAATCCCGAAGCGAATACGGTTCAGGCGCGCTATATGCGCATTTCGGCGCAGAACAAGGGAATGCGCTTTAACGAGATCGTGTTTTTCTCCTCGCAGGAGGCGCAGAGCGCGATTCCGATCGTGAATGTAACCGGCTCCGGTGATCCCAACGCCGAGCACGGGTATGCCTGCCTGTTCGATGAACAGCAAACGGCCGTTACCCGCCCGACCTATATGACGGGAATGTACTTTGACGAGATCTATCATGCGCGCACGGCGTATGAGCATATCAACGGCTGGCAGGTGTACGAGATCACCCATCCGCCGTTGGGGAAGGTCATCATGTCGTGGGGCATCGAGCTTTTCGGTATGAATCCGTTTGGCTGGCGCTTTATGGGAAATCTTATGGGAATTCTCATGCTGCCCGCTATGTATGTGTTCGGCAAGCTGCTCTTTAAAAAGACAAGCTGGGCTTCGGCGCTTATGCTGCTTATGGCGTTGGACGGAATGCATTTTGTGCAGACCCGTATTGCCACGATTGATTCCTATGCGGTATTCTTTATTATCTGCATGTATGCGTGCATGTACAAGTATTATACGATGAACTACTGCACGCAGTCCTATGTGCGAACGTTTGTTCCGCTGGCGCTCAGCGGCGTATTCTTCGGGCTTGGAGCGGCGAGCAAATGGATCGGCATTTATGCGGGCGTTGGGCTGGCGGTCATCTATTTCTTTGCAATGTTCCGCCGTTTCAGGGAATACGGCATTGCGCGCAGGGTGGCCGAGGGCAGCTTGCAGGTTTCAAGTCAGGCGGAAAAGGAGCATTTTCTCCGCGTGAAAGCGCGGTTCTGGCCGGGAACGCTGGCGTCGGTCTGCGTGTGCGTGGTGTTCTTTGTGATCGTGCCGCTCACGATTTACTGCCTGAGCTATATTCCGTATTTCAATGCCCCAGGAAATAAGGGCAACTGGCTGGATACGATTTTGAGCAATCAGGAATATATGCTGAATTATCATTCCGGGCTTACGGGCGACACGCATTATTTCCGCTCCTCGTTCTACGAATGGCCTTTGATGTGGCGGCCGATGTGGTTTTATCAGGCGCCGGAGCTTTCCGGCACGGCAATGGGCACGATCTCTTGCTGCGGCAACCCCCTGATTTGGTGGGCGGGCATGATCTGCACGGTTGCGAGCGTGGTGCTGCTGCTGAAAAAAGCGATCCGCTATCGCCGCGAGGAAAATCCGGAGGCAATGCTTGCGCAGCGCAAGGAGCTGCTTATGCTGTTGTTTGTCTTTATCGGGCTGGGCGCCAACTATTTGGCGTGGGTGCTTGTGCCGCGCTCCACATTTATCTACCATTATTTTGCAAGCCTGCCGTTTATCATGATCTTCACGGTTTATGTTTTCCGCCTGCTGTACAACAGGCTCGGCAGGAAGGGCAGAAACATGATCGTTGCGTTCTTTGTGATCTGCGCGGTGCTGAGCGTTATGTTCTATCCGGTGTGGTCCGGCGTGGAAACTAGCAAGGACTATGTGGGAACCTTCCTGAAATGGCTGCCCAGATGGCATTTCTTTAACAACTGATAGGGGAATTTAAAATGATCATGCGTTTTTTCGATAAGATCGAGAGCCTGCTTGCGCGCCCGCTGGGAGAGCGGCGCGCGCAGGTGCTGATGCAGCTGGTGCGCTTCGGTATGGTGGGCGTGGTGAATACGCTGGTGGATACGGGCGTGTTCAGTTTGCTGTATTATGTAGCGTTTGCGTCCGATCAGCGGTACTACTATATTCCGTTTGCAGCCGGTTATATCTGCGGCGTGGTTTGCAGTTTTATTCTTAATAAGCTTTTTACTTTCCGTGATAAGCAAAGCGCGAAGCGCCAATGGCTGCCGTTTTTGCTTGTAAACCTTGTTGCGTTTGGCGTCGGTCAGGGAGCGATGTATCTGCTGGGGCAAGCGGCAATTACGGGCGTGCTTGCAAAGCTGATTACCGTTCCGCTGACATTGATTATCAATTTTGCCGGCAATAAGCTGTTTGTGTTTCGCTCAAAATAACTGCAGCTGAAGGAGGGGAACGGGATGCTTTCAAGAGTGGTTAGTTATGCGCTTTGCGGGGTAGAGGGCTGCCCTGTCAGTGTGGAAACGGACATTTCCGGCGGACTGCCTGCCTTTGACACCGTTGGCCTCCCCGACACTGCCGTTCGGGAATCCAGAGAGCGTGTAAAGAGCGCGTTCCGCAACAGCGGGCTGGAATTTCCGCCGCTGCATATCACCGTGAATCTTGCCCCGGCGGACATTAAAAAGGAGGGTTCTGTATACGACCTTCCTATTGCCGTTTCTATCCTTGCTGCGTCGGCGCAGATCGGAACGGGCGGGCTGGAGGACACGGTGTTTGTCGGCGAGCTTTCGCTCGGCGGTGAGCTTCGCGGGGTTCGCGGCGTGCTGCCGATGGCGATCGCGGCGGCCAAGCAGGGCTATACGCGCATGATCGTGCCGAAGGAAAATGCCGCCGAGGTGCGGTGTTTGGAGCATGTTACCGTTTATGCACCCGCTTCGCTTAAGGAGCTTGCGGCTTTTCTGCGCGGCGAGATCAATTTGGAGGCAGTTGCGCCTGAATCGTGGGAGGAGTTTCGGGCAGGTACGGACGCTGCGGTGGATTTTTCGCAGATCCGCGGCCAAAGAGCGGCAAAGCGCGCCGTAGAGATCGCCGCGGCGGGCGGCCATAATTTGCTGATGCTCGGCCCTCCCGGTTCGGGAAAGACGATGCTTGCGCGGGCTATTCCGGGAATTCTGCCGGAAATGACCTTTGATGAAGCGCTGGAGGTAACAAAGATTCACAGCATTGCCGGAACGCTTGGCGCGGGCTGCGGCATGGTTGCGGAGCGGCCGTTCCGTGCGCCGCATCACACGGCGAGCGCGCCTGCGCTCACGGGCGGCGGTGCAAAGGCCATGCCCGGCGAGGTTTCGCTCGCGCATAACGGCGTGCTGTTTTTAGACGAGCTGCCTGAGTATTCGCGCTATGCGCTGGAGGCGATGCGTCAGCCCTTGGAGGACGGCGTTGTTACGGTGTCCCGCGTGAACCGCACGGTTTCCTATCCTGCGCGTTTTATGCTGGTGGCGGCAATGAATCCCTGCCCCTGCGGCTATTACGGCTCCAAGGTCAAGCAGTGTAAATGCACGCCCATGCAGATTCAGCGTTATCTGGGGCGTATTTCCGGGCCGCTTGTGGATCGCATTGATATGCAGATCGAGGTGGATGCAGTATCCTATGCGCAGATCCGCGGGGAAGAGGGCGAGGAGGAGCCGAGCGCAGCCGTGCGCGAGCGCGTGCAGCGCGCCCGTGAAATTCAGGTGCGGCGCTTTCAGGGGCAGGGCGTGTATGCAAACGCGCATATGAACGCCAGGCAGCTCAAGCAGTACTGCTGCCTGACGCCGGAGGCGGAACAGCTTTTAAAGCGTGCGTTTGAAGCCATGAAGATGAGCGCCCGCGCTTACAGCAGAATCCTGCGCCTTGCAAGAACAGTTGCGGATCTTGCCGGCAGCGAGGCAGTGCTTCCGGAGCATATTGCCGAGGCGGTGCAGTATAGAAGCTTTGACAGAAAGTATTGGTGAGGGCATGAGATATACGGTTGCCGAGCAGCTGCAAATCGTTTTATGCGCGGCAGAGGGCATGACGGGTGCAAAATATGAGCGTCTTACAGAGGAGATCGGCAATGTTTTTACTGTGTGGGAAAGCATTAAATGCGATAAAGCGCCGGAATTTTTAGGCGCAAGGCTGATCGCAGAGCTCAAACGCAGCGCGAGCCGCGATTATTTTGCCGAGTTTTTCGGTACGCTTGCCGAGCGCGGAATTTCTGTGCTTTGCAGGGACAGCGCTGATTATCCTGCTCAGTTGCTCAGCTGTGAGGATGCTCCCGTAATTCTTTATGCTAAGGGCGAGATAGAGCTGCTGCGGCAGCCGAGCATTGCGATTGTCGGCACGCGCAGGTGCACCCGTTACGGAAAAGAGGTGGCGGAGCAGTTTGCGGCGGAGTTTGTCCGTGCCGGTGCGACGGTGATTTCGGGAATGGCGCGTGGTGTGGATGCTGCGGCGCATCTTTCGGCCTTGGAGGCGGGCGGCGGAACGGTCGCCGTGCTGGGAACGGGCGCGGATACGCCGTATCCTGCGGAGAACCGTGAGCTTTATGACAGAATCTGCGAAAGGGGCTTGATCCTTTCGGAGCTTCCGCTCGGCGCAAAGCCGTTGGCGGAGCATTTTCCGCGTCGCAACCGCATGATCAGCGGGTTGAGCGACGCGGTCGTGGTCGTTGAGGCGGGGGAGAAGAGCGGCGCGCTCATTACGGCGCAGTATGCAATGAAGCAGGGAAGAGAGCTGTTTGCCGTGCCGGGCAACATCAATTCTCTGCCGTCTGCGGGCAGCAACGCGCTTCTTGCGGAGGGTGTTGCCGCGGCTGTTCATGCAGAATCAGTACTCAGGAGCATCGGGCTTTGCGCAGAGCCTGCGCGGCAGACGCCGCAGGAGGAGCTTGCTGTGCTGACGGAGCCTGAGAAAAAGCTTGTGGAGGCTTTGCTTGAGGAGGATCTTAGCGCCGATGAGCTTTCTCAAAGAGTTGCTCTTTTACCGCAGGAAATCACAACCCTTTTGACAATGTTGGAATTGCGTGGTATAGTCTATCGCACGGAGGGCAGAATATTTGCCGTCAACCGCCGAAAGCTGATGCAGATTTGAAACGCTCTCCGCCGTTTTCATACATAATATTTATATAATAGAATTCCCGTTAAGGAAAGGAATGGTCGCATACATGGCAAAACTGTTGATTCTTGAATCCCCAAGCAAATCCAAAACAGTAGGGAAGTTTTTAGGAAAGGGATATAAAGTCGTAGCGAGCGGAGGGCATATCGTGGATCTGCCCAAAAGCAAGCTGGGCGTTGACATAGAAAACGGCTTTGAGCCGAAGTACCAAACGATCAAAAGCAAGGGAACGGTTATTTCCGAGCTTAAGGCGGAGGCGAAAAAGGCCAGCGAGGTTTACCTTGCAACCGACCCGGATCGCGAAGGCGAAGCAATTTCGTGGCATCTTGCCAATGTGCTGGGCATCGACCAGAGCAAGGCGTGCCGCGTGGTGTTTAATGAGATCACAAAAAACGTTGTGTTGGACGCGATGGAGCATCCCAGAAAGATCAATCAGGATCTGGTGGACGCGCAGCAGGCAAGGCGCGTGCTGGATCGCCTTGTGGGCTATGAAATCAGCCCGGTGTTGTGGAAAAAGGTGAAAACGGGGCTGAGCGCAGGGCGCGTGCAGTCCCCGGCCGTGCGGCTGATTGTGGATCGGGAGCGCGAGATACAGGCGTTTGAGCCGCAGGAGTATTGGTCGCTTGACGTTACGCTGGAAAAGGACGGCACGCAGTTTAATGCCGCTTTTCACGGCAAAAACGGAAAAAAACAGGAGCTGAAAAGCCGCGAGGAAGTGGATGCTGTGCTGAGCGGCTTGGAGGGTGCGCAGTATTGCGTGGAGGAGTTTAAGCTGGGCAGAAAGAAGCGTAGCGCGCCTACGCCGTTTACCACCTCCATGCTTCAGCAGGAGGCTTCCCGCAAGCTCGGCTTTACCACGCGGCGCACGATGAAGATTGCGCAGCAGCTTTATGAAAGCATTGACGTGGAGGGGGAAGGCTCCGTCGGCTTGGTAACCTATATCCGTACCGATTCTCTTCGGATCTCCGCCGAAGCGATCGAAGAGGTTCGCGACTATATTGGTGGCCGCTACGGAGCAGACTATCTGCCCGCTAAGCCGAATGTGTATAAATCCAAAAACAACATTCAGGATGCGCACGAAGCTATTCGCCCCACCTCGCTGGCGCGCGAGCCCAAGGCGATCCGTTCCTCGCTGACGGATGAGCAGTATAAGCTGTATAAGCTTATTTATGAACGCTTTGTCGCCTGCCAGATGACGGACGCTGTATATGCAACGAAAACGGCCGAGATCAGCGCTGGGGAATACGATTTCCGCGCCACGGCTTCCGAACGGGTGTTTGACGGCTATATGGCCGTTTATGTGGAAGGCAAGGATCAGGAAACGGAGGAGAAAAAGGCAAAGCTGCCCGATCTGCAAAAGGGCGAGCTGCTTACTTTTATCGCTTTTCTGCCTGAGCAGCATTTTACCGAGCCGCCGGCGCGGTATACCGAAGC
>QWCN01006566.1_pt1 | contig 10642 bp, 8 predicted proteins | sample 1972711 | NCBI WGS metagenome assembly QWCN01 (sample SAMN09866707, study PRJNA288562) | Human gut metagenome isolate term1_stool, whole genome shotgun sequencing... | isolation source: gut | host: Homo sapiens | place: USA: California | reverse complement strand
CACGGTTTCCAATCTGCCGATCACCGTTACCAAGGCATTCTCGCGCGGCAGCGATTTCATCGTGCAGACGAAGTACACAAACCAGCTTGATTCGGAGATACTCCTCCGCTCATACATCGTAAAGGTCTATCTCAACGGTCAGCTCGTTGCGTACGACCTCAACCGCATGGTGGGCATCAATATGAGAGTTAACGATATCGAGACCTTCACCTTTGTCATCGCCGGCAGCGACGTTCTGACGAACTTCGAAGTGGGCGACGGCGACCTGAGCATCGAGGTCGTTCCAACCTTCGACATTGTTCCGCCCGAGACCAAGGCGTGAGCAAAATAATTTAAGCAGCAAGCAGCCGCGGCAGAACATTCTGCCGCGGCTGTTTTTTGCCGGAGTGCCATCGCGCCGAGCGCCGTTGACTATTGGATCTGCAAATGCTATTATCGGAACATATAACTACACACGGAGGCTTAGGCAATGAGTAACAGACGGACGTTTTTCCAATATGTCATACCGTCCGTGCTGTCGTTTGCGCTGTCCGGAGTGTATGCCATAGTTGACGGCTTTTTTGTCGGCAACTCCATCGGCGATGCCGGGCTTTCCGCGATAAACATTGCCTATCCCGTAACTGCTGTCCTTCAAGCCGTTGGAACGGGGCTTGGCATGGGCGGCGCTGTTAAATATTCGATCCTGAAAGCCGAGGGAAACGCGGAGAAGGCGCGGGAATACATTGCCGCGGCAACGTGGCTGATGCTGCTTTTCAGCGTGATTTTGACCGGAGCGGTGTACCTCGCCTCAAAAAGCATTCTCGCTGCGCTCGGCGCATCGGGCGATCTGCTCACGCTCGGCGATGAGTATATAAGGGTGATCGCACTCGGCGCCGTTTTGCAGATATTCGGCACAGGGCTTGTTCCGTTTATGCGCAATTACGGAGGCTCGGTGTGGGCAATGCTTGCCATGATCTGCGGCTTTGCCGCGAACATCGTCCTCGACTATGCCTTCGTGTGGGTCATGGGACAGGGCATGTACGGCGCGGCTCTGGCGACGGTCATCGGGCAGGGCATCACAATGGCGATAGCTCTTGTTTACTGCGCGGCTAAAAAGAATCTCGCTTTGAAGGTCGCAGCTGTCGGCGCTCCTAAAACGGCACTTCGGATATTGAAGATCGGCCTTGCACCGTTCGGCCTTACCCTCGCGCCGAACATATCGCTTGTTATCATAAACCGCTTTTCGGTGTCCTACGGCGGACAGGAGGCGATCGCGGTCTATGCATGTATATCGTACATCATCTGCATCGTCTATCTGCTGCTGCAGGGCGTCGGCGACGGAAGCCAGCCGCTTATGAGCCGTTTTTACGGCGCAGGCAACAAAAAATCGCTCAAGCACACAAAGACGATGGCGTATGAATTTGCCATGGCTCTGGCGCTTATCGGAGGGCTGCTTATCTATCTGCTCAGGGGGAAGATCGGGCTGCTGTTCGGCTCGTCCGCCGCGGTGAACGCAGGGGTCATAGCGGTCATGCCGATCTTTCTTGTCTCGGTCCCGTTTGACGCGATAACACGAGTTTCAACGGCGGCATTTTACGCAACCGAGAAGAACGTGCTGTCCTATATCCTTACCTTCGCCGAGCCCGTGCTCATGCTTGTTCTGATGCTCGCTCTGCCGCCTCTGCTCGGCGGCCAGATAATGATCTGGTGGAGCACAGTTTTCGCAAAGATGATCACAGCACTGATAAGCATCGTCCTGACTGCCCGATACAGATAGAAAAAAAGGCGTGGCCGAACGGTCACGCCTTTTGTGCATTTTGTTTTTTAACTTTAAAATAGTGCACCGCCATGAGGACGATGAACACGCTGCTGCAATAGCCGAATATGGGATACACAACGCCGATGAGGTCGCCGAAGCCAAACAGGCTGCCGAGGAACATGCACAGAGCGCACAGCGCGGTGAACTTATTTTTATGCCCGGAAATGCGCGCAGATTTTGCCGCCAGCATACTAACGAAGGCGACGAGGCTCGAAAGCGCCGTGCCGAACATGGCAAGCAGAAGCAAAACGCCGTAAACATAGCCCCACACGGTGCCGCGGCTCTGAGCAAGGGCGAGCATCGGAAGCTGCGCATCGGCGGTTTCCGGCGCGGCCGAGACGGAAACGAGCACACTTCCGGCTATCAGCAGCAGAACGCACGCACCTATCGCAATGCCGCCTACCGCGGCTTTTTTGCTTTTTACATACGGGCCGAGCGGCGCGATCATGGCAATGCTGCCGAACACGTTATAGCAGGCGAAGCTCACCGCCGCGACGAGCCACGAGCTCATGAGCGGATTGCTGCCGCCGCCCGACTGCGGCAGAACAAGGCCGTTTGAGCATATACTCATGATGCCGAATATGAGCGTCACGACCGACAGCACCGGCACGGTCGCCGAAAACGCCGAGACCATGCCCGAAAATCCGGCCAGCGACACGACCGCGACGAGCGCCGCGAACACCGCCGAGCCGATGAACGGCGCAAGGCCGAACAGCTGCTCGAGCAGCGCGCCGACGCCGGCCGACATTATCGTGCCCACACCGAACAGAAACAGCAGCTCCAGCACCGTCACCGCGCCGCGCAGCAGCGGCCAGTCACGGCGCACAACTATCTTGTCGATCTCGCTGAGCCTCGTGAGTCTGCCCAGCAGGATCATTATGATTCCCGTGAAAAACAGCAGCGCCACGGCCACCAGCAGCCCGGCGACGCCCTTTGCGCCAAACGAGCCGAAAAATTGCCACAGCTCCTGCCCTGAGACATACCCTGCCCCCAAAAAACATCCGGCAAACGCCAGACCCAAATTAAAGCTTCCGATCTTCTTCATTTTTTCAGTGGCGAATTAGCGCACTCCTTATACATTTATGTTAGCGCCCGGTTTTTTAGCGGCGAATTGACGCAGCTGCGGATACATATATTGCGCTTGCCCGGTTCGAGGGTGCGTGCAAAACCGTGTGCGCTTCGCGCTACATTAGATTGTGCTATATTAGTGCAAAATTAGGCTGCACCCAATTGTCTTCCCCTTGCGGAGCTTGAGGGGAAGATGCCGCTTGCGGCAGATGAGGTGTAATTATATCTGCGCCATAGGCGCTACATTTTTTTAGAGGCGCATTAACGCTGGTGCCGATACGTTTTTTGCGGTTGCCCGACCGGTGGGTGCCGACGAAACCATCACAGCGGAACGGATAAATCCGTTCCCTACGACTGTCGATTTTCGTGCCGACAAAACCGTGGTGACGGGCGAGCAATGCTCGCCCCTACATGGCGCGGTGCAAAATTCAGCGCCGTACTTGCGTTACGCGAAACGTCACGGTTTTGTCATCAGTTCCGACACCGGGTTCACGCAAAATCCGTATCCGTAGGTGCGTCAATGCGCCTCTGAAAATCCATGAAGGCCTTGAAATCGACGCCGTGACCGGGATACTTGAGGTGCGCCAGCTCGTGCAGAACGACCTCTGAGATGAACTCGCGCGGTTCGGCGGCAAGGTACACGCTCAGCCATATCCTGCGCTCGGCAACGTTGCAGCTGCCCCAGCGCGTTTTCATCTTTTTTGTGTGCCATTCGCGGCAGCGCAAGCCGGTCCTGTCCTGCCACAGCGCAAGATACTCCTCCGCGATCGGCGTTAATATCGCGCGGTAAAACTCGATTACCGCAGCCTCGCGCTGCTCGCGCGAGCTGCCCGGGCGCATGGTGAGCACGACCTCGCCGCCGGATATCGCGACGCCGGGCGTGCCGCCCTCCTCAACGCGAAGCCGAAACGGTTTGCCGAGCACGCGCAGAGTCTCACCGCTTTCAAAATTCTGCGGTCTGAGCCGGGCTTTTTCGAGCATCTGGCCGCGGTGCTTTTCGATCCAGCCGCGCTTTCGATCCAGTATCGACTCGATATCTGCGTCCGACATACGCAGCGGCGCCGTTACATGCACCTGGCCATCGCGCGTGATGCGTATATTCAGATTTTTGACCCGTTTTCGGGCAATAAATATCTTCTCCATTTTTTAGAGGCGCAGTAAAGCGCTGCTAAAAAGCATGGAGGGCGGCGGCAGCGGCCAGAGCCGCGGAATAGATACGATGGCGCTGCATTTTCGAGGTCTGATCCTTTGCCATGTGGCAGTCGGCGATGAGCACGACGCTGACGGCAAATGCGGCAGCACCGCTTGCGGCCTTGCAGCCGCTCGTCTTCGGTGACGTTGCCATGTGCAGCAGCGCGGCGAGGAAGTACGCACCGCTGGCCGCCTCATGCGCCTGCATCAGCGCGGCATTGGCCTTATGCATGCCCAGCTTCCGCAGTGGGTATTTCACCAAAAGTGCCGACAGCGCGGCCGCCGCGGCATATCCGGATGTCTTATGTACTGCATTTTTAACACTCATTTTTTCAGTAGCGCTTTGGCGCTCCTCCTATACGTTTATTGCGCGTTTATTGCGCGGATTTGTAGCGGCGTCAATGCGCCTCCAAGAAAACATTGGCATCGCCGCAGAGCTCTTTCAGCTCGGCGATGAGCGAGGGGTGGATCAGGCACTTTGCGCCGATGCGCCGCTTTTCGCGCTCGAGGTAAATTATCATCTGCTGCTGGCCGGGGAACATGGTGAGGATCAGCTCGATGCGCACAAGGCGCGGATCGTCCTCGCCGGGCAGCTTGACCCAGAGCTTGGAGTCGGCGTTTGGTCTCGGCGGCTCGGGCTTGAGCTTGCCGAGATCGGCTATCGGGCGGATGCTGTCCGCCATGAGCTGCGGCTCCTTCTCGTCGCGCATGGATATGCGGCCGCGCACGATGATGGGCGCGTTATCCTTGATGTAGATGCTGCCGGTGTCCAGCGCGCGCTGGAACGCGATCAGCTCCATCGCGCCGGTGTCGTCCTCGAGGTTGATGTAGCTCATGAGCGTGTTCGACTTCGTCGTGCGCGTGCGGCTTGACTGAACGACGCCGGCAACGGTGACGACGGAGCCGTCGGGATATGCCTTTTTCTCGCTCTCGGAGGCGGAGTCTGTCAGGATCGCACCGATGGGGACTATCCCGGCTCTGCGCACGGCGGCGCGGTATTCGTCCATCGGGTGGCCGCTCAGGTACAGACCGGCGGTCTCCTTTTCCATTGCAAGCAGCTCGGCTCGGGTGTATTCCTCGACCTCGGGGATCTTGATGCTTATGGCACCGGCCTCCTCGAAGTCCGGCTCGCCGAACAGGTTGAGCTGCCCCTCGACGTTGTTGCGGCTTTCCTGCTGGATGCCGTCGATCATGACGCCGGCCACGCGCAGCAGCGCCTTGCGCTTGAAGCCCATGCTGTCGAACGCTCCGGCGCGGATGAGGTTTTCGACCGCGCGGCGGTTCAGCTCCCGGCCTGCCATGCGGCGGCAGAAATCCTCAAGACTGCGGAACGGCCCGTCCTCCTCGCGGCGCGATATAAGCTCGTTTATGAAGCCGCGGCCGATGCTTTTTATCGCAACAAGGCCGAAGCGGATATCGTTTCCGCTGACGGAGAAATCGGCAAACGATTCGTTGACGTCCGGCGGCAGAAGCCTTATGCCCATCTCGCGGCATTCGGCGATGTACTCGGCGATCTTGGTGCTGTTATCGAGCACCGACGAGAGCAGCGCGGCCATGTACTGGCGCGGATAGTGCTTTTTCATGTACGCCGTGCGGTAGGATACTATCGCGTAGCTCACCGCGTGCGCCTTATTGAAGGCGTAGGACGCAAAGTCAAGGATCTCGTCATAGATGCTGTTTGCAACGCTTTCGGGGATGCCGCGCTTTATTGCGCCGTCGATGCCGCGGCTCTCGTCGCCGTGAACGAAGGCGACGCGCTCGGCGTCGATGACCTTGTGCTTTTTCTTGCTCATCGCGCGGCGGATCATGTCCGCCTGGCCGAGCGAAAATCCGGCAAGGCGGCGGAAAATTTCAATTACCTGCTCCTGATAGACGATGCAGCCGTAGGTGACCTCGAGTATCGGGCGCAGAAGCTCGTGCTTGTAGCTTATCTTCTCGGGATGTGCCGAGCACTCGATAAATCGCGGAATGCTGTCCATCGGGCCGGGGCGGTACAGGGCTATGACTGCGGTGATATCTTCAATGCTCTTGGGCTTAAGGCCGGTGCAAACGCCGGTCATGCCGGTGCTTTCAAGCTGGAAAACGCCGCTCGTGTGCCCCTCCGAGAGCATTTTGAAAACCTCTGCGTCGCCGTCGGGGATCTTCTCGACCTCGAAATCCGGCTCGGTGCGACGTACCATTTTCGCCGCGTCCTCGAGCACCGTGAGGTTTCGCAGACCGAGAAAGTCCATCTTGAGAAGCCCCAGCTCCTCGAGCGTCGTCATCTGATACTGCGTGACGACCGACTCGTCGTTTTTCGACAGCGGAACGTATTCATAAACGGGCTTATCGGTTATTACAACGCCGGCTGCGTGCATGCTCGCGTGGCGCGGCATGCCCTCGAGCGCTTCGGCAACGTCGATGAGCCTGTGCAGCATCTCGTCGCCCTCGTACATGTCGCGCAGGGGCTTTGACACGCGCAGCGCGTCCTTTATGGTCATGTTCGGCCCCATGGGTATGGCCTTTGCAACGGCATCGGCATCGCCGTAGCTTATGTCGAGCACGCGCGCAACGTCGCGCACGGCAGCGCGCGCTGCCATCGTGCCGAAGGTGACTATCTGTGCAACGTGGTCGTGGCCGTATTTGCGGTTTACGTAGTCGATTACCTCGCCGCGGCGGTTGACGCAGAAGTCGATATCAATATCGGGCATGCTCACACGCTCGGGGTTTAAGAAGCGCTCGAAATAAAGGCTGTATTTTATGGGATCGACGTCGGTTATGTTCAGAGTGTAGGAAACGACGCTGCCGGCTGCCGAGCCGCGCCCCGGGCCGACGGGGATCTTCTGGCTTTTCGCGTAGGCGATGAAGTCGGAAACGATGAGAAAGTAATCGACAAAGCCCATCTTTTTTATCATGGCAAGCTCATAGTCGAGCTGCTTTGCAACGGTTCCGTCGTCGTTTGGGTATCTGCGCGCAAGTCCTGCGCGGCAGAGCTTTTGCAGATAATCAAAGCTGTCGCTCTCGCCCTCGGGCAGCTTGAAGCGCGGCAGCTTGTATTTTCCGAACTCGAAGTCGTAGCCGCACATGTCCGCGATCTTTGCGGTGTTGTCGGCAGCCTCGGGGTATTCGGGAAACAGCGCGCGCATCTCGGCCTCGTCCTTGAGGTAAAATTCGTTGGTCTCAAATTTCATGCGCGCAGGGTCGGTTATGGTTTTCTGCATCTGCACGCACATCAGAACGTCCTGATAATATGCGTCGTCTTTTTCAACATAGTGCGCGTCGTTCGTGACGGCAAGTGGAATGCCGGTTTCGCGGTGGATGCGCAAAAGCCCCTCGGCCGCGCGCTTTTCGGCCTCAAGGCCGTGATCCTGGATCTCAAGATAAAAGCCGTCCTCGCCGAAAAGCTCGCTCAGCTCCAGCGCCTTTTTCTTTGCGCCCTCGTAGTTTCCGGCGTTTATCATGCGCGGTATAGCTCCGGCGACGCAGCCGGAAAGGCAGATAAGTCCCTCGGCGTACTCGTGCAGCAGCTCCCAGTCTATGCGCGGCTTGTTGTAAAAGCCCTCGGTGAAGGCCATGGAAACGAGGTAGCACAGATTTTTGTAGCCCGTTTCGTTTTTGCACAGCAGGATAAGGTGCGTGTACTCCGAGTCAACGCCGTGCTCCTTGTCAAAGCGCGATCTCGGCGCAACATAGACCTCGCAGCCGATGATCGGCTTTATGCCGGCAGCGCAGCAGGCCTTGTAAAACGCGACGGCGCCGTACATGACGCCGTGGTCGGTGATAGCAAGCGCGGTCTGACCGAGCTGCTTTGCGCGGTCAACGAGCTGCTCGATGCGGCAGTCGCCGTCGAGCAGCGAATATTCGGTATGAACATGCAGGTGAACAAAGCTCATATGATGTATCCTCAGTGCGTTACTTTACTATAAATGGCTCGTCGCTTTCGCTATATATTATACTTTGGTCGTTCGGATCACAAATATAGGTTCTAAAGAGTTCGGTTTCAACTCTATCTGTGTAAATCGCGCCACAATGATTGCACTCATTATCAACCCAATCGCCCATTTCACCACAGTTTCCACAAATGCTGTAAAAGGCATGACCGCTATTTACATAATTGCCATCAGGGTCAAACCAACGATTATAGCAGTAAAATACATTGGCCGTCGTTCCTGTCGGCTTTTCCTGCGCTGAGATTGGTTCAGCCTGTTTCTGCGTGAGCGTAGAAGATGCATCGGGTACGGATGTATGCTGTGCATCGGGCACAGACGTAGGAGTTGGCTTAGGTGTTGCCGTCATATTTGGCGTTGGTAGCACAGGCGTGGCTTCTGGCTTAGTCGGCTGAGACGAGCAAGCGCTCAAGCATATAATAGCAATTAGCGTTGTAGTAGCAAGAAACTTTCTCATATTCAGTCTTCCTCAGGTGTGTATGTCAGCAGCTTCTTGAGCCTGTGGCTCAGGCAGCTTTTTGATACCGGCGGATACGAGAGCGTGGCAAGGTCGGCAAGGCTTGCCTCGGGGTTTGCGTAGCGCAGCAGCGCTGCCTCCTGAAGCTTATCCGGCAGCGAATCAAGCCCGTAGAGCTTATCTATGCGGCGGATGGCCTCCATCTGCTTTGCCGCGGCCTCAACGACCTTGTCAGCGTTTGCAGAATCGCAGTTTACCTTGCGGTTTATGCTGTTTTTCATATCCTTTTCGACCTTGGCGGACATGATATCCATTGCCGAGACCGGCGCGCCGATCGTCGTCAGCAGGTCTTCGATGTGCTCGCTTTTTTTGAAATACAGCAGATAGTCGCCCTTGCGCTGCGCCTCCTTGGGCGAAAAGCCCATCTCAAGCAGCACCGAGTATGTCTCGCGGCTTACGCTGTAGTGCGTCGTGGCAAGCTCCATGTGATAGCGCTTTGCCGGGTCTGTCACCGAACCTCCGGCGAGAAACGCGCCGCGGATAAACGAGGCCTTGCAGCACGGTTCCTCGATGACGCCGAAGTTTATGTGCAGCGAGGGGCTGTTCATGTCGTTTCCGACAACGTCGAACACCGCGCGCAGCTTATCCGGGTCGTTTACCCGGAACGAATGCTTCACGCCGCGGCTTTTCTCCGGCTCGTCAAAATCAATGCCGAATGCGCGGCGCATCAGGTGCGGAAGGCGCGCGGCAAGCTCGTCGCTTGCCGTCGTTATGCGTATTTCCTTTGCCGAAAAGCTGTGCGCATACAGCAGAACGCCGTAGGCCTCGGCAACGGCGCAGCATTTGCGCTCGACCCGAGGCTGACACAGCTCTGTTTTAACTTTTTGTGCGAAGGTTTTTTCCATTCTTATTTGTTTATATCGCGGTTTATGCTCACCGTCGGCACGCCGAAGCACTTAAGATGCCCGGCAAGCGCCGAGGCCACGGCAACGCTGCGGTGCCGGCCGCCGGTGCAGCCGATGGCGATCGTGAGGCTGTACTTTCCCTCTTCTATGTACAGCGGCAGCAGATACTCTATCATGTCCGTGAGCTTGTCCATGAAAACATTCGACTGCTCAAAGCTGAAAACATAGTCCCTGACCGGTGCGTCAAGGCCGCTTAAAAGCTTAAGCTCCTCAACGTAGAAGGGATTGGGCAGAAATCTCACGTCGAACACGAGGTCGGCGTCCAGCGGCATGCCGTATTTAAAGCCGAAGGACATGACGTTTACCATGATCGCGCGGTCGGTAGCGGAGTCGGAAAAGTAAGTGTACAGCTCGTTGTGCAGCTGCCCGAGGGTCAGGTGCGAGGTGTCGATAATATAATCGGCAATGTCGCGTATCGGGCGCAGCTGCTCGGTCTCCTTGAGTATCGCGTCCTCGATCGAGCCGCCGGACTTTGCCGCCAGCGGATGCGGACGGCGCGACTCCTTATAGCGCTTTACGATGACCGACGGCTTTGCCTCCATGAACAGGATCTTATAGCCGAAGTCCATCTCCCTGAGCGTTTCAAGGGCGTTGAAGATGTCCTTTATTCCGTTTTTTTCGCGGATATCCGTCACCAGTGCGACCTTCTCATAGCGTCCCTTTGTTGCGGCGCAAAGCTCGGCAAACTTCGGGATGAGTGCAACGGGCATATTATCCACACAGTAGTAATCCAGATCCTCAATTATGTCCGCGGCCTGGCTCTTGCCGCCGCCGGACAGGCCGGTTATGATAAGAAAATCCATATATCCTCTCTCCAAAACGCTCAGCTCGGCCGAACGTCGCTGCTCTCGGCCGCCGAGCCTGCGGCATTCTGCTTTGCCTGCTCGAGCATACCGTCGATGATGGTCTGCTTTCTCTCGCGCCAGTCGTCAACAAGCATCATGCCCTTGGGGTAGATGCGTATCTCCGGCTCGAGGGTGATCTGTGTCTGCGCATAGACCTCGCGGCGGACGTGGTCGAGCAGCTCAACGACATCGTCGTATGTTGCGCTGCCCGTATTGACCGCAAAGCCGGCGTGCTTCTGGCTTATCTGCGCGCCGCCGACGGTGTAGCCCTTCAGGCCGCACTGGTCAATGAGCGCCGCGGCGTAGCCGCCCACGGGGCGCTTGAACGCGCTGCCTGCCGAGGGCATATCCAGCGGCTGACTTGCCGTGCGCTTTTCGTTCATTTCCTTCAT
>QWCN01006560.1_pt1 | contig 10649 bp, 22 predicted proteins | sample 1972711 | NCBI WGS metagenome assembly QWCN01 (sample SAMN09866707, study PRJNA288562) | Human gut metagenome isolate term1_stool, whole genome shotgun sequencing... | isolation source: gut | host: Homo sapiens | place: USA: California | reverse complement strand
CCAAGACTCTGGAGGAATTGTGTGCCTGGGTGCAGGAGAGCGTGATGACGGAATTCCCGCCGTTTCTGCTGCTGAAGGAAGCAGTGGGACTCTTGCTGCAGCGGATTCCCGCGGGGAAGCAGCGAATGGAGTTGGCGGGAGTTGTGTACGACGTAACGCCCGCGGAGTTCCGAAACTGGCTGTTGTTCGTGCAGGTGGCGGCGCTGACGAAAGAATGCCTCTTTTCGGAGGTGTTTTCACTCATCCAGAAATACCCCAGTTTTCTGTCCCTGCGCGGCTGCTTCCCTCCTCTCACTCCCCTTTCCCTCCTTCACTCCCTCCAAACCGCCCTCCAAACCCGATCCCAATTTCCCTCCACCGCATCTCCCTCCAATCTCGACACGCCCTACTCCAAGTCCTCCTTCCTTCTCTTCAAGTCGAAACTCCGCGAACTTCTCCCGCCAACCGACGAGGAGGAGGAACCGACGAAACTCCCGCGGCAACAGGTGCTTCGTGGCGACTCGCGCTTCTCCGGCATCTCGAAGCGGTCGAACCGCGATTACGAAGAGGGCGGGAGTTTCGTTCCCTCCTTCCAACCGCGGAAACGACGGCGACTTCGGCGCGTGGTCGAAGAAGACGCCATTCCGCCCACAACACCGGCGGAACCCACACCCGAAGAGAGAGGAGGGATTCCAGAAGTGGAGCCCATTTCCGCACCCCTTCCAAAACCCTCTTCAGTGCCGTCGCAACAGGATGCTCACGAGATGGAAGTGCGCGTGTGCGCGGTGTTGGCGGGAAATGAGCAGGAGTACCGGGAGTTTCTTCCGCAGGAACAGGCCCGAAATCGGGAGTATTTGAACACGCTGCTTGTGTCCCGAATTCGTCGCGATTTTGTCATCTCCTGTTCCTCCATTAATGCGTAGGGCGTGAACACGACGATTGTCCAGCTCTTCATCAACAACGAAACGCCCGGAGTTTCCCTCCATCTCCATCCGAACGACAGAATCCAGGCCTATTTCAGCATCGACGCGGAGCAGTCTCTCTCCGACGCGTTCCAGAGCGTTCGGTTGTCTCATAACTACCAATCCTCCGGCTGTTACGCCATCACCAAACAGCTCCTCAACGACTCGGGGAGTTTCACCTTCACCACCCTCCGGGAGTTTCATCTGGACGGGTGTTCACTGACGGATCAGGACGTGTATTTCCTCTTCCTCCCTTTCCTGACGCCCTTTCCGCAGCTCGCTGCCTTCTCCATTCAAAACAACCTTCTCACCGATGTCGCTGCGCGGATCATCGCCTTCTGGCTGGCCAAGGGCAACGCGCCCGCTCTGAAGGAGTTGCGAATTGGGCAGAACTTCTGGCAAGGCGAGGGGTTGATGAAACTGCTGTTTGCGGCAAAGACGTACTGTCGTGTGGAGATGCTGGTAGAAAAGGGGGAAGGAGTGTGAGTGTATAGGAGGTGTCGGAGCTGAGAGTTCCGGAAGAGGGAGTGCAGATGATCATCCAGATGATTCGGGACGCCAATGTGTATGTGAGCGCGCAGACGCACCAGAAGAAGGGCTTTTCCTTGAGTAATGAATGCATCTGGAAATGAGGGAGTAGTTGCCAATTTCGCGCAGATTTCCTCCATCATGCGAAAGCGGCTCCTCTCGGCGCTGGACCCCTCCATGCTGGAAGTACTCGAGATTGCGGGCATGGAGATTCCAAAGGAGATTGAATACGTGATATTATAGCGAATTCGTCAGCATTAGCAGTTCGTGGAGCTTCTGTCTCGTTCTCCCATTCTCTCTGTTCTGGACGTCAAGTATTGTAACATAGTGGGACCGTTCTCCATGAGCATCACGATTAGAGTCTTCAAGTCTTGCGGCAACTGGTCGAAGCACCACTACCGAATATGGCACGTCTCGTGTGTGATGGAAACGCACCTGGCGATTTGGCCACGCAGACAGTATTTTTGGATTCGGTGGTGACCTTCCTCCACTCCCACGCGAACTGTACCGTCAGCGCAAAGGATATGGAGTTGAGGTACATTGTGGACGAAGACTTGAAGAAGCGACTCCTTCTTTAGCCCACTTGTTTGTCTCAACACCCTCTTTTCAACAAACAGAATCGATGGAAAATGAGCTTACTCAACCTTCACATTGCACGTAGTCTTCAGCTTCTCCAGAGCGGTACAGATACCGTCGTAGAGGTAGTTGACTCCCTTCTCGAGGTAGCACTCCTTGTCGAAGAAGGCGAAGTAGTAGCAGATGGCCACCTTGATGACGCCAAAGTAGTAGATGTGCGAGAGGATGTTGCTGTAGACGGCCAGCAGAGAGAAAAGCATCCAGTAGTACATCCACTTCTTCTCGTTCTTCCTCTCGTGGAGATCCTTCACGCAGAAAAAGAAGGTCGGGATAATAACCACGACGTTGGCAAAAATGCGGCGAGTGATAATGTACACCACGAGGGCAAGCAGCACAGAAAGAATCATCATAAAATAGTGGGGCTGGATGTGAGTAGCGTTCTCAACCTTCGTGACAAGCTCTATCTCTCATTCCAACACACAACACGGAACCATGCTTGGGAGTGATGGATTTGTAGAAATTCTCGACCTTCTTCCACTCAGCCTTAATCGATTCCTTATAACTCTCCATTTTCAGTACACGATAACAACAGACTAGGGAATGGCCTTAATTATTCGGGCGGGTTTCGGCTCATTCAGGCCCAATCACTTCCTTGCTTCGTTGTTCTGGCTTTCATAGATACATTATGGAATCGGAAGAATGGTATTACGTAGCTGATGGTCAGCAGGTTTCCGCGTCTCCTTCGCATTACCGAGTAGAATGGTCCCGTCCCCTTCTCTGACCTTCGGAATCTGTGGAAGCGAGTGCCTTTTCGAGTGGGTTGTGATCGTAGAAGCAGATCGAAAAAGCTACATACGTCTGGTGTTCTCTCATGGATAACTGGATGCCCATCGAGGAAAATCCGAGTCTGCTGAAGCTTCTAGAGCCGCCCAAAGCATCAGTCGCTTCATTTGTTTCTCTGAATGATAGATACCTCCTCCCATTCCAAAACAACACATTGTGGAGAAGCATGTTGTGAGTACAAATGAAAGGAAGATCGAAACGGTTGGATTTGCTCTTCTGGTTGTAATTCCGTAGAAAGCTCCCACTTCTCAAAAGAGCAGTCATGCAACGATCTCCTCCAATTTGCTGCAGGAGATCCAGGGAGCGTCCCTCAGTAGACTCAAGCACGTGTCTTCTCCGGAGCCAGCTCAGCCTTCTGCTGCTCCCAAGCCCTCTTCTGAGTCATCGTTCCTTTCCGAGCTCAAGGCCGCGGCCCTCAAGCGATCCATGTCCAAATCAACCTCCTCTCCCTCTTCATCCACCCTGAATGCTTCCTCTAGTCCTGTTCATACTACTGTACATGTGACACAGTCTTCCACCTCCAGTTCCAAGCCAGCGTGGAATCATTCCGCTCAGCCCTCCTCTCCCTCCTTCAAGCCATCCTCTCCCTCCTTCAAGCCATCCTCCCCTTCAAAGCCTATTTCCTCTCCTTCGAAACCCCTTTCCTCCCCCTCAAAGCCCTCATCCGCCTTCTCAAAACCAATCGAATCTTCCTCGATTCCCCGTCAAGCTCCCGCCAAAATCCTGGCGTCCTCGCCCGAGGGCTGGGAGGAGCGGCGCACGGTGGACGGCGTGCCCTACTTCTTCAACAGCAAGACGAACTGCCTGTCGTGGGAGAAGCCCGAGGCGCTGCTGACGGAGGCGGAGCGCGCGCAGGGCCGCGAGCAATGGGTGTGGGTGCGTGACGGCGACGCGGGCTGGGCGCCTGTGCGTGTGGTGCGATGAGGTGGTGAGAGTGATGCATAGGAGTCGTTGAAGGGCAACAAGGTGACGGGGTACCGCGAGGACGGACGTAATGTGATGGGCGCGGCGAGCGAGGGCGAGGTGCACTGGACGTCGCTGCGCGAGCTGCCGGACGACGTGGTGCTGCTGGAGGACACGAACGAGCCGTCGATCCTGTACACGGTGGAGTAGTTGCCATAGCCTTCGCTCACGCGCAGGAAGCGCTATCTGAAGAACGAGATCTACACCTGGGTCGGCAGCAACAAGACCATCCTGCTGTCCGTGAATCCCTTCCAGCAGTTGCCTCTGTACTCGCCCGAGCAGATCACGCTCCACAGCCATCCCCCGCCAAACCGCGCGCTGCCGCCGCACGTGTACGACATCGCCTACAGCGCCTTCCAGGAGCTCACCAGCGGCGGCGGCGACCAGTCCATTCTGATCTCCGGCGAGAGCGGCGCGGGCAAGACGGAGGCCACCAAGCAGTGTCTCGGGTTCATCGCAGAGGTGGCGACGGCGTGAGTATGTGAGAACTAGATTGCTGGGTCGGATTCCTCTCTCGAGCAGCGCATCCTGCAGGTACGATTTCCCGCCTTTTCTGACATAGACCAACCCCATTCTGGAAGCCTTCGGCAACGCGAAGACGGTGCGAAACAACAACTCCTCGCGCTTCGGCAAGTGGATCGAGATTCACTTCGATGACAACAACGCCGTCTGCGGCGCCTTCATTGAGTCCTACCTGCTTGAGAAGTCGCGCGTTGTCGTGCAGCAGGCGCAGGAGCGCAACTTCCACATCTTCTATCAGCTGTTCACGTCGCAGGAGCTGCGGCAGCGGTACAACATGACGCGGCCCGAGGATTACCGCTACCTGTTTGGCGGGAAATGTGTGAGCGTTTCGGGCATCGACGACGCGCACAACTTCATGGACGTTCTCGACTGCTTCGAGGCGTTGGACTTCTCCTCGGCCGAAAAGGACACTGTTTTTGGACTGCTCGTGGCGATTCTGAAGCTGGGCAATCTTCAGTTTTACGACGAGGATCCGTCCGCCATGCATCCCCACTCCAAGGTACGAAATCGGGGGTGTTTCCGTCATCGCTAGATCCAGAACCCCGACGTGTTGACGGAGGCTTCGCAGCTGTTGGGCGTTTCGGCGGGTGCTTTGGAGGAAGCGATCTGCACGCGACGCATTAGTGTGCGTGAAGGCTCGGGCGAGACAGTCACAGTCATCCCGTTGAGTTGTCGCGTGTGGGAGGAGGAGAAGGATGAAGCATAGGAGGCGGACCAGAACTGCGACGCGCTGGCGAAGGAGCTGTACGCGAAGCTGTTCGATTGGATCGTGGGTGTGGGAAGTGAGTGTGAGAGAGTAGGTGGAGAAGATCAACAAGAACCTGAACGGAAAACGGAACAAATTCATCGGGTTTTTGGACATCTTCGGGTTCGAGATCTTCCAGAAGAACAGCTTCGAGCAGCTGTGCATCAACTACGCGAACGAGCGCCTGCAGCAGCTGTTCAACAACAGCACGTTCAAGGAGGAGGAGACGGTGTACCGCCAGGAGGGCATTCAGTTCCAGCACGTGGACTTCATTGATAATCAGGTGGGTGTTGTGTCTGTTGTTGTGCAATCATCATTACAGTCTGTGCTGTCATTACAGTCGTCACATTACTCATCACTCATCACTGTTTTCACATTCATCACTGTTCTCACACCACATCACATCGCATTCATCACTGTTCTCACACCACATCACATCGCATTCATCACTGTTCTCACACCACATCACATCACATCACATTCATCACACCACACCACACCACATCACATCACACACACTCACACCCCCTAGGAAGTCCTGGACATGCTGGAGAACCGCTGCGGCGGCCTCTTCTCCCTCGTCAACGACCAGGTTCGCATCCGCAACGGCACGGACACCATGCTGCTCAAGAACGTTCCCTCTCCTCCCCTCCTTCACTCCCAGCTCCAAAACACACTCCCCAAGTATCACTGCTTCGACGGCTCCTCGGGCACCGCCAACGAGTTCGGGGTTTCGCACTACGCGGGCAAGGTGAACTACGACATCACGGGCTTCGTGGACAAGAACCGCGACCGCATCTTCGACTCTCTGTGGAACAAACACAGCAGCCTCACATCATAGCTACGAGCTCGTGTCCTCCTCCTCCTCCGCCTTCCTGTCCTCGCTCTTCCCTCCACTCTCCTCCTCCGCACTCAAAACCACCGTCTGCTCCAAGTTCCAGAAGCAGCTCAACGACCTCGTCTCCATCCTCGAGACCTCCCAACGCAAATACATCCGCTGCATCAAGCCCAACGACCAGAAGCGCAAGCTCCTCTTCGAAGGCCAGCACTCGCTCGAGCAGGTCCCGCCGCCCGCGCCTCCTCACGCCTAGCTCCGATACAGCGGCATCTTCGAGGCGGTCAAGATCAGGAAGCTCGGCTATCCCTTCCGCCTGTCGCATGGCCAGTTCATCCATCGCTATCGCTGCCTTCTCTTCAACGCGCCGCGGCCGCCCACCGCCACGCCCGACCTCCTTCGCGCCATCATTGCTACACGCCCGGAGTGCAAGGACCGCGTGTTCGTGGGCCGCTCGCTCGTGCTGTACAAGGCCACGGAGCACAAGATCCTGGAGCTGGCGAGGAATCTGGGTAGGACAGAAATCGGGCCGATTATGAGTAGCCTTGGACGAACTGCTACCCGTGGTGCAGAAGGCGGTGAAGCGCGTGCTGGCGATGCAGGGCATGTCCCTATTCTACAAGGTGCATAAGTCCGTCTCGGTCCCGATTGTTGTTCCCCCTCACGCCTAGAAGGCCATCGAGAGCAAGGACCTGGCCACCATCCAGAACGCGCTGGCCCTCTGCGAGGACGACGCCACTCAGGCACAGCAGCTGCTCCGCCGCCCCATTCCCGCCGTGCGCCGCGCGGAGGAGGCAGTGGCGTTCCTGCAGCGCATCGCGGAGATCGAGAGCCGCATCCACGCGCTGCTGGAGGGCTCGCTGACGGCCAACCTGGCGGTGGGGGCAGTGGCGTGGCATAACCCATAGCCGCTGATGGAGGCGGTGGAGGAGGTGGAGGCCAACGCGGAGATCGTGCCGTCGCACATGCTCGCGTTGGCGCAGGAGGCGAAGACGCGCGTCGCACAGTACGCCGCCTCGCTGGTGGAGCCTGACGTGGGTGCGGGTGAAGGGCGTGAGGCGTAGCTGCGTGAGGCGCTGTACACGCTGGAGAAGAGCGAGCTGGAGCGGCTGGTGGCGCAGGCGGCGAAGCTGTGCTACTCGTCGGAGAACGTGATGGAGGCGAAGCGGCTGCTGGCGCTGAGCGAAGAGGAGTTCTTCCAGCTGGAGATCAGCCGTGCGGAGCAGCTGGGCGTGCGGATGCCGGTGCGTGCTCAGCGGTAGGACGTGCGACGCCTGATCGACCGCAAGATCAAACTGCGCGATCTGCTGCTGCATCGCAACGAGGAACGGTACACCTTCCTGAGCTACTCGGGGCTGAAGACCCCGGAAGAGTACGCGAGCTACAAGATCCTCACGATGAACCGGAAGTGGTGGCGCGAGACCGCGTACACGTTCATCTCGCTGACGATTCCGACGTGCATCACGACGTGTTCGAAGGAGTGCGACAAGCAAGGCATTCTCCTGTTCAAGACGATTCAGGGCTACATGAAGGACCGGAAGTGGGCGTGGACGTGGCGTGTGATGCTTAGATACAACATGGAGGGCAGCCAGCTTGCCTACGAAATCATCATCCTCCTCCAAAACCCGAACACGCCGACGGCGCTGCGCACGGAGGCCTACTGCCAGCTGATCAAGCAGCTGACGCAGAACCCCAGCACGCAGAGCGTTTCCCTGGTGCGGGCGTGGGGGTTTCTTCACACGTAGGGTTGGGACCTGATGGCGATCCTTCTGCACTGGGTGCTTCCTGAGGACCACTTCCTGAACTACCTGATCGTGTACATCTGGAAACACGCCGACCACTCCGACAAGTGCGTGTTCGGCTGCGGGCTGAGCGGTAGGTTCATGCACGTGCTGAACAACAGCTACTACTCCGCCAAGTACAGGAAGGACAGCTCCTATGCCAACGGCTGTCGAAAGCGTCCCTCGTCCGCGGCAGAAATCGACGAGTTTTTGACGGACTTCACGATGGACTCACACCGCTTTAGCATCGACAACAAGCTGGAGTCCTACGGGAGTCGCATGGTGAGCGAGGAAAAGCCCGTGCGGACGCAGAGTGCGTCGCTGGCGCCAACCGCGGTTACGCGCTCGTCTTCGCACCGCACTTCCGTGATCTTCGCCGGCTCGGGGACGATGCGCAAGCAGAAGCCGGCGTTGCCCGCCGCTCCTGCGCCGCCGCCTCCAGTTGCCCGAAAGGAGACAGCGCTCGTTCTCTACGACATCACGCTGGACATTAATCCCGATGTCCTCGTGTGCAAGGAGGGAGATGGTCTGCGCTGGCGATTGGAGTGACGCGTAGTGATTGTGATTGAGGAGGACTTTGGCGACTGGCTTCGAGCCACGATGAACGGCAATGAGGGTTTTGTCCCCTACAACTACATTGAGCGGAGAAAGTAGTGGTGGTTTGTTGAAGAAACAGTCGATTCCTCTCGTTCCATGGCATCCACCACATGGAGGGATGCTCGGAGGATCTCCTCCCCTAGCTGAGGCAAAATGTCGGGGAAGAAGGACTCCAAATCTAGAGTGTAACGCGTGGATTATGGGAATACCATTGACACTCGGTTTTCCGAAAAGGAACGTAGCATTGGATGTAACACTGCAGTACACTAGATTTAAGAAGGAAAGAAGGAAGAATGAACCGGTTGGATTCACGAAGTGAAAGACCTTGCAGTTGTTGCAGATGAAGTTGGCTTCTTGAATGTCCGGAAGTGGGCTTGCTTCCAGAGAACGAGCCAGTGCTCTCCATTTCTCCAATTCGTTCTGTTCCGAATGGAATACCTTCCTTGTCCGTCTCTGCATGTTCTTCCCTCCCTTTCGATTCTAGTCATATGAACGCAACTCCGAATCGTCACTCCACTCCCAAAACGCTGAACGAGCCGCGCCCGTGCTTCTTCCATCGAGTTGCCGCCCTCCATCCTAGCGTTGTGGTCCAATAAGAGTAATGTGAAGGATCGTCCGAGTGGAGTCGGAACAAACAATGAAAAGGGTTCTAAATTCTCGCTTCAACAGAAAATCCAAGAGAGCAGCTCTGCTTGCTATCGAAGATGAAAGGAGTCTACACGTCAATCGATCGATACGCCTCTACGTTCAGCGTGAACGAGTAGGTGAACTTGTCGTTCGCAACGCCCTTGTAATACATGGACACGCGTCCCTTGGTATCCACCTTCACACGCGTCTCGCTGTCTCTGGAAGGCTTCACCGCGCAACCGAACGCCAACTCGGGGGTCTTTTCCTCAAGCGGCAGCTGCATCGTCGCGCCGAAGCGGACATTCCTGTAGGGCTCGGCAAAGATGGCGCCCTTGAGGACCGTGCAGTAGTTCATGGTGCCGAAGGAGAAGACGGCGTCCTTGTGGCGGTAGGCCACGGCGGCATCAATGCTCTCCACCAGTTCCTCCGTGGATCCCTGCATCTTGCAACCCACCAGGAAGGATCCCTTCTACGGATAAGCAGAAGGGCGAGCACAAACGAGGTACGACAGGGAGGTGGAGAAGGACTTGCTGCTGGCATCCACCATGGCATCCGTCGCAATCGTTCCGTTCATGTACTTCATTCCGCACACGGCCTTCTTGCATTGCCACTTCAGGACGTCATACTGAGTGCTATCCATCACACTGTATCATAGCTGCAAACCGGAGCATGAAGGTGGTGCTCTTGCAGACGTTCGGGATGTCCACTTCCACAATGGAAGTGCCGGTGGTTTCCATCGAGATCTTCTTGAAGTTGCAGTACTTTCCAGCGTTGATGTCCAAAGAGCACTTGCTCGTGATAGATCCGCCGACGCTCTTTCCTTCAAGAGCCACATTCTACTCTTATCACAATTCCACAGTCCCAAACCATGTTACAGAGTTTGGTCTTGAGAGTGGCCTTGCTATCCAAGCAGTAGCCGTCCTTCAACACGTCTTTCTCTCAGGGAAGCGAGAAGGAGTCCTACCATATGCGTTCTTGTTAATGTCGTCAAACAGAACAGATCTGAACATTTGATAATCCTATCGCCTTCGGGAGAAGCTTGATATGAAACCTGTTTGGAGAATTGGGACTTTTGTGTTGAAGAATTGGGCCATTTGGGCTGTTTTCATCCATTACGCAACTAACTGGCGATGGATGGAGTTATTTTGTATCCCATTCAGAGTACAATAACTGCAGCAATGTGCCAGACAATGGATAGGAATGGGTAACGGGATCTCGACTAACAAACACAAAACCAATCCTGGATAAAAGACTGTACAACGAACTGCAACTCAGCGACATCCACAAGGGTGTGATAGTTCACAGTAGGGTTCCACCACGTCTTACGAATTGAAAACGGGATCTCCTTCACAATCGAGGTCTCACGGAATTCGTAGTGTTGCATCTCACACATACGACTCAAATCACGGTAGAAATTGGCAACAAAACGGGGATTCATTATCTCCACGACAATGCTTCCGGAGTGCATAAACACCAGATTCGTCAATTGAGCTCCATGAATTGAAATCAGCATATCAGTCTCAGTCATCAAACCAACCTGCTCTTCATAGCTCATTCCATCGAATAGCACCAAACGAGTCCGATTCCATAAGGATCTCAAACCATTCACCACTTCAACGTCATTCTCATTACAACGAGACGAATTGCAATAACGAGATACGTACGTGATTTGACGAGGAGATGTCTTCACC
>QWCN01006553.1_pt1 | contig 10655 bp, 8 predicted proteins | sample 1972711 | NCBI WGS metagenome assembly QWCN01 (sample SAMN09866707, study PRJNA288562) | Human gut metagenome isolate term1_stool, whole genome shotgun sequencing... | isolation source: gut | host: Homo sapiens | place: USA: California | reverse complement strand
AAAATGTTGAAACACATATAAAATCAAATGCTATGACAAAGGCTTTAAAACAGCTGATTCATCAGCAAGTCTATCATTTATAAAGTTGTAAACTGGTGTAAATAAGAAAGAAAAATATTTTTTTGAAATTGGAGGAGGAGAAGCAGGATGGAAAAAATAAGATGCATTTTGAAATATATGATTGCAGTATTGTTTATGATCATAATGATGTGTTGCACAGGAACATCTTTTACAGTTTATGCGGCAGGTGAGTGGACAGTAGATGGCGATGCAAAAGATTATGTTTACATTCCAGGTGGTACTTATTGGGGTGGAAGTACATCAAGAACAGGTGCCTTGATTTACTGTGTAGATAAAGAAACAAAGAAAATTGTACCAAATACAATAAGAGTTTTGTGTAACAATACAAAAGATGAGAATGGCGAAGTGTGGATAGGTGAAACCTATACAAAAATGGGACATACAAGAGTAGGTGATGTTTATTGTGGTAATGCAATTTTTAAAAGATGTGCAGACCTGCCGATTACAGGAGACTGGGTCAATAGTGATGGATCACCATTAAAGTCATGGCTAGAAGCAGATTCAAATATACCTGACGAGGATGGAGCATACATTTGCAACGCAGCAAAGCTTACAAAAATGTTTATAAGTGATCAAGCCTTTCAAAAGGTCAATCATGGCAAATATTCAGTCTGTGTAGAAGGCATGTATGGAATGGCAATGTATACAAAAGCAGAGAATCCAGCAACAAAAGAAGTAGAAGATGCAGCATATTCATTACCAGAATCATTAGTAAAAAGTGAAAATCCAAGTTTAACAGGAGAAGAATTAGATAAGAAGCGAGTGTTTAAATATTTTACGACATTAAGAAGTTATGTAAAAGAATGTAGTGAAAGAGGGATCAGCGTAGCAGATCGAGATGGAGCAACAGGAACAGCGAATTATAAATGGATACAAAGTTGTGCGAGGTATTTTAGTATATCAGAGGAGCATTATCATTATGGAGAGTCGTAACTGTCCGTATAGTCCCTGAACATTTACTGTTCAGGGACGTAAGAAAATGATTCAGGTGTTTGCAGGCTTTTTTTGCGAAGCAAAATTTTAAATAAGCCTGCAAAAGCTACTGTTTACTGGTATGCCAGTGAACAGTAGTAAGTGCGGCAACAGGTGGAGAGCCATTATCAAATACAGATATCATAACAACAGGATGGAATTTTGCGGTAACAGATACTACTATGAAAAATTTATTATATAAAAGAAATGCGTAAGTTATAATATAGATATGGTCAGGTGCTTTTTAGGGATGACGATATTCCTATTGAGGAGAACTTCAGGAAGCCCCCAGCAACACAAATGTATTTTGAATAATAACAAAAAAGAAAAAAATTTTAAAATTTAAGGAGAAGCGGATGGAAAAAATGTGGTGTCAAATCATCACCTAACCATCACATTACTGTTATACAATACCATTAGAAAAAAGTATAGATGGACATTTTGTCAGATGAAAGGACAGGGGGCATACTATGAAAAGTCAATTCAGAAGAAACTTTGCAAAACTGCTTGCAGCTGCAATGGTTGTAAGTCAGATTGCCATTCCGGGCAGTGCAGTGTATGCGGATACCGCAGATACTACAGATGCGTCATGGGAAAATGCAGCAACATTTACATTTTCAGATGAAGGGATTACAAGCGAAGGTGCTGCAGATGAAACTTACACTGTAAAAGGGACTGCACTTACGATTAAAGCAGAAGGAACTTATGTATTAAAAGGAAGCTGTACAGATGGTTCCGTCAAAGTGAAAAAGGAAACAAAGAATGTTGTGATCGTATTAGACGGCTTAACGCTGACATCACAGACAACAGCGCCAATCTGTGTAAATAAGACAGCAGAAGCTGAGATCATAGCGGCAGCAGGAACAGAGAATACATTAGCAGATACAGCAGCAAATGCATCTTCCAATAACGCAGATGCAGAGAAAGCTGTTATCAAAGCAAAAGATGGTTCTACACTGACACTTTCCGGCAGCGGAACAGTCAATGTGTCAGCAAATGGAAAGAATGGTATCAAAGGCGGTGCAACAACTGCTTTAACCGTAAAAGAACAGAACTTAAATATCACATCTGTAGATAATGCATTAGCATCGGATGGTTCTGTGACGATCGACAGTGGTAATATCCATATCAAATCTACAGAAGGCGACGGAATCAAATCTACACCGGATGATGGAGATACAGATTCTGCCGGAACGATCACATTAAACGGTGGAACAGTCACAGTTGAGCAGGCAGTAGATGGTATCCAGGCAGCAAATGCGATCACGATCACAGATGGTTCTTATGAAGTGGTATGTTCTGATAATGCGATCAAATCCGATCTGTCTGTACAGGTAGATGGCGGTACACTTGACCTGACAACAGGTGGCGATGGTATCAAAGCATCCAATGCAACAAGTGATACCACAACCGATACAACGACAGACAGCAGTACAACAACTGATGATTCTACGACAGATGATGCAGCGACAACAACCACGACAGGTGATATTACGATCAATGGTGGTGATATCACGATCAATGCAACAGGTGATGACATTCAGGCAGAAGTCAGCCTGACCATTGCAGATGGCATATTTGATCTGACAGCAAATGGTGGGGCATCTACCACACTTGCATCTGATGCAGATAGTTGTAAAGGTTTAAAAGCAGGCAGTGACATTACGATAAATGGTGGCAAGTATACGATCAATACAGCTGATGATGCTGTACACAGCAATGAATATATCACCGTTAATGCAGGAACATTTAACATTAAGACAGGTGATGATGGTATGCACGCAGATACATCACTGATCGTAGGGCAGGAAAGCGGTGATGTGCAGCCAACGATCAATATTGAACAGTCTTATGAAGGATTAGAAGCAGGAACCGTTTATGTATACGGTGGAGATATTGATGTTGTATCAAGTGATGACGGAATCAACGCAGCAGGCGGTTCTTCTAACGGAACTGATCCGGGAGCACCGGGAACCGGTGGTGACGGATTCAATCCGGGCGGCGGCAGACCGGGAGGCAATGGTGGATTTAACCAGTCTGCAGGTAATATGGGAAATACAAGCACAAGCAGTGATTATGCAATTTATATGAACGGTGGAGATGTATTTATCAATGCTGGCGGTGACGGTTTAGATTCTAACGGTCCACTGACGATCAATGGTGGAACGATCTGCGTTTACGGTGCGGCAGCAGGTGGTACAGGAAGTGACAACTGTCCAATAGATGCAGATGGAACAATCCTGATCAACGGAGGAACGATCTTTGGAGCAGGTTCTTCCCAGATGGTAGAATATCCGTCAAATGCATCAACACAGAAATATTATCTTTCTACAAATACAACTTATAATGCAGGAACAATCGTCAATATCGTAGACAGCAGTTCTAACGTATTATATACAGAAACGTTATTAAAGAAAGCAAATTATATCTTATTCAGCAGTGCAGATATGGGCACATCTGGAAGTTACAGTGTAAAAACCGGAAAGATCAGTGGAAGTGACAGCGGAAATACAGGTGGAAGCACGGGAGGAAGTGACAGCGGAAACACAGGTGGAAGCACCGGAGGAAGTGACAGCGGAAACACAGGTGGAAGTACCGGAGGAAGTGACAGCGGAAACACAGGTGGCAATACCGGAGGAAATGACAGTGGAAATACCAGTGGAACAACTGGAGGAACGACCGGCGGAAGTACTACAGGAACAACAGACGGAATAACAAGTGGAAGTACCACAGGGACAACCGATGGAAATACCAGTGGAACTACAACTGGAACAACTAACGGCAATGGCAGTACAGACAGTACACAGACACCATCTGCCGCAGCAGCAGGAACTAAGCTGACAGACACACAGGGAAAAGCACTCTATGTTGTACTTGATGCAGATGCAGCAACGGTATCTTATGCAGGAACAACAGATAAGACAGCTGCAAATATCACGATACCGGCAACAGTAGAGATCGATCAGGTAACTTATACAGTAACTGCAGTTGCACAGAAAGCACTCTATAAGAATACAAAGATCAAGACAGTAACGATCGGTAAGAACGTAACAGTGATCGGAAAGAGTGCATTTGAAGGATGCAAAAAATTAAAATCAGTGACATTACCGGAAAGCCTTACCCAGATTGGAAACAGAGCATTTTATAACTGCGTGGCACTTACAAAAATTGTGATTCCGTCTAACGTAACAAAGATTGGAAAACAGGCATTTACAAATGCAAAGAAATTAAAGAACATTGTAATCAGGACAACAAAACTGACAGCAAAGAATATTGGTGCTAAAGCATTTAAAGGAACAGCAGCTAAAGCCACTGTAAAAGTGCCAAAGAGCAAATTAAAATCTTATCAGAAGATCCTTGTTACAAAAGGCATGAATAAAAAAGCAGCCATCAAAAAATAAATAAAGTGTCGAAAAGAAAGCTGCGAAAGCGGCTTTCTTTTTTTGACCTTTCTTTGCAGATGACGTATAATAGAAGCAGATTCGGAAACGATAACAGTAATTTAGGAGTAGTGATAAGATGGATCGTGAGAAACTGATCGAAGCAGGCATTGATTATGATGCAGCATTGAAACGTTTTGTCGGGAGAGAAGATCTGTATCAAAAATATCTGATACAGTTTTTAGCTGACGATAAGTTCGAACAATTAAAAACTGCAATAATAAAACGCGATGCCAAAGAAGCATTTAAACAGGCACATGCATTAAAAGGTGTGACAGGTACACTGAGTATCAGCCGTCTGTTTACAGCATTAGAAGAGGTAGTAACACCGCTTCGGATTGAAAATATCGATGAAGCAGAAAAAAATATGGAAAAAGTGCAAAAAGAATATATGTATGCGCTAAGTGCGATCAGAAGTGAAGTTGGTGTTTCATCATAGCAAGTTGTATGCTATAATATAAGTGTAGTGTGAACTGAAAAATGGCGTGTCCATAAGTAACAATTGTTTATTAGTGCAATTTATACTCTGGAGACCACATCATGATATGTATGAAGATAATAGAAAGAAGGAAAACATATGACAGACAGTAGTTTGATTATTTTTTTAGGAATCTTGATCCTGCTAGTTGTGATCGTTGCTGTTATTGCAGTAGTGTCAGCAGTATCAGGAGCAGTGGCTGCAGTTGCACATAAGGATATCGAGGAAGAAGAGTAGATAAGTATTATACAGCTATCATATGAATGACGATGTACCGGATGCTGCAGACTGTCTGAACATGAAAAAGTAATGGAAGGCATTTGAAAGACGCTTGACAAAATCGCATTTTCTGCGTACTATTATAAAAGTTAAATAGAAAAAGGTAATGAGAAAGAGGAGTACACAGATACGCTCATTAGAGAGAACTGCTCATCGGGTGCAAGGTGGTTTTGAAAACGATTTGTGGAAGGTAGCTTTTGAACCTGAGAACTGAAATGATGATAAGATCAAGAGTAGGTTTTCACGGATTATCCCGTTAAAGATAGAGAGATATATAGACAGAATGATTCCTGCTATATAAGCAAGGTGGTACCGCGCAGATGATTCGCCCTTGAAAGACAAAGTCTTTCAGGGGCATTTTTTATGAACATGATAAGGAGAATCAAGATGAGTAAAGAATTAGCAAAAACATACGATCCAAAAGGGATCGAAGACCGTCTTTACAAAAAATGGGAAGACAACGGTTATTTTCATGCAACGGCAGATAGAAGTAAGAAACCATTTACGATCGTAATGCCGCCGCCAAATATCACAGGCCAGCTTCATATGGGACATGCATTAGATAATACAATGCAGGATATTCTGATCCGCTATAAGAGAATGCAGGGATATAATGCATTGTGGCAGCCGGGAACAGACCATGCAGCGATCGCAACTGAAGTTAAGGTCATTGAGTCCCTGAAAAAACAGGGAATCGATAAAGAAGACTTAGGCAGAGACGGTTTCCTTGAAAAATGCTGGGAGTGGCGGAAAGAATATGGTGGACGTATCATTAAGCAGCTTAAGAAATTAGGTTCTTCCGCAGACTGGGAGAGAGAACGTTTTACCATGGACGAAGGCTGCTCTGATGCTGTTCTGGAAGTATTTATCAAGTTATATGAGCAGGGTTATATTTACAAAGGTTCCCGTATCGTCAACTGGTGTCCGGTATGCCAGACTTCTATTTCCGATGCAGAGGTAGAACATGAGGAACAGGACGGATTTTTCTGGCATATCAATTATCCGGTAGTAGGCGAAGAAGGAAGATTTGTTGAGATCGCAACGACAAGACCGGAAACCATGTTTGGTGATACAGCCGTTGCAGTCAATCCGGAAGATGAAAGATACAAAGATATCATCGGAAAAACACTGATGCTGCCATTTGTAAACCGAGAGATCCCTGTCATTGCAGATGCATATGTAGATAAGGAATTTGGAACAGGCTGTGTGAAGATCACACCGGCACATGACCCGAACGATTTTGAAGTAGGTAAACGTCATAATTTAGAGGAGATCGTTGTCATTAACGATGATGCAACGATGAATAAAAATGCCGGAAAATTTGCCGGTATGGATCGTTACGAATGTAGAAAAGAACTGGTAAAAGAATTAGAAGAAATGGGACTGCTCGTAAAAGTCGTACCACATTCCCATAATGTAGGAACACATGACCGTTGTGGTACAACCGTTGAACCGATGATCAAACAGCAGTGGTTTGTCAAGATGGATGAACTGATCAAACCTGCTGTTGAGGCAGTTAAGACAGGCAAGATCAATCTTCTTCCAAAACGTATGGAAAAGACATATTTTAACTGGACAGATAATATCCGTGACTGGTGTATTTCCAGACAGTTATGGTGGGGACACAGAATACCGGCATATTACTGTGAAGACTGCGGTGAGATGGTCGTAGCAAAAAAAGCACCGGAAAAATGCCCGAAATGCGGATGCGTGCATATGAAACAGGATGAGGACACCTTAGATACATGGTTCTCCTCCGCATTATGGCCGTTCTCTACGTTAGGCTGGCCGGAAAAAACAGAAGATTTAGATTATTTCTATCCGAATGATGTCTTAGTTACCGGATATGATATCATCTTCTTCTGGGTAATCCGAATGATCTTCTCCGGTTTTGCACAGATGGGTGAAGAACCATTCCATACGGTACTATTCCATGGACTTGTGCGTGATTCACAGGGACGGAAAATGAGTAAATCCTTAGGAAATGGAATTGATCCGTTAGAGGTCATTGATAAATACGGTGCAGATGCACTCCGCCTGACACTGATCACAGGAAATGCACCGGGAAATGATATGCGTTTCTACTGGGAGAGAGTAGAAGCCTCCCGTAACTTTGCAAATAAAGTATGGAATGCTTCCCGTTTCATTATGATGAATATCGGAGATACCGAACTTACCGTTCCGGCAGCTGAGGATCTGCTGGCAGAAGATAAATGGATCTTATCAAAAGTCAATACACTTGCCAAAGAAATGACAGAAAATATGGATAAGTTCGAGATGGGTATTGCCGTACAGAAAGTATATGATTTCATCTGGGATGAGTTCTGTGACTGGTACATTGAAATGACAAAACGCCGGACATACAACCGCGAAAAAGATCCAAAATCAACCAATGCAGCACTTTATACATTAAAAGAAGTACTGACACAGGCACTTAAGATGTTACATCCTTTTATGCCATTTATCACAGAAGAAATTTTCTGTACCTTACATCCCAAAGAAGATACGATCATGCTTGCTGACTGGCCGGTATATGAAGAAGCACGTAATTTTGCCAAAGAGGAATCCATGGTAGAACGGTGCAAGGAACTTGTTAAGAGTGTCAGAAACCGCCGCAGTGAAATGGATGTACCACCATCAAGAAAAGCAGCCGTACACATCATATCTGAAAATGAAGAGGTACGTGATATCTTTGAAGCAGAAAAAGATATGTATGCAGGACTGATGGGAGCATCAGAAGTTCGTATACAGTCTGATAAGACCGGTATTGCAGAAGATGCCGTATCGATCGTGATCCCGGATGCCGTTGTGTATATCCCGTTAGAAGATTTAGTGGATATGGCAAAAGAAAAAGAGCGTTTAGAGAAAGAGCAGGCACGTTTAGAGAAAGAGCTTGCACGTTCTAAGGGCATGTTGAGCAATGAACGTTTCTTAAGCAAAGCACCGGAAGCAAAAGTGCAGGAAGAAAAAGATAAGCTTGCAAAATATGAGCAGATGATGGAGCAGGTAAAAGCACAGCTTGCATCAATGAAATAAATTGACAAAAGAAAGTATCTGCCGGAAATTGCATGGAAATATTGCAGATTTGTGTAAAATGTTGCGATGAGATAATAAAAACTTAATATTTTTTCGCTTGCATAATAGAACCACTATATTATAATGGTAAAAGAAAAATAACCATATAGTATAGTGGTTTTGTTATGGATAGATACAGGAGGTATTCAGATGATAGATTTTGAAGAAGAATTAAAGAAATTTCAGCCAAGCCTTGAAGTAGAAGAAGCAGAGGACGCTATATACAGCCGCGACTTAAGTGATATGACAGATATACTGCTTGAAATGATGAAAGAAAAACATAACTGATAAGGCAGGCGAGGTAGAATATGGAATGTTATAATTGTGGGGCACAACTTGGCAGAGAAAATTATTGCAGCAAGTGTGGTGCAGATGTAAAGATCTATAAGAAGATTCTGATGGCTTCAAACAGCTTTTATAATGAAGGGTTAGAACGTGCAAATGTGCGGAATCTTTCAGGAGCGATCGAAAGCCTGAAAAAGAGTCTGGAATTGAATAAGATGAATATGGATGCCAGAAACCTGTTAGGTCTGGTCTATTTTGAGATGGGAGAAACCGTGGCAGCACTCAGCGAATGGGTGATCAGCAAGAATTATCACAGCCACAACAATATTGCAGGGCAGTATTTAGGCGAGATACAGAATAACCCATCCCGTTTAGATACGATCAACCAGACGATCAAGAAGTATAATCAGGCACTTTTATACTGCAGACAGGGCAGCAGGGATCTAGCCATTATCCAGCTAAAAAAAGTATTGTCCTTAAATCCCAAATTAGTCAAAGGACATCAGTTATTAGCACTTCTTTATATGCAGGACGGTAAATATGAGCAGGCAAAGAAGTCGCTTAGAAATGCGGCGAAGATCGATGAGAACAATACGATGACGCAGCGTTATCTCAAAGAAGCGAATCGTGAACTCAGAGAGTCCAACCCGAAGAAACAGAAGAAGGACGATCTGATCTCTTACCAGAGTGGAAATGAAACGATCATCATGCCGGCACATTTTAAAGATAATTCTGCAGTGCAGACGATCATCAATATTGTGATCGGTATCGTATTAGGTGGAGCAATCTCTATGTTTTTACTCCTTCCGAATCTTAAGCAGCAGGCAAAAAGTGATGCGAATACCGCATTGAAAGCAGCAAATGACACCATTGCCACAAAGGAACAGACAATATCTTCTTTACAGAACAAGGTAGATGATCTGACAAAAGAAATGGAAGATACCAAAGAGGCTTCTGATACCGTAGAAACAAAACTTTCTTCTTATGAGCAGTTATTGACAGCTTATGCGGCATTTGTGGCAGATGATATTGATGCAGCAGGAACCGCATTAGAGAAGGTATCTGCGGATGATTTAAGCGATAAGGCAAAGACAATCTATGATGATGTCAATGCAAAGGTGAATGAAAAATATCTTGCCTCGATGTATCAGGAAGGTTACAGTGCCTATAACAAGGGAAATCAGACAACAGCCATTGAGAAGTTAAAGAAAGTAGTGGAAATGGATGAATCCTACCAGAATGGTAATGCAATATATTATCTTGCCCAGGCTTACCGGAGAGCAGATGATATGGAACAGGCAGTCATCTATTACCAGAAAGTATTAGAGCAGTATCCGGGAACAGAGCGTGCGCGTGTAGCACAGACCTATGTGAATGCACAGCAGAAAAATACTTCCGCTACACAGACAACAGGACAGACAACACAGGACCGGCAGGAGAATACAAATACACAGGATGCAGCCGCACAGCCGGATGGGGCAGACCAACAGCCAGCAGACCAGCCGGCAGATCAGCAGCCGGAGGCACAGGGACAGTAGGCGTGTTACAGATCAATAGAATACGATAGAGCAGTTATGCTTATACAAAAGACGTTAAACCCATAAAGAAAATGGGCGTTAGCGTCTTTTTTGTATTTCGATACAAGGGTCAACAGGTCAGAATTGCGGGAGCTGCAAAGCAACGGAGCAATTCGTGTATCATATATAACATTCAATGGAAAGAGAGGGAATCACATGGATTGTAAATATCAGTTAAAGGATGGATGTATGCGGATCTCAATGCCAAAGGAGGTCGATCATCACAACGCAGAACAGTTAAAAAAAGAAGCCGATCTTCTGATCGGGGCATACCATATACAAAAGTTGATTTTTGATTTTGCAGGGACAGAATTTATGGACAGTTCCGGTATCGGTGTAGTGATCGGAAGATGCAAACATATGGGGTACAGTGGGGGTGAAGTATCTGCAGAACACTTAAATGAACGGATACAAAAGGTTTTTGTCGTATCCGGCCTGCATAAGATCATTAAAGTGACGTAAGATCAG
>QWCN01012735.1_pt1 | contig 10662 bp, 9 predicted proteins | sample 1972711 | NCBI WGS metagenome assembly QWCN01 (sample SAMN09866707, study PRJNA288562) | Human gut metagenome isolate term1_stool, whole genome shotgun sequencing... | isolation source: gut | host: Homo sapiens | place: USA: California | reverse complement strand
ATTATTATGATAGTCATCCAAATCCATTCTTGCCGATTGGGAAAAATATTTATAAGCTTCATCCAAATATCCGATATCACAAGCAACTATTCCAAATATGCATGTTGATAATGAAGAATGATGTAACGTCACTTCTTGATAAAAATCATAATTTCTTCTTATTTCTTCTTCCGTAAATAAATTGCTATGTAAATACATTCCCAATATCGCATCTGCCTGTTTTGACATTCTATGGCGCATTATAAATAATGGATGATAATTTTCATAAAGCCATGCACGTTTTTCCGGCGGTATCTTAGATTCATCCCATGGTTTTCTCATCATAAATCCATCATCCATTGGATATATTTGACGTTTTTCATCATACGGAAAATACATCTTCTCAATAATCTGATTCCACATTTCTATCTCTTCTATAGAAAAATCTATTTTTTCTTCTAAACGAGATAATACTTCCGGTGCATTTTCATTCAAATAGCTCACTGCTCCTACAGCATCTCTCAAATTTTCACGCGCCATGAGATTTGTGTAAAAGTTATTGTCCACCAACACATTATACTCATCTGGTCCTGTTACATCACAAATACAGTATCTTCCATCTTTACATTCTGCAAAGCTTCCAACATCAGCCCACACTCTTGCTGTTTCTATTAAAATTTCTGCTCCTTTTTCTTTGAGATACTCCACATCTCCACTAACCTGTAAGTAGAGCGATAATGCATACGCTATATCTGCATTGATATGATACTGTGCTGTTCCCAACGGATAATATGTCGAAGCTTCTGCCCCATTAATGGTACGCCATGGATATAGTGCACCTTTCATATGTCCTAATATTCTTGCTCTTTCTCGCGCCTGATCTAGTGTTCCATATCTGTAATCAAGCAATTTCTTTGCAACTTCCGGTTCTGTGTATATCAAAACCGGCAGTACATACATCTCTGTATCCCAAAAATAATGCCCTTCATATCCTTCACCAGAGAGTCCTTTTGCTCCCATTCCTGTATGTCCGTCTCTTCCTGCCGCTTGAATAATATGGTACAAATTAAAGTGAATTCCTTGTTGTACAGCTTCATTTCCCTTGATTTCTACATCCGCTATTTTCCAAAAGCTTTCCATATATTCTTTCTGATATTTTTCCAGATAAAGACCGCCATCCGTTTCTGCCGCTTCTAATTCTTTATTCACAAATGTTTCCAACTCATTTTTCCCCATATCAAGCGCAGTTGAATAACAAATAAATTTATCTAATTTTACAGTTGTTCCCTGTTCACATTCCACAGATACCGAAATTTCTGCCATCATCTCTTTTATGTCTTTTTGCCAGGACAACTCTTTTATTAAATCATTGTTTTTCCATAACACATGAGAACTTCCACATGCCATTGTCAATTGACTTCCCTTTGTTGTGCCTTCATAATACATTTTATTATTTTTTGCCCACATTTTGTCTGGATCCAGCCTACGTCCAAAAGGACCATAATCAACAATCGGATTGGTTTTCCTTGTGTGATTTTCTACATCTGTCTGCATTTTTGAGACAAATTGAATTTCTCCCGAATAGTTTAATGGTGTTACCCTATATGAAATTAACATTATATTTTTTCTGGCAAATGAAACCAATCGCAAAATCTGAATTCTTGTTTTTTTCCCTTTCGGAGATGTCCAAATAAGTTTTCTTTCCAGAATTCCTTCTTTCATATGAAGCACTCGTTCATACTCTTCCACTGCACCGTCCATCATGTCAAATTTTTCGTCAGCAAGTATTACGTGTGTTTCTTTTAAATTCGGCAAATTCAAAAGAGACTGACTTAAAAGTGGAGAACCAAAATTAGCTTCTCCATAACGTATTTTTTCACTTTCATAGAATCCATTCACAAAATTGCCTTCTAATCCGGTATCTATGTCAAAATCATAGGCTTCCTCAAAAGTTCCTCTTGTTCCAATATAACCATTAGACAAGGCAAATGTTGTTTCGTTCCGATAATTATTCTTTATATCAAATTCCGTTTCTGTAATATCCCATACCTGAATCGGATAAATTGGTCGTTTATCTTTATCCATTTATTTCTCCTTATATTGAACTCTTCTTAACGCACCTTCCAGAAAATTTCTTCATCTTTAATAAAAGCCATTAAAAATTCATATGCATCTGGTTCTAAAGCCGTTTCATGTTTCAAGAGTGCCTGATATTTTAAATTATTAATCCCTCTGGCTTTTTTCATCTCTTCTGGTAATTCCAGTATCATTCGTTCTTCCCATTTATAATTGCTGTTTTCTTCCAACCCCTGCGGACAACTAAATACCGCTGTATCTCTTTCAGGCCAGTTATCATCCCCCGCACAGGAATGAATCAATCCACAAAATACCTTCGGTTCGTATCCGTTCTTTTTATTTAATATGTCCAGAACTTCGCATACAAAGTAATACAATCCTGAATGATCTCCATGCATATCATATTCGGATGTTGTAAAAATAACATCCGGTTTCTTTTCCTCCAACAACATTTCTAAATCTTTTTCAAATGTTATGCGATTATAGTCTCCATGTTTTCCATATTTTTTCATATGAAATTCGACTTTATCCTCTAACCCGTACGTTTCTCGTGCACAAGATGAAGGATAGATTTTCTGTTCATTTTTTTCATTATACAGATGTGTCAAAAAGCTTTCCCTTTCCGGCATTCCAGTATCTGCATACCCCATAATTTCAAATGATTCTTTATTGCTTCCAAGTGTTTCCAATCCCGCCAGACTTTCTTTCAGCCTTGCATAACCTTTAGAGTAATCTATGCAGCCATAATCACCATTTGTTACCATCACAACCGTATATGGAACATTGTTCTGTTCACATACTCTGATTACTCCTGCCGACATCAAGATTTCATCGTCCTGATGCGGCACAATAACCATTACATTATTACACTCTTTTTTGATATCCAGATTCATCGTCTTCACTCTCATATTTAATCTTTTCTTTACCCCTTTACTGCGCCTGCTGCTACCCCTGCAATAATATATTTCTGCATAAACACATAGAAAATCATAAGTGGTGCAACTCCCAGCATCAACATTGGGAATAATGCTGTCCAATCTGTGGCAAACTGTCCTATATTTCTTGTTACCTCTTGAAGAATGACATCATTTTCTCTGCTCTGCAAAAACAAAAGTGGTGTCATAAATTCGTTCCATACATTTAATGTTACGATAATTACAACGGTAGAAATAACCGGTTTTAATAAAGGCAGTACTATCAGGAAAAATCTTTTAAAAACAGAACACCCATCAATTGCTGCAGCTTCTTCCAATTCTTTTGGAATTGTCGATTCAATAAATTCTTTAAACAAAAATACAGCTTGCGGCGTATTAATGGCTACATCTACCAGAATAACAGACCACAAAGTATTCATTAGACCGAAGCCTTTTACAATTTTATACAAACTAACAATGTTCATCTGAAACGGAACAATCAGTCCTGCAAGGAACAGAAGAAAAACTCTGGTTCCCATTTTGGACTTTGTTCTTGCCAATGCATATCCTGCCATAGATCCAAATATAACAATCAAAAGAACTGCTGTTGCAGTAATAAATAATGTATTTCCAAACGCTCTTGGGAACTCCATATTGACCCATGCATTCACATAGTTATCCAACCTGAGTACTTTAGGCAAGCCAAGCGGATTTGCTGTTGCCTCCTGCGAACTTTTTAAAGTTGTAACAATCAGATAATAAATTGGTATAAACCAGATTACTGCAATCAGGATCATAAAAATTTCAGTAATCGCAAGATTTCTTTTTTCTTTTCTCATTGTATTGCCTCACTCCATTTTCCCATTAATTTTGTTACTATTGCACTGATTGCAAGAACGATAATAAAGAAGCATACACCAAAAGCTGAACCTGTACTGTAAAATCCTTCTGATATTCCTTTTTTCATCATAACTGTCATAACTGTCTGTGTTGCATCTCCAGGTCCACCTGATGTCATAGAATAAATAATATCAAATACTTTCATTCCACCAATCAATCCTGTAACAATTACAATTTTTACCGATGGACACATTAATGGTAATGTTACATACATAAATTTTTTTAGTCCATTGGCTCCATCAATTTCTGCCGCCTCATAAAGATCTGGTGAAATACTCTGTAAGTTTGCAAGGAAAATAACCATTGCCCATCCTGTCCATTGCCAAATCTGTGTTAAAATTACAGAATATAATGCATTTTTCGATGTAAAGAAATTCAATGTTCCCAGACCCAGCTGATGTAAAATATTATTAATTAATCCAAAATCCGAAGACGACATAATAAAATTCCATAAGTACCCTATAATCAGGGAACTAAATACTGCCGGGAAGAAAAATACCGCTCTTAACAAATTTCTGCTTTTTAATTTCTGATTTAATACAAAGGCAAGCGGCAATCCGAGTAGTGTTTGAAAGCCCGTTAATAAAATTGCATAGATAACGGAATTCTTAATAGCCGCCAACATTACCGGCGTTTGCAATACTTTTATATAATTCTTTAATCCCACAAAATGAAGATTTATGGGATTCATGTCTGTGTAGTCTGTAAAACTATAATAAATCGTATACAAAAACGGGGTAATGCTAAATAACAAATATATGATCAGTGCTGGTAAAATGAAAATAACAAAATATTTCCCAAGCTCACCAGCCCGTAATTTTCTCTTTTTTACCATTTTTATTCTCCTAAAAAGTCAAAAGGTGCCTTGCGCCACTTTGGACGCGAGAGGCACCTTATTCATTCTTCCTACTGTATCTTATTTTTCAAGTAATTCTTTTACTGCAGAATCAACATTCTTTAATGTTGTATCCAGATCCTGTTCTCCGAGAAGATATGACTGCATTTCTGTTCCATATGTTTCGTGTGCACTTGCTGCATCTCCCCATTCATTCCATGGACAATATACATTACCTGCTTCCAACGCTTTTGATGCACTTGCATATTCTTCCGGTAATTCAAATTTAGCTCCTTCAAGATAAGAAGAACCACCCTGATTATCTTCCCAGAACGCCTTCTGACCTTCCTCTGTTGAAAGTGCTTTTAATACTTTCATTGCTGCATCTTTATTTTTTGATGATTTGTTTACTGCAAAACCACATCCCGGTCCTCCAATCAGCCAGCCATCACTTGCTTTCGTTCCATAGAATGGCATCATATCAACCTTAAGATCCGGATTTTTGTCTTTAATAGTATCCAAATCCCATGGACCGGAACAGAACATTGCAGCTTTTCCAGTTGCAAATTCCTCAAGAGCCTGATCATGGTCAATACCTACCATATCCTTCGTGTATACTCCATCCGTAATCATCTCTGACCATTTTTCAAGATACTTATTCCAGTTGCCTTCTAAAGTGGTTTTTCCATTTCTGCATTTTTCTCCGAAATCTTTTCCTTCATCCGTTGAAAGATATTCTGCCGTTACAAAAGCCATCGAATTCTTTAACATCGGTTCCCATGATTTCAATCCTGCTGCTAACGGTTTAATTCCAAGATCTTCAAATTTTTTGCATACGTCCAAATATTCATCAAAGGTTGTTGGCAATTCGATATTGTTCTGCTCGAATAATTCTTTATTAAAATATGTTCCTTCAAACCAGCTGATTCCAGGTAATGCATATACATCTCCATCATAACTATATACATTTGTTCCTGCATCAGAATATTTCTTTCCAAGATCATTTACTTTTTCCAAATAACCTAATTTTGCATGTTTCAATGCAGATGCAGGTGATTCACAAATAATGTCCGGTCCTTCTTCCGCTTGTCAATAAACTGGAACTCAATTTTCACATCCGGCACTTCCTTTTCCAGATAATCCAGAAGTGTTTTCACCGTATCTTCATTGTTCCAATATGTCATTCGGATTTTGGTTTTACCATCACTTGTTTTTTCCGAACTACTATCAGAACTTTTGCCACACCCCATTGCTAATCCTGTTACCATTGTGGCACATAACAGAACGCTTACAATTTTTTTCTTCATATCTTTTGTCCTCCTCTATTTGCTTTTATTATAGTTTTTAACCATATATATTAAAATTGTACATTTTTTTGATTTATAACATTTTTTCAAGAAATGTTTTTATGAAAAAAGCGGGAAGCCATTATCCGACTTCCCACTTTTTATTTATTCTCTATCTCTTTTCTGATTTTAATGGAGAAACAAACCATCCCCTCATCCGTAGTTGAACTGTACAAGCCACACTCTTCATCATAATACATTCGAATTCTTTCACGGATATTATAAATCCCATATCCCTTTCCCGGAGTATTTAAAATTCTTTCCAATTCTTCACCAACTACCTTTGGTCCATTATTATATACATGAAATTCGAGAAATTCTTCACCGTATATATACTCTATCTTTATTTTTCCTCTTTCGGATTCACACAAATCTGCTCCATGACATATTGCATTCTCAACAATTGGCTGTAATAAAAAGTTCGGCATCTGACACTCTCCCCCAGCTTCATCCAGCTGATACTCTACATCAAAATTGTTTTCATGTGATTTTAGTTGAATTTGCAAGTATGCTTTAATATTTTCCAATTCATTTTGTACAATCGTAATCTGTCTTCCGCCATTCAATGCTGTCCGATAGAATGTTGCAAGAAGACCTGTAATTTCTGCGATATCATCCTGGTCTGATCTTATTGCCTTCCATTTAATACTAGATAAACAATTATACAGAAAATGAGGATTCATCATCGCCTGCAATGCTTTCAATTCTTCTTTTCGCTTTTCCAATCCTAACTGGTACATATCCTGCATCATTTGATTTATTTTCATACACATTTCGCGAAAGCTTTCTGCCACAACTCCTATTTCGTCAGAATACCCCTGCTCTATCTTTAGCTCAAAATTCCCCCTGCTAATCTCTTCCGCTCCATGTTTTAGTTGAAGAATTCTTGTACTTAAAATTTTAGAAATCACACTCATCATAATCAACGCAACCGCAAGGCACAATCCCATTACCAGTACTGTCGTTGCCATAATTTCTCGAATTTGCTCCGAAATTTCCGATTTATCAATATAATAATATAATTTCCAGCCATTATCCATTTCCTCAGATGTGGCTAATATATATTTTTTAGTTTCGTAAATCCTTTCTTCCCGATTTTCTTCAATATGTTGATAAATATTTTTATTTATTTCTCTATCTTTAATTGTTCTTTCCGTAATCTTCTTTCCATTTGCATCCACTAAAAGTATTCCATTATTCAAATAGCTTGATTGAAAAAGTCCATCTAAAAATTCATCTGCAAACACTTCTAATCGCATATATCCAATTGCCGTTGACGAAGTCGCCGAATCTAAAATCATTCGTGTCGCATAAATCCGGTCATCTTTAACACTCCACTCTGTTTTAAAGTTATTCTGGTTTTTTCTGAACCAACTTCTCTTTTCTTTCCCTTCTAATGGTTTCAAAAAACTTCCCAATGACTGTTTCACATATGGAGAATAGATTTCAATTCCCTTTATCTTATCATCACTGGCTATAAAATACCAAAATGTGGGTTCTACAGAATCGTTCATTTCTTTTACTAACGCATTTCTGTTTTTCAATCCATTTTCCAGACTTCCTCTTAACTTTGCATTATATGATAAATATTTAATATTGTCAGTTTCTCGTTGAATATCATTTTGCAAACTGTAAGAAATTGCATCGACATTGCTTTCCATTGTATGCTTCGTCTGTCTTATCAGATTTTTTTTAGATACATAATAAGAATACATGCCAAGTACTAAAATTGGCAATATAACCAATATCAGATAACTGATAATTAATTTTTTTCTGATAGATGCCTTTCCGTAATACCAATCCCATATTTTTTTCATATTTTTTCTCTCAATTGCTTAGGTGTAATTCCATAATAATTTTTAAACAGTTTATTAAAATAAGATTGATTTTCATAACCACACGCTTTAGCAATTTGAACAATTTTTAATGTTCCTTCTTCAAGCATAACTTTAGCTTTCATCATCTTCACGTCCGTTATATATTTTACCAATGTCTGTCCGGTTTCCTTTTTGAATATATAACTAACGTATGCTGGTGTTAAATTAACATTTTCAGCTACATAATTCAAACTTATATCTTTCGCATAATCTTTTTCTATCAGATTTTTAATTTTATGAATAATCCTTGAGTCATCTTGCTTTTCTACCGCTAACGAATCCAGCATCTTATCTATAGATTCTCCATAAATCTCCAACATTGTCTTTGCATTTTTTGCACGAAACATTCTTTCTGATGAAGCCAGTACCTCTTCCATTTTTATTTTCGGAGATTTATCATACAATGATTTTATGATAGAATACAATATATTTTGCAAATATAATTTACTGACTTTATCTAATGACAAAATCGTTTTCTTCAATAATTCATTTTGTTTTTTTATCAATTCCAAATCCATGGAGGCAAAAGCTTGTTCCAATTTTTTACCGGCACTTTCTACGTCCGAAGCATTCACTTTGTATTTTATGGATTTTAACCAGTTGTTCCTCTAATTTTGCATCATTATCTATCAAATCACTAATAATCATTACCGCTTCACTATGAGTTTCCTTATGTAAATCCATCAATAGTTTTTCTGCCTGCTCTTCCAACTGGTTTCCAGTAAGATACTTTTTTTCTTGAACCAACAGATATGCTTCATTCGGATACATATTAAAATATAATACATTTTTCCCCATATACATTTTCAAAAAATGAGTAAATAACTCTTCGTGTTCTTCAAAAAAATTCTCTGCAAATTCAACATCTAACAACTTACATCCTGTATTACTTTGTTCAAAAAGTATCTGATTTACTTTTTCTCTGTCATCAGCAGCAATATGCGCTCTATTAAATATCTTATAAAATAGATTTTTACGATTTTGAATTTCCGCATTTTGTTTTAGCTCATCTTTTTTATTATCATCATTAATTGCTTGTATGACGGAAACCATTAACTTTTGAAATTCTTCAATCTCTATAGGTTTCAACAAATAACTTACGGCATTTGCTTCCAATGCCTGTTTTGCATAATCAAATTCCCCATAGGCGCTATAAATAATAATTTTAATCTCCGGCCATCGTTTATACACTTCTTTCGCCAATTCTAGGCCATTCATAACAGGCATTTTTACATCAGTAAACAAAATATCTATTTTGTACTTTTCAATACATTGCAATGCCTCTTTTCCATTTGCTGCTTGCACGATTTCTAATGGATACTTATATTTCTTTATAAGCCAGGAAATCCCTTCTCTTTCTTCCCGTTCATCATCTACCAGTAAAATTTTCATCTCTTCATTCCTTTATGCTAGTGTATTCCCATATATTCTTGTGCATTTTGCACATATTTTATATAGTATACTCGCTATTTTATGAAATATCAAGCACCCATATAAAAATAGTGTGTAAACACACTCTCAACTCCCCTGCCCCTCATTCATGAGGGGTGGGTTTTTCTTTGTTCATTTTTATTGTAAAACTATTGCATGAGCAATATATTACAAAACATTTTTATTGATTATTATGAGCATATCCTTTACGAACTTCATCCTCGTCAAACTGAGATCGAAAATATCTCCAAGATGATTCATTGTGGTGATCCTTCTTATGGCGGTGCTTTCTTTGCATGCCCTGATTGTGGTAAATTGAAATTCGTTCCTTTCCGCTGTAAGTCTCGTTTTTGTCCTTCCTGCGGAAACATGTATAATCAAAAACGTTCTTTTCACATGTCTTGTAAACTGGTCAATTGTGTTCATCGACATTGTGTCTTTACTATTCCTGAAGAACTGCGTATTTATTTCCTTAATGACAGATCTCTTTTAAATTGTCTCTTTCATTCTGTCAGAGATGTTGTTCTTCGTATGTTTCACAAACAAAACAAAGCTGAACTTTTCACCCCTGGATTTATTCTGGTTCTTCATACTTTCGGGCGTGACTTGAAATGGAATCCTCACATTCATGCTCTTATCTCTGAAGGTGGTGCTGGTAATCATACTGTTTGGCGTCCTTGCACACACTTTGATTTCCGTTTCCTTCGCAATTCCTTCCGAAAAGTTCTTCTCGACCAGTTAACTAATAAGATTGGTAAATCTTTTTGTAAAGTTAAAAACGAAATGTATAGCAAACATGCCGAAGGATTCTATGTTCGTGCCAAGCCTAATCATTGTAAACCTGATGTTACTATTAAATACATCAGCAGATATCTTGGCAGACCTGTAATTGCAACTTCTCGTATTGATGCGTATGACGGGGATAATGTTACTTTTCATTACACCAGACACGAAGATAATCAGACTATCACCGAATGTATCCCTGCACTTGATTTCATAAAAAGACTAATTGTACATATCCCAGAAAAACACTTCAAAATGCTTCGTTATTATGGTATCTATGCTAAACACCATAAACAGGAATCAAAACTTCACAAATGTATTTATAAGAATAAAAACACAATAAAAATCTGATTATCCGCTAAAACACAGTATCTATCAGCATTTTCAAGGAAACAAACACATCAATTTACTACTTATTTACCACTAACGAATGAGCTTTGATACGCTAGTTTTCTTAGATATGCAAAGATATGGTACAGCACATCAGTATTGAAACAAGAAAAATTTAATATTTCATAGAC
>QWCN01006548.1_pt1 | contig 10663 bp, 9 predicted proteins | sample 1972711 | NCBI WGS metagenome assembly QWCN01 (sample SAMN09866707, study PRJNA288562) | Human gut metagenome isolate term1_stool, whole genome shotgun sequencing... | isolation source: gut | host: Homo sapiens | place: USA: California | reverse complement strand
AAGTCCTTTGTTTTCGGTCAAAAAAAGAAGGGACTAAGCCAGAATGCCTTGGTTTTCAAGGTCTTTCTGATTTAGTCCTATTATCGCACAATAATCTTTCGTGATGATCGTACCAATACGACCTGTTTTGACTTCTGCAAGCATCTGCTGAAAACCGGGACGATTATCGAAGTCAACGCCACTGTATCCGTCATCCACGAAGAATGTGGGATTTGGGAAATGATTCTGCTTTGCGTATTGAAGCAGGATCATTTTTTGCGTCTGTATCGAATTCGACTCGTCTGCTTTTTCGCCGTTTTTGCCTTCCTTTAAGCGAATATTGGGAATATAGTAATCACCACAACGGATATAGTTCAGTTCCTGCATCATATGTACCTCCACAAAAGCGTTTTTACGGGTAAAAAAAGAAGCGATACCCGGTTATCAAACCAAGTATCGCTAACTTTTGTTTAGCCAGCCCCGTCTGACAGATGCCGTAAAATAGTTAAATTTTTAGTTTAACTGTTTTACGAGCACTCGCCATTACAGGGGTGCGTTTATTTTCAGTTATAGAATTTCAGGCAGCACGGAAAGACCGTACTGGGCAAGGCTGTCGTCTTCCTCTCCGGTGCCGCCGCTGATGCCAAGGCCGCCTATCAGCATACCGTTTGACACAAGAGGGACGCCGCCGCCGAAGATGACGATTTTGCCATTATCAAGCTTATCAATACCATAGAAGGTTTGGCCGGGCTGCGCCAGTTTTCCCAGTTCTAAGGTGGACATTTTAACGGCTACGGCCGTATAGGCTTTTTTTAAGGCAACATCAAAGCTTACTAAATATGCGCCGTCCATCACATGAACTGCGATGGGATTACCGTCCGGCGTGCAGATTGCGATAACGGCCTTCATGCCGAGTTCGGAGGCATGTTGCTCAATTTTTTCAATAAGCTTTTTTGCAGTATTTAAATTTAGTTTTAATGCGGCATTCACTTGTTTTAGCACCTCCTGCACGATTTGCGCCTGCGGGGCGGCAGTCTGTGCGCTTGGCTTGCCGTTTGAGGCGTCCGCATAGCGAGCGGCTACATACAGATAATCGGAGAGCCGATTCAAATATTGCTTAGCGGTGCGGTCTCCGCCGAATTTGCGTTCTGTGGAAACAAGCGTGCGTTCGCAACGCCGGGCAATGGCTCTTGCCATGTCCAACTGGGCAGATTTTTTGCAACCGCCGGGAAGAACAAAAGCTTTTTCGCGTTCAAACAGCGTTTCCAAGCGGTCTATTTCCCGTTCCAGCAGGCTGACTTCATCCGTGGAGAGCTTATAAGCGGCATTGAATTGATCTGCTACGCCGGCCATGAGTTTGCTCAGAATTTCCTGAATATGCGAAAGAAAGGAAGAGTCATCGCGAGCATCGGCTTTTACAAGGCCTAAGGCGCATGAAAGCTCGTCAAGCTCGCCCAGCAGTGCGATGCGGTCGTCTGCTTTGGAAACTTGGCTGACTTTTACCAAATTCGTTATTCCGTTGTCGCCGTTTTTGGTATAGATCCCCATTGTTCTCTTCCTTTTAACATTTGCCGTAAGGCTTGTTTTAACAGTCTGTAAGCGAGTCGTTTACGGTGGCGATGACTTTGATTTTGCCTAAGATATGCCGGTTAAACTCCGGCAGATCCTCGGCCGGAATCCAGTACTCCTGATGATAGGAACGCCCAACAGTCTGCACTTCGTAGCCTGCGATAAAGCCGTCGTCTATTTCAAAGCGGGTAACATAACCCTTATAGCCTGAATTTTTGTCCTTCGTGTTCCAACGTTTGGCAATTTCAGCCGCATACTGTTCATTCAGCACAGGATAGAATATTGGCTGTTCCGGCAAGCGCGGAGGAAAAGCGGTATATTTGCTTTCCGCAATCAATATAAGCTCCGATTCGCCAACGGGACGATACAATATCATTGCAATGCCTCCTGCTGCCCATAATGATGGATGAAAAGCATTCTCCTCCAACAGTTATATGAAGTTCTGTTTGTATTATATGCGTTTTATCAGGCAATGTCAACTTAAAATAACATTAAAAGCGATGAAAAATCAAATAAAACCACATCATTCAACAAAATCGGTAAAGAAGCTTTCAGCGGTATCCGGCGATACGCTGTAATATTTTCCGTCCAGCATTACGGATACGCCGCTTTGGCAATGCCCCATGCAGAAGGCTGAGGTCAAAGAGACGCGGTTTTTCAGACCTTTTTCTTCGATCAGGCGTTCAAAGGTTTGAAAGACCTTATAAGAGCCTTTTACATGGCATGCACTGCCGATGCACACGGATAATTCAGTCATTTTTGATACAGCCCCTTTCTGCGGTTCATACCCGGTATTTCACATGCAGCAGCTCGTGCTCGCGGCCGCGCAGCAGCTGTTCGTAAAGAGCCTTTACCGTGGGATTTTCCTGAGAGGCGCGCAGCTCACAGTTTTCATCCTGCGCATAAAGCTCGCACATGCGTTCGCTGCGTGTGTTCTCACTGCCGATCGGCTGGCCGCCGCCGTTGATGCAGCCTCCCGGGCAAGCCATGACCTCAACGAGATCATAATGAGAACCGGATTGAATGCGTTCGATAATGGTTTCGGCGTTTTTTAAGCCGCTGACTACGGCGATCTTCAGCGTTTTTCCCTGATAGGGAAGGTCAAATTCCTTGATGCCCTCCAGCCCGCGTGTGCCGGATTGGGCAGCATTGCGCAAATCCGCGCCCAAATAGCGCAGCACTGCTTCCGTTACGCCGCCCGTTACGCCGAAGATAACGCCCGCGCCGCTGTAGGCAGGCAGGGGATCGTCCATCGGTTCGGGATCAAGCGCGGCGAAGTCAATGCCGGCTCTGCGGATCATACGGATCAGCTCCTGTGTAGTCATGGAATAGTCCACGCGGCGTTTGCCGTCTTTGATGAATTCTTCGCGCGCCGCTTCAAATTTCTTTGCCGTGCAGGGCATGATTGCCACGCTTACAAATCGTTTGCCGCCTTCGTCCTTATGCAGCTCTTGCAGCACCGAGGCAAACATTTGCATCGGTGAGCAGCAGGAGGAGATATTGCTGTTTAACAGCTCCGGATGCTTTTTCGAGGCGTAATTGATCCATGCGGGGCAACAGGAGGTAAACAGCGGAATGTTTTCTCCGGTTTTAAGTCGTTCTGCAAATTCATTGGCTTCTTCAATTACGGTGATGTCGGCACCGGTGCTGGTGTCATATACGCGGTCGAAGCCGATGCGGTGCATGGCGGCTGTGATTTTTCCTGTGGTATCGCTGTCTGTTGCAAGGCCGAATTCTTTTGCAACCGCAACGCGGACAGCCGGAGCGATCTGCGCAGCCACAAAAGTATTGCGGTCGCCAAGATCATCCCATAGACGATCAGTATCATCCTGCACTGTTATGGCGCCCGTGGGACATACCGCTGCGCACTGGCCGCAGCCCACGCAGGGGGATTCGGCAATCGGGCTGTCAAACGCAGGGCTGACTTGTATGCTTGAGCTTCTGCGCACAAAGTCGATCGCGTGAACGTTTTGCACTTCGCTGCACATGCGCACGCAGCTTCCACACAGGATGCATTTGTTTGTATCCCGAAGAATGCTTACGGAAGAATTGTCAACAGCCGGTACGGGGGCAGTATTTTTAAAGCGAATTTGGCGAACGCCGTAGCGATCGGCAAATTCCTGCAATTTGCAGTTGCCGTTTTTGGCGCAGGCAGTGCAGTCGCGGCAGTGATTGGCCAAAAGAAGCTCCAAAATCATTTTTTTATGCTTTCTGAGCTTGGGGGTATTGGTATAGATCTCCATTCCGGGGCGTGGCTGCGCGGAGCATGCTGCGTCCAGCGAGCCGTTTGCGTATTCAATCATGCACATTCTGCATGCGCCGTAAATGGAAAGCTCTTTATAATAACAGAAAGTTGGCAGATCAATTCCCGCTTTGCGGATGACTTCAAGAAGATTTTTTTCTCCGTTCAGAACGACCTCTCTGCCATCTATTTTTATGGTGTTTTCGCTCATAGTCAAACCTCCGTAACCGCTTTAAAGCTGCATGCGTCCTTGCAAGCGCCGCATTTAATGCATTTGGCGGTATCGATTGTAAATGGCTTGCGGATCTCGCCGCTGATCGCGCCGACAGGGCATTGGCGCGCACACTTGGAACAGCCGCGGCACAACTCGGGATCGATGCGGAAGGTTTTCAGCTTTCGGCATGCTCCCGCAGGGCATTTTTTATCGTAGATATGCGCCCGGTATTCTTCCGGAAAGCTTTTGATCGTGGAGATAACGGGTGAAGGGGCTGTTTTGCCTAAGCCGCACAGCGCCATATCCGAAATCATCGAGGCCAGCTCCTGCAAAAGCTCGATATCGCCGTCCTCGCCCTTGCCGGCCACGATGCGCTCCAGGATTTCCAGCATCCGCTTTGTGCCTTCGCGGCAGGGCGTGCATTTGCCGCAGGATTCCTTTTGCGTAAAATTCATAAAGAAACGTGCAACCTCAACCATGCAGGTGTGATTGTCCATTACGACTAAACCGCCTGAACCGATGATGGCTCCGACTTTTTTGAGAGAATCAAAGTCTAACGGCAGATCGAGCTGTTCTTTTGTCAGGCAGCCGCCCGAAGGGCCGCCGATTTGAACGGCCTTAAATTCCGCATCGCCAGACATTCCGCCGCCGATATCAAATACGACCTCCCGCAGCGTAGTGCCCATCGGGACTTCGATAAGGCCGGTGTTTGCAACCGTTCCGGAGAGCGCGAATACCTTTGTGCCGGGGCTGTTTTCCGGCCCGATGGTCTTGTACCACTGCGCGCCGTTATTGACGATCATGGGCACATTGGCAAAGGTTTCTACATTGTTTAGCACCGTGGGGCATTCGTAAAGCCCTTTTTCTACCGTGCGGGGCGGTTTTGTGCGGGGCATGCCGCGCTTGCCTTCGATGGAAGCTGTCAGCGCGCTGCCCTCGCCGCAGACAAACGCGCCTGCGCCGCGGTTGATGTGCATGTGGAAGGAAAATCCTGTGCCGAGAATGTTATCCCCAAGCAGACCGTATTCCTCCGCCTGACGGATCGCTTCCTTTAAGCGGCTTACTGCCAGCGGATATTCTGCGCGCACATAGATGTAGCCGTCAGCTGCGCCGCAGGCATAGCCTGCAATCATCATACCTTCAAGCATTTGGTGCGGAAGCCCTTCCATCACAGAGCAGTCCATAAATGCACCGGGGTCGCCTTCGTCGCCGTTGCAGACGATATATTTATGTTCTGCTTTTTGGCGGGCTACCTGCGACCATTTGCGCCCGGCAGGGAATCCGCCGCCGCCGCGCCCGCGAAGATTGGATTCGCTGATCTGTTCGATCACCTGATCGGGAGACATGGAAAAGAGAACCTTTTCAAAAGCCTTGTAGCCGCCTACGGCAAGATATTCGTCGATCTGCGTAGCGTCGATATGACCGCAGTGCTTCAGCATAATGCGCTGCTGTTTGAGATAAAACGGGATTGATTCCTGCTTGGCGTAAACGACGCCGTTTTTCTTATAGGCAAGACGTTCTACCGGTTCGCCGCCAAGAACCGTAGTTTCAATGATCTCGCGGCAATCCTCCGGAGAAACCTTCATGTACAGATACCCCTCCGGCTCAATGCGCACAAGCGGCCCCATTGAGCACAGGCCGTGGCATCCGCTTTGCTTTACGCCGATCACGTCCTGATGCGGATCCTTTTGAAGCTCTACGGCGCACGCTAACCCCATTTCCTCAAGCTGGGCAAGGAATGCTTCATAAACGGCGTGAGAGCCTGCTGCAATGCAGCCTGTTCCCGAACACACAAGGATCTTGCGTTTTGCAGCCGAGAAGGAACGCGCGCACTGCTCGCGCTTTGCATCCAGTTCTTGCTGTGAATTAAGCATTGCCGTATTCCTCCTTGAGTTTTTTTAGAAGCTCTGAAGCCTTATCCGGCGTCATGGTCGGGTGCACCTTTCCGTTAACGGTGAGCGCCGGGCCAAGCCCGCATGCGCCGAGGCATGCCACGGTTTCCACGGTAAAAAGCCCGTCCTCCGTGGTGGGGTGTTCTTCGTCCAGTTTAAGCTCTTCCCGCAGGCGGTTGAGAATCGGAATGGATTTGCGCACATGGCATGCCGTTCCGTCGCACACTTTAATCACGCATTTGCCCTTGGGTACAAGCGAAAAATTCTCATAAAAGGTGGCCACGCTGAAAAGCTCAGCTTCAGAAGAGCCGATTTTCGGCGCTATGTAAGCGAACACTGCCTGCGGCAGATAGCGGTAATGCGCCTGTACGTCCTGAAGAATGGAAATTGTATGGGTTTTTTGAAAATCGTATTTTTTCAGGATCTCGTCAACAGGCTTAAAATCGAATTCGGTACTCATGGTTTATCTCCCTGCTGCTGCGGATGTCCGCAGATAATAAATTGCTGTATAGATTATAGATGCGGTGCTGCTTTTAAAATGAAAAATAAACATGCGGAGAGCCTCGGCCGAAAAAGCCGAAGCTCCCGCGGGAAATCAGTTTTTGCTCAGCGCTTCGTCGATCGCGGCGGCGGCGTGCTTTCCTGCGCCCATTGCCAAAATAACCGTTGCAGCGCCCGTAACGGCGTCTCCGCCTGCGTATACGTTTTCGCGGGTGGTCAGGCCGGATTCGTCCTGCGTTACGATGCAGCCGTGCTTATTGGTCTCCAAGCCCTTCGTGGTGGAACGGATCAGCGGGTTGGGGGAGGTGCCGATCGCCATGATGACGCAGTCAACCTCCAACGTATAACGGGAATCGGGCTTTTCTACGGGGCGGCGTCTTCCGGAGGCATCTGGTTCGCCCAGCTCCATTTCCACGCAGTCCATACCGCGGACAAAATTGTTCTCATCGCCCAAAATTTCCACGGGGTTGTTCAGTACCTTAAAGATGATGCCTTCCTCCATTGCGTGCTCCACTTCCTCGTGGCGCGCAGGCATCTCTTCCAGTCCGCGGCGATACACTATGTAAACGTTTTCCGCGCCCAAGCGCTTTGCGCAGCGTGCTGCGTCCATAGCTACGTTTCCGCCGCCGACAACCGCTACATTGCGGGAGTGCTTGATCGGCGTGTCGCTGCCGTCGCGGTAGGCCTTCATCAGGTTCACGCGGGTCAGGAACTCGTTGGCGGAGTAAACGCCGTTATAGTTTTCGCCGGGAATGTTCATAAAGCGCGGAAGTCCTGCTCCGGTGCCGATGAACACGGATTCAAAGCCCTGTTCAAACAGCTCGTCGATGGAAATGACCTTGCCGATTACCATGTTGGTGTTGATCTCCACGCCCAGATTTTTCAGATTTTCGATCTCGCGGCGAACGATATCCTTTGGCAGACGGAATTCGGGAATGCCGTAAACCAAAACGCCGCCGGCAACGTGAAGCGCTTCAAAGATCGTTACGGCATAGCCCTTTTTGGCAAGGTCGCCTGCGCAGGTCAGACCCGCAGGGCCTGCACCGATGACGGCAACACGGTGCCCGTTCGGTTCGGGGCGTTCGGAGCCGGCAGCGGCATGCGCGTTGTGATAATCTGCCACAAAGCGTTCCAAACGGCCGATGCCTACCGGTTCGCCCTTAATGCCGCGAACGCATTTTCCCTCGCACTGTGTTTCCTGCGGACAAACGCGGCCGCAGACGGCAGGCAGAGAGCTGGACTTGGAAATGATCTGATAGGCCTGTTCTAGATCGCCCTTGCGAATTTCTTCGATGAACGCGGGAATGTTGATATTAACGGGGCAGGCGCCCACACAGGGCTTATTTTTGCAGTTCAGGCAGCGGTTTGCTTCATCCAGCGCCTGCTCTAAGGTGTAGCCAAGCGCCACCTCGTTAAAATTGGCGCTGCGCTCTTTTGCGTCCTGCACCGGCATTTCGTTTTTCTTTAAAGACATATTAGGCATCAGCTGCGCCCTCCCTTGAGAAGATTGCACGTTTCTTCGTGCTTATGGCGTTCAAACGGCTTGTACATGCTTGAACGCTTCATGGCTTCGTCGAAATCCACTTCATGGCCGTCGAAATCCGGGCCGTCCACACAGGCAAACTTCGTCTGCCCGCCCACGGTCAGGCGGCATCCGCCGCACATGCCGGTTCCGTCGATCATGATCGGATTCATGCTTACCATGGTTTTGATGTTGTATTTCTTAGTCAGAAGACATACGAACTTCATCATAATCAGCGGACCGATCGCGATCACTTCGTCGTACTGCTCGCCGCTTTGGATCAGCTCCTCAAGCGCGTTGGTAACAAGACCCTTGGTTCCGTAGGAGCCGTCGTCGGTTACCATGACCAGCTTAGAGGAGGCGTTTTTGAATTCTTCCTCTAAAATCACGAGATCCTTATTGCGGAACCCGACGATGGCATGAACCTCAGCGCCCAAGTTGTGCAGCTTTTTTGCGATCGGGTAGGCAATCGCACAGCCCACGCCGCCGCCGACTACGGCGACCTTCTTCAGCCCCTCTACGTGGGAGGCTACGCCGAGCGGGCCTACGAAGTCTTCGATGTATTCCCCTTGTTTTTTGGCGTTGAGCTTTTCAGTCGTAGCGCCTACGATCTGAAAGATGATCGTAACGGTGCCGGCCTCACGGTCAAAATCCGCTACCGTAAGCGGAATGCGCTCGCCGTCGGCATCTACGCGCAGAATGATGAACTGGCCGGGCTCAGCTTTTTTTGCCACGGCAGGAGCTTCGATTTCCATCAGCGTAACTGTTGGGTTGAGCTCTCTTTTGGTTTTAATTAAGAACATAATTTTCCATTCCTTCCCCCGATTGATCGTGCGTATGCATAAACGGATTCCGAAGCCGGACTCCGAACATATATTTTACCATACTTCGAGGCCACTTTAAATATCTTTTTATATATGAAAGCCATTTTATTTTTATATATTTACGCAGGTGTTTCGGCGTGCTACAATATAGCTGTTTCAACGGAACGGAGGGAAAACTATGCAGGTTCTGCAATTTAAAAAAGCAAATTGCAAAAATTGTTATAAATGCGTGCGGCACTGTCCGGTAAAGGCTATTGAGATCAAGGATCATCAGGCGCGGATTTTGGATGAGGAATGCATTCTTTGCGGTGCATGCACGGTGGTCTGTCCGCAAAATGCCAAAGAGGATATCAATGAGGTTCCGCGCGTGGAGGAACTGATCGCGCAAGGGCGTACCGTGATCGCAACGGTGGCGCCGTCCTTTTCGGCAGCGTTTGAGGGCTGCGCATTTTCCGTGCTGCGCGCCGCGCTTTTGCAGCTGGGCTTTTCGGATGCGCGGGAGACGGCGGAGGGCGCGCATATCGTAAAGACAGAGTATGAGCGACTGCTGGCGGAGAATCCGGAGCGTGTGATGATCTCGACCTGCTGCCCTACCGTTGTGCGGTATATCGAACGGCACCGGCCGGAGGCAATCCCGCTGTTAGCGCCGGTAATATCGCCCATGCAGGCTTCAGCGCAGCTGATTAAAAAGGAAATGCCGAACGCTTCCGTGGTATTTTTCGGGCCATGCGTTTCTAAAAAAGGGGAAGCAGGGCAGGGAGGAACGGATTTTGCCGTAACGTTCGACGAGCTGATCGACTGGCTTGCGCGCAGGAGCATCCGCGTGGAGAGAATGCCGGAGAATACTGCGCGGTTCAGCAGAATGTTTCCTGTTACGGGCGGCATTTTGAGTACGATGAAAAAGCAGAAGGGAATTTCTTATGCTGCGGTGGACGGGATGCAATCGTGTATGGACGCCATTGAGGAACTGCTTTCCGAAAACGCAAAAGGGCGTTTTGTGGAGATGAGCTCGTGCAAAGGCTCCTGCATCGGCGGGCCGGCCATGCCGGGAAGGCGGGCGTCCCTCGCGGCGCGCAGCGCGGTTGAGGCGGCGGCGGGCGATGATCCGCAGGCGGACTTTACCGCGGAGGAACGGCCGGAGCGGCAGCAGTATGCGGATCGCAGGAAAAGGCGGCCCAAGCCTTCGGAGGCGCAGATCGCGGAGATCCTGCGCCGAATGGGGAAGCTTTCGCCGGAGGATGAGCTTAACTGCGGAAGCTGTGGCTATGCCACCTGCCGGGAAAAGGCGGAGGCAGTGTTTTTTGGCCGTGCGGAGATCAGCATGTGTCTTCCGTTTATGAAGGAGCGTGCGGAATCGTTTTCGGAAACGATCATTCAGGCGACGCCCAATGCAATCATAACGGTATCTTCGGAAAACTTAACCGTGTGTCAGATCAACAAGGCGGCCTGCGAGCTGTTCGGCATGGGCAGTGAAAGGGATATTCTTCATGCGCCGGTCTCGCGGCTGTTTGACGATTATGATTTTGTTACCGTGATTGCGGAGGAGTTGCCGCTTTTGCAGAAGCAGGCATATCTTGCCGATTACGGCCTTTATTTGGAGCAGACCTTTCTTTATGAGGAGCAGAATAAGCTGATTATCTGCATTATGAAGGATATTACCGGATCCAAAAAAGCGCATGACCGAAGTATGAAAAGCAAGATTAGCGCGGCGAACATGGCTGACGATATTGTGGAAAAGCAGCTTCAGAATAAAGGCCGCAGTGAATGCGGTACAGATATAAAAGATGAACTTCACGAAGAATGCGGCGTCTTCGGCGCTTATAATCTGAAGGGTGAAGATATCGCCAATTGGGTATATTACGGTCTTTTTTCTCTGCAGCATCGCGGACAGGAAAGCTGTGGCATCGCAGTCAGTGAGAA
>QWCN01006544.1_pt1 | contig 10671 bp, 15 predicted proteins | sample 1972711 | NCBI WGS metagenome assembly QWCN01 (sample SAMN09866707, study PRJNA288562) | Human gut metagenome isolate term1_stool, whole genome shotgun sequencing... | isolation source: gut | host: Homo sapiens | place: USA: California | reverse complement strand
CTGAAGCCGCTGGTGCTGCCTGAGGACCTGAGGGTGATGCAGGCGCTGGACCGCGTGCTGCGTCTGCTATCGGTGGGCAGCAAGCGCTTCCTGTGGTTGCTGTGGTTGCTGTGGTTGGTGACGAACAAGGTGGGCCGTGGGTGAGGGACCTGATGGCGCGGCAACAGTGCTGCACCTGCCGCTGAGCAACGTGGCGGTGTTGGTGCAGAGCCCGTTCTCGACGACGGCTGCGCGACGGCGATCGGCGATCCAGCTGGAGATTGTGGAGTTGGAGTGCTGCGAGGCGATGGGCGCGGCGATGGTGGAGGTGGGCATGGGGGCAAGGACTCGCTGTGGATGGCGGCGAAGGTGGGCGAGGAGGTGGTGTGGATGTACGCGGGCTGTCCGGACATCTCGCTGACCGTGACGCCGGACATCAAGCACGCGGGCCGCTCCTCGCTGGTGTTGGTGGACCTCTCCGGCGGCCACGCGCGGCTGGGCGGCTCGGCGCTGGCTCAGACCTTCAAGCAGGTGGGCGACGTGACGCCCGACTGCGACACGGCGCTGCTGAAGCGCGCCTTCCTTGCGACCCAGCGTCTGCTGCGCGAGCGCGTGCTGCTGGGAGAGAATCAAAACACAGTTGTGATGACCCTTCATCGAGAGAACATGGCTATGGGTGTATAATCAGCTCCCATTGTTTGTTGACAAATTGGAGTTGTGTATTATGGAGAATCAGAATGCAGATTCCATTGAAATCATAATGAGTATTACTGATAGAGTAGGTGATTACGAGTTGCTAGAAAGGAAAAAGGGACGGTATCAGGAAGAATCAAGGCAATTAGACTTAGAGAGTTCTTTGACGAGTATAAGGCACGCAACAAGAATACAAATGAGATTGTATTGATGGTGAGAGTGAAGAGTGGATTGGATGCTGAGAGAATCGAATCGCTGTTTCCAGAACTGAAAGAATGCGACAATGAGCATCTTGTGGAATATATAGATGTCGTAGAGGAGGATGACGAGTTGTGGGTACTGCTTCCTTCTAGCGTTGATTGTATAGATTGTAATGGAGAATTGTGATTGCTATTCTCTCTCACAATTCTTGAAGAATAATAACTTTATGACTGAGGAGCAAGTGTGTAAGATCGCTCGTGGCTGTTTATTGGGATTGAATTATCTTCATGAGAGAGGTATTATGCATGGGGTAAGTGAATGATAATGGTAATGAGTGAATAGGACGTGAGACCAGTGAATCTGTTCCTGTCTGAAAGTGGTGTGTTGAAAGTGGGTTATTATGGATTGATAACACAAGCAGAGTGTTTTTCCATTAAGGAGGAAGACTGTGATGGTCTTCGCAGTTTTGCTCCTGAAGTGTCTAGTGGAGTACGTAAGATGAAGAGTGATGTGTGGTCGCTTGGTATTACGCTGATTGAAATGATGGGAATTATGCCATACGTTAAATATCCGAATGGCTGGTTACCCACATTGTATGGGGAATTTGAGTTGCCATGTACCAGACGTGCGATGAAATCAACTGCTTTAGTTGATTTCCTCGACAAATGCTTTAGAAGAGAGGTTGAAAGATGGAGCATGAATGAGTTGATGAATGTGAGTGGAATGTGATAGAAATAATGAGTAGCACCCATTTGTGAAGGAAGGCAAAGGAGGGAATGAAGTGTTGAGTTCATTGGTGAAAAACCTGAAGTATCAAGAGTATTGTGAACTGATGCTGAAGAAGGATGTTAAGCATTCATATGCTGCACTGAATGAGCATGATGGATTGTGCTGGTATCATGAAGGACTGGTTGAAAAGTCCCATTCTGTTGTCATGGAATTGAGTTTGAATCGACTTATCGAAGTGGATGTTGAGTCGTGTAAGTTGTTGCGAGTGAATGGAGAGGATGTGAAGGGAATTAAGCACAATCAGGTATTGGATTTGAGTGATGATGGAGAGAGATGGGAAGGTGATATGCTGAACAATCAACCCTATGGTTGGGGCGTATTGTATGACAGTGAGAACAGAATGGCGTATGAGGGCTTCCGAATTGGCGATGTGAGCGTGTGCTATGGTACTCGGTACTACTCTGACATTGGAGTGATTGAGTATGAAGGAGAGTTGTTTGAAGGAAAGCGATGGGGAAGAGGAGTTCAGTATGATCGAACTGCCATGACAGTCTCTGATGGAGAATGGGTGGATGATAAACAGCTGAGCAGACGAGTAGTATTGAATGAAGAGAATCAATTTCTTCACAATCACATTGAAGAACTGATCGTGGAGAACAACAGTTGTAATGGAAGAGAATGGGGTGTGTTGGACCTGTCTTTCATGCCCAAATTGCGATTGCTTGAAGTGGGAGATGATTGCTTTGAGAATGTGAATGAGGTAAAACTGATTGGATTGACTCAGTTGGAGAGAGTGGTGATTGGAGAGAGTTGCTTCACAGAGAATACGCATGAGTGTCAAAGCAATCCAAGTCATCACTTCTATTTGAGGAATTGCCTGCAATTGAGAGAATTGAGGATTGGTTGCTGGTCCTTCATGGATTATTCTGTGTGCGAGGTTGAGAATGTGAATCAATTGGAAGTGATTGAGATTGGAGAATTGAATGCAGTGAGCTGTAATTTCTTTTCTGCTTCATTGGAATTGAAGAGTGAGGTTGATGGAATGAAATGATGAATAGACTTGCACAAATTGAGGTCAGTTCTCATAGGGTATCAAACATTCTGTGATTGTCGTCGTGCAATGTTTGAGAGTGAATGGCTTGAAGAGAGAATGATGAATAGATTTGCATGAATTGATTACCATTCAACTTGGTGAAGATGCATTCCGTTTTAAGGATAGTTGCAGATCATCTGAATTGATCATGCGAAGTGGATATGATGAGATGAAATGATGAATAGACTTACCTAGACTCACATCACTCACTACTGATGATGATCACAGTGGTACATTCGAGAATCCTCATTCCGTTACTTTGGAGGGTATTTCTTGTCATTCCATCCTCACTAACAGACATACCCTTTCTCACCGATGTCATTCTTAGCGAGGGAGTTGCTTTTAAACACACAAAAGCCGTTCATACTGAGAGTTCCTCTTCCTCCTCTCCCTCATTCCTAGACATCACTCCCGCTCTACACGACTATCTTTAATCACTTCTTTCCTTTATACAACATTCTCCTATCCCATTTCACTATGTAATCTAAACTGGCACTTTTATTTTGCGCCAATTAACATTTACACATTACATTATAACATACCGAACACCTTATTCTGTATGATGACCACCCTTTCAACCCATTCCAGCGAATCTCACTTCTCTCCTTTCCTTTTCTTCCCTAACTCCAATCACACACCCCGATCACACACCCCTCTCCATTCTTTCGACACATCCCGAAATCCCTTCCTCCCAAGTGCCCCGTCAGAATTATTGAATCCCCGTTATTCTCGATGATCGCAACCACACGACAGTATTCTCTTGAGTAGTCACATTCAGATGATCTATTTGGTCAACTCGTATCACTATCAGTCCTTCCTCCATGGTGGTAGAAAGTAGGACCTTCATGCGGTGATTTAGTCGTGTAGGTCTTCTGCTGTGTACCAGAAGTATGCTGAGCCCGTGATTGCTCCCGGCGCTTTCGGCGAATGTGAATAAGGGATGACAATGGGAGTGTTTGTTGCAACAAGCGAGTTATTCGTTATTTGGGGTCGCTAAATTCCTTCACTTGCGGAATGACATCGATAATGCGAGGAGTGATCGCGTTTGAGAGTGTCAGGATGGCAAGCAGGGAAGACTGCGATTCTAAAGGGAGCCGGTTGAATACAGAGCGGTTTTCATTTGAGGGGACAAGTAGGGACTCGAAACGAGAAGGAAGTGAATCATCTCGCGGAGGAGCGGATTTGAAGAGGTTCAGCAGCAGTTTCAGTCCCCACTTCCACAGGGCATGACTCCTGGAGTTCTCATTCTCGTCATAAGAACAGGCGATTAGACACTTCAACAGGGAGTGCACACACTGAACATAGGAAAGCGACGGCTGATGCTCAATGAGGTAGGAGTAGAACTGAATGAGAGGCAGAGAATAGGAGGCGGAGCCGTTCTCAAGAAGTGCATTCCAAATCGCGTTGGCGAAATCCATGACCTTTTCACTATCCACTCCCCGCTGAAGCAGCTGGTAGCACCCCTCCACCTTGATCACAATCGTCTTGTACACCGCGTCGTTGGAGGAGGCAAAGATCACCCTCTGATTCAGCTCATGCATCATGTACTCAGTATTTCCTCCGATCAGGAGCAGGAGCAGTGCCGTGAGCGCGTTGACGTGGTGGAGAAGGACTTGGGACGCGGCTTCATTCCGATGGGAATCGGGAAGGCGAAGGGGATAGAAGTCCAGCAAGAGGGCACACCAGTCCTTGTTCTTCTTCTCCGTCAGGGTGGAAACCTGCTGGTGACGAAGGACGGTGAATGCATTCGCGGTCAATTCGGCAAGAAGCAGGAACCGTCGCAAATCACGCTCTCGCATGCTCTTGCTGCGAATCTTGGATTCTCTGTTGGATAGACTGAATTGGGAGGATCGCGAGGACGATTCGTCGCCCTCCTGGGGAATCAACTCAGATACTGCCATGAAAAGCATCTTCATGAGGGTCTGCATGGTGGAGACCAGCGTCGATTCCGAAGCGGGAGTGGAGGAAGAGAAGAACTGCGAAAGAGGGTAGATTGTAGTCCGCAGTGGAATAGAAACACAACTTTCTTTCAGCACGACCACAGACTCCGCCCTGTGCTTCTGAAATCCACTCCAGTTGTCGATCTCTTCATACACGCTGGATCCCACAAAGCAGGTTGAAAAGAACTGGTGAAGCGTCTCCAACGCCAGCTCACTCACAGGCCGCTGCTCGTTGCTATTTGCCTTCATCTGTGTGCGATTACTCGATAGAACGCCCCGATTCGAGACGGTGCTTGCCTTGGCGTCCACCGTCAGTTTCACAATGCTCGACAGCAGCTTGACTGTGGAATCGCGAAACACGGAAGGATCGATCTTCAGCAGCGTCTGCACCATCAGCAGTGATGAACGACGAATGGCCGGGTTGATGGACGTGAGTCCGTTGTTAACGAACACGCAGATCAGCCCAGAAAAGGGGAGGAGTTGCCCCTGATTCACATTCACCAGCAGCGAGCCGTAGACAGTGACGAGCGCTTGGCGCACACCAACGTCCGTATCCAGGAGCAGGGGAATGGTTTTGGTCACCAAAACGCTCAGAGACGTTGTATACAGGATTTCATTCTGCGCAAACAAGTCTCGCAGACCGAGAACAGCCTCCTTCCGAACGCCGGCATTGTAATGCGTGAACTGGCTCACCAAATCGTTCAGTGATTTGTTGCGATAGTTGACCATGTCCTCTTCTTCGCGCATAATGGACTGCTCTTGGATTCGGATGCGCTTCGTTCGGATGTTCACATTGGTCTCCCTTGGATTGACCTTCTTGGTTCCCACCTTCTGTCTGACCTTCTTGAAGTCGGGCTCGTTGTTTCGCTTCGGCATCAGCACAAATCTGGAACAAACACAGCAAGAAAGGCTAAACCGTGCTGTGCGTCGTGCTATAGTACTCCTGGGCCCACTGGGGCATGGGCTGCGACTGGTCCTCGTCCAAGGGGCTGGAGGAGGAGCCATCAAAGAACTCCACCTTGAAGTGCTTCTTGAACATTTCGAGGTAGCATTGTCTAGGCGTGACGGAAGAGGAACGAGCGCACGTGTAGTCCTCGAGAGTCACGTTGGGCTTAAAGGACTGAACGCTGCACATCTTCATTCCCTTCAACCCACAGGGGATAATACAGTCGAAGAGAGAGAGGTCGTTGGCCACGTTCACCGCAATTCCATGCATGGTGATCCAGCTGCGATGAAACCACGCAACAAGCCCTACCGAGCCACATGAATGCCGATCGAAGCGATTTTGTCCCCATTCACATAGACGCCCGTTTTTCCCTCGATTCTATCGCCCTTAATGTCGAATTCGGCAAGACTGTCGATGATGGACTGTTCGAGCTATTCATAATGTCAGGAAGGAAGAAAGATACTAGGCGCAGATAGGCGTGAAGATCCTTCACGTAGTAGTTGAGGTTGAGAATCGGATAGGCGACAAGCTGCCCGGGAGCGTGATGTGTGACCTGTGTGTAAGCAGCAAATGGGATGCAAACCTCTCCTCCCCTCTCGATGCGATAGAGTGTGTGTTTGTGGTCATTTTGGTCGAACAGGATGTTGCTCTCATCTCCTCCTCTGCCGAGAGTGTATCTAGGACGTGAGAGGGAGTGGAGAGGACTACACGGGAGGATGCTGAACAACAATCAGTTCGTCGCACAGATTCGTCCTGAACCGCTTCTTCTGCACCTGCTTCTGCCAGTTCCAAACCTTTTCGTAGTCCACCACTCCCAGACGATGGAGTCGAACGGGGCGCGGGGCTCCCACGCGTTTCTATGTGTGACGGGAGTAATCTACCGGTTACAACTGTCTTAAGAACGCCGTTCATTAAGAGAATAACAGGGATGAGAAGCGCGCTTGATAAGCAAGGGAAGCGATGGACCACTGGACGGGCGCCCTTTTGCATTTCTTTGTACTGCTTTCTCGTTTCTTGTGGTCGCATTGATAACCCGGTGTCGTCGCCATGGGAAATTGTGCTACGAGTCCAGGTGCAACCAATGGGAGGATGTGATGTGCAGAAACAGCAGAAGAGTACCAAAAGTATATAGCTGCAGAGAAGGAAATTGGTCTTTGCTGTTTGCGTGTTCTGACGGGTAGCTCTGGAATCGGACAAGTCTCCGTATGCCGTTCAGGACCATTCGTCGTCGCTGACGGCCGAGGATCTCAACCGGATCGGTAACGAGAACAAGGAGCTGCGTCTCTGGGTTCGAATCGACCGAGTGAAAGTCCGAAATGTGGCGAATTATTCCAATCTGTTTTGTAAGTTTAAATTTGCGGAGAACGTTCCCGTGAAGGTAGTGTGCCTCGCAATCCCGTCCCCTGTAGACACACACCATATTATCCGCGGGAACCTACTGGAGGTCCCAGTTTAGTTTCGAATACATTGCTCCGGAGGGACTGCGGTCCTTGCGACGTGATCAACGAGCGGTGGGATCACTCCTAGAGAAGATGCTGGAGGTGGAGCTGTGGACGAATAACCAGCAAAAGGAGAACGAAACGTGCATCGGCAAGGCCTTTATCCCCATTCAGGCCATTTGTGAGGGTCCCTTTCATATCGATTACCAGCTGCTGAACAACAAGTGCGGCTCGTGTGCGTCGATGACGGGTAGGAAGCAGCCCTGCGGTCGAATCAGTTTCAATTGCACCATCGAGCAGCAGTGTGTCTGGGGCCTGAAGTTTTCTCGGGCAACCGTGCGGCTGCGAGACGGGGACGATCTGAACCTGAATGACGGCAATCTCTGGAGCCTGGTGGTTTCGATGACCAAGAACGAGGGCGAGGAGCTCTACCACAGCTCGGACACCAGCATTCCCGTCGTCACCAACGAGGTGGCCGAATTGGACGCGGACAAGAAAGTGGCGGAAATCGGGCGGTTTTATGCGCAGCACCAACTCATCTCCATCTCGTGGCAGGAGAACGAGCTGTTCGTCGTGAGCTGCAACTGCACGTTCCGCGAGTTCGTGAAGGAGCCGCTCAAGCTGCAATTGCGCAATTCGGCCGTTGCTATCCTATCCTTGCATGACGGCGTAGAACGCGAACGACTCGCACTACGTGGTGTTCGGCGAGTGCTGGATCTCGATGGAGAAGGCGTACAGTCTCTTCCAGGTAAGCCTGTGTATGTCGTCCCACCATAGCGTCATCCCGACCGCGCGGCGGAACTGCGCCACCACCTGTGGAACAACGGGAACAGCATCGGCGAGGTGTCGCTGTTCTACCAGTTCACGGACCTGTGCATCGTGCAGCAGATGCTGTCCGGCGTGAACAGCGAGAACGGCGTGAGTGCGGGCTCCACGGTGATTGTGAGCGTGGGTGTGGGATGAGGGTATGATGCGAAGGACGTGTCGAGGAGCCTGTTCCGCCGTGACAACCAGGAGGTGCCGCCGCAGGTGAACGAGATCATTCGACTGTAGGGGCGGTGAGAGGCTGTGACGCGCAGGTACAAGACGTTCATCGAGCTGAAGACCTCCTCGGTGTACAACGACAAGGAGCAGATCGACGTGCTGGAGCGGATGATCGGGTACCTGCGCACCACGGACAAGGACAGCATGGTGTCCTTCGTGTGGGCGGTGGGCGTGCGCGTGAGGCGTAGCTACCAGTCGGAGGGCTCGCTGTACCGCGCGAAGTGCGTGCTGCTGGACATTCTGGAGACGCTGTCGCTGAGCATGTGGGACATGACGTACACGGTCAAGAACGTGGTGTTCGAGGTCATTTTCCGGCTGCTGAAGCGCAGCGAGCTGTCGGACCTGTCGCTGCTGGGTGGGCGCGGGGAAAGAGAGTGACGCGCAGGGTTCGATCCGGGGAAGATGAAGAAGGAGAGTCCGAAGGAGGCGGACATTGAGTTCGCCAGCAACCTGCGTCGCGTCTTCCTCCACATTCTTCAGGACGTGCTGCTCCGCGTTGCCTCGCCTTCTCCTCTTCACTCTAGATCAACGAGAAGGGCATCTCGCAGCGTCTCTCCGTCTACTGCTCGCGCATCATCTCCATCGCCATGTTCCGCATCCCCTCCTTCGGCGACGAGGTTATCTCCGCGCTCTGGGACGACCGCCTCTTCTTCCCCGCCGCCTCCAGCAACCCCTCCACGCCGCGCATCCTCCTGGTCCACGACTACGGCGGATCCACCTGCTCGCTCTTCGGCGGCTCCTCGATGCGGCTGGTACCCGAGCCGCCCACCGACGCGCACTCCACCGCGAGTGACATCACCTCGCCGGCGACGCTGGAGGACTTGAAGGCGGTGGAGGGCGACTACACGGACTCCTCGTTCCGCATCACGCCCGAGTGGCTGGCGTCCGTGATGCACACCTGCAAGCTGCACCCGCTGGTGGACAGTGGGCGTGTGGCGAGGCAGTCACCAGTAGACGCGTCGGACGACCTGCTTCAGGAGATGCTGGACTGGCGCCCGCTGGACGCGGCGGTGCTGAAGTTCAACGAGGAGCACGAGCGCCCGGTGAACGGCACGGACTTCTTCCTGCGTGGGCGTGCGACGCGGGCGTGAGGCGTAGTGAGCAGCGAGTGGAAGACGCGCATCGCGATGAAGGGCAACCTGTACTATTTGATCGTGGAGGCGTGGCTGCAAAAGGTGTTGAGCGTGATGACGAACATGCACAGGGAGATCCAGTGGTCGGCCATTCGCGGGTACAACGAGCTGCTGCTGAGCTACGCGGAGCAGCTGGAGAAGGTGCCGCTGAACCGGTACAACGAGTCGATGACGAAGGTGATGCGGACCTTCCTGAGCAACGAGAACACGCTCAGCCTCTTCGTGTCCATCCTCATCAGGAAGACGCGGCCCTACAACATCCAGGAGGTCAGCGACGTGCTCGAACTCATCGACAGTTTGTTCTGTTGTCTTCTTCGCCCGCCCTCACCGCTAGGCTCCTACCGCCGTTGGATGGACCGCCTGGAGCGTTCGCGCCACCCCAACTCCACCGTCACCGTGATGAAACTCCCCAGCACGTTCAGTGACTACCCCTTCGTGAACGGGATCATCACCCTGCTGCACAGCGACATGAACCAGGTGGTGATCAAAACGCTCGAGTTGCTGTACCACCACTGGGACCTCTTCCGCCGGCCGCAGCGCCACGCCTTCTTCGTGGAGCTGATGGGCGAGGAGCTGTCCGTGTCGCTCTTCCTGCACTGGAACGTGCACGTGCGGCAGTTCTTCGACTACCTGCTGGTGTACTGGCTGCTGCAGGCCAGCGCCAAGGACAAGAAGGGCCGCGTGGACGTCTATTCCTTCCTGAAGGAGTTTAGCAAGGGTAGGCGCGGCGCGCGGGCGTGAGGCGTAGTGCATATGCAGAAGGCCTACAACATCCGACTAGCGAACGTGGAGAAGCTTCGGTTCTTCGCCAAGACGGCGACGGTGACGAAGGACTACGCGACGGTGAACGAGGTGGAGATCACCTCACGGATCGTCGCGCGCAGCGACTATCAGGCCTTCTGCGAGTCGCTGGACGTGTTCAGCCTGGCGGACTTCGTTCGCGCGGCGGGCGACGGTTAGGCGTAGAAGGACTTCTGCAAGAGCGTGCTGCCGGACTTCGGCGACGAGGCGTGCGACGCGCTGCTGGCGTACTTCCAGATGCTGGCGCTGGTGTTCCGCGTGACGGACGGCAAGAAGTCGATGTGAGTGCAGTCCTGTGACCTAACAAACAGGTACTGTTGTTCGCCGCCGCTGCTGAACGCGAACTACGACTGCTTGCTGTTCGACCCGAAGGACATGGACCTGAAGCAAGCCTTCTACCAGCACCAGATCCTCGTGTGTCGGTTCTACTCCTTCCTGCGCTGCGTGGTGGCTGCGGCGGCGCATCACGTGTAGATCCGTCGGCGCGTGCTGGTGGAGCTGGATCAGCAGCGCGAGGCGTACGTCCAGTTCCAGGCGTCGCTGCAGAAGGCGTCGACTTCGGTGGGCGAGGACGTGTGGCGTGAGGCGTAGTGTCACAACGAGGCGATCAACAAGTTCAGCATGGAGCAGCTGATGATCGACAAGGTGGTGAGTCTGGATATGCGTGGGCGCG
>QWCN01006543.1_pt1 | contig 10673 bp, 8 predicted proteins | sample 1972711 | NCBI WGS metagenome assembly QWCN01 (sample SAMN09866707, study PRJNA288562) | Human gut metagenome isolate term1_stool, whole genome shotgun sequencing... | isolation source: gut | host: Homo sapiens | place: USA: California | reverse complement strand
AACTGGCGGGGCTGGATTCCATCCTTCAGGCGGCGGGCCGCTGTAACCGGGGAGGGAAGCGGGCGGCAGAGGAGAGCGTTGTTACCATCTTTGAGCGGACAGAGCTGCCGCCGCGGCTTTTCCGCCCGGCCACCGGCGCCGCCAGGGAAGCGCTGGATAGCGGAAGAGATCCTGGCGATCCGGAGGCCATCCAGCGATATTTCCAAAGCCTTCGAAGCTTTACCGGCGACGCTTTGGATCAGCAGGGGACGGTGAGAGCGTTTGAGAAAGGGATCGAGGGCTGTGAGATGCCTTTCCGGACAGTGGCGGAGAGGTTCCATCTCATCGATCAGAATACCAATACGATCTATATCCCCTATGGCGAAGGTGCGGCGCTGGTGGAACGGCTTCGGGCCGGAGAATGTTCCAAGGCGCTGTACCGCCAGCTGGGGCGGTATGCCGTTTCCGTGTATGAGCCGCATTTCCGGGCGCTATCGGCAGCTGGAGCACTGCTGACAGCGAGAGAGGTCCTGGCGTTGGACGCCCACAGTGCGATTTTGAGCGACATCCGTCTCTATAGCGAGACACTGGGGCTTTCCCTGGAACCGGATGGCGGACGGGCGGAGTTTATCTGAAAACAGTCCGCTATCCAGGACGGAAGCAGTGGTATGCTGAAAAAGCGGCAGAAGGACGGAGGTCCCGTCCTTCTGCCCGCTGCCGCAATTTTTCAATGTTATATTTCAATCCACACTGTTTCCAGCGACGAAGGAACTATAGCATAAAAATAGAGTGATTGTCAAATTAATTATTGAAACATTAATTTTTCAATGTTATGAATTGACAAGTAGAAAAATGCGTGATATAGTAGGCTTACAAAGGAAAAAGAAGGGAGTGATTCTATGGCGATCCAGGTGGAAGTCTGGGGAGACTATGCGTGTTTTACGCGGCCAGAAATGAAGACGGAACGTGTCAGCTATGACTGCATGACACCCTCGGCGGCACGAGGGTTGCTGGAAAGTATTTACTGGCACCCCGGTCTTCGCTGGATCATCGACCGCATTCATGTCTGTGCGCCGATTCACTTCACCAACATCCGCCGAAATGAGGTAAAGGACACCATCAACGCACGTTCGGTCAAGGCGTGGATTGCAAAACCCAAGGGTGAGCTGTATCTCGCCGCGTCGGAAAGCATTCAGCAGCGTGCCGCAATGGTACTGCGCGATGTCCACTATGTCATTGAAGCGCACTTTGAAATGACCGACAAGGCTGCGCCGACCGACAATCCCGGCAAGTTTCAGGACATTATGAAACGCCGTCTGCGCCGCGGACAGTGCTACAGCATGCCCTACTTCGGCACACGGGAATTTCCGGTAAAGTTTGGGCTTTGTGAACAACTTCCGCCTTGTCCGGAGAAACTGCTTGGTGAGCACGATCTCGGCTGGATGCTGCTCGACATGGATTACAGCGATCCCGCCAATATCACACCGATGTTCTTCCGCGCCAAGCTGATAGACGGTGTCATGGAGGTTCCCCCGATTCACAGTGCGGAGGTGGTCAAATGATTTTGCAGGCGCTGACGCAATATTACGATGCCCTCAATGCCCGCGGTGAAATTGATGCACCCGGCTGGGGCAGACCGAAAATCAGTTATGCGCTCCAGCTGCGGGAAAACGGTGAACTCGCCCAGGTTATTCCGCTGCTGCATGAAGTGGATGCAGGCAAAAAGAAAGTACTCCGACCGCGTGAGGATATTCGTCTGCCGGCGGCAGTCAAGCGTTCTTCCGGTGTCACGTCCAACTTTATGTGGGATAATTCGGCATATCTGCTTGGCGTAGATGCAAAAGGCAAACCGGAGCGCAGTCTGCAATGCTTTCACGCCGCCGCCGAGCTGCACCGCAAGCTGTTAGACACTGTGGACTCTCCTGCTGCACACGCAATTCTCTCCTTCTTTGATACATGGCAGCCTGCCGAAGCTGCACAGCACCCTGCTCTTGTCGATGATTACGACAAACTCATTGCCGGTGCCAATCTGGTATTTTATGTGAACGGACAGTATCCGGCAGATGATCCGGCCATCTGCGCTGCATGGCAGGCACATTACGACGGTGACTCCGATGCACCCAAACAGCAATGTCTTGTCACCGGCGAACTGGATGAGATTGCCGCCGTTCATCCTGCCATCAAAGGTGTGCGTGATGCGCAGTCCAGCGGCGCCGCACTTGTATCGTTCAACGCACCCGCCTTCTGTTCCTACGGTCACGAGCAGAACTACAACGCACCTGTTGGCAAGCACGCTGCATTTGCTTATACGACGGCGCTCAATCACCTGCTGGCTGACCGCGAGCATACGCAGTACATCGGCGACACCACTGTCGTTTGCTGGGCGGAGACCGCGGAACCGCAGTATACTGATTTTTTCAGCTGCCTTATGGGCAATAACACGCAAAGCTGGTCGGATAATGACTTATCCGCTGCGCTCAAACACCTTGCAGACAGCGAACCGTGTCAGGAATTAAATCTTGATCCTGACCGTGCATTCTACATTCTCGGTCTGGCACCGAATGCTGCGCGTCTGAGTGTGCGATTCTTCTATAAAAACACGTTTGGTGAATTGATGAAGAACGTCAACGCGCACTATGAACGTCTGGAAATCAAGCGTCCGGCGAAGGCGCCTGCCGGCTTTTTGCCGCTGTGGCAGCTGCTTGCCGAAACCGTCAACCAGAGTGCCCGCGACAAAAAGCCGAGTCCGGTTATGGCCGGTGCGACTGCCCGCGCCGTCTGGAACAATGACCGCTATCCGGCTGCACTGCTGAACGGTGTTATGCTCCGTATCCGCGCAGATTCTGAGATAAACTGGCGGCGTGCCGCAATTATCAAGGCATATTACCTAAAAAACAAGGACAAGGACTGTCCCGAGGAGGTTTTAACTGTGAGCCTGAATGAATCCAGCACCAATATTCCCTATACGCTCGGACGGCTGTTCTCGATATACGAAGCCGTACAGCAGGCAGCAAATCCGGGCATCAACACCACCATCAAGGATCGGTATTTCAACTCTGCCGCTGCAACACCTGCCACGATCTTTCCGATTCTCGGCAATCTGTGCCAGAAGCACCTGCGCAAGCTGGATAAAGGTCTGCAGACGTATTATAACCAGCAGATTTGTAAAATCAAGGATATTCTTAGTGAAACCTATCCAACTCGACTGAGCCTGCCGCAGCAAGGTTCGTTTGACCTCGGCTACTATCACCAGACACAAAAGCGTTACACAAAAAAGGAGGACAAGTAAATGGAACCCATCAAAAACCGCTATGAATTTGTAATCTTTTTCGACGTGGAAAACGGCAATCCGAACGGCGATCCGGATGCGGGCAACATGCCGCGTATCGACCCGGAAACCGGCTACGGTCTGGTGACCGATGTATGCCTCAAGCGCAAAATCCGCAACTATGTAGAGATGGCCAAGGAAGGCGAATCCGGCTACCGCATTTACGTTAAGGACAGTGTGCCGCTCAACCGCAGCGATGCGGAAGCCTGCGCTTATGTCGGCGTAGCGCCGGACAAGCTCAAGGATGCAAAGAAGAAGGACGATCAGCTTGACAGCAAGCTGCGTAACTTTATGTGCCAGAATTTCTACGATATTCGCACATTCGGCGCGGTTATGACCACCTTTGTCAAGGGTGCGCTCAACTGCGGACAGGTGCGCGGTCCGGTACAGCTTGGCTTTGCCCGCAGTGTGGATCCCATTGTGCCGCAGGAAGTCACCATCACGCGTGTTGCCATCACCACCGAGGCTGACGCGGAGAAAAAGGGCACCGAAATGGGCCGCAAGTACATCGTGCCTTACGGTCTGTACCGTGCGGAAGGCTATGTTTCCGCCAACCTCGCCCGCAAGACGACCGGATTCTCTGAGGCTGACCTTGAACTGCTGTGGACGGCAATCATCAACATGTTCGAGAACGACCATTCGGCTGCTCGCGGCAAGATGGCTGTACGCCAGCTTATTGTGTTCAAGCATGATTCCGAGCTTGGCAACGCACCCTCGCACAAGCTGTTTGATCTGGTTCATGCCGAGCACAACGAAGGCGTGATTGCACCGCGTGCGTACACGGACTACACCATCACGGTTGACGAAGCCAACCTGCCGGACGGCGTGACCTGCAAGGTGCTGGGGTAATCTACGCCGAGGAGGACTTCCTCCAGCTCTCCGGTTTGCAGCATTTCGCATTCTGCCGTCGGCAGTGGGCGCTCATCCATGTGGAGCACCAGTGGGCAGAGAATTACCGCACGGTGGACGGCTCGATTCTGCACGAGAAAGCGCACGGCGGCGGCACAGAAAGCCGCGGCGACCTGCTGATTGTTCGTGCCATGCGTATCCATTCGGCGGTACTCGGTGTGTCCGGTGAATGCGATGTGGTAGAATTTCATCGCTCGGAAAACGGCGTTACCCTGCAGGGACGAGACGGACTGTGGTCGCCGTTTCCAATCGAATACAAGCGCGGCAAGCCCAAGCCGCACGACGCGGACGAGCTGCAGCTGTGCGCTCAGGCGATGTGTCTTGAGGAAATGCTGTGCTGTCAGATTTCCGACGGTGCGCTGTTCTACGGTGAGCCGCGCCGACGGACGCCGGTTGCATTTACAGACGAACTGCGTCAGCGTGTGCGCGACAGCCTTGCCGAAATGCACGACTATCTGCGCCGCGGCTGCACGCCTAAGGTAAAACCGCAGAAAGGCTGCTCGGCCTGCTCGCTCAAGGAATTGTGTTTGCCCGAGCTGATGAAGGCGAAACCTGTCTCCGGCGCTCATGGGCGCGTGCGCAATCGTCAATCGGTCGCTCCCTTCGCGGGAGCGTGGATTGAAATGCATCACTGCCGTCGCTACACTTACCCGCAAACGTCGCTCCCTTCGCGGGAGCGTGGATTGAAATTTAACTGACATTTGCGAGTTATCCCAGTAATAGGTCGCTCCCTTCGCGGGAGCGTGGATTGAAATGATGTACTTCCGCAGCTCTTTTCCGCTCAAGCCGCACGTCGCTCCCTTCACGGGAGCGTGGATTGAAATGCTGCGTGTCGTTTTGCCGTTTTCCGTAATCTCGGTCGCTCCCTTCGCGGGAGCGTGGATTGAAATAAGCGAAAAGTGAAGATTGAGCTTGCGAAGCGTGGTCGCTCCCTTCGCGGGAGCGTGGATTGAAATATACACCATGCGGCTTTACCTGCTCCCGGTCTGCCGTCGCTCCCTTCGCGGGAGCGTGGATTGAAATGTCTTGGTGTGGTCAGCACAATACGCACGAATCGTGTCGCTCCCTTCGCGGGAGCGTGGATTGAAATTACCAACACCAGCGGTACCGCAGGCGGCTACAAGGTCGCTCCCTTCGCGGGAGCGTGGATTGAAATGTTATATCATTGCTACCACTCTGATAATAACACCGTCGCTCCCTTCGCGGGAGCGTGGATTGAAATAGTTGATCAATCAGCTTAAACAGTTCCGGGCTACGGTCGCTCCCTTCGCGGGAGCGTGGATTGAAATATAAGAAAGGGGAGTAAGTATGCAAGCAATTAGAGGTCGCTCCCTTCGCGGGAGCGTGGATTGAAATACGCAGTCCACACATATACAACAGTTACATTTCTCGTCGCTCCCTTCGCGGGAGCGTGGATTGAAATACTGGCTAAGGGTGCGCTGCGTGTCGGTAAGGAGTCGCTCCCTTCGCGGGAGCGTGGATTGAAATATGCGTTGCCCGTACCACTTCTCGACCGCGAGAAAGTCGCTCCCTTCGCGGGAGCGTGGATTGAAATATAGCGCCGGATAAATTATCTTACTCCAATATGTCGCTCCCTTCGCGGGAGCGTGGATTGAAATGATAAATGGTTTTGACTGTTGTTCACGCTATCTGCGTCGCTCCCTTCGCGGGAGCGTGGATTGAAATATTATTCAAAAGTTTCTTCCAGCGGCTGCGTATGTCGCTCCCTTCGCGGGAGCGTGGATTGAAATTATGGTAAGTAATTTTTTGAGCCGAAAAGGCGGGAGGTCGCTCCCTTCGCGGGAGCGTGGATTGAAATATTTTTTACCTCCGTTTGTCCCCATGAGCCAATCGTCGCTCCCTTCGCGGGAGCGTGGATTGAAATGGTTTGTCGGTATCCGTCCCCTCGCCCGGCTTGCTGTCGCTCCCTTCGCGGGAGCGTGGATTGAAATGCGCTTGTGATGCGCTGCTTGACCTTGCCGCAAACGTCGCTCCCTTCGCGGGAGCGTGGATTGAAATAAATTGGACACCGTTTCAAAGTCGGTTTCGGACAGTCGCTCCCTTCGCGGGAGCGTGGATTGAAATTGCAAGGCAGTGAGCTGCTGGTTTTAGATTCTTGTCGCTCCCTTCGCGGGAGCGTGGATTGAAATTTCTCCGTTACACCATCGCAAGTTACGCGATTTGGGTCGCTCCCTTCGCGGGAGCGTGGATTGAAATATTGGTCGTGTTGCTGGTATCAAGCTGGTTATGAGTCGCTCCCTTCGCGGGAGCGTGGATTGAAATGTGACCGTGCCGGGGCCGAACGCGAGGATTGGTGTCGCTCCCTTCGCGGGAGCGTGGATTGAAATGCCGGTTTCCCTGGTCACGCGCTCCACAACCTTGTCGCTCCCTTCGCGGGAGCGTGGATTGAAATCGAACAGCCATCCTGCATATTTACGCTGCAGCTGTCGCTCCCTTCGCGGGAGCGTGGATTGAAATGCGTTACTGCGAGGTAGATTTGGATACTAACGAGGTCGCTCCCTTCACGGGAGCGTGGATTGAAATTTCTTGCCTGTCCACCGGACGGCCTCAATCACAACGTCGCTCCCTTCACGGGAGCGTGGATTGAAATCTTGATTTTCATTGTTTTACCACCTTTCAAACAGGTCGCTCCCTTCACGGGAGCGTGGATTGAAATTTACAAAGTGTACTAAAGTACACAACATCGCCCCGTCGCTCCCTTCACGGGAGCGTGGATTGAAATGTCGTGTCCAGCTCCTCGTACTTGTGCAGCCGTCCAGTCGCTCCCTTCACGGGAGCGTGGATTGAAATGATGAAGGTGATGCCGTAGGTGATACCGATAGCAGTCGCTCCCTTCACGGGAGCGTGGATTGAAATAAGTACCTGTGGCGACACCGGGAGAAGAATGAAGTGTCGCTCCCTTCGCGGGAGCGTGGATTGAAATCGTGTGAAGTTAGATACTCAGTATTTTAAGGTTGATCGTCGCTCTCTTCGCGGGAGCGTGGATTGAAATTGTTGCTTATGCTGGATTGCTGGTCGGTACGGTGGTCGCTCCCTTCGCGGGAGCGTGGATTGAAATCTCACCGACTACAAGGCACAGCTGAATGCCTAGTCGCTCCCTTCGCGGGAGCGTGGATTGAAATGCCAACTGGACGCGCCGCCTGCGTGATGAGCAGGGGTCGCTCCCTTCGCGGGAGCGTGGATTGAAATTACGAGAAGATGCGGAAACTCTATGCCCTCACGAGTCGCTCCCTTTGCGGGAGCGTGGATTGAAATTGCATCAAGCGGTGCTACCATTCTTCCACCTCCGTCGCTCCCTTCGCGGGAGCGTGGATTGAAATGGAAGATTGCCGCCATAGCGGTCTGGGATGCAGCTGTCGCTCCCTTCACGGGAGCGTGGATTGAAATCGTAAATTTGGGTGGTTGCTATATTCTCGTGGCGTCGCTCCCTTCGCGGGAGCGTGGATTGAAATTCGTAGCGGTTGGTGCTCAGACCAACAGTTTCGCGTCGCTCCCTTCACGGGAGCGTGGATTGAAATTTCTGCAAGGCAGATCGTGTGCTCGGTCACTACGCGTCGCTCCCTTCGCGGAAGCGTGGATTGAAATGAGGTATACGAGATTGCCGCGCCGGAGGGTTATGTCGCTCCCTTCGCGGAGCGACACAGATAGCCGCATCGCCTCCCTCCCGTCCAACCTCGCCCCGGTCCCCATCCCTCACAATCTTTCACCCACCCCGACCAAAACATTTGCACATGTCATGACACATGTGCTATAATAACTCCAATACCGCTATTGACAGCGCCGCACAGATTGCTGCGGCGTTTTGCCGGGGAAGGAGAAAAATCAAATGAAAGCATACTTTGACAGCATCGAAAAGGAGGTTCCGGAGCAATTACAGCAGGTTTTCCTTAATCGCCGCGATACGGCTGTCATTACGATCGACATGCACGATGGACACCTGTCAACCGATCCGGACTGTCCATGTCCGTCTCCGCGAGGACGTGAGATCATCGAACCGCTCAATCATTTCATGAACGAAGCACGCGCGCTCGGTCTGCCAATCATCCATGTCCGCTCAACGCTGCGTAAGGGCGGTGCAGACGAAAAGCTGTTTCCGTCTGCGTGGCGCATGGTGTTTCCGGTTACGGTCGGTGAGATTCCCAACATCGCAGAGCACGCCATCGAAGGCACACGCTGGAACAGAATGTCCATCGACGTACACGACGAGGACTACATGGTAACGACCAAAAAGCGCCTGAGCGCGTTCTATCCGACCGATCTGGAACTGCTGCTGCGCAACCTCGGCATCCGCCGCGTGGTGCTCACCGGCTGCATGACCGACTGCTGCGTTATCAACACCGCCTTCGATGCCGCAAACCGCGACTTCCGCGTCGTCGTGCCGCGCGACCTCACCCGCGGCTCCGAGCACCTCGAAGAGCCTGCGCTGCGCATGATCTCGCTGCATCTGGGACTTGTCGTGGATTCGGATGCGCTGCTGGATGAATGGCGCTCTCAGGACTAAATGCATACCTGAAATTACATATAAACAAGAAAACAAGGTGACACAAAATGAAAATCGGCAGAACAGAGAAAATCTGGCTGGCGTCTGTGCTGTTCTTCTGGGTATTCTATAATTTCCCGGGATTCCCACCCTACGGCAGCGAGACCGCCTGCATCATACACGGTCTGATCAGCTTTGTCGGCACGGTGCTGTCCGTGTATATCGGCTGCAAGCTGACCGAAAAGGAGTATCCTCTGATTGAGGACGAGGAACAGGGCGAAACAGCAGAGAATATGACGCCTGCCGCTTCCGAAACGCAAAAAGAATCGGACAAATAAAGGATAACAGAGAAAATGACAACACAGGGTTTACTTTCAGGCAAAACGGTATGGATCGTTTTTGCGGCATATTTTCTATTTTTGATCGCTATCGCACGCTACACCACATGGAAGGAAAAACGTGACGCTGGCAAGGTCGATCTGCAGGGTGGCCGGTTCAAGTGGCCGGTCATGGTCATGACCTATATCGCCTCCTGCATGAGCGTCTGGGTATTTTTCGCAGGCCCGGGCGCATATTACCGCTACGGACTGGGCTACTTCTTCTCGGAGATGTGCATCTACTCCATGTTCCCAATCATCTGCTACTTTACAATGACCAAGGTATGGCTGGTCAACCAGCAGAAGCACTTCACCACTCCGGCAGATTTCTTCTTCTGCCGCTACAAGTCCAAGGCGCTGACCGTTATCATCGACATTGTTTACATTATCTGCGCCGTGCCGTTTATCTCGGCGGTACTGGTAGCCGGCGGACGCGCGGCTGAGGTAGCCACCGGCGGCGCGGTATCCTCGCAGACGTTTACGCTCATTTGCGGCATTATCATGACGGTATTCGTCATGCTCGGCGGTGTAAAATCCACCGCACTGGCGGATGCTGTACAGGGTTGGTTCTTCATTCTGGCGTTGTGGGCAATTATTTTCGTAACGCTCAAGATCGTATTCAACGGCTCGATCATCGAGGCGTTCCAGACCGTCCGTGTTCAGACGCCGGACTGGTTCTCCTACCCTGGTCCGATCGGTATCTGCACCTATCCGTCGCGCGTCAGCTATCCGCTTGCGTGTGCATTCGGCTACACGCTGCTGCTGCCGCAGGTGTTCGTGCGCTCCGGCTATTACAGCGCGGGTCTGAAGGACCAGCGTCAGATGGCGTTCCTTGCACCGTTCCTGCAGATCATCGTCTGGGGCGGCACGATGCTCATCGGTCTGGTCGCGCTGGCTGCCATGCCTGACCTTACCAGCTCGGAAACCGAACTGGTTATCCCGTATATGTGCAACATCATCGCGGGTACGCACGGTCTGCTCGCGCAGATTCTGATGATCGTGTTCCTCATCGGCGTACTGGCGGTCGGTCTGTCCACCGCAAATGCGCTGCTGATGGTCATGTCCTCTATCATCTACAAGGACCTGCTGGTCGGTATCGGTCACTGCAAATTCAAGACATCCGAAACCTCGGTTATCCGCGTGGTAATTCTGCTGTTCGGTGCCGTAACGGTTGCCGTATCGCTCATGCACTGGGAATACGTCTACAATCTGATGATTTTCGCGGACTCCCTGGTCGAATCGCTGTTCCCGGCACTGGTATTCGGCATTTATTGCAAGTGGGCAACCCGAAAAGCCGCTATCACCTCGATTTCGGTCGGTGCGATCATCATCTGCCTGACCTTCTTCGTCTGGGATCTCGGCTATGTGTGGTACGGCACGATCGGTCTGGCGACCGCGTTCGTGCTGATGTATGTAGTCTCTAAGCTGACAAAGGATGACCCGAAGGACAGCGAGGACTTTTACGAGGCGCTTGACTCCGGTCACAGACGCTTCATGCGCATCAAAGCAAAAATCAAGTAACGGCAGGAGGGCGAAATCCCATGACACGATTTACGCTCAATGGCACACAAATCGAGGT
>QWCN01006539.1_pt1 | contig 10676 bp, 14 predicted proteins | sample 1972711 | NCBI WGS metagenome assembly QWCN01 (sample SAMN09866707, study PRJNA288562) | Human gut metagenome isolate term1_stool, whole genome shotgun sequencing... | isolation source: gut | host: Homo sapiens | place: USA: California | reverse complement strand
CGTGATGATCGTCGCGATGACCGTCGCGACAACCGTGACAGCAGCCGTCGCGACGACCGGGACTCCAGACGCGACGGCCGCGGTGACAGCCGCCGCGACGCCTGGAGCGGCTCCGACAACCGCCAGAAGAACTTGGCGAACCAGGAGGTGCGGCCCGACATTCGCTACAGCCAGCCGGACAGACACTCCAGCACCGTCCTCCAGGACAACCGCCGCGACTGGGGCGCGCAGGACATTCGCACGAGAGAGAGACTGCCGACGATGGGCGATCAGGAGAACATGATCGTTGTGACGAGTGGGTGAGGTGTGTGAGAGTGAGGAGCAGACCTGCCGTGGCCGACGACGGACAGCGACTTGAAGAACCTGTTTGAGCCTTTTGGGGAGATTGTGTCCTGCACCGTGGGAGTGAGAGTGGTGTGTGAGCAGTAGACGACGAAGGGTGAGAACGACGAGAAGGGCAGTGGTACGGTGCAGTTCTTCGACGCGCAGGGCTGCGATGCGGCGGTTCAGAAAATGAACAATTACAGCTACAGAGAAACGCCTATCACCGTTGCCAAGTCTATGAGTGCTTCGCTTGTTTGTTGCAGATTCGTTTGTATCAGAGTTGCTTAAAGTGGAAAGCGTAACAAGAGATTGTTCCACTCATCTTCACCAATCTGCCGAAGCAGCTAGGAAAAACAAAACTCATCATACAGAATAAAACCTATTCTGGAAGGATCGACCACAACTGGAACTGCCTTCCTATACCCCCTCGAATAACCCATAATCGAAATGTGCCGCCTTTGCCGCTTCGATTCTGTCGTTTTCTTCCTGTTCACTGTGTTGAACAAACACCTCTATTCAAAAATGGAATCGTGAATCGCTTTCGCGCAGGATGGAGAGACGGACACGCGGACGGTGTGATTCGCATTGGCAGGAAGAGATGAAGCCAGACAAGACGGCACGGTTAACGTAGAGATGCACACGTCACTACTCTCAGCATCCTTTGCACACTGTCGCTGATGCAGAGAGAGATAGCCCAGCAACTCCTTTGAGAATGAAACGGATTTCTACGCATCATCCACTCACGGTCGTGTATCACATGGCACTCGTCGCGAGCAGCGGGAAAGAGCATCGACGCATCTGCCACTTTCATTCCCGTCGCCTGCAGCAAGAGCGACGGTCGGACCGCCACGATGGACGGCCAGCTGAGGGCGCTCTCTTCCTCCCTCCTCCCCACGGACTGCAATTCCGGCAAATCCCTCACCATTCCCTCTACCTGCATCACAGCCACCTTCTGTACCGTCCTACTCCGTCATTTCCTCCCCCATTCACTACCGTTTCAAAATCCGGTGTTTTTCTGCCATCACATCATCCTGACCGTATTGTTGCTGCCGCTGATTCCGCTCGATCAGCTCGGCATTCAGCGAGGCCTTCTCCATCTGCAGCCTCTTCACCTCCGCGGCCTTCTTCTCCAACAACTGCTGTAATCGGCTCTCCTCCTGCAATTCACGTCATCTCTCCAATCCCACGTTGCTACTGGTTGCGATGCGGAGCTCGAAGGCTTCCTTTCGCTTCTGCAGCTGGTCGTACAACACTTTCCGCGAAGATGTCAAATCCAGAATCTCCCTCTCGAGCGCCTGGATCCGAGCATCGTTCGACTGCAGCTTCTCTTCCAACTCACTGACCTGGTTCTGCGACGCCTGCGCCACCACGCCCTGCAATGCCGTCTTCATCGCGCTCCCCTCGTCAGACAACGCCTTCGAGGGACCCTCCGGCTTCTCGTCGCTCGGATTGACCACGCCCCAGACGAAGCTGTCCTGCGATGCCACATTCTTGATGTTGACACACAAGTGGTGGATGCGGAAGAGCAACGTCTTGGTCTTCCCCTGCGGAGAAGAGCACTCGGCCACGAATTGAGCCACCAGCGCCGGATCGTGATTATCCAGTACGGACACCAACAAGGACTTGTTGGGCTTCAGCGCAGCGTTCACGTGCTTTAGGACATCCGTGCACTCCTCTACCACTCAGATCTGCACGAATGACCCTTACGCTTCAGTTGATCCACCGCTTGCCATAGAGACGAATTGTCCAGGCAGTTTAGGTGACTCAGCTGCTTAGCCGCCATGTCCTCGCCCTCCACATTGACATACGGAACACCGCAGAAGCCGTCGTTCTCGATCTTCTCCTTCAGTTCGCTAATCTTCCCCGTCAGGAATTGGGACACCTGGCTCGTCTCCTCCAGCGCATTCAAAAGAGCCATAATGCCGTTTTCGACACTCTGCTCCGAATCCAGCGGCTCCTCCTGCATCCTGATGAAGGACAGTTGCTGATTCACCAGATAGAGCATCAGCTGCAACTGCAGCTGGATCTCCGTGGCCACTCCGAATGTCGACAGGATGCCGTGGTTCCGCTTCCAAATCGCGTCTCCCTTCCCTCCCTCGTTCGCCAGGAACCGTCCCAGCACCCCGATCGATGCAACCTCCTCCTTTGAGATCTCCCACATTCCCGCGGAACTGTCCTCCCTCTGCCACGCGCGTACGTTCTCGCAAAAGCGCAGCAGCGTTTGCACGGGCGGGTTGGAGTCGTTCACCAGCTGGAAGAAGGTGGGCGGAGACAGGTGCGGGTTGGAGATCAGCTGGATGTACAGACTGGTGAAAACGGCGATTTGGTTGAGGTACAGAAGGCTTCGAGAGAAGGAGGAGTAGAGCGGGAGCGAGAGAAAGAGCGTGTTGTTCTTCAGCTGGCTCGTGTAGAAGAGGAGCGACTGCGATGCCACTTCATGCAGCGTGATCAGCGCAGAGTACGCGTTGATGTGCTCGCTGTAGGTGGCGGTGCCTTCTGGCAGGATCGCCGTGAAGTGCGCCAGCTTCCACTTCAATTGCTGCTCCTACTCCATCATCGCCGCATCGCGGACCAACCATCAGTCGCAAGTACCGCACCTCGTTCTGCAGCTCCTGGTTCTCTCTCAGCACATCTCCTTCGCGTCCGATGCTCATGCGCCCGTCCATTCCCTCCATCTTCTCCAGCTCCTGCAACTACGCTCAATCGCCTCTCCTGCCTCCCACCCGACGCGAATACACCTTCAGTCGCTGCTCCTGCTGTTGTTTCTCCTTCATCACGCCACTCAGTGAAACGGCCAATTCACGCAGCAATTCCTCCTTCTTGGTGACGGACGCCATACTTTCATGCAGCAGGGCCTCGTACTCTGCGATCAGATCGTGGTCCACTTGGAGGAGTTCCTGTGAATCACTTCCGCATCAAGGAATCACCTGCTGCTTCTCGTTGCTCTCCTGGAGCTGCTTATAGGACGCCGTTTCCTTCACCGAATCATCTCCCTCCTTTGCTTCCAGAGAGCTCAGCTTCTCCTACGATGAACGCCATTGCTCCAATCACACCCTCAATTCACCAATTTCCGTTTGGTACTTGCCGCACAGTTCACTCAGCTCCGACTGCTTGGCGTTCTGCAGACCCTGGAGAGTGGTCTCGGCCTCTTCCGCCTACAGCATCAGGCATTAAGATGATTCTTCACTCGCAATTGCAGGCTTTTCTTTTCTTCTGCATAGGATGTGTACAGTCTCAAAACCGCCTCCTTCAGCTGCTGGTTCTCGGATTCCAGACCGATCAATGCAGCTTCATCTTGCTTCGCCGTATTCGGTGCATTCAGCGTTTCATACAGCTTGCTACGGATGAACTCCACAACCCAAGAATTGCATGTTTTCATTTATTGATTCTTCCAGCTCCTTCTCCAGTTGTTGCATAGTCTCCTCGTATCCCTTCATCCGGCTCTGTAGGTCATCCATCTGCTGCAGAAGGTGCTTCTTCTCCTCCTTCATCTACACGTTATCTCCTCGTTCAGGATCTCGTACCACAGCCACCTTTTCGTTGAGGATGTCATTCTCGCGTTGAAGGATCCCGTAATCGCTAGACATGGACTGGTCTTGCTTCTCGTTTCTAAAATACCAAAAGAAGGCGATGGGAATCCAAACACAGAAATGAATGAAACAAACACGCACTAAATCAAACGGATCTCCATCCTACTTCGACACATTCTCGCCTTCGATCACGGCGTAACGAGGAACGCCATTGCCGCCCATCGGGTTGGGCATAATCCACTACTCTCAAAGCCAGCTCACACCAGCACCTTCTCCCAGTTCTGCTTGGGGCGCACCGTCATGCGGCTCATGTCCACCTCAGCGAAGGGAGCGTCCTGGAGGAACGTCGCAATGCACTCCGCATCGACTCCAAACTGCTGAATGGCGGGAATGTACAGAAGCAGGTAGATGGGGAAGTAGCCCTCCACGTCCATGTAGGGGCGAATGAACTTGTCCACGGTGAGGTACTTCTCGGAGAAGATGAACTCTCTACGATGAAGGCGGCGAAGAGCACAAACAGCTTGGGCATAATACTCGTCTTTATCATGCTCTTTCCCATCTCAGAGTCGAAGTCGGTGTAACTACGCTCAACACCTCCCACCGCGCGTACAAAAACCCGTTGATGATATATCCGCCTTCCACAGCCTTCGCTCCGTGCGGGATTCTCCTGCCTACAATCAGCACGCTTTCCCGCTGTCCTACCTCTCTCGCGGTTTCTTCTCGAAGAGGACCTACGCGTTACTCCTCAAACTCCGCAGAGTCCCACTCCTTGTCGTTTTCGATAATGGTCGCGGGGACCAGGACGTAGTTGGTCTTTTGCTTCTATTTCGTCAGTGTTTAGCCCAGTGCATCTACTTCGGTGCTTTCTTTATCGCTCATTCTCAACTACAATGAGGTTAGGTCCGTTCGCCAAAGCCACCCTTTCTCTTCACAGACAATCGATGTCACCACTTACACTTCGCTTGCTATCTAAAAGAATGACAAAAGGGGCTGAGTCCAGTGATCGAAATCTGGGTGGTGGTGGGGGTTCTCGAATTGTAGGAATAGGGAGCGCGGTGTGTGATTTGGGAGTGTGCGTAGCTCGTGCAGTGGCGTTGCGAGGGCCACAAGGATCATTCTGCGAATGAACAATCATCTGGTGATGGCAGTGTCATTCTCAGTAGGAGTGTATCTTGAATTCACAGACGACAGAACAGGATGGAATTCTCGAGAATCCCTTGATCACCGTGGTTCTCTCTCAAATCCCTCTTACAGTCTCTACACCACCTTGAGCACATAACCACACACTTCTATGCCTTTCGGAAGAAATGAGCCATTTCGCCGGTTTCCTACATTTCAACTCAAACAATCTACGGTGCAAAGACAACCCCTTCTCGTGGGTAACAGTATGGGTGTAGATTACTATGGAATACTGAATGTGTCCGCGGACGCAACGGCGGAGGAACTGAAGAAGGCGTTGCCCTTTTGGGTGGATCTTGATCTGTGTAGATATAGAAAGCTGGCCTTGAAGTGGCATCCGGATAAAAACCATGATAACCGTGAACAGGCGGAGTACATGTTCAAGGAGATCAATGTAGCCTATGATGTGGTCCCTGCTTGCTATGGATCATGGATAGGTGCTGTCCGATCCGAGACGGCGTGGTATCTACGACAAGTTCGGCGAGGAGGGTTTGTACGGCGACGTCCCTCCCGAGGACGATGACTTTTTTGAAGATAGTGCTGAGGATGCTACTGAGGATAATCAGCGCTCTTCCTATCAGGATGACTATGCGGATCATTATCAGGATCCGTATCATCCGCCTCCACCTCCCACGTCCGCGCCGGCACCTCCTTCCGCTCCAAATCCTCCTCCGTCGACCATTCCTCAGCCTCCTCCCGGAATGGCTCCCAAGCCTCCCGTCTCGCGAGATGACATGTACGGCAGTTATTCTTCCTCCTATTCGACGCGCTCTTCTGTCAATTACTCTGATTCAAGACCAGCGTCTGCTAGCTATGCTGATTCGCGTCCAGCGTCTACTAACTATTCGGATTCGCGTCCAGCGTCTACCAATTACTCTGATTCTCGACCCACATCCACCAACTACTCCTCATACCCAAGCAATGACTACAAGCCGGATATGCGGCCGAAATCCACCACCCTTCCCGCGACATCTCACCCGCATGCGCATCACGCGCACAGCAACCAGCCAGACCCCTTCGAGATCTTCAAGCGCTTCTTCGGCACGCAGGATTTCCGCCAAGCCGCCAGCACGAGGTGGGTGATGACAATGCACATCAGCATTAGCGAGAACGGCATGTCCTTCCTAAACACGGACAAGCCCGCGCAGCAGGACCTGCCGGAGAAGGTTCAGGAGCCGATGGCGCACGATCCGTCGGAGGTGGTTGTGGACCCGCCCGTGTTTCGCGACCTGAACTGCAGTCTGGAGGACCTGTACAACGGTGTGCGGAAGCGAATGCGTGTGACGCGCAAGGTGGTGAACGCACAGGGCGAGTGCGTGGCGAAGGAGAAGGTGATCGAGTTTGAGGTGAAGCGCGGATGGAGGGAAGGGATGAAGGTGACTTTCAAAAAGTGGGGGTGTTGGGGGCGTGTGAGCCATAGACTGGGCGACGAGCGACCGGGCCACATCCCTGCAGATATTGTGTTTGTGGTAAAGGAGAAGCCGCACGCGAAGTACCAGAGAGAGGGAAATGATCTCGTGTTTTGGAGGGAGATTTCGCTGCGAGAGGCGTTGTGTGGCTGCCGCTTCGAGTATGAGCACATCAACGGTCGCAAGATGAATGTGGTGGTGCCTGCGGTGATCACGCCCGAATCGGAGCAGGTGTACCACGGACTGGGAATGCCGATTGCCAAGTCGGAGAATGAATATGGCGACCTTGTCATTCGCTTCCATATTCGCTTCCCAAGGACGATCACGCCGGAGCACAAGGACATTGTTCGTTCGCTGGCCTTTCTGGATGACTAATGAGGTGTTTTTGCTTCCACCTTAGAGTAGTGTTGGGTGTTTGTTGGAGAGTACATTCACGGTTGGTGGTCGGTTCATCGAAAGGGTTGCGTGTTTTGCATATGCCAATAATCGGTACAAGACAGAAAAGATGGTCCCTATTATGGAATGCCAATCACTATTTCTTTACTTATGTCGCTAGATCCGGAACGAGAGTACATCATCGAGGGAGCAATCGGAGAAGGGTTTAAATATGAGAGGAATCCTAATGTGTAGTTCATTTGGACGCGTTGTTGTTGCGAAGAGAAAGACAGACCGATGGCCTGTCGCAATTAAGATCGTTCCCATGGAAGTGGATGTGTCGTCCATACGCAAGGAAGCGGAGACGCTGAAAGCATGCAACTCCATGTTTATTGTCGGCTATCAGGGGGTTTACACCAAAGACAAGGAGTTGTGGGTGAAGAATGGAGTAGGAAGTGAAGTGTAGATAGTGATGGAGTACTGTCACTGCGGATCGTTGGGAGCGCTTATCCGAAATGGAAACCAACTGAACGTGACTGCTCTTCGTGACATTATGGCTTGCTCTCTGATGGGACTGACCTATCTCCATGCGAAGAGAATCATTCACCGCGACATCAAGCCGGACAACCTGTTCTTGTCGGAGCAGGGCGTGATCAAAGTCGGCGACTTCGGTTTGGCTGCGCAGCTGAACTCGTCAGCTTCGCGTCGCAGTGTAGTGTGCGGCACCTCTCTGTACATGGCGCCCGAAGTCTTCCAGGAGCAGACCTGTCTTGCCTCGGACATTTGGTCGTTGGGAATCAGCGCAATCGAGTTGGCAGAGGGCAAGCCGCCGTTCGGGAATTGCAGTCAGTACTCCGTTTGCGTATGAGGAGCGTATGAAGCGTAGTTGATCCAGAAGATTTGCTTCCAAGACCCGCCCTCTCTGAGTTCGTCGAAGTGGCCCTCTGACTTTGTCGACTTCGTGAGCAAGTGTTTGACGAAGGATGCTGAGAAGAGACCGTCTGCTGCGGCTCTGTTGGATGTGAGGGAAGAGTGGAGGAGTGAGTCATAGCATCCGTTTGTGAAGGACGCCGTGGAGCGAATTGGGAGAGACGGCAAGTCGAAGTGTCTGCTGAAGCTCTCCGAGAAGCAAGCCAGGATGATTGGGGGAAGCAACCCATTCACAGCAAGTGTGAATGTGACTCCGATGAGTGTGAATGAGACTCCAATGAGCATAGACGAACCACCAATGAGTGTGAACGTGATGCCAATGAGTGTGATGAACGTTCCAGCTATGAAGAAGAGTGCGACCAACACTTCAGCTATGAAGAAGAATGTGGATGTGGAGATGAAGGCATTGGAAGGATCCGGGAAAACGAAGGTGATTAGGGAGAATGAGGATTTGTTCGACATCGAGGAGGATGTGGAGACGATTCTGTTTTCCGATAACGTGTGTAATGATAGTGGCATTACGAAGTGGGAGGTGCTGGATCTGAAGAACCTGAAGGTCCTCAAGATTGGGAATAACTGTCTCCAGCACGTTTCTTCGTTCACTCTCAAGTCTATGAAGAAGCTTAAACGTGTTGAGATCGGCGTCGGTTGTTTTGCGAACGAAGGCGACGCCTTTGAAGTGAACGACTGCCCCAAGTTGAAGAGTGTTCAGATTGGCAACGGCTCCTGTCGCAACTGGACAGAGATGGACATGAAGAGTGGAATCAAAAGTGAGCAGTGATGAATAGACTTAAACGCGTTGAATGAACTCTCTATTGGCGAGTCGTGCTTCACAACAGCCATTCAATTCTTCTTGGCTGATCTGCCCCATTTGCAGACGGTGGCTATTGGACTGGGTTCCTTTGAAGGAGAGGAGGGAAGGAATGGTCGTTTCGTTTTGCAGAATGTGGAGGAGTTGCGTGAATTCAAAGCCAAGATGAGATGCTTCCGTTTTGCTCGCGAAGTGACAATTGAGAGTTGGAAGAAGTGGGTGGCATAATGGATAGACGTGCCTTCGTTGAAGGTGTTGAAGCTCGCTATGGCGTTCAGTTTGAGCGTGAATGGAACGATAAAGAGTGAGGAATGAGGATGAGGATGAGGAGCAGATGGTAGTCTGTTTGAGAAGGAGAAGGCGTTTAGTGGCATAATGGAGGAAGAGAGGAGGAGGAAGAGGGAAGAAGAGGAGAAGAAGAGGAAGGAAGAAGAAGCGAAGAGAGAAAAGGAACTGACAGTCACTTTAGGAGAAGAGTAATGGAATGATGAATGAGTAATACGTAGGCCTGTGAGGGTTTATTGCAAGAAGTGCGATAAATTGGTTAAAAGCACAGTAAAGAAGAACTGGTGGCTCATGTATTATCATGTATTTCTCCTCACTCGAAGATCAATCCTGTTAGTAGTATTTGTTACTTCAACCATCCTTATGATAGTATTCCTGACCACTGAATTTGGTCCCATATTCTTGCCTTTTGTTGTCGTTTCCTTTATTTCGTTGCCTTTCTCCTTTATTATTACGTAATCCACTAGTATTGTGATTATCTGTAGCCCTCACTATTGTCCCTTGTGTAAAGAAAGAATTGGTTATCAAGGGAATACCATTCGCGCCCCAGACAGATTCGCCGATATGGCTTAACCCATATTGCCTGTTACACGCTTCTTTCTTATCCTCACTTGTTTGTTACGCACAAATCCTGCGTAATCCAAATGAATGGCTATCAACTCATTCGGCACTACTATACCCTTCTTGTTGTATTCTACTGGAAGTACTTCATCTGCCTAAAACAGTCGTGTGAAAAGACGGGAAGACTATGGTGTTCACCTGAGATTGGCGGACGGGTTGAGGGAGTTTCATCCTATTTTTGTCTTTTTCTTAACACATACGCAGCGTCTACCCTGAGTTAGTATTGCATTGTGTAGATTAGATAGTCCTCTATCCATTCGTAATAACAGATGTGAGTATTGTTACTTCGTTGTGAAGAAAACAACAGAGAAGGACCAAGTGGTCACATCGAAAAAAGACCCCTAAAACCCCGTACTTGTGGGGGGTTAATATGACTTATACTTGATTATAATACAGATAACCGACTTTTGTCAAGGGATTGAAAGGGGGTGTGAACACCATACGGGAAGAACCAAAACCACGACTATTTCTGGATCTCCATCCCTGCAAACCCTAGCTCATTCTCTTCATCTGCAACATCATGGATTCTGATGGAGTAGATGACTACGGCATTGGAGAGAAGCTGGGAGAAGGGTAACACGCTATTGCCGTTACTGATAGGATAGTCCATTCGGAGTAGTCTATAAAGCACTCTATAAGAAAACTTGCGCCCATGTGGCAGTCAAGAAAACGAAACGAATACCAAGTGATTCAGTCCCACAATCAGCGCTTGAAACACTTGTGAAATGCAACTCACCATTCATTGTTCGATACAACGAGATGATTTGTACCGAAAACGAGTTATGGGTAAAACACACAACATACCGTTGATCCAATAGGTTGTGATGGAGTTATATCCCTATGGATCACTTGGTGCATTCCTTCGGAAGGGTCATTGCCTGATAGAAGATGAATTGCGCGAGATTGCGGGAAGCTGTTTACTCGGGCTTCATTATCTTCATGAGTGTTGTATTATCCATCGTGTAGATAGAAATCGTGGTAAATGAGTGATTAGGACATCAAGCCGGACAATCTGCTCATTTCGGAGCCTGGCTTGATCAAACTTGGTGATTTTGGCATGAAAACGCTTCTAGAACATTTATGCATGAATAAAAGCAAACAGGCCGGAATGCTATACTATACTGCTCCTGAAGTGTATAACAATACTGTTGAGAAGAAGAGTGATGTGTGGTCACTTGGCATCACAATGATTGAGTTGGCGGAGGGGAAGAA
>QWCN01008299.1_pt1 | contig 10678 bp, 12 predicted proteins | sample 1972711 | NCBI WGS metagenome assembly QWCN01 (sample SAMN09866707, study PRJNA288562) | Human gut metagenome isolate term1_stool, whole genome shotgun sequencing... | isolation source: gut | host: Homo sapiens | place: USA: California | reverse complement strand
TCTACTGTTGTTTTAGGTTTTTGTTCTCTGAAATTTCTCTCAGAACTTTTTGTTCTGTTTGGAATTTTCAGGGTTGCATTACTGTTTATTTGTCAAGGTACTGTTCCTCTCAAGAAGTATTTCTTTTCGAAGAACATTTGTTCTGTTTCTCAGAAAGCTTATTTATTTTATCATAAGCAGTTCTGTTTGTCAAGAACTTTTTTTATTTTATTTTCAAGTTTCTTTCGAAACCCGGTTGCTTATCACTCGCAGCAACAGTTCTTTATTTTATCAGAACTTTCTGTTCATGTCAAGCAGTTTTTTATTTTTTTGAATTTCTTTTCAGAAATCCGTGTTGCTTTCGTTCGCCGCAACAGTCATAAAGTATATCAGGACTATTTGTCGATGTCAAGCACTTTTTGAACTTTTCTAGAAGTTCATGTTACAGCCGTTTGCCGCAACAGATAGATATTTTATCAGCGTTTTTCTGTTCTGTCAACAGCTTTTTAAAACTTTTTTTGCCAGGCGTAAACGCAAGGTTACTGTCTACAGATTCTCCTGCAGGCATGGAAGCTGCATCCGGAAAACTACGAATGAAATAGAACAACATAGAAAAACGCCCGCAAAAAGTGGGATTGCTACCAGCTTCCTGCAGACGTTTTCTACTATGACAGCGATTCCAGATATCTTTCTGGCAAGCTGCTTTAGTGGTTCATATTTCTCTTAATGACCTTCAGACGCGTAAACTCCTCACGTTCTTTTTCTTCGAGGGCGTTGCTGATATCCTTTACGAGAATCGTATAAGATGGAATCGTTATATTTTTCAGGGCGTTTGCACGCTTCTGCGTCTTGCGGATATTCATTGCAAGACGGTAGGCGGAGTTTTCCACCATGGACAGGCGGACGGTCAGCTCCTTTACCTTTAAAAAGCTTTCCCGGGCAGCATCCACCGACTCACTGGAATTATAAAAGCCGTAATAGGGGATTTTTTTCTCCTCCGCGCAGCTTACCAGCGGGATCTCTGTGCCCATGATGCTTCTTGTTTTGATACGCACAGAATCCTCTGCAGGAATCGCCTTTGCAATTTCCTGCACAGAATGAATGCCCACCTCTATATTTGCCTGCTGAAGCGCCTGGTATGCCTCCGTAAACGTAGCGTCAATCTCTGATTGGATCGTTTTCGCCTCTTCGATCAGATTCATCAGCTCCCGGATCAGGATATTCCGTTTTTTATCCATCAGCTCATAGCCCTGCTTTGCAAGCGTCAGGGAGTTTTTCGCCAGCATCAGGTTACCTTTTGTAGGAAATGCGTTTGTATTCATAGATAACGCTCCTTATTCCAGTACACGACCCTGTTTGTCATAATACTCGTCCAGGATCTTTGTATCCACACGATCCAGTTCTTCTCTGGGCAGCATGCGCAAAAGGCTCCAGCCGATCTCCAGGGTATCGATAATGGTTCTGTTTTCATCCTCCCGCTGACCGACGAAGTATTTCTCGAACTTTTTACCGAATGCCAGGTATTTTTTATCCAGCGCAGACAACTCATCTTCACCGATAACGCTCGCCAGTGCTCTCGCATCGCCCACCTTTGCGTAAGAAGAAAACAGCTGGTTTGCGACAGCCTGATGATCCGCTCTGGTATAGCCCTCACCGATACCATCCTTCATCAGACGGGACAGACTGGGCAGTACATTGACCGGAGGGTATACCCCTTGTCCATGCAGCGCACGATCCAAAACGATCTGCCCTTCTGTAATATAACCGGTCAGGTCGGGGATCGGGTGTGTGATATCATCGTTGGGCATGGTCAGAATCGGGATCTGCGTTACGGAACCGTCGATTCCTTCTACAATACCCGCACGTTCATAAATCGTCGCCAGCTCGGAATACAGATAGCCCGGATACCCTTTTCTGGACGGGATTTCACCCTTACTCGAAGAAACCTCACGCATTGCCTCTGCAAAGGAGGTCATATCCGTCAGGATAACAAGGATGTGCATATGCTTCTCAAATGCCAGATATTCTGCTACCGTCAGCGCTACCTTGGGTGTGATCAGACGTTCTACAACCGGGTCATTTGCCAGGTTCAGGAACATGACAACGTGATCGGATACCCCGCTTTCCGCAAAGGTATGGCGGAAATATTCTGCAACATCATATTTTACACCCATCGCAGCAAATACAACTGCGAATTTCTCATCGGAGTTATCTCCCAGAGATGCCTGACGCACGATCTGTGCAGCCAGCTGGTCATGAGGCAGACCGTTTCCGGAGAAAATCGGCAGCTTCTGTCCGCGGATCAGGGTCGTCAGACCGTCGATCGCAGAAATACCGGTACGGATATAGTTACGGGGATATTCTCTGGATACCGGGTTTAACGGTTTTCCGTTTACATCTGCATATTTTTCTGCTGCAACTTCACCAAGATTGTCGATCGGGGCACCGATACCGTTAAAGGTTCTGCCAAGGAGCTGATCCGTCAGCCCGATTTCCATCGGATGTCCGGTCAGTCTGGTATGGGTATTTTTTAAGGAAAGGTTATCTGTGCCTTCAAACACCTGTACAACCGCCTTGTCCTCGTTGATCTCTACGATACGGCCAAGCTTTTTTTCCTTACCGTCTGCAACGATCTCCACGATCTCATCATAAGCCGCGCCCTTGACACCCTCCAGCACGACGAAGGGGCCGTTGACACTGTTTAATCCCAAATATTCAATTGCCATCGTTTTTCCCTCCATTATGCATTGCGTGCAATCACGTCGTCGTAGAACTTGTCGATTGCTTTTTTGTAATCATCAAATTTGTCCAGTCGGTCATTTTCCACATCGTATTTAATGGAAATTACCCGGTCAAAAATTTTATCCTCTTTCAGCACGGACATGGGCATTCCCATAGATACCAGTGCTTTGGATTTCTCGTAAAGATACAGGATCGTCTCCATCATCTTCTGCTGCTTTGCAAGAGGCACAGACGTATCCTGCGGATGGAATGCGTTCTGCTGCAAAAAGCCCAGACGGATAACTCTGGCAATTTCCAGAGTCAGCTTCTGATCATCCGGCAAAACGTCGCTGCCGATCAGCTTTACGATCTCCATCAGACTGCTTTCCTGGTTCAGGATCGCTACCATCTGATTTCTGTCATCAATAAAATCAGAGCCTACATTATCTGCATACCAGCTCGCCAGATCGGGCAGGTATTCGCTGTAGCTGGTCAGCCAGTTGATCGCAGGGAAATGACGGGAATATGCCAGGTTTTTATCCAGCCCCCAGAAGCAACGGACGAAACGCTTCGTATTCTGGGTAACGGGCTCAGAAAAATCGCCGCCCTGCGGAGATACCGCACCGATGATCGTAACACTTCCTTCAGTTCCATTTAAGTTTTCTACCATACCGGCTCTTTCATAGAACGCAGACAAACGGCTCGCCAGATATGCCGGGAAGCCTTCCTCTGCCGGCATTTCTTCCAGACGTCCGGACAGCTCACGCAGTGCCTCTGCCCAACGGGAGGTGGAATCTGCCATGATCGCTACATGGTAACCCATATCACGATAATACTCTGCCAGTGTCAGACCGGTATAAATGCTCGCCTCACGGGCAGCCACCGGCATGTTGGAGGTATTGGCGATCAGAACGGTACGGTCCATCATGGGATTTCCGGACTTGGGGTCGATCAGCTTGGAGAAATCCTCCAGAACCTCCGTCATCTCGTTTCCTCGCTCACCGCAGCCGATATAAACGATCAGATCTGCATCAGACCATTTTGCGATCGCGTGCTGGGTCATGGTCTTACCGGTACCGAAACCGCCGGGGATCGCCGCTGTGCCGCCCTTTGCGATAGGGAACAGGGTATCCAGGATACGCTGTCCGGTTACAAGCGGACGGGATGCCGGATGTCGTTTCTGATTCGGTCTGGGAATACGGATCGGCCATTTCTGGGTCATGGTCAGCTCTTTTACGCTGTCATCCTTTAACAGCAGAGTTACGATCGTATCGTTGATCGTATACTCACCGTCCGGAACAACTGTTTCCACAATACCCTCCACGTCGGGAGGCACCATTACCTTATGCACAATGGCGGGAGTTTCCGGTACCTCTGCAATAATCGTACCGCCGGACACTCTGTCTCCGGGCTTTACACACAGCTTCGTCTGCCATTTCCTGTGAGTATCCAGAGAATCCATAGAGAAGCCTCTGTCGATATATTTACCGGATTTTTTCTCAATTTCGGCAAGGGGGCGCTCAATACCATCAAAGATATTGGACACGATGCCGGGTGCCAGGGTAACAGAAAGTGTTGCGCCCGTCGGATACAGCAGCTCTCCGGGCTTTAAGCCGGACGTCTCTTCAAATACCTGAATCGTCGCCAGCTCCGGAGAAAGACGGATCACTTCGCCGACCAGCTTTTCTTTGCCGACGTATACCATCTCGCTCATCTTTAAATCTGTCTTACCTTTGACAGTGACCAGCGGGCCGTTGATTCCATAAATGCTTAACGAGTTTTCCATCTAAGGCTCGCCTCCTTTCCATCAAAAGCTTCCTTCAGTTTCGTATCAAAGGACTGGTCGATCAGTATGCCGCGTTTGGAAATTACCGCACGCACGCCTCCGCCGAAGCTGTATTCACTCACAGTAACGGCTACATTTGCGCCGGCAGAGATCGCGCTCTTATGGCAGATATCCTCCGGATCGATATAAACGGTCACGTCGTCTCCATCTGCAAATTTCACAATTTCACGCGCCTGATTTACCAGATAGGTTTCATATGCGCTGGTTGCCATATAGCGTTCCAGCTTTCCCTTTACTTCGGAAGAAAGCTTTTCATCCAGCTCACGCAGGAGCTTTCCGGTCTGTTCCCGGATCTTGATCTGTTCTGCTGCCAGATCTGCGTTCATCTGCTTCTTTAAGCTTTCTTCTTTTAACTTCAGTGCAAGCTCGGATTTGCGCAGGGCCGTCTCTTTGTAATCCTCATAGACCTTTTCCAGTCCCTGCTCATATTCTTGCATCTGTTTGGCATTTTCTGCATTGACCTTTTCTGTGGTCACATCCATAAAATGCTGCAGCTTTTCGTCTATTGTCATGGTCTCCTCCGAAATATCTCCTAAAAGATGCTGCGCCTATGCAGCTCTTTTTCAGATATTGATTCCGATCGCTTCATTCACATAAGATGTGATGAAATCCGGTGCACGGCCTGTGCCGTGTCTGTCCGGGATTTCCACAATCAGCGGTAACTTCCGCTCCAACCTGATATGATCGATGATATCCGGAAATTCCTTTCCGAATTTTTCCGTCAAAAGCAGGATGCCGATTTCCTTATCGGCAAGCACCTTGTCGATTTCTGCCTTCAGCTCCTGTTTCTCGTGGACCACCGCACCTTCTACTCCTGCCAGCCGCATTCCTGTCCAGGTATCAATGTTGTCGCTGATCAGATACATTTTCATTAAAGCTTACCAATGATCATGAAGGCGATGATCAGACCATACAGGCAGACACCTTCGGCCAGACCTACAAAGATCAGGGACTTACCGAGGATAGAGGAATCTTCACTGATTGCACCAAGTGCTGCGCTTGCTGCACTCGCTACGGCGATACCACCACCGATACAGGACATGCCGATGGAAAGTGCGGCTGCAATATAACCAAGGCCGGTTGCTGTGCTGCTTGCTGCAACTGCTGCAGTTTCAGCAGTCTCTGCTGCAAATGCGTTGCCGGAGAACATCATAACGCCGGTAAAAAGCATCAGTCCAAAGAACATTACGCCGTTTAATGCCAGGGTTGTTTTATATCTGTGCTTTGTCTGTTCCCCTTTTACAAATACACGGAACGGAACTGCGATACAAGCTACAAGTGCTGCGAATAATAAAACTTTTGTCATGACAAATGACCTCCTTAAATGTTTTCTTCCTTTGATAAATAGGGTTCAAATTTTCTGCCGTCCCCTTTGTAGAAGCGGCTGAAAAATTCATAATACTGTAAACGGAGTACCTGAATGCCTACGATCAGACCTTCCATACCCATTACGACCAGATTGCCGACGATCACAACGATCACGTTGGGCGCCTGTCCGTTTTCTGCGCCTGCCAGCATCATAACCACCTGCATCATCGCCGCATGGCTGACTGCAAATGCACCGATACGGACAAAGGACAGGGTGTTGGAAAAATAGCTTAAGCATACTTCAAATAATTCGAAGAAGCCCTGCACTACGAACATCACCGGTCCGTTTTCATCCTGATACTTTTTCTTTTCCACAAGGGCACTGAGCGGCTCCTTGCATACGATGACCAAAAGCGGTACTACAAACATTACAACCAAAACACCTGCTGCCGGAATGGTATGTCCGGTCATGAACAGCATGATGACTGCAACAACTGCACCGTAAAATACAAAGCCAGCCAGTCCGTTCGTATCAAACAGTGCTTCTCCGGGCTTTTTCTCCCTGAGGGAATTGATCATATGGAAGATCATCGTCAGAAGAATCAGTCCCATACCGATGGTGATCGTCACAACAAATACGGTGTTGAGTGTTCCGATCACCGGCAGATTCGTCATTGCCTCCGTCGGACGCAACCACAGCGCCGGGATCCAGTCCTCAAAACCAAATACACTGCCATAGAGGAGTCCGAAAATTGTAGAGAAGAATCCGCAGCTCGAAAGAACTGCTGCCAGGTTGATCTTTTTAAAATGGTACAATAAATATCCGCCGATCAACAGCACCAGACCCTGTCCCGCATCACCGAACATTGCACCGAAGATAATCGAATAGGACAACGCCACGAACAGTGTCGGGTCAAATTCCTGATAGTTCGGCAGGCCATACATCTGGATAAACATTTCGAACGGCTTGATCAGCTTCGGGTTTTTCAGACGAGTCGGAGGGATTGAAACTCTTCTGTCCGGATTTTCTTCCAGTGTACAGAAAATATCCGGATCCTCTTCCAGCTCCTTTTTCAGCAGATCTGCCTCCTTGTTTTCCATCCATCCACAGAGGATGAAGAAGGTTTCGTTTTTCGCCTTGGTAAATGCCGCCAGCTTGCGGACATCAAACAGCTTGGATTCATACGCAAGGGTCTTGCTTGCAGCAGAGATCGATTCAGACATCCCATTTAATTCTTTTGCAAGCTCTGCTCTCACTGCTGTGATCTGCTGCTCCAGGGCATCTGTTTTTTCCTTTAATTCCCGGCAGGCCTCATCAACGGTACCCTCGTAGGCATCCTCCAGATGAATCCGTTCAAAATGGAGAGAAGCATAAATCGCATCCACCTTTTTGGCTTCTGCCGCCGGAACGAAATAAACGCCCCAAACATAATCCTCCGTCTCCTTGCATTTTTCAAAAATCGTGCAGGCATCGTCGTATGCGTAGGTTTTTAAACGCTCATAGTAGCCGACTGGAAGTCTGCCGAAACGGAATCTTACTTCTTTAAAGTGAAGGATTCTGGAAATATCAAAATGCAGCTCCTGATAGGGGCTGACCGCATCCAGCAGTCCCCGCTCCTTTTTCAGTTCCTTTTCCAGTGCATCTGTCTCTCTGTCTGCCTTTTGAATTCTGCTCTGCACTTCAGTGATCCGTTCCATGGCTGTATCCACATCCATGTCTCTCACTGCCGTTGCTTTGCTTCCATAAAGCGCAGCGATCTCTGCTGCTCTTCCTGCTGCTTCCCGGTAAGGGTTCAACTCTGCGTTGGGTGTGATGTTGTTTAAATGCTTCAATTCGCCCATCGCATTTTCCAGCTGTATCTCATACCGGCAAAGATACTGCCTGGTTACTGTGTCGAGCTGATCCTTTGGCCCGATCACACTGATAAATTTCATTTTTTCAATCAATTTTGCCGCACCTTCCTTTATGCCAGGTATTCTCTGATTTTTTCAGCCGGCAAACCGTATCTGACGCATTCCATCGCCGTGATGATCCTGTGCACTTCCTGTTCTTTCCTATATAAATAGACTTCCAGGCATGCAGCTGAATAGGGGTTCTGTCTCATCAGCGCACGGTGCACGTTTTCCTGGATCATACTGCCGACCCGTTCCAGATTCGGTTTTTCCATTTCCTGCAGATATTTTCCATACCTGGTTTCTTTTGCGAAGTTCAACATTTCTTCTGTGCTCTCCGCCTCCGCCATTCGTTTGACCTGCTCCAGGTTCAGCCGGTAATGCACCGGAATGATCAGGGCATAAACATCTGCCGCTTTCATCCCGTAATAGCGTTTGGCACGGTAAATCCACTGCAGATTCAGGGTATCGATTGTAACACCCACCGATTCCAGCACTGCTTCCCGGTCTTCTTTTTTCAATTCTTTTCTGACACGTTTCCAGAGATCCCTGAAATAAAACATATCCAATGCAAATTCATAGTCAAACAGAGTTGTGGACCCGCTGCCTGCCACCTTACGCAGCACATCCCCGTAAGGAGTATCCGAAAGGACGCTGACCAGCGTCTCCATCGAATCTGCAGACGCTGCCTTCTTTAACGGAAATGCCGAATGCTTCGCAAAGGCTTCCTCATAATCGGAAACATCCGCAAGTGTCGGGCTGTCTGACAGGATCGCCTGTACAATGTTTTTTAAACAGGTGATTTCGTAGCGTCTGAAATCTCATTTTCATTTCCGAGCACCTTCCCATAGGACGGCTTCTTTTTCAGCCATGCGACAACCTCAGGAACATTGCCAAGGGTGCTGATCTGGTCAAAATCCTCTTTGCTCAAAAGCGCACCGCTCATGGCCCGTACCTTCGTTGTCAGACCGCTGTAACGAAATAAACTCATCTGCTCACATCCTTAATCATGGACTGCAGAATTTCATCCGAAATCCTGTCGTGCTCTGTATCATACTTGTGCTGCATTCCGGCAAGCTGCTTTTTCGTTTCCTCCCGGAGTTTTTCCAGCGCGGCTGCCTTCTCGTGCTCCATGTTTGCTTCCAGTTCTTCGGTCTTCTGTTCTGTCTTTAACTCCAGCATACTGTCAAACTGTTTTTTCTTTTCTTCCATCTGAGCAGCGAGTTCCTTTTTCTGTGCATCCACCGCATCCTGCATCTGCTGTGCGGCGTCTTCCACAGCCACAAGCCTGTTTAAGACTTCTTCAATGGACTGCCCCATGTTCACATGCCTCCTTTTCTACTGTTTTGAGCATGTACGTTATAAATGCTTTTCAATTTGCTCCGTGCGTATTATACTAGATTTACCCTTTTTTTAAAAATATAAATCTGATATGTGTGTAATACCAAAAACGTATTACAGAATTGCTTTTATGTCTGCTTTTGAATAAAATCTGTGATTTTTTTCACGATCCCAGGAGGATTTCCCATGTCTGCAAGCTTTGATTACTACAGGACCTTTTATTATGTTGCCAAATATAAAAACTTCACGCGTGCTGCTACCATGTTGCTTTCCAGCCAGCCGTCCGTGACCCGGAGCATCCAGAACTTAGAAAGCGAGCTGGGCTGCCGCCTTTTTATCCGAAAGTTCCTTTTTTGAAGAAGTCAGCTTTTCGGTTGCTTCCGCAATGGTTTTTTCGCCGTCCGAAAGCTCTTTTTTCTTATTTTCGAGTTCGGTTTTTCCGTCGGAAAGCTGCTTTTCGCCGTCGGTGATTTCCTTTAATGCGTCGGAGAGTTTTTTCTCGGCGTCGGCTTTTTCGGAAAGATATTTTTCCTCGTTTTCGGCAAGCGTTTTTTCGCCGTCGGAAATCTCCTTTTCGGCGTCCGCAACTATTTTTTCATAGCGGACGTCTCCCCTTTCGTTAAGGAGATTTTCAATCTTATCGTGCCAATTTTGTTCGAGAAGATCGTCGTATTCGTCGCTGTATGCGTCGGCGGCGACATCGGTGAGAAGATATATTCCGTGATAATATTCGCTTTCAAAGCCGTCGGGAGGAATACAGACGAAAGCCGAAATCGTTCCCGAGCCGACGGTTGTCGAACCTCGCTCATAGTTAAGATAAATCGGAGTAAGAGCCGTTCCGACAATAAGATATTTATCGTATTTCAGGGTGTTTAAGGTGTCTTCGTCGTTTTCCGCCGACACCTCGATATATTTCCCTATCATATCGGAAGAAAAATATCTCGCGTCGATAACACATTCGTCGGCGTTTTTGGGGGCTCGTCCCGAAACGATATTCAGTTCGTTAACACCCGTTGTGATACTTTCCGCACGGTAGACTTTTTCTCCGCCGTCGGCAATCTGTGCGATAAAGTCAACTGTATAGGAGCCTGCCGCGGTTACTCCGTCAAGCGACGAAAACGCAGAAACATCCTCTTCGGTAAAGCCGAGAGTCGAAATGAGACGATAGTCGTAAAATTTATGGTCGGCAAGATATTTCACCGCGGTTTTTTTCATATCGGGTTCTGTCATGCGAAGTCCCGCGAAAAAACCGACGCCGAGAGCAATGATAAGGAGAATGGCGAAATATCTTCCGAGACTGCTTTTTATTTCGCGGAAAGTATTTTTGGCAAAAGCGTTCTTTACCATTCTATATCCTCCACGGGGGTCGGCTTTTCGTTTGTTTCGACAGATTCGACCGTTCCGTTTTTAACTTTTATCACTCTGTCAGCCATTGCGGTAAGGGCGGAGTTATGCGTGATTATTACGACGGTTACGCCGTTTTTACGGCACATATCCTGCAAAAGTTTAAGGACGGCTTTTCCCGTGTTATAGTCGAGAGCTCCCGTCGGCTCGTCGCAGAGAAGCAATTTCGGGCGTTTGGCAACCGCA
>QWCN01008749.1_pt1 | contig 10703 bp, 10 predicted proteins | sample 1972711 | NCBI WGS metagenome assembly QWCN01 (sample SAMN09866707, study PRJNA288562) | Human gut metagenome isolate term1_stool, whole genome shotgun sequencing... | isolation source: gut | host: Homo sapiens | place: USA: California | reverse complement strand
TTTATGGTGATTGCTTAAAGCCAGTATCAGATTCACAATTCCTATCACCTGGATTACCAGTACCATTACCAGTTCACAGATGAACAGCATCAGTATCTGAACCATCATCTGTTCATCTGCACCGTCCAGTACTCCCAAAGGCTTCAGACTTTTCTTTATGTAACTCATCCCATCGCCCGAAGCAGCCAATTTTATCAGATATTCCGGCACATTGCATTTCCATGTCCCCATGTTCATCCACGGAAATAATAGCACTGCCTGGATGATCACCTGCATGATCAGCGTGAATATCTTCATTCGCTTTTCCGTCTTATTCATAACTTTTGCCTCTCATTTTTCATACACGCTTATTATCCGAGATCTAACGTCTCTCTCTTTATACGCTTACTATCCAAGATCTAACGTCTCTCTCTTTATACCTGCGCCACCACCGGCTTAAATCCCTCCATTCCGACAACCATCACCGGTGCTCCTGCCGGGATCTCCGTTCCTTTCTCAGATCCCTGTACTCTTACTTTCATATGATGTCCACACAGATATCCTTTTCCCTTCCAGTTGATTCTGGTATCTGCCGTTCCAATCTCCCATAAAAGTCTGGTCTCTCTTCTGCTCTGCAAAAGATTCATAAATCCTCTCAGTACCATATTCAGCAGACATGCTATCAATACACAGCAGAGGATTCCTGCATATCCCTTCACCGGGAAACTCGGAACAAAACATAATGCCGAGATAAAAAGTACCAGCCCGCTGTTTGCAACGTAACATCCCTGCCCCCAGTCTCTTCCGACTGCATAGAATAAAGCTTTGCCTGTGTATTTCTCCCAGAAGCTCAATCCGATTCCATAGACAGCAAATCCGATTCCGATATTCCGGTGTATAACTGCCGGGATTTTATTCAGTCCGAGCGCCTCATTCCACACCCATAAAAATGCGTTCGGATCTCTTGCGATAAGATAAGAGATGCACACACATACAATTGGTACACATCCCAGTGCCAGCATCCACAGAAACATATTGGAATCAAACACTTTATGATAGATCTTATCCATTGCTTCACCTGCTTCCTGCGGATCGCCCATCTGGCGGACTGCTTCTTCCTCTGCTTCAACTTCCGTCATCCCTGATTCCATTAATGCGGCTTTGCAGTCTTCTATATGCGCTTCATATTCATTTACAATCTCTTTTCTTACAGATGAATCAGTAATCTTCTTCCCAAGTTCTTTCAGATATTCTCTTTCCTTCATATCTAACACCTTCCTTTTCTGCCGCCTTCACTGCCTTACCTGTGCTATACAGAATACTGAATCATGCTCGTAACTGCATTGGCATAAGCATTCCATTCTTCGACCATTTTCTCCAGATATTTCTTCCCGTTAGGTGTGATCCGGTAATACTTTCTGAGTTTCCCGTTCGCCTCCTGGTTATAACTTTCCAAATATCCGGACTGTACCATGCTGTGAAGCAGCGGATACAATGTTCCTACCTTTAATTCGAATACATTGTCCGATCTCTTTGAGAGTGTATCGATCATTTCATATCCGTACATATCCTTTTCTGAGATCAATTTGAGAATTAACATTGCGGTATTTCCTGAGACCATATTTTTGTTTACTTTCATAGCGATTGCTCCTTTCTTATATTTGCTTTCATTATATATCGACTTTCGATAGTTGAGTGTAAAAAAATTTACTTTCTTCTTGGTTTTATTATATATCGCATCTCGATATATGTCAATATGTAAGAATAAAAAGAACCAGAAATGCAAACCTGCATTCCCAGTCCCTTTACCTTCTTCTTTCCTACAACAGCTCCGCAAACAATCGCAGGAACAACTGTCCCAGCCGCAGAGTCGCACTTCGGCCGGACTTATACTTCTCCGTCACTTCCCTGCACTGCTCAAAAGTCTGCTCCATATCCCGTCGGATGTCCAGTACTGCATCACAGTCCGCCATAAAACATCCATTTTCAAAATGATGATAAAGGCTCCGGTAATCCAGATTGATCGTGCCGCAAGTCGCCATGCAGTCATCCGCCACGCTCATCTTGGCATGACAGAACCCCGGTGTCCACTCATAGATCCTTACACCATCCTGTACCAGATTGTGATAGAACGACCTGGTGATACTGTAGATCAGTTTCTTATCCGGGATTCCCGGCGTGATGATCCGCACATCCACACCGCGCTTGGCCGCCAGCGAAAGGGCATGTGTCATCTCATCCGTGATGATCAGATACGGCGTCATGAACCAGCAGTATCTGTCCGCTTTATTGACGATACTGATATAGACATCCTCTCCAACCTGGATCCCATCTAACGGACAATCTGCATACGGCTGGATATATCCCGTCTGCTGCGCCTGATACGGATGCTGTACCAGATATTTTTTCTGCGCCTCTATATCCAGAACGTCCACACCGGCCGGGGTCTTCCCGGACGATTCCCACATCTCCAGAAATGCTGCCGTAAGCGAAGCCACCGCATCCCCTTCCAGACGGATTCGGTTATAACCGCCTGTGTACCCAACCTTTCCGTCAACCACCGTAATCTTTCTGTGATCACGGTTATTCAGGAACATATTAAGTCCCGGAAGCAGTGGATTGAATACCCGGCAGGCAATCCCTTTTGCTTCCAGTTTTCTTGCAAAACTCAAATTGACGAATCCGATCGATCCCATGTCATCATAGAACACCCGAACCTCTACACCTGCCTTCACCCGTTCCTCCAGAACCGTCTGGATCCTGCTCCATGCATATTCATCCTCAATTGCATGATATTCCATGAAAATGAATTGCTCCGCCTTCGCAAGATCAGCAAGCTGCGCCTCCAGTCCTTTGACCGCTTCATCAAAATAAATCACATCCGTATTCTGATACACCGGATAACACGCATTTCTTTCTATATAATTGGAAACATTTCCCGCTTTCGGATCTGATGCATTCAGACATTGCAATACTTCTTTGTTCTCCGGCAAAAGAGGCAGAAGCTTCTCATCAATCTTTTTGTAGCGCATCCGCATCTTCCAGGTTCCGCCGTTCAGACCGATCAGAAAATAGAGTGCCACTCCAAGAATCGGCAGTGTCAGGATCAGGATGATCCACGGTGTCTTCATCGAGGAAGTCTCATTTCTTCCATATATTTTCAGAACCAGTATGACGGCAAATATTCTGGTCATATTATCTATAACTACTGCATATTCATTCAGTCCCTTAAATATTCCAACCAGGAACACCACTTCCAATAATATCGAAAGCACCGTGAACATCAGCCGCTTCACGCCATTTTGTGTCTTTTTCTTTCCTTCCAGTGTATGACTGCTCATCTTCTCACTCTTTTCTTCTATTGTAAATTATGATTATACTAACACGAACGTATTTCCGGCTCAAGACTTATCCGAAGTTCAATCAGAAATTATTGACCTCAGTTTTCCCGGAAATAAGCAACAAAAAAATCACCATCCCCGCAGCTCGCAGTCTGCAAAAACAGTGATTTAATAGTGCGCGATCAGGGGTTCGAACCCTGGACACCCTGATTAAGAGTCAGGTGCTCTACCAACTGAGCTAATCGCGCATCTTTGGTTGTCTGTGTTACGTTCTCCGTAACGACAAGACTTATTATATAATAAGGTTTTTAAAAATGCAAGTACTTTTTTTACTTTTTTTCATATTTTTTTATTTTTCTCATATATTGATATGGGGGTTGAATTTATGAGCCATATTATCCATTATGTTACAACCAATTTCAAAAAAATCTTTCATACTGTCTGCACAGAGATTATCTCCTGCATTCAAGGCACAGCTCTGCATTTTGTCCTGGTCGCTGCCTTTCTCGGAACACTGAATCATTTCCTGTATTTTTTATCCGGGCAGTCTCCAATCGTTGCACTTTTCTGCCCGGTTAATGAATCCGTGTGGGAACATTTGAAACTTTTATATTTTCCTTTTTTATTCGTAAGCATATGGGAATATCTGTCTCTGCATCCGGTTGTTTTACCGTTCTTTTACTGTCGGTATCTGGGTGTGCTTCTCGGAATGTTTTTTACTGTTTCTGTTTTTTACACATATTCCGGGATTCTCGGCCGGAATTTCCTGATCTTAGACATCCTGCTTTTTTATTCCAGTGTAATATTTTCATTTGGAATGTCTGAATATATTTCCGGCAAGACCCGTTCTCCTCACGAGACAGAACCTGGCTTTGTAGTCTCACTCTGGTTGATAACATCATTTTTCTTCTTTGTATTTACATGTTTTCCGCCAGATCTTCCGTTATTCTATTCAGCATAAGTACAACAACCATCAACGCATTTCCCTACATATATAATTAATTATTCACACCATGATGTGCAACATAGCTGTTAAGATCCAATGCTTTTAACACATATCCCTGTGACTGATAATATTCAATAATTTTCGGCAGCGCTTCCACAGTTGTATCTTTTGTCTCGGAATCATGTGACAGCAGGATGATATTATTGTCATGGAAACTGGTTGCCTGATCCACAAGCTGTTCCGTTGTTCTCACGGCCCCGTCTCCCGAACTTCCATTCCAGTCATAATATTGATATCCTCTTGCCTGAACCTCCTGCGTAAGCGTTGTCATAATTCCCTTCGTGTAACTTGCAGATATGGTATTCGAAGATCCTCCCGGAAATCTGATAAAACACGGAACATAGCCGATCTCTTCTTTTACAAGCTGTCCAATCTGGTCAAGATCCTGAAAATATGCATCAACAGATGCATACACCTTTGCGTAATCATGAGAATATGTATGCATTCCGATCGTATGTCCCTTATCATAAGCCTTTTTGATCATATCTTTATATTCCGGCATGGCTCCTGTAACAAAAAACGTTGCTTTCGCATTGTATTTATCCAAAATGTCCAGCACCGCCTGCGTATTCTTAGACGGTCCGTCATCCAACGTCAGATAAACAACTTTTTCATCCGATTGTTCTGTTGTACCCACTTTTCTTCCTGGTTGAACTGCAAATTCACTTCTGTCATCTGCCTGATCTTTTTGGCCTTGATTTTCTTTATTGGATGCATCAGTTTCATTCTCATTGATCGTAAGTTTTTTTGCAGTTGCTTTTTTCTTTGATACTGCCTTTTTACTTTCCGTCTCGGCCGTTGTCATCGTTTTACCGGCATTCTTTTTTATAACATGCCCGCCGATTCCCACACCTATGATCACTGCTGCTATGCAGACTGCTGCAATCAGAATCTTTCTCTGTGCACGATCTTTTCGTCTTCTATTTTTTAACTTTTTCCTGCTCATACTTTTTTCCTCTTTAATTTTCAACTTTATTCTCACTTTTAAGTAATTGCTTTTTCTTTTTTACTATCATACCGCTTTTTTCCTTTTTATCAAGCCTTTTCTTGAGACTTTTTCACTACAATGTAGTATTGTAATAAATAGATTATCACTTACAAATGTCGAAAGGAGTTTTTAATATGAGTGAAAATGAAAATAAAGTCTGTCCTGTCAGCTGCAAAATCGAACATCACGCCATGATGTTCGCATTTCTCGCCAAACATGCAATTGAATTATGCGGTGAAGCCGGAAAAGACGCAATCCTTGCCGGAATGACTACCTATGGAAATGAGCGGGGTGCCCGCATGGCGGCAAATGCACTCGCACACGGTGATGAACTGACTACCATGACCAATCAGGCATACGGTGAATGGAAACCAGATTACGCCGGACAAATGGACTTCGGAACGCTTCGCACCGAACCGACACTTCAGACTTACATTGCAAAATGTGCATGGTGTGAAGCATGGAAAAAGCATAATATTACCGAATATGGGAAATATTATTGCGTCAATGTAGATAATGCCGTTTACCAGGGTTTCCGTTCCGACTTCGTCTGTACACCGACTGCCACATCTATGAGCTGGGGCGGCAAGCGTTGTGAATTCGACTGGGGACACCCGCTCTCGCAGGAAGAGGTAAAAGAACTGGCTGAGAAAAAGGCCAAACTTGGGACTTCCTGTATGAAAGATTTTAATTTCCACACAGCACATTTAAAATATACCGTCAGTCAGGCTCTGATCCTGAATCTTGGTGAAAAAGGGGAAGAGGCAGTTAAACTTGCGCTTGCTGATTATGTAGATACATTTGGACAGGAATATCTGGATGTACTGAACGGTCTTTATCCGGTTGAATAGAATTTGCTGCTTATTGACATTATTTTTTACTTTTCATATAAGAAAGCTATGAAATCTATTTACATCCTGTTTTTCTATGCTAAAATGATAGATAAACACCCGATTCTATGAGGAGGTATCTATATTTTGAATAAACTAACAACCGAACATACACCTGACAATATTATTGCCAGCTGGCTCGACGATCATCAGGAAGAACTTGTACATACTGCCGATTACATTTTCCATCACCCGGAACTTGCATATCAGGAGACACTTTCTTCCAAATGCCTGGCAGATTATCTGGAAAGCCAGGGATTTAAAATAACATGGAAAACAGCCGGTATCGACACCTCATTTACCGCAGTCTGGGGAAGTGGAAAACCACTCCTTGGATTCCTTGCTGAGTACGATGCTCTGGCAGGTGTCGGACACGCCTGCGGACACAACCTGCTTGGAACTGCTGTTGCCGCAGCGGCCTGCGCATTAAAAGCCAATATGAAAGCAACCGGTGCTGCCGGAACGATCCGCGTCTACGGCTGCCCGGCCGAAGAGATCATGTCCGGCAAGATCGTGATGAACGATCAGGGAGTCTTTGATGACCTCGATGTTGCTATTACCTGGCATCCATTCGACCGCAACCGTGTCAGCAACGATATCTGGCAGGCACAGGACATTAAGAACTACACATTCCACGGAATCAGTTCCCATGCCGCCAAAGCTCCTGAAAAGGGACGCAGTGCCCTCGATGCCGCTGAACTTATGAATGTAGGCGTCAACTATCTCCGTGAGCACGTACCGGGAGATGTCCGCATGCATTATGCCTACATTGATAACGGCCTTCCGGCAAATGTTGTTCCGGATATCGCGAAGACAAATTATTTCATCCGCTCCTACTTACGTTCCCGCACCGAAGATGCAAGCGAACGTGTAGACAATTGCGCAAGAGGTGCCGCTCTTATGACAGACACCACCGTCGATATCGAACTGGTTGCAAGCTGCAGTGAGATGAAAGTTAACCGGGTACTGACAGAATTATATTACGATGCCATGACCCAAGTCCCGACACCGACTTATACACCGGAAGAACTGGATTTCGCAAAGCAGATTACAGAAGAAGCCGGGCTCATCAATGACGGAACACTATTCTCCGGCCTGGAACCGCTTGAAGATGAGCCGGTTCCGATCGCTATCGGCACAGATGCTTCACAGGTCAGCCACACGGTTCCGCTGATCACCTTAAGTGCCGCTACGATGTGTAAAGGCACCCCGCTTCATCACTGGGCTGCTGCCAAACAGGCCGGTATGACTATCGGACAGAAAGGTATGCTCTATGTTGCAAGATGTATGGCAGAAGGTACGAAATTATTGATGGAAACACCGGGAAGTATTGAGAAAGCGTGGGAGCTTCATAAGCTGACTCCTTAAAGTTTCTGTTCATAAGGAGACGGAGGATTTTTATAAATTCTCCGTCCCAAACAAAAAAGCCCTGGATGGAAAAGCTTTGATGTCCATCGTAGCCGGTGTCACTGTCGAGAGACTCCAGAATATGATCGATGGCACACCTAGAATTTTAAGACTTCTTCCTAACACCCCTGCAATGGTATTTGAAGGTGCATTTGCACTCTGCTCCGACAACAATCTGACAGAGGACGAATTAGAAGCAGCAAAATCTATCTACAGCACGATCGGTGTGGTAGAAATGATTCCGGAGCACCTCTTAGATGCAGCCTGTGGCTTAAGCGGCGGAGGTCCTGCCTATGTAGCTATGTTCATTGAAGCCATGGCTGACGGCGGTGTAAAGCAGGGACTCCCGCGTGCAACGGCATACCGCCTTGCAGCACAGACCTGCCCTGGTACTGCAAAGATGATTCTCGAAAAAGGAATCCACCCGGGCGAGTTAAAAGACATGGTTACATCACCGGGCGGAACAACCATCGAAGGTTGCGAAGCTCTCGAAAAGGCTGGTATGCGTGGTGCTGTAATTGAATGCATCAATGTAAGTACAGAAAAATCCCGTTCATTATAATCATTGTCATTCTATGTCGATTAATGTGACGGAATTATCAGACAAAAGAGGAGTTATCCACAGTTTCCCGTGGATAACTCCTCTTTTGTTGGGGATAACTGGAATTACTCTGCAAAATTTGTCGTTAAAATAAGCCGGGAGATTTTCAGAAATCTACCGGCCTATTTTACATTTTTTCTACATTTTCATCCTCTTTATCACCTTCAACCGTGTAAATTCTTCTCTTTCCTTCTCCTCCAGCGCATTACTGATCGTATGCACCAGATTCGTATACATCGGTATCGTAATATTCTTAAGCGCATTTGCCCGCTTCTGTGTCTTCTTGATATTTGCCGCCAGGCGGTACGCCGAGTTTTCCACCTCTGCCAGCTTGATCGTAAGCTCTTTCACTTCCCGGAAGGCTTCTCTTGCGATATCCACCGACTCATGCGTTGTGCTGAACGAATACGTCAGATCATTCTGTTTCGCATCGTACTTAATGTGCGGAATCTCGGTTCCCATGATACTCCTGGTCTGCATCTTCAGAGAGTCTTCGATCGGAACGGTAAATGCCAGCTCCTGAACTTTGCTGATTCCATGTTCGATATTGGCACGCTGCAGGCAGGCGTATGCTTTTGTAAATGTCGCATCGATCTCTTCCTGAATATCTTTTGCCTCATCGATCAGTCCCATCAGTTCTTTCAGAAGAATATTCCGCTTCTTATCCATCAGATCGTAGCCCTGACGCGCAAGCATCAGAGAATTCTTCGCAAGCATCAGATTTCCCTTGGTAGGAAATTCTCTCGGATCCATATGCATCCCTCCTACTCTTCTGTCACCAGCGTATCCCGCGTATCCTTCCAGTACTTCTCAATCAGCTTCGTATCAATACGGTCCAGTTCTTCCTTCGGCAGAAGTCCAAGCAGTTCCCATCCAAGATCCAAAGTCTCCATCATCGTACGGTTCTCCGTCGGTCCCTGCCCGATATAACGTTTTTCAAATTCTTCACCGAACTTCAGATACTGCTTGTCAATCGGCGACAATTCATCCTCGCCAATAACGGAAGCAAGGTTTCTCGCCTCTCCGACCTTCGCATAAGCGGAGAATAACTGGTTTGCAAGATCCTGATGATCTTCTCTCGTGTATCCTTTTCCGATACCGTCCTTCATCAGACGCGAAAGCGATGGCAGGATACTGATCGGCGGATAGACTGCCTGACCGTGAAGATTACGGTCCAGTACGATCTGTCCTTCTGTAATGTATCCGGTAAGGTCCGGGATCGGATGTGTGATATCATCATTCGGCATCGTCAGGATCGGAAGCTGCGTCACCGAACCATTTGCCCCGTCCACAATACCGGCACGTTCATAGATCGTTGCCAGTTCACTGTATAAATATCCCGGATATCCTTTTCTTGACGGAATCTCACCACGCGAAGACGATACTTCACGCATGGCTTCTGCAAAGGAAGTCATATCCGTCAGGATAACCAAAATATGCATATTTTTCTCAAATGCCAGATACTCTGCTACCGTCAGTGCTACCTTCGGCGTGATCAGACGCTCCACCACCGGGTCATTCGCCAGGTTCAAGAACATACACACATGGTCTGCCACACCGCTTTCCTCGAATGTCTTACGGAAGAATTCCGCCACATCGTGCTTCACACCCATTGCTCCGAATACAACTGCGAACTGTTCATCCGAATTGTCACCAAGCGAAGCCTGCTTGACGATCTGTGCCGCAAGCTGATCATGCGGAAGTCCGTTTCCTGAGAATATCGGAAGCTTCTGCCCGCGGATCAGTGTCGTCAGTCCGTCAATTGCCGAGATTCCGGTACGGATATAGTTTCTCGGGTATTCCCGTCTGACCGGATTCAGCGGAAGTCCGTTTACATCCCGCTTCTCAGCATCTGTGATCGGTCCAAGGCCATCGATTGCTTCCCCGATCCCGTTAAATGTACGGCCCAGCATTTCCTCTGACACGGCAACTTCCATCGGATGTCCCGTAAGCCTCGTGTGGGTATTATCCAGCGACATATTTTCCGTTCCTTCAAATACCTGGATCACGGCCTTATCTTCATCCAACTCCACGATACGTCCCATTTTCCTCGTATCATGATCTACAATAAATTCCACGATCTCATCGTAAAATGCATTTTCCACGCCTTCCAGTACGACGAGAGGGCCATTAATGCTGCTCAGTCCAAGATATTCTATTGCCATCTTACGTCCCTCCCTTTACGCATTTTTCTCGATGACGCGGTTATAAAAGTCATCAATATCCAGTTTATACAGATCCAGTAACTGCAGATTGTCATTCGGCACATCATACTTAATCGCAATGACCTTCTCAAATATACCTTCTGCCTTCAGCACCGACATCGGCATCCCCATCGCCACCAGTTTCCGGCTCGTCTTATACAGATACAGAATAACATCCATCATCTTGAACTGCTTCTCAAGTGATACACACGTATCATCCTTATGAAATGCATTCTGCTGCAGGAATCCCAGACGAATCACCTTCGCAATCTCCAGGATCAGCTTCT
>QWCN01010615.1_pt1 | contig 10706 bp, 8 predicted proteins | sample 1972711 | NCBI WGS metagenome assembly QWCN01 (sample SAMN09866707, study PRJNA288562) | Human gut metagenome isolate term1_stool, whole genome shotgun sequencing... | isolation source: gut | host: Homo sapiens | place: USA: California | reverse complement strand
CAAGTCCTTTCGTATAATTTGTTTTTCGACAATTCAATTATACTACTTGAATCACTTCTTTTCTATTATTTTTGTTTCACATCAATTGTAACACTACATAAATTAAATTCAAAGTTTAGTAAATTTAATCTAAATTTTAGTATTATTGAAAAATTACATTTAACTTTTCAATTGACCTTAGTATTATTCCACTTCTTATTTTATATTCTCTCTTTTATATAAAAAAGTTAAATTAAATCTTAATCTTTTAATATACAAGCATATTTTTAAAAAAACTGGATATAATTTTATATAATTAATAGTTTTATAAGTAAATTTGCTAACCAAATTTAATATTTCCTTTGAAAAAATTTTAAAACTACAATTAATTAAGAAAGGAGTTTTTTCATGTATCCTGAACGTAAATATCTTGGTTACAAAGATGAAAATTGTAAAATTCCAATTACATTTCCTGCTCAACATCAAAATGTGCAACCTGGTATGGAATATTTAATGAACCCTGGTCCAATTTTTGAAGATCCAGATTATATACCTTCCAACAAATTAAAAAATAAAGTTGTGCTTATCTCTGGTGGAGATAGTGGAATTGGAAGAGCAATCGCAATTTTATTTGCTAAAGAAGGTGCAGATATTGTTATTGTATATTTAAATGAAAAACAAGATGCCCAATATACTAAAGCTCGAATAGAAGAATTAGGAAGACGTTGCATTATTATAGAAGGTGATTTAAAAAATGAAAAATGTTCAAAATTTGTAGTTGATAATACTATAAATTCTTTCGGCAAAATTGACATTTTGATAAATAATTGTGCTGTTCAATTTCCTCAAAACAGTATTTTAGACATTACTTCAGCTCAATTAATAAATACTTTTGAAAGTAACTTCTACTCATACTTTTATTTAACAAAAGCTACCCTTCCACATTTAATGGCAAATTCAAGCATTATAAATACCGCTTCTATTACAGCTTTTGCTGGTAAAAAAGATTTAATAGATTATTCTTCAACAAAAGGTGCAATTGTTAGTTTTACAAGGTCACTTTCTTTATCTCTAGCAGATATGAAAATTCGCGTAAACGCTGTAGCACCTGGTCCTGTCTGGACTCCTCTTATTCCTTCTAGTTTTAGTGAGCAACAAGTTGAGATTTTTGGAACAGATGTACCTTTAAAAAGGGCTGGCGAACCATTTGAAATTGCACCAGCATATTTGTATTTAGCTTCTGATGATTCTAGATATGTAACTGGTCAAGTTATACATGTAAATGGAGGAACTATTGTCTAGTTCCCCCATTTTTTATTGTAATATATAACTTTTATTTCTATTCTCCAATGTCTGGATATGTTTGCATTTTTATTATATCCATTTCTGATGTATAATTATTATTTCCATATGCAAATATTATGTATAAGTCTCCATTGCTTCCCAAGAAAAATGTGTGTATATTTTCTATTTGATAAATTGGACTTGCTAAATCTCTTTTATATGTTTCATATCCTGCACTTGATAAAGCATCTTCTTGAGATACTGCTTCTTCTGTAACTTGTTTTATTTTTGAATTTATTTCATCTTCTGTTAGTCCATATGGTTGTATAATATCTGTTAATTCTATAGATTGTTTTGTTGCTAAATTATAATTATATGTTTGCACCATTACTCTTTGTGGGTTATTTCCTTCTTTTAAAGAAGACTTAATTATTACAGACAATATATCTCCATTTATATATGCTTGATAACTAACATCATATAAAACTCTAGTATTAGCTGTTGTGTCTATAGTTATTGTATCTGTTTCATTTGTTGTGCTATTTGAACTTTCGTTGTTTGTAACATTATTAGTATTTTGATTTGTATTTGGTTTCACATCTCCTGAATTTTGTGAATTAGTATTTTCTCCTGTCATAATTTGGTTTGCTTTATTTATAAAACTTTGTTGTGTTGTATTATTAAATTCTGCTGGAGCGTCTCCTGTAATATTAAATACTGGTATATTTAAGTCCATTTCATAAGATGCCTCATTTTTTACCATTGTAATTGGATATATTATATCTTTATTTGCATCTATTTTTTCTATATTTTCAGTATTAAATCCTTTTTTGTCTAACTTATTTGTAAATAATTCGCTAAACTCTGCTTTTAACTCTTCTTGTGTTAATTCTGTTTCTTCTCCATTTTTATCTGGTAAAATGTTTCCTTGAGTCCCTACATCTTGTGTATCTTGTTTAAAAAATTGATAATATATACCCATTATTAATGCAATAACGCAAATTATTGTAATTATTATATATAATATTATTGGCTTTTTCATTTTTGCCTTCGTCCTTTCAATAAAATATTTAATTATTTATTAATATTAGTAATTTAATACTAATTTGTGTTAAAATATTAAGAATACATTTATATTATATCATTTTATTTTGAAAAATACAAATTAAATTGACTATATCGCAATTTTGCGATATTATTATAATGTATTAAAATGTTTAATACAAATAGAGTTATAAGTTAGGAGAATAATTAATTATGTTATGTTCAAACTGTAAAAAGAATACAGCAGTAGTTTTTATAAATAAAAAGAATAATGAAGGAAAGCAAGAATTAGATGGTCTTTGTTATGAATGTGCTAAAAAAATGGGAATTAATCCATTTGATACATTAATGAAACAAGCAAATTTATCTGAAAAAGACTTAAATGACATGACTAACCAATTTGAGGAAATGTTTAAAGATATGACAGCAAATATGAATTTAGCTGAAATTAATCCTGATACACTTTCTAAAATTGCAGAAGAATCAAATGATGATGATAATTTAGATAATCAAGCTTCTAGTTTTGGAGCAATTCCTCTAGGTTCAATATTTTCTAATATGTTTGGTTCATCTGATGCAAATAATAATGAGCAACAAGAAGAAGTTTCTTCAAATTCTAATGAAAGAAAAAAAGTTAAAGTAGATAAGAAAAATAAAAAAAGAAAAGCTTTAGATACTTTTGGAACAAACCTTACAAATAAAGCCAAAAACGGTCAGTTAGATGCTGTTATTGGTAGAAATAAAGAAATTCAAAGAATAATCCAAATTTTAAATCGACGTTCTAAAAACAACCCATGCTTAATTGGTGAACCTGGTGTTGGTAAAACAGCTATAGCACAAGGCTTAGCAATAAAAATTGCTGAAGGAAAAGTTCCTGCTAAATTGTTAAGTAAAGAAGTATATTTACTAGATATGACAGCAGTTATTGCAGGTACACAATTTAGAGGTCAATTTGAAGCAAGAATGAAGTCTATAATTGATGAATGCAAAAATTTAGGAAACATTATTTTAGTTATAGACGAAATACATAATATTATTGGTGCTGGAGATGCAGAACATTCTATGAATGCTGCAAATATTTTAAAACCATCTCTTTCTAATGGAGAAATTCAATTAATTGGAACAACTACTTTAAAAGAATATAGAAAATATATAGAAAAAGATAGCGCTTTAGAAAGAAGATTTCAACCAGTTATTGTAGAAGAACCGTCTGTAGATGATGCAATTGAAATTTTAAAGGGAATTAAAAAATATTACGAAGACTTCCATAAGGTTAAAATTTCAAATGAGGTTATAGAACAAGCTGTTAAAATGTCTGAAAAATATATTCATGATAGATTTTTACCAGATAAAGCAATAGATATTTTAGATGAAGCATGTTCTAGAATAAATTTAAATAATAAAGAGTTATATCAATTAGAAGTCTTAAAAAGTCAATTAACTTCTGTACAAGAAGAAAAGGAAGAAGCAGCACTTGCAGACTCTACAGAAGACTATAAGAAAGCTGCTGAGTTAAAAGCAAAAGAGTGTAGTTTAACTGAACAAATTGAAGCTCTTAATAAAAAAATTAAACTAAAAAACCTTACCATACAAGATATTGCAGAAGTAATAGAAAATTGGACTAAAATACCAGTTACAAAAATTACAGAGGCTGAAACTCAAAAACTATTAAATTTAGAGTCAAACTTACATAAAAGAATTATTGGTCAAGATGAAGCTGTCGCCGCAGTTGCAAGAGCTATAAGAAGAAATAGAGCTGGATTAAAAAGTACAAAAAGACCACCTTCTTTTATATTTGTTGGACCAACCGGTGTTGGTAAAACAGAACTTGCTAAATCTTTAGCATATGAAATGTTTGGAAATGAAAATTCTATAATAAGACTAGATATGTCTGAATATATGGAGAGCCATTCATCATCAAAACTAATAGGGTCACCTCCAGGATATGTTGGATATGATGACGCAGGTCAACTAACAGAAAAAGTTAAGAGAAACCCATATTCTATTATATTATTTGATGAAATTGAAAAAGCTCATGCAGATATATTCAATATATTACTTCAAGTTTTAGATGACGGAAGATTAACAGATGCTCAGGGAAACACTATTAGTTTTGAAAACACCATTATTATAATGACATCAAATGCTGGTTCTAACACAAATACAAATTCAATTGGTTTTGGAGGAAGTTCTGTTAGCAAAAATAAAATATTAGAAAGCTTAAAAGAAACATTTAGACCAGAGTTTTTAAATAGAATAGATGAAATAGTTCTATTTGAACAGCTTACACCAGAACAATTATTACAAATAACAGATTTAATGTTATATGATACTCAAAAAGCATTAGCTAACAAAGATATCTCAATGGAAGTAAATGTTGAAGCTAAAAAATGGCTACTTAATAAAGGTACTGACATAAAATATGGAGCTAGACCTTTAAGAAGAGCTATACAAAGATATGTAGAAGATGAACTTTCTGACATGATATTAAAATCCGAATTAAAAAATGGTCAAACAGTTTTAGTAGAAATTGAAAATAGTGATAATAAATTAAAATTTACAGTAAAATAGGAGAAATTTATGTTTAAACATGTACCAAATATATTAACAATAATACGTTTTTTATTAATTCCATTTATAATATATTTTCTAGCAATAAATCAATATATTGTTGGAGTTATACTATTTATAATCTCTGGAATAACAGATGTTGTAGATGGAGCAATAGCTAGAAAATTTAATTTTATAACAGACTTTGGTAAACTTATGGATCCGCTTGCAGATAAATTAACTCAAATTTCAGTACTTGCTACTTTAATGATTAAAGAGTTAATTCCTGTATGGATTTTAGCAATAGTAATTGCTAAAGAAGCTGTAATGATAGCAGGTGCCTCTTTCCTTTATGGAAGAGATGTTGTAGTTTCTAGTAAATGGTTTGGAAAACTTGCTACAGTATTATTCTTTATAGCAATTGTATGTTCTTGCTTTATTTCATATTGGAACATGTCAATAGATGTAAATAATCCACTTCCAGACTTTGCACAATATATTTATTATTTAGCACTATTTTCTTCTATTTTCTCTTTAGTAATGTATTTTCTTACATTTTCTAAAAAAGGATATATTAAAAAAGAAGATTTTAAATTACAAAATAAATAGTTAGTTAAATTATAAATAAATAGTTAGTTAAATTATAAATAAATCCAACTTTTATAAAGTTGGATTTATTTGTCTTTTATAATTTATTTTTACACATTATATTAATTTCACCATAATAATAAAATTATAATAAATAAAATTCATAGTGCAAATAAATTGTAAATAATATTATTCAAAATCTTCCAAAACACTATTTAGTTCAGCTTGTCCTAAAGCAGTTATCCCTTCTTTTAATTTTATTATATCTATTTCTGGCAAATATTGAATTTGTAATTCTGTATCTTCTACAAATATTTCGTTTCCAACTGAATCTAACTTATATATTCCAATTACTCCATTATGTTCTTTTACTATATAGTGATCTCCACAAATTCCATCATATTCTTTATAAATAACAATTTCATTTGGAGAATAACCTTCTATTTTCCAATCTGAATACAATCTTTCCACATCTTCTTCACTTTTGTTAATAAGTTGCTTTTGTACATCTTCTATATCTCTTTTTAAATGGTCACATTTTTTATAATATTCCTTTTTAATTATTTTTGCATTGGGAGATATCTTTGTTTCTCTTGCTAAAGTTTCTATAGTATTTGTTGTATTAATTTCATTACTAGCTAATTCTGTTTCTTCTTTCATTTCTGTTCCTTTTATTTCATTATTACTTTGAATTATTGCAAAAACTATTCCTATTCCTAACAAAAATAACACACATAAAGTAATTATTATCCACTTTTTCATAGTAAAATTCCTCCGTTCTAATTACTATTATTTATTGTTATTATGCGTTATTTTTGTAAAATTTATACATTAATTAAATACATTACTTTATTTTAAAATATTAATGAATAAATTGTATAATAAAACGATATTAATCATTTTTCTTAATTAATATTTATTTTATAAATCTATCTATTGTAATAGTATTTCCATTTGTCATTATGGTTATTTCTCCATCTAAGTCTGTTCTATAAATTTTACTATTATTTTTCCTTAGTCTTTTTAAAACACCTACATTTGGATGTCCAAATGTATTTTTCTCTCCAACTCCAATTAATGCAATTTTAGGTTTTACTTTTTCTAAAAATTCTTCTATTGAAGAAGACTTTGAACCATGATGTGCAACTTTTAAAATAGTTGACTTTAAAACATTTGCTTCTTTATACTTCTTTAAAATTGCTTCTTCTGCAACTTTTTCTATATCCCCTGTAAATAAAATTGAGAATTTATTATATTCCATTTTAAAAACTAATGAATTATTATTAATACCATTTTCACTAATTATATTTTTTGAATCTGGCCACAATACATTAAAATATAAACCTTCTTCAATTTTTATTTTTCTTCCTATTACTTTTATTTCTTTTAGCAAATATAGAATAGAACCGTACATGGTCACTATCAAAGTGAGAAATTATTATATAATCTAATTTATTTATTCTTCTATCTAATAAATATGGTAATAATGTTTTTTCCCCAACATTAAAACTTCCAAATTCGCTTCCACCACCATCTATTAAAATTTTCTTATTTAATGGTGTTATAATTAAACAAGCATCTCCTTGCCCTACATCTACAAAATGTATTTCTAACTTTTTGTCTACTTTTATTATCAAATTTACAATTAAAACTATAATTAAAATACAGGATACTATTTTTTTTATTAATTTATTGTTTTTATGGTAAAAAATCTTTACTTTTTGTTTATATGAAATAGAAATTATTATAAGATACCAAACTATAATAAAGAAAAAACTAGGAGTTATAATTGTTATTTTAGAAAATGGCATATTTGCTGTAATTTCAGCTATTTTTATAATAAATTTTAACATTAAATTTAAAACAATTGCAATCAAGCTAGAAATAGGTGTAAATATTAGTGAAATAAAAAACATTATGAAACCTATAATAACCACAATTCCTAGTATAGGTCCTACAATTATATTTGAAAAATAAAAAGTTAATGAAATGGTATTAAAATGAAACATCATAATTGGTATTATAGCTAAATTTGCACAAGTTGTGACAGCTATCATTTCAAAAAAATATTTTACAATTTTATTATTTATTTTTATAAAATTCCCTATTTTATCATGTAAAAAAACTATTCCTATAGTCCCCATATATGAAAGTTGGAAACCTATGTCTAGCAAACTATATGGATTTATTATTAACAATATTAATGCAGATATTGCTAAATTATTATATACATCACTTTTTCTATATAATAGCTCAGCAATTAACATTAATATTGCCATAATACATGCTCTATTCACAGATGATGTACAACCTGTTAATAACATAAACAAGATTAATAAAATAATGCTAATTATTTTAGATAGTCTTTTTCTTAAACACATTTTATTAAAAATATATGTAATACTAACTATAATATAGGAGACATTTGCTCCTGAAACTGCTAATATATGTGACAAATTACTATCTCTAAAATCTTCTTGCATGTTTTCTTCTATTCCACTTGTCTCTCCAATTAGCATTCCAAGGCATAGTCCAGAAGTTTCCTTTGGTAGTAACTTTTCTATTTTTGTCTTCATAAGATTTCTAAGTTCATATATCTTTCTTAAAATAATATTTGAGTTATCATGAGAAATAATTTCTACATCTTCTTCTTTCAAATTAACAGTTCCAAAAATCTTCTTTGTTTTTAAGTAATTGCTATAATCAAATCCCATATAGTTTCTTGCTGTAGATGGCTTTTCATATTCCAAATAAAATTCTATTTTATCTCCATACTTTAATTTAAAACTGCTATTTTTTGAATTTTTATTTGATAAATATCTATTTTCTTTATTCTGTAAACTTTTATTTTTTGATTTCTTAAGATTTAGTAATAATTTAATTCCTTTAATTTCTATTTCGTAAACATCTTTATAGTCCTTTTCTTCTCCTTCAGAAACAACTATAGCTGTGCAGTAACTTCCATTTAAACTTTCTAACTCTTCATATTTTTCATCATAATAATTATTTAAGGTATGCATATATAATGTGCCCAAAGAAAAGACTATATTTTTTAAATATAGCCCCATTAATATTTCTAATATAAAAAAAATGGTGACTATGCAAATTGGTCTTTTTATATTAACCTCCTTACTGCCCCCATTTTTTATTAATCTTAAATTTTATAATAATTGTTTTTGTATTATAATAATCTAATCGCTGAATAAAATCTTCCTGCATATTCTACGTTTAGACTAGATATTCTTACTTTGTATCCTGTAGTTGAAGCATGAATAAAATTTCCATTGCCTATGTATATTCCACAATGTCCTATTCCCACACCTGTTTCATAATCTGTTAAAAAAACAATGTCTCCAGCTTTTAAATTACTTTTACTGACTTTTGTTCCATATCTAGATTGAGAAGTTGCACCATGTGGTAAACTTATTCCGAAATGTTTATATACATACATTGTAAATCCTGAGCAATCAAAGCTTTTACTTCCAGCTGCGCCATATACATATGGACATCCTAAATATTGCTTTGCATATGCTACAACATCTTCTCCTTTTATTGTTATTATTATTTTTATTGTTATTACTATTTTCTTTTTTGCTATCTTCTATGTTTTTATTAGAAGTTTCGTTCTTTGTAGTTCTTGCTTCAGAACTTCTAGAAACTGTTTCTCTTTTTTTATCTGAAACAAATTCTTTAGAAATATATCCTTGATCTTCTCCTGATTTTACTTTATACCAGCTTCCTTCTTCTCCAATAATTGTAACCTCAGAATTTAATACTAGTATTTTTATAACTTTGTCCTCTGTGCTCGGTCCACTTCTTACATTAACATATTCTTCGCTTATATATCCTGTTTTAGTTGTAGTTTGTGAATTGTTATCTTTATTTTCGGTTGTTTCATCATCTTTTTTATTGTCTGTTTGCTCATTTTTACTACTTGTACTTTTTCCATTTAATCTGTCAGTTCTTACCCATCCATTTATCTCATCTGTTTGAATATATGACCAACCATTAATTTCTGTAATTACTAAAACACTTATATCTTGTTTACTGTTTTCTAACACACTTGAATATATTAAAGGTAATATTCTAATATCTGTGTTTTTTGGTAAAGTCTTTTCTGTTCCTGTATAGCTTTCTGTAGCTTCATTATTTATATTTTCATTGTTAGAATTGCTCTCTACTGTATTTGAAGAATTTTGATTATTATCTGTTGTATTCTCCTGTTCTACACTAGAACTTTGACTATTATCAATATTTTCACTATTACTCACATTTTCGTTGTTAATAGTATTTTGTTCATTTGTATTGCCTTCTGCTAAAGTATTATCTCCATTTTTCCCTATAACTTCTGCGTATTTTTTACTAACATAACCTACATAATTTTTATATTTAATTTTATAAAAATCTCCTTCTTCTCCTAATAATTCGCACTCTATATCCTTAGATAACATGGCAATTACATCTGAAGATGTTGAAGCCTCTTTTCTTACGTTTAAAGTCTCTCCTGTAACTTTTACTGTAGCTGCTTTTGATACATTTGAAATTATTAATACTGCTAAAAATATTGCTACCATTAATATTACTTTTTTTAGTGTTTTCATAAAAGAAATCGCTCCTTATTTATTTTAATTGTTATTATCTTTTGTAAACACGTTAATAGTATATAATTAAACAACAAAAAAGTCAATTTATTACTCTGAATTTATCTATTATTTTAGCCAATTTTATTTATTTTGACAAATATTTTGATAATCTCATTTGATTTTTAATTTTATAATTGTTTTGATAATTTCATTTATCTCTTATTTGATTATTATTTTGATGTTTTTATTTATTTACCGTTTTGTTTTTAAATTGATTTATAATTCTTTGACTGAATAATTTCATTAATTAAATGAATTATTTAGCATTTTAGATAAATAATAAAAAAATAACAAGGTATTACATATTAATGTAATCCTTGCTACTTCTATATTAAAAATATATATTAAGCAATTATGTCAGCTACAACTCCTGAACCTACTGTTCTTCCACCTTCACGAATAGCAAATCTTAATCCTTTTTCGATAGCGATTGGAGTAATAAGTTCGATTGTCATGTTTACATTATCTCCTGGCATAACCATTTCTGTTCCAGCTTCTAAGTCGATAACACCTGTAACGTCTGTTGTTATGAAGTAGAATTGTCGTCTATATCCCTTAAAGAATGGTGTATGACGTCCACCTTCTTCTTTAGCTAGAACGTTTACTTGTGCTGTGAAT
>QWCN01006518.1_pt1 | contig 10706 bp, 8 predicted proteins | sample 1972711 | NCBI WGS metagenome assembly QWCN01 (sample SAMN09866707, study PRJNA288562) | Human gut metagenome isolate term1_stool, whole genome shotgun sequencing... | isolation source: gut | host: Homo sapiens | place: USA: California | reverse complement strand
AATATGGTTTTAACCATGTTATTAAATGCAGGACTCTTTTTAATGCTTTTAATCCTGCTATTGCTCTGTAGTAAGAAGAATATACTTTTACATTTGTATGATTGTAAAAAGAAATTATTAGAAAAAATTATTTCTGAAAAAAGTAGATTAGTAGTTTTCTTTACTACAGCTGGAATTATGTCATTTGTTTTATATTTTGGAGTTTCATGGCTGATATCGTTGGTTTCTTTTGGACTAAATTTATAAAGATAGGTGTTATTTTATGAAAGGTCGCAGCCAACAAAGCCATTCCCCAATGGCCATAACAAAAGGCAGCCGGGTAAACGCGGCCCGGCTGCCCGAAAACAGAAAAGAGCGGAGCGCCGATGGGCGTTCCGCTCTTTTCTGTATGCTTGCTTTTGGAAAAAGGGAAATGGTGAAGGAATGGAAAATGGAGGAGAGAACTCAGCCCTCGAAGGCCTGCTTCAGGTCAGCAATGATGTCCTTGGCGTTCTCCAGACCAATGGACAGGCGCACGGTGTTGGGGTAAATGCCCTGATCGCGCTGCTCGGCCTCGTTCAGCTCGGCATGGGTGGTGCTGGCGGGATGGATGACCAGGCTCTTGGCGTCGGCCACGTTGGCCAGCAGGCTGAACAGCTGCAGCCGGTCAATGAAGGCCTGGGCCTCTTCGGCGCCGCCTTTGATGCGGATGGTGAAGATGGAACCGGCGCCGTTGGGGAAGTAGGTCTTGTACAGGCGCTGCTGCTCGGGATCGGTGCTCAGGGAAGGATGGCTGATGCTCTCCACCTGGGGCACGGTCTTCAGGTACTCCAGAACCTTCAGGGTGTTCTCCACATGGCGGTCCACACGCAGGGACAGGGTCTCCAGGCCCTGCAGGAAGATCCAGCTGCTGATGGGGGACAGGGTAGCGCCGGTATCGCGCAGCAGGATGGCGCGGATGCGGGTGACGAAGGCGGCGGGGCCGGCAGCCTGCACGAAGCTGATGCCGTGGTAGCTCTCATTGGGCTGGGTCAGCTGGGGGTACTTGTCCGCGTGGGCGGCCCAGTCAAAGGTGCCGCCGTCCACAATCACGCCGCCGATGGTGGTGCCGTGGCCGCCGATGAACTTGGTGGCGGACTCCACCACGATGTCCGCGCCGTGCTCGATGGGACGGATCAGGTAGGGGGTGCCGAAGGTGTTGTCGATGATCAGGGGCAGGCCGTGCTTGTGGGCGATGGCGGCAATGCCGTCAATGTCGGTCACTTCGCTGTTGGGGTTGCCCAGGGTCTCGATGTAGATGGCCTTGGTGTTGGGCTGAATGGCCTTTTCAAAGTTCTGGATGTCCAGAGGGTCCACGAAGGTGGTGGTCACGCCGTAGTCCACCAGGGTGTGGGCCAGCAGGTTGTAGGTGCCGCCGTAGATGTTCTTGGCGGAAACGATGTGGTCGCCGCGCAGGGCCACGTTCTCGATGGCGTAGGTGACGGCCGCGGCGCCGGAAGCCACGCCCAGGGCAGCCACGCCGCCCTCCAGAGCGGCCATGCGCTGCTCGAAGATGTCCTCGGTGGGGTTGGTCAGGCGGCCGTAGATGTTGCCGGCATCCCGCAGGGCAAAGCGGTCAGCGGCGTGCTGGCTGTTGCGGAACACAAAGGAGGAAGTCTGATAAATGGGAACGGCCCGGGCGTCGGTGGCGTGATCGTAATCTTCCTGGCCGATGTGCAGCTGTTTGGTTTCAAAGGACCAGCTCTTGATGGTTTCTTCCGTAATGCGTGCCATAATGTACCTCTTTCTGCCGCGAACAGCGGCCTCGTTTTTTGAAAGTGCCCCAGGTGCTTGCTTTGCCCGGCGGCGCTTTGGTTTGCTTTGAGTGTAGAATGGTCGGCTTGGCGGGAACTACCCCGCAGAGTGCCAGTTCAGCGACAGCGACACATTCGCGGGTGTTCCCGGTAAAGCCCCAGGCGGGGGCGAAGGGCGCTAAGCATACAACGCTTCCTTTCTCGTTTACCGGTTGTTCTTCATCTGCCTACTATTATACTAGGCAGTAGGGAAATGTGGTAGTACCAAAAAACAAGAGCCAGCTATCGAATAAAGCGATAACTGGCTCTTGAATTGCGGAGATTTTGGATACTAAAGCGGGAAGGCGATCAGCGGGTCGGCCCGGCGGGGTGATCCAGCACATTGACGTTGCAGCGGTCAAGCTCTTCCAGATAGATTTTGGCAAGGGGGCTGAGCACGCAGCCCTGGCGCTTGACGTAGCCGATGTGCATGATCTTGTCCGAATCCAGCGGGACGGCCCGGTAGCCGTCGCCGTTCAGCTCTTCGCACAGGATGCCGGAGCAGAGGGTGTAGCCGTCCAGCCCCACCATCAGGTTGAGCAGGGTGGCCCGGTCGCTGGCCTTGATCACCTGCCGGTAGTGATAGGTGCTGTACACCTCCTCGGCCAGATAGAACGACTGGCCCTGATCGAAGGAAAGGCAGGGGTAGGGGGCCAGGTCCTCCAGCGTGATGAGCGCCCGCTCGGCCAGCGGATGACCTGCCGCCAGAAAGACATAGGTGCGGCAGGGAAACAGTTCGGTGAATTCCAGGCCGCTGTCCGCCAGCAGCTTTTCCAGTACCTCCCGGTTGAAGTCGTCCAGATAGAGCACACCCACCTCGCTTTTGCAGCTGCGCACGTTTTCCAGAATTTCGGCGGTGCGGCATTCGTAAATGCCGAAGGCGTACTCATCCGGCCGGAACTGACGGGCCAGCTGGATGAAGGCCTTGACCGCGAAGGTATAGTGCTGGGTGGAGACGCTGAACTGCTTTTTCACCTGCCGCTTGAGGATGAATCGCTCTTCGGTGAGGCGGTACTGGCTGACGATCTGCCGGGCATAGGCGAGAAACTCTTCCCCCTCGTGGGTGGGGACTACGCCCCGGTTGGAGCGGCGGAACAGCGAGAAGCCCAGCTCCTCTTCCAGGCTGTGAATGCCGGCGGACAGACTGGACTGCGCCAGGTACAGCCGCTGGGCGGCCCGGTTCATGGAGGTTTCGTCCGCCACGGTGACGACGTAGATAAGCTGCTGCAGAGTCATGGAGTCTCCTTATTGTTTGAAACGTATTTGCCCGGCGGGAGTGCCGCTTCAGGGCAGAACCTCCGGCGGCGGGGTGGGCAGGGCTGCCTCGGCGGCCTGCCGGCGCAAGGTGATCTTATAAATTTTGGCGGGGCGGCCCCGAAGGTTCAGCTGGCGGTTGTACTGCACGGTGGCCCCGCCCCGCTCCACCAGTTTGGAGAGAATGCGGGAGGCGCTGCGGGAGGTGATGCTGAGGTAAAAGGCCAGCTCTTCGGCCGAGAGGGTGTCGCTGCCCTTCTGGTTGAGCACCGAGAAGATCTTGCTCAGATACAGGGCCGAAACCCCCATCTGCTCGCTGAGGCGGGTGAGCTGGGGGTCGGGCGCGTCGGTGTACTGGATGCGCCGCACCGAAGAGAGCGGGCCGATGATGCCATTGTCCTCGGTGACGATGAAGGCCGCGCTGCCCTTGGTGAGCAGGGCCTCCTTTTCGGCCCGCTGGGCGTTGCGGTGGGCGTCGATCACGTTGTTGGCGCAGCCCCAGCCGGTGCAGACGGGAAAATCTACCCCGGCCTCCAGAAAGGCGGTGACCGGGCAGGTGGTGTACTGGCGGGAAAGCTCCTTCAGCACCGAGATGTTGGTGGTCAGTTCATAGTGCTGGCTGCGCTCATAGATGAGAAACGGCATACCGAACTGCTTGTTGCAGGCCTCCAGCCGGGCGCCCAGGGCGGCCCACTGGACCTCGCTCAGGGGCTGGGGGGAGGCGATGAGCGCCAGACAGGCGGCGGAATCGTGCACAGCCGAGGTGTTGATCTGGGTGACCAGGCCGTTAAAGGTCTCGATCATGGATTCCGGTGAGGCGAACAGAAACTCATGTCGGATGTGGTTCTGGGTGAAGTAATCCTCCAGGCTGCCGAAGCGGGTAACCAGCAGATCCACCTTGCCGCTGTTCCAGAGGTTGAGGTAGTACTCCTTCAAAGGGGGGTACCAGTCGTCCACCTGCTGCCAGTCAATGGAAGCGGACCCGAGCAGGGGGGTGTCCTCCCGGCCGAACACCGAGCGGAAGTCCACCGGGATCTCAGGCCGGTCAAAGTACACCCGACGGAAGTCCAGCGTGGGGTTCTGCACCAGCATACGGGCGATGATCTGGTAATAGTCCCGGTCCGACACGGTGAAGTAGGCGTGGGGCTTGTGCAGCGGGCCGAACTTGTGCTGCACCGTGCGGTAGGGGTACAGGCCGCCGAAGAGGTACCCGTCAAACCGGTCGGCGTTCTGCTCAAACAGATAGCACAGATGCTCCAGAGAGGTATAGGGCAGATAGGTCACGTTGCACTGGCTGCGCAGTTCACTGTCAATGCGCAGGATGTTGCGCAGAGAACGGGCCGTGGCAAAAACACCAATGATATACATGGAAGCAGGCTCCTTGTCAAAAAAATGGGACCGTGAGGGCGGCCCGGCGGGCAGCGCCCTTTAGCGCCCTTTGCAGAACAGATTCTACCTATCAGTATAGCGGCTTTGGCCGGGAATGACCAGTGCCGCGGTGGGAAAAGCGGAGATTTCAAGGGACTGGAGCGGGAGGTTTGAGAAAAACAAGTTCAAAAAACAGCAAAAACATACAAAATTCATCCTGCTATTTGTGCATCTGCACAAAATAAGGAAAAAGAGAGAAAAGGAATTGACAACTTTTACGGGTGGGGGTATCATAAAATCAAACATTTCCGAAAGATGTCCGAAAATAAATCAAATCATTGTCATAAAAGGCACGGGCTGCCGTGAAACTCTGCGGCGGCCCGGTGATCGGAGGAGAGAACGACGATGGAGCGCGCAAAGCAAGAGGCACTGGAGTACATTGGGCAGCGCAGTGACCTGCTGTTTGATATGAGCGACCGCATCTGGGAGCACCCGGAGGTTGGCTTTACCGAGAATTATGCCGCCCGGCTGTTCAGCGAAATGCTGGAGAAGGAGGGCTTTACCGTAGAGCAGGGCGTGGGAGACATTCCCACGTCCGTGGTGGGCACCTTCGGCAGCGGCGGGCCGGTCATCGGCTTTCTGGGCGAGTTTGACGCCCTGCCCGGCCTGAGCCAGGAGGCCGGCCTGGCCGAGAAAAAGCCTCTGGTGAAGGATGGCCCCGGCCACGGCTGCGGGCACAACCTGCTGGGCACAGGCGCGTTTGCCGCCGCGCTGGGCCTGAAGCACTATCTGGAGGCAAATCATCGCCCCGGCACCGTGAAGTTCTTCGCCTGCCCGGCGGAGGAAGGCGGTTCCGGCAAGGGCTTCATGGCCCGGGCCGGCGTGTTCGATGGGATGGATGCCGCCTTCTGCTGGCACCCCGGCACCGTGAACAGCGCCGCCACCGAGAGCACCATGGCCAACTATCAGGTGTGCTACCACTTTTACGGCACCTCGTCCCACGCGGCCATGTCGCCGGAGCTGGGGCGGAGCGCACTGGATGCCCTGGAACTGATGAACAACGGCGTGCAGTACCTGCGGGAGCACATTCCCACCAACACCCGGGTGCATTACGCCATTACCAACGCGGGCGGCAACGCGCCGGGCATTGTGCAGGCCTACGCCGAGGGGTTGTACCTGATGCGTGCCCCGCAGCTGCCCCAGGTGAAGGAGCTGTACGAGCGGGTGAACCGCATTGCCCAGGGCGCGGCCATGATGACCGACACCCGGGTGGAGATCGAGTTCATCAAGGCCTGCTCCAACACGGTGCTGAACACGGAGCTGCTGAAGCTGATGCAGAAAAACATGGAGCAGCTGCCCCCGGTGCAGTACGACGAGGACGACCTGGCCTTTGCCCGCGCCCTTCAGGCCACGAACCCGGTGGGGCACTCCTACTTTGATACGCTGGCTGCCGATGTGACCGACCCGGCCGAGAAGGCCCGGTTGGAGGCGGACAAAAATTCGCCCATCCACGGTGTGGTGATGCCCTACCCGCCCGAGCGGCAGGGCTTCGTCTCTTCGGATGTGGGCGATGTGAGCTGGGTGTGCCCGCTGGCACAGATCAACGGCACCACGATGCCCGCCGATACGGCCATGCACACCTGGCAGATGGTCAGCGTGGGCAAAAGCCCCATGGCGAAAAAGGGAATGCTGTTTGCCGGCCGGGTGATGGCAGCCTGCGGCATTGACTGCCTGGAGGACCCGGACATTCTGCGCCGGGCCAAGGAGGAGAAGGACCGGCGCACCGGCGGGCGCAGCTACGACCCGCCCATTCCGCCGGAGGTAATGCCCCGCATCCCCAAAGAGAACGCCTGAACAACCGGCAAAAGCGAGCAGATGCTTTTACTGGCAGGAATAAATGCCGGAGTTTAACGGAATGTTGAATTTCGGCGGGCTCCAAACTCAATCGGAATGAAAAAAGGAGGAATTTCAAGTGTCAACCATGACGATCTGCCTGATCATCTTTGCCTTGATGGTGATTGGGTTCTTCATCAAACAGCTGCCCATGTCCTTTACTTCCATGGCGGTGCTGGTGGCCCTGGTGCTCACCGGCTGCGTGGAAGCCAAGACGGCGCTGGGCGCATTCGGCAGCTCCACCGTCGTAACCATGGTGTCCATGTTCATCGTGGCGGCCGGCCTGAGCCGCACCCAGATGATCAACCACCTCTCCAAGCTGCTGCTGAAGGTGACGGGCGGCTCCTTCACCAAGGTGCTGGCTTCCTACGTGGTGGTTACCTGCATTCTGGGCCAGTTCATCCCCAGCATTGTGGCGCTGTTTGCGCTGGTGTGCCCTCTGGTGCAGAATATGTGCGAAGAGATGAAGATCAGCCCCTCCAAGATGATGTACCCCATCGCCATTGCCAGCGTGTCCTGCTCCTTCATCATTGAGCCCATCGGCCCCTACGCCGCCTGGTATGTGACCCAGAACGGCTACATGGAGTCCTACGGCTGGACTGCGACCCAGCTGAATATGTGGAGCGAGACCAGCGTGCTGCTGCCCGTCGGCCTGATGACCATTCTGCTGGCCATCTTCGTGGTGCCCCGCTTTTTGCCCGACGAGCCCGATGTGCCCACCACCATGGTGGCCGGCCGCGCGCTGAAGAAGCAGGAGCCTCTCAGTCCCGTGCGGGAATTCCTGGGCTACGGCATTTTCGTTGTTGTGATCGTCTGCCTGATGCTGGGCTTCTCTTCCTGGAAGGTGACCCTGATCGGCGCCATTGCGGTGGTATTCAGCGGCGTTCTGACCGAGCGCGAAGCCATTGACAACATGAACATGAGCACCGTGCTGCTGTATGTGGGCGTGACGGTGCTGGGCGAAGGCCTGAGCCAGACCGGCGCGGCCGAGATGCTGGGCAACTGGATCGCCAACGTGCTGAGCGGCGTGAGCAACGGCTATGTGATCGGCGCGGCCTTCTACATCGTGGCCTACATCATGACCTCTCTGCTGTACAACCGTGCGGTGACCACCGTGCTGGTTCCCCTCACCGTGATCACCTGCGGCTCCATGGGCTGCGACCCCCGCGGCCCCATCATCCTGTGCGCTCTGGCTTCCATGTCCTCTCTGATTACCCCGCTGTCCACGGCGGTGGTTCCCATGGCCATGAACGCCGGCGGCTACAGCGCCAAAACCGTGTTCAAGGCCGGCCTCATCCCCGGCATCCTGCGCGGTGCGCTGGGCGTGCTGATTGCGATGACTCTGTTCCCGGCGTTCGGCTGATTCAAACCAGCTGCAAGAAGTTTGAAATGCGCTGCCCCTGCGGGCAGCGCATTTTTTGCGCCCCGAGGCCAAGGGCACCCGTGCGCAAAAAGCAGATGCGCCCCGGCGGCAAAGCTGGTATACTGGAATCAAACGGGGCGGCTGCCCCGGCGGTGCGCATGAGCGGCCGCAGTTTGCAAAAAGCGGCTTTGAGGAAGAGGACGGATATGACGGTTTCGGAATTTTTGGTGCTGCCCGGTCTGCCCGGCCTGCGCCTTTTGGCGGGCGCGGGCGGCGTGGACCGGAAGATCGCAGCCGTGACGGCGGTGGACACCCCGGACGGTGCACAGCGGCTGAAGGGCGGCGAGCTGGTGCTGACCACCGGCTATATGCTGGGGCAGCAGACGATCACCCTGCCGGATTTTCTGCGCGCGCTGCAAAAAGCCGGTGCGGCCGGGCTGGGCATTCTGGAAAAACGCTATCTGCGCAGCATCCCGGCGGACGTGCGGGCGCTGGCGGATGAACTGAATCTGCCGCTGGTGAGCGTGCCGGAACAGTATGACTACCCGCAGCTTGCCGCGCCGGTGCTGGCGGGCCAGCCCGGCCCAGCCGAGGCCATCCATCGCCAATTTATGGCCCTGGCCATCAACGACAGCAGCGTGCCGCAGATTCTCGAAACCCTCAGCGCCTTTGTGGGGGTGCCCTGCGCCTTCTGGAACACCTATTTTAAAAGCCTGAATTTTTCGGCCCCGGACGGCCCCCTGGCTGAAAGCCTGGCGGACGTGCAGCCGGAAGAGGCCGGGGCCGAGCTGCTGACCCGCTGCGACAGCTACGCGGTGGCCAACCACAGCGAGCAGTTCGGCTATCTGCTGTTCGCCAAGGGCAGCCTGCCCGCGGGCAGCAATGTGCAGACGGCGCTGGAATATGCCGGCATCGTGCTCATCATGCGCATTCAGCTGCGCATCTCCGGTCAGCAGATGGCAGAAAAATACAAGGAGGCCTTTCTGGAGGACCTGTTGCTGAACAACGTGAAGGCGGATGTGGAGATTCACAACCGCGCGCGCCTGTACGGGTGGGATTTCACCCAGGGCGCTCTGGCGGCGGTGGTGGACATCAACAACATCAAGCGCTACTTCATTGACCGGCTGGATCCCAGCACCAACCGAATGCTGGAGCAGGCCACCGAGGTCATCTTCAAGTGCTCCATCCGGGAGATGCAGCGAACCTTCCCCGAGGCGCGCTATTTCAAGCAGAGTGACCTGATCGCGTTCATCATCTCCGAACCGAAGTTCGGACGGGCGGAGCTGCCGGCCCGGCTGGAGGCCACCTTTGCCCGGCTGCAGAAAGCGCTGGCGGGGGTCAGCCCCTTCACCATCACTCTGGGGGTTGGGCAATACTACGAAAACATCCGGGAGGTCTCCAAGAGTTACTCGGAAGCCCGCGTGGCCATCAACCTGGGCTATTCGCTGCACTGGTTTGACCGCATTCTGTTTTACGAGCGGCTGGGCCTGTACCGGCTGCTGGCCCCGGTGATGAACAGCCCCGAAGCGGACGACCTGTGCCGCCGGTGCATTCAGCCTCTGGCGGACTACGACGAACAGTGCCACAGCGAGCTGCTGCCCACGCTGCAGGAGATTCTGCGCTGTGGCTGGAACCTGAAGGAGGCCGCCCGGGAACTGTACATCCACTACAATTCCATCAAGTACCGGTATGCAAAGATCTGCCGGGTTCTGAACATGGATCTGGGCGACCACGACAACCGCTCACTGGTGGAAGTGGCCATGAAGCTGTACCTGCTGAACCGGCATCAGCCCGGCCGCGGGCAGCAGACCTTAGGCCCGGCCCTGCGCGAGGCACAGAAACCGGAACCGCAAAATTAAGATGCTGCGGAGAAGAAGTTTTTCCTTGAGGGGAAGCGGACGCGGCATTAGGCCGTGCCGAATGCATTGAGCACAAAGCACTGCCGCAAACGCAAAACAGCCGAACCGATCTGCCTAGTGCAGAAAGGTCCGGCTGTTTTTTCGCAAAAAAGGTTACCCGCGGCTGTTGCGCTTCCAGATGGCATACAGACCGTCCAGAATCAGATTCGGCTCGTGCCGGATGGGGGTGGCGCAGCTTTCCCGCACGGCGGAGGAGAGAGTACCGGTGGAGATGACGGTCAGCTCTTCCCCCAGTTCCAGCCGGAAGCGGGCAATGAGACCGTCCAGCATGGCGGCGGTGCCCAGCACGCTGCCCGCCTGAAGGCAGGCGGCGGTGTTGCCGTTCAGCACGCTTTTGGGCCGGGCGTGCAGGTCCACCTGGGGCAGCTGCGCGGTGCCGCGCACCAGGGCGGCCATGGCCACCTGGGGCCCGGGCAGAATCACACCGCCCACCAGCTGGCGGTTCCGGTTCACGGCCGTCATGGTAATGGCGGTGTCGGCCGTAATGACCAGCAGCGGCGGCGCAGCCAGCTGAAGGGCGGCCACCCCGCCGCAAAGCAGCTCGCCGCCCAGCTGGGCGGGGTTTTCAATGCAGATGTTCAAGCCGCTTTTCAGCCCGGGACCGACAGTGAGCACGCGCATAGGGCACAGCTTGCCCAGCGCCACCAGCACCACGCCGGAAATGGCGGGAACCACGCTGCTGAGGATGGCCCCGCTCAGCCGGCTGCGGGGGATCTGGTGCAGACGAAGTAGATCCAGCAGCTTGATGGCGTACTCATCCGAACTGCATTGCAGGCTGGTGCGCAGCCGGGCGCTGAACACCCGCTGGTCATCCTGATAGCCGCCGATGGTAATATGCGTGTTACCTACATTGACTGCAAGGATCATGGATGGTTCCTCCTGAGGCCGGCGAACGGCATACGATTGGATTGGCATTTGCTCTCATCATAGCACAACCAAAGAAGCGCGGCAAGCATGCGAGGCAGATCGGGTGTGTGGAGGCTGCAAGTGGGAAGCCAAAGATACCGCACAGTCAAAGCCTTCCCCTTGAGGGGAAGGCGGCATCTCATGGTTGCAGCCGGAAATGGTGGCCCAATTGCTTTGCCCTGTTTGCTTTGT
>QWCN01006914.1_pt1 | contig 10707 bp, 6 predicted proteins | sample 1972711 | NCBI WGS metagenome assembly QWCN01 (sample SAMN09866707, study PRJNA288562) | Human gut metagenome isolate term1_stool, whole genome shotgun sequencing... | isolation source: gut | host: Homo sapiens | place: USA: California | reverse complement strand
GTGATTTTGTGTCACACGGTTCTTTTTTCATATCAATTATATAACTTTCCTTTTCAATATCTCCTGCATAACAAAAGCCTTGCGCATCTCATTCTTATCGAACTTAAGGTCATCAAGAATAACTTTATCTCCCATCTGACTCTGTGGAACAATCTCATCATTATATTCATGTCCGCAGTCATACTGTGTAAATGTGTGTCCGCCTGTCATATCAGAATAAGTTCCTGTGCTTCCTGCCTGCATAACCGGTGAATGAAATTCTGCTTTATCAAAAGTCTTCATCACAGGTGCTGCATTATCTGCCGCTGGTGGCGGTGCAGTATACTGTGGCACAGGTGCCTCTGCCCTGTGTGAACTCACTGCGTCAGAGCCGGCAGTTTTTCCCTGAAAATTATTTCTCTCACGAATCTGCTGCTTGAGTCTTTCAGCTTCTGCGCTTGTCATCTTCTGACTACCTGAATATGTCTGTTGTTCCCTGTTAAGATTCGCTCCATGGCTTAATGTTCCCTGCTTTAACGGACCATTAACAGGATAAGCAATATTCATTATAACTATAATAATGAATATTGCCCATATAATTATTATTTCCATACAAATCCGCTTTCCTTTTAATTCACAAGTTCATTAAATAGTTGCCGGCTTCTCTGTTTCTCCTGCTATCGACTGTCTCATTTTGGTATCAGCCTTTAAATTCTGAAGGTCATAATAATCCTTAAAGCCCATTCTGCCTGTTCTTAAAGCTTCAGCCAAAGCCTTAGGTACTTCTGCCTCAGCAGCTACAACGCTTGCTTTCATCTCCTGTTCAAGAGCAACAGCGGCTGCTCTTCTTTCCTCTGCCTTAGCCTGTGCAATATTCTTATCAGCCTCAGCCTGAAGGCTCTGAAGATGAGCACCTATATTTCTTCCGATATCAACATCCGCAATATCAATAGAAAGAATCTGGAATGCTGTTCCAATATCAAGACCCTTCTGCAATATAGCCTTAGAGATAGAATCAGGATTCTCAAGCACGCTCTTGTGCGAATCTGCTGAACCAACTGTTGTTACAATACCCTCACCAACTCTGGCAATTACAGTAGCCTCGCCTGCACCACCAACCAACTGGTTAATATTAGTTCTAACAGTAACTCTTGCCTTAACTAACAGTTCAATACCATCCTTGGCAACTGCTGAAATATTAGGTGTCTCAATAACCTTAGGATTAACACTCATTCTGACAGCCTCTAAAACATCACGGCCTGCAAGGTCGATAGCTGCAGCCATCTCAAATGGTATGTTCATACCAGCTCTGCTTGATGCAATAAGTGCATTAACAACAGCATCTACATGGCCACCTGCCATATAATGTGACTCGAGCTGATTAGTGTTGAGCTGTAATCCGGCTTTTCTTGCCTGAATAAGCGGAAGCACAATTTTTGCTGGTGGAACCTTTCTCAGTCTCATACCGATAAGAGTTCCTATACCGACATGGCTTCCTGATGCTAATGCTGTAATCCATAATCTCATTGGTACAAATGCGAATAACAATATAAGCAGTACCACAATAATGATTGGAATAATTGGAATGTAAGGCATAATTAATCCCCCTTTATATATTTTGATTTTCAAAAACATTATTACATATAATGAGAAAAAATACCACATTTATATAGAATCATTTTAAAAAATCTGCTATAGTAATTAGTAATCGATAATTTTTTGTCAATCATTACAAAGGAGGTTTCATTATGTTATCTAATGATGCTACTATTCAGAATATCAAGCATGAAATCCTGTATGAAGTTGCCAAGCTCGCATATGCAGGAAGGTTTGAAGAAGAAAAGGACGAACTGGCATACAAGATGTTTCCCGGTCCTAAAGCAAGATTCCGCTGTTGTGTATATAAAGAAAGAGAAATCGCAAGACAGCGAATCCGCCTTGCAGAAGGCAAATGTCCAACAGAAAGTGACCATCCGGGTGCCAATAACATAATCCAGGTAATTGAAGCCGCATGTGCCGACTGTCCACTTTCTCACTATATCGTAACTGATAATTGTAGAAAATGTATGATGAAAGCCTGCCAGCAGGCATGTAAGTTCGGTGCTGTAAGCATGACAAGAGACAGAGCCTACATAGACCCTGACAAATGCAAGGAATGCGGCATGTGTGCCAAAGCCTGTCCATACAATGCAATCGCAGACCTCATAAGGCCATGTAAGAAAATCTGTCCAGCCAATGCTATTACAATGGATGAGAATGGCATCTGTGAAATAGATGAAAACAAATGTATCCAGTGCGGACAGTGTATCCACGCCTGTCCATTCGGTGCTATCGGTTCTAAAACTGATATAGTTGATGTAATAAAGGCAATCGTAGACGGAAAGAAAGTCGTTGCCATGGTAGCACCTGCTGTTGAAGGACAGTTTGGAGACACAATAACAATGAGCAGCATCCGCACAGCATGCAAGAAGCTGGGATTTAATGATATGTATGAGGTAGGTCTTGGCGGAGACCTTACTGCACAGGCCGAGGCAGAAGAATGGCTTGAAGCAGCTAAAGAAGGAAAGAAGCTTACAACCTCATGCTGTCCTGCATTTGTTAATCTGATTAAGAAACAGTACCCTGAGCTTGCAGAACATATATCAACAACAATATCACCTATGTTTGCACTTTCAAGACTTCTTAAATCAGAAGACCCTGATACAATAACCGTATTCATCGGACCATGTATTGCCAAGAAGAATGAAAAGCAGGAATATAAGGGTCAGGGAAATGCTGATTTCGTACTTACAATCGGTGAATTCAGAGCAATGATGCGAGCTAAAGAGATAGTTCTTGAGCCTGAGGAAAACAGCGACCAGCAGGCAAGCATATATGGTAAAAGATTCGGTAACGGAGGCGGTGTTTCCGCTGCTGTTGCACAGTGTATGCGTGAAGCAGGTGCTGACCCTGATAAATTCAATATAGAAAAATGTTCAGGTGCTACCGAATGTAAGAAAGCACTTACACTTCTTAAAGTAGGAAAACTCCCTGCAGATTTCATTGAGGGAATGGTATGTGAAGGCGGCTGTGTTGGTGGACCAAGCCGTCACAGAAGCGGAAAGAATCCTGTTCTTGCTGCCAAAGACCGTGACAAGCTGCTCGCCGAAGCAGACGACCGTAATGTTTCAGACAACTTAAGTAAATATGACTTAACAGCATTTTCAATGCACAAATAAAATTAACGCAAAAATAGCGCTGGCAATATTCACATTGTCAACGCTATTTTTTTAGTACTGCTTTTAAAGCAAGCACAACAAGTTTTTCAAATATCACACTCAATACAACAATTATAACCGTCCACGCCAGCAAATCATCCGTATCAAGATATATTTTCGACATATAAAGCATTTGTCCAACAGAACCTTTGGGCATTCCGATAATCTCTGCTGCCACTCCTGCTTTCCAAGCCATACCAGCAGTAACTCTTCCTGCTGATATAAGATAAGGTGAAAGCTGTGGCATGATAATATAACGTATTCTGCGAATCCAAGGAATATGAAATACATCTGCCATTTCCCTAATGCCTTTATCAGTACTTCTAAGACCGGTCAGTGTATTCTGGTATATAACAGGCACAACTATTAAAAATGCAATGAACACCGACAGGTTCTTTGCCGTAAACCATATAAGACATATAACCACAAAAGACGCAACAGGTACTGCCTTAATTGTAACCATCCACGGCCACAGAATATATTCAACAGGCTTACATATATATGCAAGCACTGCACATATAATTCCACACAATAATCCTGCGAGAAATCCACCGATAATATGATACATTGTAAACCACACAGTTCCTGCAAAATCCGGTTCATGCCATATAGTAAATAATCTGCCAAGCACCTGTACCGGTGTCACTAATAATATCGGTGAATCAATCTTTAGCGCAGCTATTTCCCATAAAATAAGTGCCAGCATAACCGCCAGCACTTTATATATTACATTCAATATCTTCTTATTAATATTCATAATAAAAATCATCTTTCGGCATACTGCCACCTACCGACTTAGGATTCTGGTCATATAACACCTGTAAGAACCCTTCAAGTGCACTTCTCATGTTATTATTAATATAGCATACAATATGGCACTTAGGAAGAGCCTTCTTAGCTATTGCTTCTGATGCAACAATTCCATACTCAGCAATAAGCTGTGCTGTCTCATCAATATTGCTTGAAGTATATGCAACACTTTCGTTATATTCATCAATGAACTTCTTAAGCTGTTCTGGATATTTTTCAGCAAATTCTTTTCTTACAACAATTACACCTGTAACAATCTTAGAATTATTATTAATCTTCTCCCATGCTTCATTAAGATCCATAACAACTCTTAAACCACTAATCTGGGCACTTGCTGCTGTAACAAAAGGCTGTGGAAGAACAGCAATTGCACCATCTTCTGACTTTAACTTAGAAAGTGCTTCTGTTGTATCTGAACACCACACAATATTAACATCTTTGTCGGCATCAAGTCCGTTACCTGAAAGAATATATCTTATGGTATATTCCGGCACAGCACCCATTCCTGTAGCATATATAGTCTTACCCTTAAGGTCGCTGATACTGTTGACAGTGTTACCTCTCTCTACAAGATTAAGAACTCCAAGTGTATTAACAGCAACAACCTGAACCTTACCTTCCGTCTTATTATATATATTAGCTGCAAGATTAGATGGAACAGCCGCTATATCAATCTCTCCCGTTGCAAGTGGTGTTACAAATGCAGATGCATCTGTAGCAAAATCTTCAAATGCATATGTGTTCTTAGTATTGCCATTCTCTGAATCTTTACGCAGCTTAACCATTCCCATTGCTGTAGGTCCTGCCATAGCTCCGATTCTTATTGTTGTTGTCTCTTCTGTCTGACTCTCGCCTTCGTTATTGACTGATTTTCCTGCACATGCCTCAAATGAAAACACCATAATAACCGAAAGTATAACTGCTAGTAATTTCTTCAACTTATTATTCTCCTGCTATATTTAATTAGTATTCCATGAACTCCTGTATATCCCTTAATACATCCTCAATCTCGCCTTCTCCGTCATTAATTGTAAGCTGTAATGGTTTACTGATATCCAGGCTGAACAAACCAACTAATGATTTGCCATCAACACAGCTATATCCTGATTCAACATCAAACCCACACGAATACTTACTAATTGTACTTACAAACCTTTGAACCTTCTCCACAGAATCCAAAAGAATCATCACTGTCAGCATATTATCTCCTCCGCTTCCTCATATTGTAATTCCCATATCAGAGACTAATATACACCATAAAACTTATAAAAACAACCATTAACTAAGACTAAAATATGGCACGGATGCCACAGAAAACGCATATCTCAGCCGTTTTCATATCATCCATGCCATATTTGATAATCATAAATTAGAGATTAGTATATCCCATAAGGTAGTAATCAACTGCTCTTGCACAGTCTCTTCCCTGTCTTATAGCTTTCACAACGAGTGACTGTCCTGTATGCATATCTCCTGCTGTAAATACACCCGGTACACTTGTTTCAAATCCGTCTGCTGCTGTCTTTACATTAGTTCTTTCTGTAAGTTCAACTCCAAATGCGTCTGTGACATATTTCTGTGAACCCAAGAAACCTGCTGCTATCAGTACAAGCTCACATGGAAGCTCTGCTTCTGTTCCCTCCACAGGGACCATCATTCTTCTTCCTGTCTTTTCATCAGTCTTAGACTCAAGCTTTACTGTAACAACACTTGTAAGATTACCCTTCTTATCCTTCTTGAATTCCTTAACTGTAGTTGTATATATTCTTGGATCATGTCCGAATACTGCAATTGCTTCTTCCTGACCGTAATCTGTCTTGCAGACTAAAGGCCACTGTGGCCAAGGATTATTCTCCGCACGCTCATCTGGTGCTTTTGGCATCATCTCAAGCTGTGTTACCGACTTACAGCCGTGTCTTATACATGTTCCGACACAGTCATTACCTGTATCACCACCACCGATAACGATAACATTTTTATCCTTTGCAGAAATGTATCTGCCATCCTTAAGTCCTGAATCAAGAAGACTCTTTGTAGTTGCTGTAAGGAAATCTACTGCAAAGTATATTCCATTGGCATCTCTTCCAGGAGCATTGATATCTCTTGGATTAGCAGCACCACACGCAAGTACTACAGCATCATAATCTGCCATAAGCTTCTTAGCCTTAATGTTCTCACCAACATTTGCATTAGTTACGAACTCAATGCCTTCTTCCTTCATAATATCAAGCTTTCTGTCAATTATATGCTTTTCAAGCTTCATATTAGGAATGCCATATCTTAAAAGTCCACCGATACGGTCAGCTCTTTCATATACAGTAACACTGTGTCCTCTCTGATTTAACTGGTCTGCTACAGCAAGTCCGGCAGGGCCTGAACCTACTACAGCAATTCTCTTCTTAGTTCTTACCTTAGGAGGATTTGCTTTCGCATAACCTTTGGCATACGCATGCTCAATAATTGCCATTTCATTCTCTTTGGTACATACTGCCTTGCCATTAAGTCCGCATGTACATGCTTTCTCACAGAGTGCAGGACACACACGGCTTGTAAATTCAGGGAAGTTACTTGTCTTGTGTAACCTGTGATATGCCTGTTCCCAGTTTCCTGTGTAAAGAAGATCATTCCATTCCGGAATAAGATTATTAAGAGGACATCCGCTAGTCATTCCCTTTATTGTCATACCAGACTGGCAGAATGGTACGCCACAATCCATGCAGCGTGAACTCTGCTTTCTCTGCTCATCTTCTGACAGAGGTGTATGAAATTCATTAAAATTCTTTATTCTTTCCTTAGGTGAAACCGCTGTGGCTTCAACTCTTTCATAGTCTAAAAATCCTGTTGGCTTTCCCATGGTTAGCTCCTTTCATGTATGTTATAAACTTGCACTGTCCCTACGGGTGCACTTCCAAAAGCTTCGCTTTTGTCAGTCGCGACTGCGTCGCCTATGCAAGATACAGAACAAGTACAGCTGCAGGTAAACCTGCACTGTCCTTTTTCTACATCTTGCGCACCCTACTTGGTAGCCGCATAGAATGCTTCTATCTGAGCCTGTTCGCTGCTAAGTCCTTTTTCTTCCATCTGTACTATCATGTTAAGCATCTTCTTATAATCATGTGGCATGATTTTCTTGAACTTTGGAAGATATTCTCCGAAGTTATCAAGTATTTCCTTGCCCTTCTTAGAATTAGTATAAGCAACATGTTCTGTTATAAGCTGCTTTAACTCAAGGACATCATATTTGTTAGAAACTGCTTCCATTGAAACGAGCTGCTTATTAACTCTCTTGTAAAGACTTGTGTCTTCATCAAGAACATAAGCAATTCCACCGCTCATACCAGCAGCAAAGTTCTTGCCAGTCTTGCCTAAGACTACTACTGTACCACCTGTCATATATTCACAGCCGTGGTCACCAGTTCCCTCAACAACTGCTGTTGCACCTGAATTTCTTACACAGAATCTTTCTCCGGCAACACCATTGATGAACGCCTTACCACTTGTAGCACCATATAATGCAACATTACCGATGATGATATTTTCGTCTTCCTTATAAGTACTTCCTGTTGGTGGATATACAATAAGCTTTCCACCTGAAAGTCCCTTACCAAAGTAATCGTTACTATCACCTACAAGTTCAAGTGTAAGTCCCTTAGGAATAAATGCACCAAAGCTCTGTCCGCCTGCGCCATTACATTTTACTGTATATGTATCATCATCAAGCTTATCATCAAATCTTCTTGTAATCTCAGCGCCAAGAAGTGTTCCTAATGTACGGTCTGTATTGGCAACATCGATTTCAAGACTTCTCTTGCTTCCTGTCTCCATGGCAGATTCGAACTTCTTAAGTAAAATCTTTTCATCAACTGTCTTCTCAAGTTCGAAATCAAATACATTTTTCTTATCATAATGTATCTTTGTCTGCTTAACATATGGATTGTCAAGAATCTGTGATAAATCAATCTCTGCTGAACGTCCGCTCTTGGCAACATTCTTCTGCTCAAGCAAATCTGTTCTTCCTACCAGCTCATCAAGTGTCTTAATTCCTAAGTCAGCCATTATCTCACGGAGTTCCTGTGCAATGAATCTCATGAAATTAACAACATATTCTGGCTTACCTGTAAATCTCTTACGAAGCTCAGGATTCTGTGTTGCAACACCAACAGGGCATGTATCAAGGTTACATACTCTCATCATTACGCAGCCCATAGTTACAAGTGGAGCTGTTGCAAATCCGAATTCCTCTGCACCAAGCATTGCTGCGATAGCAACGTCTCTTCCGCTCATTAACTTACCATCTGTCTCAATAATAACCTTATTACGCAGTCCGTTCATTGTAAGTGTCTGATGTGCCTCTGCAAGACCTAATTCCCATGGAAGTCCGGCATTATGTATAGAGCTTCTTGGAGCTGCACCAGTACCTCCGTCATAACCAGAAATAAGAATTACCTGTGCGCCCGCCTTGGCAACACCTGATGCAACTGTACCAACACCAGCTTCTGAAACAAGCTTGACTGATATTCTTGCATTCTTGTTAGCATTCTTAAGGTCGTATATAAGCTGTGCCAGATCCTCGATTGAATATATATCATGATGTGGTGGTGGTGAAATAAGCGCAACACCCGGAGTTGAAAGACGAGTCTTTGCAATCCAAGGATACACCTTCTTTCCTGGAAGATGTCCACCTTCACCCGGCTTAGCGCCCTGTGCCATCTTAATCTGAATCTCCTGTGCGCTTACAAGGTATCTAGAAGTAACGCCGAATCTTCCTGATGCAACCTGCTTGATTGCAGAGCATCTGTTAAGACCATCCGGACCAACCTTTAATCTGTCAATGTCCTCTCCACCTTCACCTGAGTTAGACTTACCATGAAGCATGTTCATGGCAATAGCCATAGTTTCATGTGCCTCTCTTGATATTGAACCATATGACATAGCACCAGTCTTGAATCTTCTTACGATAGAATCAACACTTTCAACCTCATCAATGCTGATTCCCTTCTTAGGGAACTTAATGTTCATAAGACCTCTTAAGTTCTTAACGCCCTCTTCCTTATTAACAAGAGCTGTATATTCCTTAAATGTCTTGTAATCTCCTGTTCTTGTAGCAAGCTGTAACAAATGTATTGTCTGTGGGTTATACAGATGTTCTTCCTTGCCGCTTCTCATCTTATGAGCGCCTGAGCTGTCAAGAGTAGTATCTGTAGAAAGTCCAAGTGGATCAAATGCCTTAGAGTGAAGTGTCTCAACATCTTCCTGAATATCCTTTAGTGACACGCCTTCAATTCTTGAAACTGTACCCTTAAAGTATTTATCTATAACATCTGAATTAATTCCAATTGCCTCAAATATCTTAGCACCCTGATATGACTGGATTGTTGAAATACCCATCTTGGCAGCAATCTTAACAATACCTGTGATAATTGCCTTATTGTAATCATCAACTGCTGCATAATAATCCTTGTCAAGCATATTAAGGTCGATAAGCTCCTGAATACTCTCCTGTGCAAGATATGGGTTAATTGCAGAAGCACCATATCCAAGAAGAGTCGCAAAATGATGGACATCTCTTGGCTCACCACTCTCTAAGATTACAGCCATGCTTGTTCTCTTCTTAGTCTGTACAAGATACTGCTGTAATGCAGCAACCGCAAGTAATGAAGGAATAGCAACATGGTTCTCATCAACACCTCTGTCTGAAAGAATAATGATATTAGCACCTTCTCTGTGTGCTCTGTCAACCTCAACAAATAAGTGGTCGATAGCTCTTTCAAGTGAAGTATTCTTGTAATATATAATAGGAATAGTCTCTACCTTAAATCCTTCAACATTCATATTCTTAATTTTAAGAAGGTCTGTGTTAGTAAGGATTGGATCATTAATTCTTAACTGTTTGCAATTCTCAGCCTTTTCCTCAAGAATATTACCCTCTGTTCCAAGATAAACAGTTGTTGATGTAACAACCTTCTCTCTTATTGAATCAATTGGTGGGTTAGTAACCTGTGCAAATAACTGTTTGAAATAATTAAACAGTGGCTGATGCTTATTAGAAAGTACTGCAAGTGGAGTATCAATACCCATAGCACCTGTCTGCTCTGTTCCGTTAAGAGCCATAGGAAGTATTGATGTCTTGAAATCCTCGTATGTATAGCCAAATGCTTTCTGGAGTCTTGCTCTTTCTTCCTTAGTATGAACAGGAACCTTCTTGTTAGGAATCTTTAAATCCTTAAGCTGTATAAGATTGCTGTCAAGCCACTCACCATAAGGGTTCTTAGTTGCATATTCTTCCTTAAGCTTATCATCCTCTATAAGTTCGCCCTTAACTGTATCTATAAGAAGCATTTTTCCAGGTCTTAATCTGTCCTTTAACTTAATTCTGCTCTCTGGGATTGGAAGCGCTCCAACCTCTGAAGAAAGAATAAGATAACCATCGTTAGTAATATAATATCTTGAAGGACGAAGACCGTTACGGTCAAGCACTGCTCCAAAGTAGTCTCCATCTGTAAATGCGATAGAAGCCGGACCATCCCAAGGCTCCATCATTGTTGCATAATACTGGTAGAAGTCCTTCTTCTCCTGTGCCATTGCACCATTGTTAATCCAAGGCTCAGGAATTGTAATCATAACAGCAAGTGGAAGCGGCATGCCGTTCATAACAAAGAAC
>QWCN01006515.1_pt1 | contig 10709 bp, 9 predicted proteins | sample 1972711 | NCBI WGS metagenome assembly QWCN01 (sample SAMN09866707, study PRJNA288562) | Human gut metagenome isolate term1_stool, whole genome shotgun sequencing... | isolation source: gut | host: Homo sapiens | place: USA: California | reverse complement strand
CAGCAGTCTTTCACATGACAGGCCTGAAAATAGTGGTCCTCCAGAGGGACCCAGATGTTCAAAAAGCGATCTACGCAGCCGGGGTCCCGCCGTTCCAGACGGGTCCGGCGGACCTCCCAGGGGGCCTCTACCCACACCCGGAGCTGGTAGCGGTCCCGTAAGCTGGGGTGCAGAGAGTAGCTTCCCTCTACCACAGTGAGGGGGCCTGGCTCCACAGGGACAGCCGGGCCAAAGTAGCCGGACCGGCACTGCCAGGGCCGGTATACCGCAGTTTGGCCATGGCAGAGGGGGGAGAGAACCTCGCGGTCAAACCGCTCATGGTCCACATTTTCTCCCGGCTTGGCCAGACGCTCCGGCGTCCTGTCCTGAGGCAGTAAAAAGAAGTCGTCCATATGGAGCAGGGGACAGCAGTAGAGCTCTGCCAGAGCGGCACCTAGGGTAGACTTGCCAGAGGCGCAGGGGCCGTCGATGGCCAGCACGGTGCGCTTTCCCTGCGCCAGACGCGCGTCTATTTCCGGCAGGAGCGGCAGAAGCGGCGCATACGCCGCCTTCACCAGCCGATACGCGGGCGCGTAGGCCTGCCGGAACGCCTCGGAATGATGGCAGGGCGGAAAGCCCGCCGCGCGCCATGCGGAAATCGCCCGCTCGGCTTCATCGGCGTCAAAGGGAAGCTCGCCCTGACGGATCATCTCCGTCAGCACGGCGAGCTTTTTTTCAAATTCGGCCTGCGCGCCGTCCCGATGCTCGGCGGAGAGGGCGAACAGGCGCGCCAGCGTTCGGGCGCTCAATCCCTTTTTCAGCATATCCAGATGAACGCGGACATACGGCCCGTCCAGCGGCTCGACGCTCTTACGGCCGCAGGGGCGCGCGCCCTCGGCCTCGGCGGCGATATACGCTTCGGCGGCGGAGGGGTCGGCGACCAGATGCTCGCAGCCAAATGCGCTCTGATACAGCGCCTTGAACAGGTCGGCCAGCGTCAGCGCGGGATAGGCGGCTGCATGGGCGAGCAGAAACGTGCGGGTATCGGACATAAGAGCGCCTCCGTTTAATTGAGAATCAGTCGAGCCTTCTGCATGGCCATCACCAGCACGGGGATGAGGACGATGTGCAGCAGGATGCCGGGCAGAGCCGTCGTGACCGCGCCCGCCAGAAAGAACGCCGGAGTGAACGCACTGTGTTCAAGCCCCGCCAGCAGATAGCGCGCAGCGCCCCAGACCAGCCGGCCGGCGACCATCGCGGCGATCAGCGCGACGTAGATGCAGCCCGTCCTTTTGGGCAGGACGCGGTAAAGCAGCCCGGCCACCGCGCCGTAGGCCGCCAGCTCGAACGCCATGGCGACCGCCGCGGGGAACATCGTCGGCATGCCGAAGAGCGCGGAGCGCAGCAGCGGGGCGATAAAGCCGACCGCCAGCCCCCACGGCCAGCCGCAGACGAAGCCGCACAGCAGCGCCGGGATATGCATCGGGCAGAGCATGGAGCCGATCTGCGGAATCTGCCCGGTCAGGAAGGGCAGAACCAGCGCAATCGCCAGATACAGCGCGGAATAGGTGAGCCTGAGCACGCGCGCGGACGTGTCTTTAGAATGAGTACGCATAACATTCCTTTCAAATGGCGGGATAAAACCAGGGGCCGCCGGTCTGCGCGCCCGCCTCGTCGGCAAGCTGGCCGACGGCCTGCGTGGCGTCGATATCGGCAAACAGGTCGGGATACATCGCCTTGGCCAGACAGAGGGCCGCGGCCGTTTGAAGCTGCGGCGCGTCCGTCATCGACTCGCACAACAGCAGCGCGCGCCCGTTTTTTGCGGCGGTCGTTTCGCGAAGCCCGTCGCGGGCGAGCAGCTCGCCGAGCGTATCGCCGTTCAGCGCGGAGGCGGCGACGAATTTCACGATGAAATCCGGATTTTTGCGCTGCACCCAGCCGCCGTCCACGGCGAGGTCGTTTTCCATCCGCTTTCCGGCCACGTCGTAGCCCCCGGCGGAAAGCACCAGCGCGTGTTCGGCCGACGCCTTGTAAACGGTGACGAAGGCGGTTTGGGTTTCGATGTAGACATTCTGCTTTTTGCATTCAAACAGCGTCCGCAGGCGGCTTTGCAGCAGCGCGGCGTAGTAGCGCTGCGCCGTTTCGGCGACGGGCGCGCTTTCCGATACGCCAAGGCGCTCCGCCTCCTCGGCGGGGAGCGTCTTGACGGCGGCCAATTCGGCGGCGCTGTCAAGCTGCAAGGCGCGGCTGTCCGCGTCCTTCTGCGTCAGGGGCAGGCCGCCGCCCTCGCCCTCGCCGCTGACGGCGCGGGATTGGTTTTCCAAAAGCTCGGCGCGCGCGGCTTCGTCGTATTCCGCGCGTTCGGCCAGCGGGTTTTCAACCGTTTCGCCGCCGTTTTCGGTCAGGGCTTCGGGCTCACCGTCGGCGGCCGCGCCGCTGTCGGGGGACGCGGCGGGGGGCTGCGCGCCAGAGGCGCGCGGCGCGGCGCTCGTTCGGCTGCGACAGCCGGAAGCGGTCGTCAGCAGAAGGAGAAGCGCCGCGAGAAAGAGGATTTTTTTCATCATCATTCAGCGCAAAAGATATCGGTATCGGAGTTTGAGCTGCATGAGCGCGCTCTGCTCATCATAGAGGAGGCGCTCCGTTTCGTCAAGGAGGATTTTCACTCCATCCCGCTCGGCCTGCGTGATCGGCGCGTCGCTGTACGCGGCCTTGAGGAACGTGTCGGCGCAGGCGCGGTAGGCGGCGGCGTAGTCATCCGGCATGTCCGCTGCTTCCGGCAGGCGCGAAAACGGAAGCCCTTCCGACACGGGGAAATAGGCCGCCCAATAGCGCGCGACGTGGCGGAACATGGCGCAGACCGCCCGGCGGCTGTCCGCGTCGTCAAACGCCTCGCGAAGCGCCCGCGCCTGTCCGGCGCGCCTGCCCAGCAGCATGAACGGCGCGAACGGCAGCGCCAGCAGCAGCACGACCAGCGCCAGCATCAGCGCGGTTTTCAGCGCGTCGAACCACGGGGGATCGGAAATCTGTTCCTCGGCGCGGGTGACGAGGCGGTAATCCCGCTCGGAGACCGCGCCGCCGCCGCCGGTGGAAAGGCTCAGGTGGTTTTCGCGGCGGGTCTGCGTCGCTTCGGGCGGAACGGCTGCGTCCGCCTGCTCGGAAAGCGAAGCGCCGCTGAGAAAATCGCGCGCCCGTTCGGACGCGGCTTCCGTCGCGGCGTGTACGCCGGGAAAGGAGAGGCAGACGACGAGCGCGACCGCCAGCGCGCACGCGCCGAGCGTCAGCCGCTGAACGGCGGAGCGGGACGGGACGAGCTTCAGCCCCAGCACAAAGAGCAGCAGGAGCTGGGCGGCCGCCGGGAGGCTCAGCCCGAAATACGCCTGCCCCAGCGCCAGCGCGACGAGCGCCAGCAGCGCGGGCAGGCGGCTTTGGCTCAGCGCGACGGCGGCGGAGAGGAACGCCAGCGCCCCGCCGAGCAGCGCGCAGGCGGGCAGGCGGCTTGCGCCCGCCGCGACGGGCAGACGGTCGTAGACGTATGCGTTGGCGGATTCGCTGAGCGAAAACAGATCGTTTATCAGCAGCTTTGCGCCCTCGCGCGCGGGCGCAAGCGCCAGCGTGAGCAGCGCGAGCAGGAGCGCCGCGAACAGCGCGAAGGTGGATTTGATCGGCCGCATGGCAACTCCTTTCTGCTTTTACAGGGTTAAAAACGGCGCGCGCGCGCCGAAGAACGCGACGGGGATATCGCCGACGAGCGCCTGCGCGCCCTCCGGCAGAACCAGCGTCACGCGGGCGAAGGGATCGGATGCGTCGATGGCCGCGCACGGGGAAAAGACGGCGATCCGCGCAAAGGCGGGGGACATGTCGTCGGGCGCCGGCGGCGGCGAAAGGAGCATGCGCTGCGCTCGCGCCCAATCCTCGGTCGAGGATACGGCCAGCGGCGCGCGCCGCCAAAAGGCGACGTGGTGCGCAACGCCCTGCGCCAAAAGGGATTGGGACGCGGAGAGCAGGCCGCAGAGCGACGCTTCCAGCGCGTCGGGATCGGGAATCTCATCCGGAAAGACGGCCAGCGCGAGCAGAACGTCACCCGTCAGCGGCGCGCCCGCCTCGCGCAGCATCGTCTTCCCCATTTTGGCCGACAGCTTCCAGTGGATCTGGCGAACAGGGTCGCCCGGATGATAGGGACGGACGGCCTGCGTTTCGGTGAAATCACCGCCGCGCCGAACGGCGGAAAGGCGGCTGTCCTCGCGCGTCTGCGGGGCGGCGCAATCGAGCGTCACCTGCGCGGGGAAGACCGTCGGCCAAACCGGCACGGTCTGCGGCGCGCCCGATGAAACCGGGAAGCGGCAAAGGCCGAAGAGATCCCGAATTTCGGCGTTTTCCGCCGTGACGGTCAACAGGCCGCAGTGCGAAACGGACAGGGAAACGGCTTCCCCCACGACGGCGGCGGCGCGCGCTTCCTCCCGCGTGAAGGCGTTTTGCAGGCGCAGCTCGGCGCGCCCCTCGCACAGAAGGAGCGGCGGCGCGCACAGGCGGCAGACGAGCGGCGCGCCCTTTTCGCCGTGCCGGGGCACGTCGAGCGAAAGCGCCGCCTTTCGGCTGCACCGGTAGGCGCAGAGAACGGAAAGCAGCGGCACGAGCGCCGACACGGCCAGCGCCGCGCGGGTGCCGCTGTTGTTTTCAAAGAAATACAGCGCGGCGACGGCGGCCAGCTCGATCAGGCAGAACAGGCGGTTCGTTTTCATAAGGCCGCGCGATCCGGATTGGGCACGTCGGCCAGCAGCTCGCGCACCACGTCGGCCGCGCTTACGCCCGCCAGACGCGCTTTGGCGGAGACGATCAGGCGGTGCGCGCAGACCGGCTCGAACACGGCCTGCACATCCTCGCTGACGGCGAAGGCACGCCCGAGCAGATACGCCCGCGCTTTGGCCATCCGGCAAAGGAGCAGTGCGCCGCGCGGGCTGACGCCGACCTCAATATTCGGGTGCTCGCGGGAGGCCATCGTCAGCCTGGTGATGTAATCGAGCAGCGCGTCGCCGGTCTGCACGGCGCGCACATCGGCCTGCATCGTCAGCAGTTCTTTGCGCGTGAGCACCTGCTCGACCGCGTCCAGCGGGTTTTCCGAAAGGCGATCCCGGAGCAGCGCCATCTGCGCGTCGTGATCGGGGTAGCCGACAGACAGGCGCACCATGAAGCGATCCATCTGCGCGTAGGGGAGGAACTGCGTGCCCGCCGTGCCGACGTTGTTCTGCGTCGCGATGACGACAAAAGGCTTTTCCAGCGGATATGTCCGCCCGTCCACGGTGATCTGCCGCTCCTCCATCGCCTCCAGCAGCGCGGACTGCGTTTTGCTGGAGGTGCGGTTGATTTCGTCGCCCAGAAGCAGGTTGGCGTGCGTCGCCGCGCCCTCGTGATAGACGAATTGCCCGCTCTGCGGCTCATACACCGAAAAGCCGACGATATCCGACGGCATCACGTCCGGCGTGAACTGCACGCGGCGGTAGCGCAGATCGACGGCGCGGGAGAGCGCCACGGCCAGCGTGGTTTTGCCCACGCCGGGCATATCGTCCAGCAGGATGTGCCCTTCGGCCAGCAGCGCGGCGAGGATATGCTCGATGACCCCGCGCTTGCCGCGCACGGCCTTTTCCATTTCGAAAACGACGGTTTCAAGCTGTGAATTCATGGATGTTCCCTTTCTGAAAATCGAGTGCAGAGTGTTGCAAGTCCCCCACCGGACGGAAGGACTTGCAAGGATCTGCATTCGGTTTTGAACGTGCCGCTTAAAGCTCAAAGCAAGTCCGATGCGCGGGCGGCTTACAGAATCGTCAGCCGTCCCTGCGGCGCGGCGTAGGCCTCGCCGACCTGATGGTTCAGCTCGGCGGCGATGAACCGGAAGACCACGTCGCGCACGACGGCGGTGGTGACGGCGCTCTGCTCGTTGGCTTCCGCCGCGGCCTTGAGGACGTAGGAGGAATCCATGCCGTTGAAGTTGGCGTTGCTGGTGACGACGGCGTAGGTCGCCTCCGCGTCAAACGGCTGGCCGTTCACGTCGTCGATGCGCACGCGGGAGACGGAACCGGCGGTGAACCAGTGGTCGCCGTAGGCTTCCAGCGCGTCGTAGGCCTTCGTCGTATCGACGGTATAGGTCAGGCCGGAAACCTGCATCAGCGAAGCGCAGGCGTCCGCGGTTTCCGCCGTGTAGGGAAGCCCCTGAGACGCGGCTTCCAGCGTCTCCAGAAGCTGCGCGCCGGTCATGTAGACGACGGCGACCTTGTTCGGGAAGGGCAGCACCTCGGCCAGCGCTTCCGCGCCGAACGTGCCTTCCACGATATCCGCGCGGAGGTTGCCGCCGTTCCACAGCGCGACGACGTGATCCGCGTCCACGGCGATGCGGTCGTTTCCGGCCTTCACGTCGTCCTCGTCAAAGGCCGCGTTGATTTCGCCGGAAACGGCGAACCAGCGCAGCGCGTCCGCCCACAGGTCGCCGAGGTTGGTTTCGCCCTGACGCGCCGCGTTATCCGCGCCGACGAGCGTGACGGCGGCATACGCTTCGAGGGAATCGTCCAGCTCGATCACATTGCCGTGCGCGTCGGTGAAGGTGGCGGCGCAGGCGGCGGAGGAAATCAGGCACAGCGCCAGCAGCAGCGCAAAAATCTTGGAAAGTTTCATCGTTTGAACTCCTTTGATTGTTTTCGGCTTTCCAGACAAAAAAGGCGCGGAACGCCCCTTTTTCCAAAAGGGCATACCAACGCCTTCGTGATCGTCGTTTCTTTTTTCAAAAAATGGAAAAACCGTTGAAGCCGACTTCTGTCCGCCGCGTTTCACTTCTGTGAAACAAAAAATATTATGGCATAGACGGGGAAAATTGTCAAGCGTCGGCGGGCGGCGCGAAGGGCGCGGGTTTGGCGAAACCGAATTGACGCGGGCGCGCAAAACGGTTATAATAAGGCCACAAATGAATAGCCGGTGTATCTGCGCAAAATGCGCGGCGCGCAAGCGCCATAGGAATCGGATGCGATTTCCGAGCTATCCCAGTAACCGTGAAGCCGACGAACACGTGATAAGCCACTGCGAAAGCGGGAAGGCGCGCCAGTAGGACGAAGCCAAGCCGGGAGACTTGTTTACACCGTGAATCATCATTCCCCTGGGGGTGGGATATGCTATCCGACCGAAAAAACGGTCTGCTTAGTGTCCCTCAGGGAGGGGCTTTTTGTTTCTCCCGCGATTCATTTGCAATTTATTTCAGGAGGGACTTTGAAATGTCCAAGAAGCTTTTTGCCCTGCTTTTCGTGATGCTGATGCTCTGCGGCGCGGCGCTGGCCGACGGAATCACCGTGACGGATATGCATGGCCGCGAAATCGCGCTCGATCAGCCCGCGACGCGCATCGTCGCGCTCACCCCGTCCGACTGCGAAATCCTCTGCGCCATCGGCTGCGAGGATGCGCTCGTCGGCCGCGGCAAATACTGCGATTATCCGGAATCCATTTCGGCGCTGCCGGTCGTGCAATCCGGCGCGGAGACCAACATCGAGGAGATTCTGGCGCTCGATCCGCAGGTAGTGCTGATGAGCGACATGTCCCAGACGGAGGAGCAGGCCAAGCTGCTCGAACAGAACGGCGTGAAGGTGGTCATCAGCGACGCGAACGATATCGCGGGCGTGTACACCGCCATCCGCATGATCGGCGCGCTGATGGCGAAGGACGACGCGGCCGAGGCGCTCATCGGCGACATGCAGGCGACTTTTGACGAAATCGCCGCCAAGAGCGAAAAGAGCGGCAAGACCATCTATTTCGAGGTTTCCCCGCTCCAGTGGGGGCTGTGGACGGCCGGAAGCGGCACGTTCATGGACGAGCTGGCGACGATGTGCGGCGTGACCAATGCGTTTGCGGATATTTCCGGCTGGCAGTCCGTCAGCGAGGAGCAGGTCATCGAGCGCAACCCGGATTACATCGTCTCCATCGCGGGCATGGGCGATACCGCCGTGGAGGAGATCATGGGCCGCGACGGCTGGGGCGATATCGGCGCGGTGAAGAACGGCCGGGTTTATAACGCCGATTCCAACGCGATTTCCCGCCCGGGGCCGCGCCTGAAGGATGCGGCCATCGAGCTGTATCACTTCCTGAACGACGATGAGGCTGAAGAAGCCCCCGCCGCCTGACCCAATAATAACGCAGAGGGCTGTCGCGCGACGTTCGCCGACAGCCCCCTTGTTTACGGAGGGCTTCATGGCCGATCGTTTTTCCCTGCGCACCTACGCGCTTTTCATCCTCGCGCTGCTGGCGGCCATGCTGCTGTGCGTCTGCGTCGGCAGCGTCTCCGTCGCGCCGAAGGACACCCTGACGGCGATTTTCTGCGCGCTGCTGGGGAAGCCCGCGCCCGCGGGCGTCGCGAAAAACATCATCGTCAACGTGCGCCTGCCCCGCGTGATGAACGTCGCGCTGGTCGGCGCGTCGCTGTCCCTGTGCGGCGCGGCGATGCAGGGGCTTCTGCGCAACCCGCTGGCGGACGGCTCGACGCTGGGCGTATCCGCCGGCGCGTCGCTCGGCGCGGTGATCGCGCTGGCGCTGGGCGTCACCATTCCCGGCTCGGATTACGGCGGAACGATGCTCATGGCGATGGCGTTCGCGTTCTTGTCGCTGACGCTGATTCTCTCGCTGGCCTACGCGCTGGATCATTCGCTGGCCACGAACAGCATCATCCTCATCGGCGTGATTTTTTCGATGTTCGTTTCCAGCGTCATCAACCTGATCCTGTCCTTTGTCAACGATCAGGTGCGCTCCATCGCCTTCTGGACGATGGGCTCGCTCTCCGGCACGGGCTATCCGCACACGCGGATTCTGTCGCTGGCGCTGCTGCTCTGCGGCGGCGTGATCGTCCGCCATGCCCGCGAGCTGAACGCATTCGCCATCGGGGAGGATAACGCGCGGCACGTCGGCGTGAACGTCCGGCGGGTGAAACTGGCGGTGCTGGTCACGGTGTCCGTGCTCATCGGCGTGTGCGTGTCGGTCAGCGGCAGCATCGGGTTTGTCGGGCTGGTCGTGCCGCACGCGGCGCGGATGATCGCCGGGCCGAACCACAGGCGGCTGCTCCCCGCTTCGATGTTCGCGGGGGCGATTTTTCTGCTGCTGGCGGATCTGATCGCGCGGACGCTGCTCAGCCCGGTGGAGCTTTCCATTGGCGTGGTGACGTCGCTGGTCGGCGCGGTCGCGTTCGTCGTCATCTTCTATCGGGCGCGGAAGGCGGGGTGAGGGCGATGCTCAGGGCGGAAAACGTCACGGTGCGCTACGGCGCGCAGACGGTGGTGAACGGCCTTTCCTTCGAGCTTCGGGCGGGGCAGTGGCTGATGCTCGTCGGGCCGAACGGCGCGGGCAAATCCACGCTGATCGAGGCGATTGCGCAGGGCGTGCCCTATACGGGGCGGATATCGCTGGAGGGGCGGGATATCCGCGCCCTCAAGGGGGCGGAGCGGGCGCGCAGCGTCGGTTTCCTCGCGCAGAAGAACGCGGTCAGCTACGCCTATTCGGTGGAGGAGGTCGTTTCGCTGGGGCGCTATGCGCATACGTCGGGCTTCCTGTCCGCGCGCGACGACGAGGGGGAAGCGTGCGTCGAGCGCGCGCTGGAATGGACCGGCCTGACGGCGCTGCGGCGCGCAAGCGTGCTGACGCTCTCCGGCGGCGAGCTGCAGCGCACGTTTCTGGCGCAGGTGTTTGCGCAGAACCCGAAGCTGCTCATCCTCGACGAACCGGCGAACCATCTGGATTTGATCTATCAAAAGCACATCTTTTCGCTGATCGAGGCGTGGCTGAAGCAGCCTGGGCGCGCGGTGATCTCCGTCGTGCACGATTTGAGCCTCGCCAGAAAATACGGCACGCACGCCGTGCTGATGGATCGCGGGCGGTGCGCGGCGCAGGGGAAAACCACCGAGGTGATGACGCGCGAACGGCTGGAAGCGGTTTACGGCATGGACGTATACGGCTGGATGCGCGACCTGCTGGGGCAGTGGGTATAAAAGACGAACAAAAATCGGAGGGGACACGCTATGAAATTCCTTCACCTGTCGGATCTGCATCTGGGCAAGCAGATGAACGATGTTTCCCTTTTGGCGGATCAGGAGGCGGTGCTGCTGGGGCAGGTCGTCCCCATCGCGCGGCGGGAAAACGTGGACGCGGTGCTGATCGCGGGGGACGTTTACCAGCGCGCGACGCCGCAGGCCGAGGCCGTGGCGCTGTTTGACCGCTTTGTTTCCGAGCTGGCGGCGATGGGCAGGCGGGTCTTTATCATCAGCGGCAACCACGATTCGGCGCAGCGGATCTCGTATTTTTCCGCGCTGGTGAGATCCGCCGGCGTATACGTGACGGAGGCGTTCGAGGGGCGCATGCAGAGCGTGACGCTCAGCGACGAATACGGCGAGCTGACGGTCTGGATGCTGCCGTTTCTGCGCCCCCAGCAGGTCAAGCGCTTCCTGCCGGAGGAGAAGATCGTCACCTATCAGGACGCGATGCAGGCTGTTCTGCGCCAAACGCCCATCGACGGAAAGAAGCGGAATATCCTGCTGTGCCATCAGTTCATCACGGGCGCGGTGAAATCCGATTCCGAGGAGCATACCGTCGGCGGGCTGGATCAGATCGATGCGGCGGTGTTCGACGCCTTTGATTACGTCGCGCTGGGGCATATCCACAGGCCGCAGCGGGTGAGGCGGGAGACGCTGCGCTACGCCGGTTCGCCGCTGAAATAC
>QWCN01006747.1_pt1 | contig 10724 bp, 5 predicted proteins | sample 1972711 | NCBI WGS metagenome assembly QWCN01 (sample SAMN09866707, study PRJNA288562) | Human gut metagenome isolate term1_stool, whole genome shotgun sequencing... | isolation source: gut | host: Homo sapiens | place: USA: California | reverse complement strand
ATCAAGTTTCATGAGGGATATTTTTATAAGTTATTGGATAAATTACAAAAAAAGACAAAAAAGAAAAAAGTTAGAGGGTATCCTTTTTGGACACCCTCTTTTCGTTGTCATTGAAGATAATGAGAGGACAACGAAAAATGTATGTTATAGTAGCAATGAAAATTTTCAAGTCATACCTAATGAAACCTCATTGGTGGTGATTTGTGATATAATGTGTTATATTTGTATATAGTTATATATCAATGCTGTAGCATAAAAAATATTCCGATGCAGTAAAATTGAATCTGCATTTGTGAAATGTTATTTCCTATGATTTCGTCCGATTTTGCAGAAATGATTGCTCAAATTGTATTGAGGGACAAGGATCTGTCCCCAGCCTGACCTTTAGAGGACAGACGGGGGACAAAATATGGGTAAGTATAAGCAAATATGAGAAAATACAGTAACTAAGAGAAAGAAAAAGCAAATACTGTAACTCGTTTTTTGATAGAGTTATACTCGATTACATCATACAACTCGCTGATAATCAATATATTATACTATTTACCGATGCAATATATGTTGTTGATGGATAATGTGTTGATAATCAGTTAGTGATTATGCTGTAAAATAGCTTCGGGGGACAAACGAGGGACAAAAATTTGCTGGCCAAAAGATAAAAAGAGCAAATATGAAATTCAATTTTGTACACTTCAAAACAAGTCAATGCACGGCGTATTTAGACTGGATTTGCTTCTGACCAGAGTTGCGAAAAGATAGGAAAATAGGTTTAGTTTGTTTATTGTATATCTCTTCAAGTTCTAAACTAAACTGCGTACAGTCCCAGAATAGTGAGCGTTACTGATGTTTTTTCTTTTGGTCAGCCTAATTGTAATTCTTTAATATGGTTGTTTTCTTTAATTATGCTTGCTCTATTTTAATACGGAATTAAAACGGAGCAAAGTATAATACAAATGGTTCTATAATAATTTGTTGAAGATTTCTATCTTATTAGAAACAGAGAAGGTTAATTTCTTATCCTAATATTTGGTTAGTTGGCAGATATAATGTAATTTTGCAGAACAAAAATGCGTAAATACGCAATCGCAGTGCTATAATAATATTTGTATGGAAATAAAGCGTGATATTCATCTTGGAAGGCTCATCAAGAGTAAACACAATGGCATGATTAAAGTTGTGACGGGTATCCGAAGGTGTGGCAAGTCATATCTTCTAATGAATCTTTTTAGGCAACACTTGCTCGACAAAGGTGTTCGTGAGGATCATATAGTAATGCTGGATCTTGAGAATCGTAGAAACAAGAAGTTAAGAGATCCGGATACTTTATTGCATTGGATTGACTCTAGGATTGTAGAATATAAGGATTCTGGAGATGTCCCCCAAAATGAATGGTACTACGTGATGTTGGATGAGGTTCAGCTGGTGCAGGAGTTTGAGGATGTGCTGAACTCATACCTAAGCATTAAGAATGTGGATGTGTATGTGACGGGAAGTAATTCAAAGTTTTTGTCTAAGGATGTGATTACTGAGTTCCGTGGTCGAGGTCATGAAATCCATGTGACTCCATTGTCAATGAGTGAGTTTGTCGGTGCTCATCCTGAATTGACTTTCGAGGAGGCTTTGGATCAGTATATGACATACGGAGGGTTGCCGATGGTGTGTCTGGAGCCTGATGTGAGAGAGAAAGAAGCGTATCTGAAAGGATTGTTTGAGAAAACGTACTTGACAGACATTCAAGAACGTTATCATATTAAGGGTTGTGAGATAATGGGTGAACTGATTGATGTAGTGGCCTCTGGGATAGGTGGATTGACAAACCCGACGAAAATAGAAAATACGTTTAAGACGGTTAAGGGCATCGGAGTAGGCAAGAATACCATCAAGCAGTATTTGGAGATATTGGAGGAGTCATTTTTAGTCAGAAAGGCAGTGCGCTATGATGTAAAGGGGCGCAAGTATATAGATACACCACAGAAATATTATTTTGAAGATTTGGGTCTCAGGAATGCACGCATAGGTTTCCGTCAGGTGGAAAAGACACATCTGATGGAAAATATGGTGTATAATGAACTTTGTCTCCATGGATACACTGTGGATGTGGGGGTTGTTACGCACAATACTAAAGATGCTGAAGGCCGTAGCCGGAGAGTGCAGTTGGAAGTGGACTTTGTGTGCAATCGTGGACCGGAGAGAATATATATTCAGTCTGCCTATGCATTGCCCGATAAGGAAAAGGTGGAGCAGGAACAGGCTTCGCTTTTGCACATCAAGGATGGATTCAGGAAAATAATTATCGTGGCTGACAGATATTTGTCTGGATACAACGAAGATGGTATCAGGATTCTTAGTCTGAAAAACTTTCTTATGGATGGAATGGCATTGGATTAACTAAAGTATAATGTTATGATAATTTATATGTTTCCAGCATTGAATGGTGATTGTATTCTTGTAGAATATGTAACATCTCGTTACATCTTGATAGATGGTGGATATGTTAATACTTATAAGACATATCTTTTACCAAAACTTATAGAAATTGCGAATGATGGTGGAGTGATAGATGTGGTAGTAGTAACACATATAGATGAAGACCATATTTCAGGGATTATTAAATTGCTTGAAGAAGATGTACTTCCAATCTCCATAAAAGAAATATGGTATAATGGGTATAGGCATGTTCAGTCAGCAGCAAAAGTTTCCGGAGAGGATGAAGTATTTGTTCATAAAAATATATGCAAAGAAGCACAAGAGGTAGAACCAAAACAGATTAGTGCTAGACAAGGATGTACATTGTCAACGCTTATAGCAAGAAAAGGGTTGCTATGGAATAGTCCTGTTAAGGGTTGTACTATGAAAGGATTATGTTCGTATTCGTTGGGGGATGCTACGGTTCATATTCTTTCTCCCAATAATGATGACATTAGTAATGTTGAGCTTTTTTGGAAGAAAAGACTAATTAAAGATGGACTGTTATCAAAAACACACAGCAATGAATATTGGGACGATGCTTTTGAATTTTGCCTGAGCAAAGAAAAACCAGGTTTTCATTTTCACAAAAAGAAAGTATCCAAAAGTTATGATTTGCTTAAAATAAAAGAAGAGGCATATGTACCTGATGATTCTGCAACAAACGGAAGTTCGATAGCATTCGTATTAGAGGTTGAAGGCAAAAGAGTATTATTATTGGGAGACGCTTATGCCGAGACCATAGTTGAATCATTAATAACACTATATGGTAAGAAGAATGCTCCTTTCAGATTTGATGCGGTAAAATTGTCACATCATGGAAGCTTTAACAATAACTCTCCCAAATTGTTGGAAATTATAACTTGTGATAACTGGCTTATTTCAACTAATGGTGATAAGTATAATCACCCTGATTTGCCAACATTAGCTCACATTATAACTAATGAAAATAATAATGCACCTAAGTTATATTTTAACTATAATCTGGTCGTTAGTGAGGAATTAATGAAACAAGACTATCATAGAGAGAACAATTTTGAGATAATATACCCAGATGATGGTGGCATAACGATAACACTTTAATGATATGAATGAAACACTTATAGTTCAAATTATTTGTGATAAAGAAATTGGAACCGCATTCTATGTAGCTCCAGATATTTTATTAACTGCATACCATACTATCTCCTCATTTAATGAAGATGGTAATAATATTATAAAGGATCCTCAAGATGGTGATTTGCGATTTAAGGTAGTAGATAGCTATATTGATATTGATGTTTCAGTATTGAAAGTGATGGGACGTACTTCTAAGGGTTATTATAAGTTGCAAGCTCATCATAACAGAATAGGTGAAGAATTTGCATCTTTTGGGTATCCAGATAAGTCGAGTAATAGTGGTCTAAGACTTTGTGGAATAATATCACAAAAGATATTTAATTCTGCAGCAGACTACAGACTATATGCTAAAGATGTTGAGGATTCGTATGACTATCGAGGAATGTCTGGAGCACCAGTTCTGCTTGATAATAAGGTGATTGGGATTGTTATAGAACAGGAAGGAAATCAATTGTCTATTGTTAGCGTAGAAAAGATTGGTATGATATTGACTGATGTTGAGATAGAGCAAGACATTAGAATCGACACGATGCCTACTTCAATCGCAAAAGATGTTGAAACAGCCAGTCCTAACTATTCTGTTTTTGAATTACTTGAATCTATTCTTGTAGCGGATAAGAGTCATTGGATTTTACTATATGGTTCTCCAGGCTGTGGTAAGACAACAACTGTTGCTGGTTTTGAGCCAGAAAATAAAAAGTTGGAAATTGTAGGTAGGTTCTTTTTTAAAGTGCCCAATGACGAAATGAGCCGTGCTATTAGATGTTCTGAAAGTTTCTTTGTAGATTGGATCGAGACCATTTTTATTACCAAATTAGGCATTGATATAAAAAAGCTTACGCTTGAAGAAAAACGAAAGAAAATACCTGACTGGTTCAAGTATATGAATGATGAACTTTCTGACGAAGGAAAGGAAGGGGTCATTATTATTGATGGATTAGACGAACTAGCAACGGATGAAAGTAATCGTGTAGATGATATCCTGTCTTTGTTGCCAGAGAATTTGCCTAGTAATATCAAGGTTGTATTATCATGTATTACTGAAGAAATACTTCCAGCCAATATTGTTAGAAAGCTATCTGCAGAAGGTAAAATAGAAGTTACACCCCTAAACATGGCTGCATGTGAATCTTATATACATGATAATAGTGGTGAATGGGAGAAACCTTATTCATTTATACAGGAAGTTGCCAATAAAACAGAGGGACATCCTCTGTATATGAATTATTTATGCCGTTATATTGCAGAAACTTTTGATGAAAAAACAAGGGAAGATTGGTTAAATGAGTGGGTCGAGGGTCTACCGACAATAGATGGTGATATACGTTCCTATTATGAAGCAATATGGAAAAAGGCTAACCCCAAAGGCTGTGTTTATGAGGTATTGGCATTACTATCACAAATTCGTGGTTCCATAGAGGAAAATCAATTGATAGCTATGATGAGAGACCCCAATCCTTATGAATTCAAGTCATCAACAAGGGAGTTTAGTCATTTACTAAAAGATAAAGATGAAAATAATTACGAAATATATCATAGTTCATTCAGACTTTTCGTTACAAATAAATTGGCATCCATAATAACTTATACTAATGATCAGATTGCGAGATATTGTGAAGTAAACAAGGGCTTGATATATTCTATAGAAAACATTTTGCATCACGTTGTGAATGGTAGTGATGCGGAGAAGGGCTTGACAATGTGTAACCAAGAGTGGGCGGACAATTGTGCCTTACACGATGTGTCGCCAGATTTGATTATGCATGATATCAGAGAATGTCTGTCTATAGCTGTAGATCGTGGTTTGGCTGTAGAGGTGATAAGATTGATGTTACTTGCCCAACGTATTGAGAACCGATGTGATTCAATAATGGTTGATAATGTGAACGCATTCGTTGATTTGAATATATTACAAGGAAAGCCTGATGTAGCATTAAAGTATATTGTAAGAGATAATGTATTGTTGGTTAATCTTCAGAATGCTATGATATATCTTCGACTTATGCTAGAATTAGGCTATAACGAGCAGGCATTCAATCTGTCTAACTCAATTGATGCAGTAATCAGAAAAGCACTTAGGGATGCATCAGAAAAAGGCATTGATCCGTATGTATTTGTTGCAAAAGGCTTTTTGATAGTTGAAAATATATTGGCTGGTGTAGAGAATCCCAACGATATAATTCGCTATCTTAATCATACACTTAGTCATTTGAAGTCAGATAATAATGAATCTTCTGATGCTATAATTATGTCAATCCGAAACATAATTATAGCATATCAACTTTCCATTCAAGTAAGAGCTGGCAAACGGATAAACATAGAAAGATACCTTAAAGAATTTAACGCGACGTGGGATGAGAGTGTAGTGATGCTATTAATAAATGTGATGGCCCTATATGAAGAACAAGAAACCGGATTACACATTATTGGTTACAATGAGGCTTTTAAAGATTGTTTAAAGCAGGTTGAACAAGTTTTGTCACACAATGATTTTTCATTTTTGGGTGAAAATTTGAAGATTATCCTAAATGTACTTATAGATAAGCCTATACATGCAGAGATTCTAAAGAAATTGCTTGTAAGTTATAATCCTACTCCTGAAACATTTGTATTCAGAGACATTAATGGTGTTGATATAGATGTAAAATCTCTATTGAATTTTCATCAAGAATGTCTTTATAAAGCATATATTGACGAAGCAATGTCCTTGCCATCTTTGAATAAAAAATATAATGATGAGCTTTCCTGGGAGAAATACATTGAGGCCTTGATTCGTCGTACCGCATATATGAATGGTATTCTCTACCGGAAACAAGCAATGGGTGAAGATTATTCAGAATTATATACTCATATCAAAGAGATATTTGATTATATCGACTTTTCTTTTGAAAGAAGAATCCAATGGAAAAGAAGTTATCTTCTTCCAGAAGAGTTATTTCCATTTCTATATGACAAATTGGCTGAGATATACCGAGACTTTTTTGTAGATAAGATAGAAGATTTTATGAAACATCTAAAGAACCGGATGCCAAACCAGTTGTGTTTGTACAGAGAGGGCTATTGTGCAACTCTAATAAGGATGACCGGTATATTAGGTAAAAAGAGCAATACGCGGCAACAAGCTATGTTCTTAGCTGACGAAATTGTTAAATATATACTTTATGCTGTACAGAATAGAAGTGAACGGTGTTATTATTTACTTCAGATCTGCCAGAAATATGCTATGATGGGTGAAAAAACAAAAACTCAAGCCACTTATCTTGAAGTCTTGAACAGTTCTATGGGACCAGATTGGTATAAAGAAGCTCAACTAGATCTGATTAATGAATTTCGTAAAACAGATACATTTTTTGATGCTGTTCAAGTTGCACATATGGCAGCAATATTTGAAGAAGCATCTGGCGAAATGACATTTCAAAGATATGTTCAGCAAGAGAAAAATGAATTTGTTGCAACTATAGCCAAAGTATCTTCTCTATCGGATGCCATTACCTATTATAAATTTGAGACTATTCCATCCTCTGAAAGAATTATCAGTAATGCAGAGGACTGGAAAGTAGACATGCCGGTTCCTGGCAATGGCTATGATCTGGGCGCCAACCATTTAATAGAAGCTAGTGCAATTTGTCAGATGTTAAGCGAATGCAAGGAAGTGTCGCCTTATATAAAATATGCTATAAGTGAATTATTCTGGGAAAATTGGGACAAGATGCATAATGACTATCAATATGCAAACCTTCATTCTGAAATAATAGCAGAACTAGGAGAGAAGAAATCTATAGAAATTCTCGCCCCTAGAATGGCAGATTATATAGCTCATATATATGATACAAAGAAAGGTCTCTATCTAAAAGATTTTGAGGAAAAGATTATATTCGACAGTTTTGTGGATTGCCTAAATCGTTTTTTGGAGGAAAGGGGAATTGAGTGGAAACGAAGTTTGAAGGAAGAAAAACACTCAGAAGAAAGAGAAACTCTAAAAGAAAGGCTCGGTTCTCTTCCGTCAAGTAAGGCACTTCTTGATAATATGAGAAAGAATATCGTTTTACCATTAGGAAGCTATTGGTACTCTCTCAGTGAATTTATTACACCGCTTATTAATAAGTCTGATTTTGATAAAACAAAACTCTTTGATATTATATCCGGACATTATGACATTAATGTGCGTCCTTCAAAGCAACAATACGAAAAATTTATTGGTATGTCTGGTTATCATGAAGAACATAATCAGGATGAGCAAATGATTCATTTTCTGATATGGTTTCTTGTTCATCCAGATAGAAATGTTTCGATGAGAGCAGAAGAAGCCTTAAAATGGCTATATGAATATGATCATAGAGTAATAAAATGTTTAATAGAAGAGATTAAACAATATGTTGAAATAGGTCTGAATACAATAGCTTCAGAGGTTTTACTTGAAATTGCTATTGAGAAACCTTCTTTAGTATTAGAATACATTCAATCTGATTGTGAGCAAAAGGAATTGCTTAGTGTTCGTAATTTTTCGGTCTCAAGGAATCTTTATGAAATCGCATTAGTATTGTCAGAGAAATGTGGATATAATAGTTTACTAGAAAAAATGAAAGCCATATTCCCGGATACAATGACTGATAGAGGTGATGTCTTGATAGATTTTGAGGATATGATGTTTGTTGAACATAAGATTGATAAACTTAATAACTTGCAGGTCACTGGCCGAAAAGAGTTTGCGCAACCTTATTTGGATGCGGTGCATTCGCTGAAAAATGATGGCACGATAACAAGATTGTTCAAAGCGGATGAATACATACGAAGGAGCTTCTACTTGAACGGATTATTCAAAGGTAGGTATATCAGGACAATGGAAGATGTACTCAATAGAGTACTCTATAACAAAGTGGATTATGAGAGGGCTGGAAGAGTGTATTATGCAATTAATAATTAATGTATATGACTAAATATTTAGGTTCATCATACCCAGGTAGAAGAGATTTTGAGAGAGGTGCAAATCTGCTCAAAGAGAGTATTGAAAACGAACGTATTTCATTTGCTCGTGGTATTGATGCTCATTTAGTTGAGTCATTATCAAGAGTTAGAGTACTACCTAACGGTAGAATAAATCTTGATACCATAGACGAACTGGTACGTTCTACTTTCCATATATTGGCGTCTGACAATTTTAGAAAAATGTATGAAAGAGAAAAGTAAATATGGTATGCCACCGCCAACTTCGCGGGCTGAATTTGAACACAATGTTTTCCTTCTAGTTGAAGATATTGAAATACATAAGAACAATCAATCTTACTTGGGAAATCGTTTTTGGGCTTTAGGAGAGTCTTTAGAACACGCAAGATATTTGCCAAACAGACGAATAGAGTTACCTACTATAGATGAACGAATGAGGCTTCTTTCCAATATGATGGATTGGGAAAAACATCTTCCACCTGTATTATTAAGTAAAGTTCAAGATTAGTGTTCAATAACGGTAGGACTACTGATAAAAAACAATGTCGATAGTTGTAGTTGATTAAGTCAATATTTAAATCAGAATTGTGCAAATTATCGGCACTATTTTGAATCAGTGCCGATAATTTGCATCTTACTGATTCTTCAGATAATGAAACAAATGTATATTAGAATAGAATGAAAATTTTCAGATATTCTAAATGAAGTTTCATCAGTGGTAATTTATGATATAGCATAGTTTATTTATATATTCTTGTATATCAGTATTATAACGTATATGTATTTTGTAAATACAAAATCTAACCTGCTTTTGTGAAATGCTATTTCCTATGATTTCGTCTGTTTCTGCAGGAATAAACGCTCAAATTGACTGAGGGACAAGAATTTGTCCCCAGCTTGACTTTCAAGGTACAAACAGGGGACAAAATATGGGTAAGTATAAGCAAATATGAGAAAATACAGTAACTAAGAGAAAGAAAAAGCAAATACCGTAACTCGTTTTCTGATAGAGTTATACTCGATTGTGCTACATAACTTATTAATAATCAATATATTACATTATTTACCGATGCAATATATGTTGTTGATGGATAATATGTTGATAATCAGTTAGTGATTATGCTGTAAAATAGCTTCGGGGGACAAACGAGGGACAAAAATATGCTGGCAAAAAGATAAAAAGAGCAAATATGAAATTCAATTTTATACATTTCAAGATCAATCAATGTACAATGTCTTTTGGGTGTATTTGTTTTTGAATAGAGTTAGGCAATGACGGGAAAATAGGCTTAGTTTGTTTATTGTATATCTCTTCAAGTTCTAAACTAAACTACCTACAGCTTCAGAATGACGAATGTTGGTGATGAATCTCGCTGTTTTTCTTTTCGTCAGCCATAAGAGAAGTTTCACCAATATTTCCTCGCTACATAATTTTGCACACAATCATACGGGCATGATTATGTGCAAAAACAATAATTATCACTTGGTTCTCAGTATATTATTTTGAATAAGCAGATAAAAACGAATATTATATGATGATATTTACCTTTGTACTCGAAAACAGTTATGAAAAATAATTGAAACACTTAAAAGTCAGATATATGTTACTTGAATTTACAGTTGAGAATTACAGGTCGTTTTATAGGAAAAAGACCTTAGTATTGGAGGCCGATAAAGCTTTGAAAGAATGTACTGAAACGAACTTGTTTGACTGCAATAAATATACTCTGCTTCGTTCGCTTGCGCTGTATGGTGCCAATTCAAGTGGGAAATCCAATCTTGTCAGTGCGATGCACGCAATGGCGAGTTGCGTGTTGTTGTCGGTGAAGTTAAATGACAATGAGCAATTGGAATATGACCCATTTCTTCTTTTGAAGGACAATCACCATCCCTCTATGTTTGAGATTATATTTTTGAAAGGAGAGTATTGTTACAGATATGGATTCAGGTATAATCTGGAGCGTATCGTTGAAGAATGGTTATTCCGGAAAACAACACCTCGTTCTAAAGAGCAGATGATGTTCGTAAGAAACGAAGATGGGATTTGTGTAGATGAGAATAATTTCCCGGAAGGAGTCGGATATGAAGAAAAGACCAATGACAACCGTTTGTTCCTGTCATTATGCCAACAGTTAGGCGGTGAAATATCTCGTCAGGTTATTTCTTGGTTTCAATCGGACTTTAATGTGATTTCT
>QWCN01006508.1_pt1 | contig 10726 bp, 9 predicted proteins | sample 1972711 | NCBI WGS metagenome assembly QWCN01 (sample SAMN09866707, study PRJNA288562) | Human gut metagenome isolate term1_stool, whole genome shotgun sequencing... | isolation source: gut | host: Homo sapiens | place: USA: California | reverse complement strand
TCTTTTTATGCTTCTGCAGATTATTACTACAAAACCAAGTATGTAGTAAACGCTTCATTCCGTACCGACGGAAGTTCTAATTTTGGTAGCGACAAACAATTTAATCCTAACTGGGCTGCCGGTGTAGCTTGGAATGTTAGTGAAGAAAATTTTATGAGCTCTCTAAAACCTGTATTAAACAGACTGACTCTACGTGCAGCAACCGGTTTTACTGGAAATATCAACCGAACAGTTAGTCCTCAAATGGTGATCAGTTATTATGATAATTACCGGAATGTTTCTAATAATGTTTATCATATAGGCAAAGTAGTCAGTCCTCCTAATCCAAATTTACGTTGGGAAAAAACACAAGACATAAAAGTTGCACTTGATTTCGGGATACTCGACGAACGTCTGACAGGTATTATAGAAGGATATTATAGAAAAAGTAAAGATATTGTAACGGATGTACAAGTGCTAAGTACGACTGGATTTACCCGGCAAAAATATAACACTGCTGATATTGCTAACAAAGGTATTGAAGCCACTTTGAATGGGATTCCAGTCAAAACCAAAGACTTCAGTTTATCTCTTTCGGCTAATTTAGCCTATAATCAGAACAAAGTAGTAAAATATAAACCTGTATATAAAACTATGGGAAACGAAAACCTATGGGAGGGCTATCCTATAAATGCTATCTATTGTGGGAAATACACTGGCATTGATCCAGAAACAGGGTTATACACATACCAATTAAGACCTGATGCTGAAATACATACTGCTACTGACTTGAATAAGCCAGACAATTATCGATATTATTTAGGAACAAATGAAGCTCCTATAACTGGAGGATTCAATGCTACAGCTGTATATAAAGGTATCCGCCTCAGCATAAATGGAACTTTTGCCATTGGAGCCAAAGCATTCGAACACATTCCATCACCAACTTCTTTCAGTAATGTATATAATAGTGATCTTACTTACAATGAAAGTCCCCAAGTATTTCAGAATGATCTGTTTGCACAACACCTAAATGTTCCCAAAGCAGCAGCAGACCGCTGGACAGAAGCTAATACGAATGGTTCCTATCCACGTGTATGGAATCCGTATGGAAAATCTTATGGTTTTAACTATTACAACCCAATGACTAAAGAAATCACGTGGGGAGCTTACCTTGTCAACTTATCTTATGTTAGGATAAGAAATATCATTTTAGGATATACACTACCTAATAAACTGATAAACAAATCTGCTCTGTCTAACGTAGACTTGTCTCTATCACTGAACAACTTCTTCACGTTCACCAATTATTCAGGTATGGACCCTGAAACTCCAGGTGCAACTTACCCGATAAGCCGTTCTGTGATGTTTAGTGTAAATGTAGGATTTTAAAAACAACAAACGATGAAAAGAAAACTATTTATATTTGTCTATTGTAGTTTAATGGCATTATTGACATCTTGTAGCAACTACTTAGATGTGCAACCTAAAGGAAAAATTATCCCTAAAACAGCAGAAGATTTTTCCACCATAATACATTATTGGTTGGATCAAATAGAAAGAGGGAAAGATGATGTTATTATCTCTGGTTCTACGGAAAAAGTTATTTTAGAAAATTTTGCCGAAGATTTGAATGCAACACTTGCTAGCAATTATAGTTATTCCAATGTATATGTAGGAGATGCTATAAACTTCAACCAAGGCGATTACAAAACTCTTTATTCAATCATTAAAGATTGTAATATGATAATTGGCAATATGGAAGATACGGAATCTGAACTAGCAAGAACATTACTAGGAACAGCTTGGAGCGTCCGATCTATTTGTTACTATAACCTCATGTTGCGCTATTGTGAACCATATCGACCGGAGACAGCAAGTGAAACTTTAGGGTTACCACTGGTCAATGAATTTGATATGGAAGCCAAACCTGCACGTGCTAACCTGAAAGAGACTGCAGAATTTATAGAGAAAGGATTTCAGAAATCTATTTCTTATAATGTCGTTAATGAAGACTTCCTCTTTACTTCATCAGTAACAAAAGCCTATCTAGCACGTTTACTCTTTTGGATACAAGATTGGAATAATGCTATCATTTATGCAAAAGAAGTTTTAGGGAAATATCCTATGTTGGAAGCTAATGAATATACCGAAGCAATTAACCAGAAACAAAAGAAAACACATAATGTTATTATTCGTTCATTTACAGAAGATGACAATATAGGATCGGCAGATTATTCAACTGCACAATTAGATATAAAAAAACGACCGGTAGACAAGAATCTAATAGAACTATTTGCATTGACTCCCAACGATGTACGCAAAAGTTATGATTCAAAACGATTGGTAACAAAAATTATCAACAGCAAATTCCGTAGTGAAGAACTTTGTCTGATAATAGCTGAAGCTTATGCACATCTCAACAAAGAAACAGAAGCTTTAGATTATTTGAATCAGTTACGTTCCAAACGGATTACTCAAGATTATATAGCTTATACCATGGATAATCTGCCTGATGTATTTCCTCAACTGATAACAACCGATGCAACTGACACTCCACTAAGTAAACTTATGTCCGCCATCCTTTGTGAACGCCGGAAAGAAATGTTTGTTGAAGGTGATCGATGGTTTGAACTAAAGCGTAACGGATGCCCAGAATTCTGGGTTGCAGCCAAAGGTAAGAAATTTGTTACAGAGAAGTATCTTTATACTTATCCTATACCAAGATCAGATGTAAATTTATTCCCCGGATTGATCATTCAAAATCCAGGGTACAAAGAATAATTTATTCATTTATAATATAGAAACAATCATGAAAAAGATAATATATATATTTGCTTTTATCGTTACTTGCACTTCTGCCCTCTTCCTTTCCTGTGACAGTCCGGAAGAACTGACACCTAAAGTAGACGAAACGACAGATAAGTATCTAATTCCTACAGGAAGTATTCTGACCACACAAGACCGCGAAAAAGTAGAAGCTTTGTGGGATGAATATAATAATGCCATTAATCAATAAAAAGCGATAAAAATGAAAATAATATTCAGAATAATAAGCGGTATCCTGCTAATAGTTACTTTAGCTATTTTAGTGGCATCTTGCAATGACGACGATTCGTCCACTGCGAAGTTATTTTTCAGCCGTTCAATATACATACTGCCTTCTAGTGGTAATCTGACGGTAGAACTAAAAGTATCAGTCGCTCCTGAAACTGATTTAAAAATTCCTGTTATCATAGAAGGAACAGCTATTTTAGATGAAGATTATGTAATTTCTGCTAAGGAATTTGTAATAAAAGCAGGAGAAACAAATGCAACTCTGACTTTAACTCCCAAAAATAATTTAGTCTCTAATCGTGAAATTCGCCTCTCTATAAATCCTGCTCCGGGATATACATTAGGTGATAAGAAAGTAGCAATTATTCCCATAGAAGTGAAAGAACGAATTATGTATACTTTCGAACCAGCAAGTTATCGTTTGCTAAGTGAAATAAAGGTAACTGTCAGATTGGGGGGTGAGACAAGTGATGCCGATTTTAAAGCCACTACTGATATCGTATTACCTTTAGAAATAGATCCATCCAGTACTGCCGTATTAGGTACTGATTTTGAATTAGAAAATGGAATAACTTCTGTTACTGTCCAGGCAGGTTCTAATCGGGCTTATTTCAAAATAAAGATCAAAGAGGGTGCAGAGGATTATGTAGGAAAAACTGCAATCATAAACTTGAAAACTCCAACTGATGATCCCAATCTTTACTATCCGGGATCCCTTATATCCTATAATATCAAATTAGACCAATTGAAATTTATAGATATGTTAGGTAAATGGAAACCTGTAGCAATTACAAACAAAGATCTTTTCATGAATTTGGAAATTCCAAATGAAGAATGGGAAGGTATGTTACCAGAAAGAAATGATACAAATGACTATCTGGAATTTGTTCAAAACGATGATGGAACTACGATGATCGTTCCTCATTTAAATGGTGATTTAACAAGTTTCTTCTGTAATCCAGCAGGACATGCTATCACCTTTAGCCATATTGGAAATTATGAGGATTATGCGACATGGGATAATTATGACATCTCATATTTTACAATTTCACAAGTAAATACTCTCTTTTCCAAGTCAAAAAAAGAACTTGGAGATGTATTGATAGGACTTGAAAGAGTGGATGAAAATAATATCATCGTTTATTTCCATGAATATACACCTACTGATTTCCTTGTGCAAACTTGTAATGATTATGGATTCGATCCCATATATTTCGGTATTACTTATACATTTACTCGTGTAGAAGAATAAAGCAACAACTTGTACTGAAATCACATTTTTTCGTATAAACTAAATTGTCTAGTGATTTTAAACAAAGCAAACCAATTATTTTATACAGATTATTTCAATAGAATATATCTCACTGATTTTATAATACTATAAAACAATTAATTATGAAAACAAAATTATTAAACTTTTCGATTCTGTTGTTTCTAGTTCTAGCAACAGTTTCTTCTTGTTCCAATGAAGATTTTATTGATGAAAGCATTAATTCAACTGTAACAATATTACAAGGAGGAGAACAAGATGATGGAACTTGGTTTTCAGTCGTTCTAACCAATCCAGGAGCAGATAAAATGAAAGTTATAAAGGTAATTAGAGATCTTATAAAATGTAATCTTGCAACAGCAAAGTATTTTGTAGATAATGCTCCTAAAGAAATAGCAATAGCAAGAAAAGACACTGCCGAAGAATTTAAGAGAAAGTTAGAAGAAGTAGGTGCAACTGTTGAATTAAAATAAAGGTAACAACTTAACTTATTAATAATTCAACTTTTGCAAATGTCTTCCATAGACTTCCAAAAGTTATTAATGAGTGAAAAAGAGACTTGCGTGAATTGTATATAATAAAAGAGATCGTTTCTGATTAGAAAACGATCTCTTTTATTATTACTACATTTATAAATTACTTCCTCAACGCCCTCTCAATCGTATACAACCGATAACCATACTCCTCTCTTAACTCTTTCGTCGGTGCTATAGCTTTTGCCTTCTGAAACTCCTGTTTCAAATCCTCGTAGGTCACACCCGTGTCCTCGATCGTATCATGCAGAAGTGCCGCCGCCAGTATCTCCTCATCGTTCGTCAGCATCGACGCAATCAGCGCCGTCTCCAGCGGATGAACGATATACGGAATTCTGGTTCCCTTCCGGTGTGCGCCCTTATGCGCCTGTTCTGCGAATTTTGCCGCTCTGTCAATCATGGTTGTTCCTCTGTCTATATTGCTTATACTGTTTAAACGATTGCTACTGTTTCAAATGTACATCCATCTTGTTGTATGGAATTTCGATGCCCGCCTCGTCAAATGACAGCTTGATCCGTTCCAGAATGTCCCATCTGTTATGTATTCTTTTGTAAGCTTACTATTTGTATCAAATATTATTAGTATATGAGTATAAAACACTAATATGCAATTAATATAACATAAAAGATAGCATAGAGCTATAGGTGAGTAAGTTCACTAAACTGATGTTATTAAAAGTATTAATGCACAAAATAATTTACAAATATACCAATTATTTAGTACATTTTCATTTTACAAAAAAAAATCCTTTTTGTCAATATATTTTTATTGAATTGTAATTTAAACGGGAAAATTGGTATAATTTAATTCTAATCAGTAAATATATTATAAAAAAAGTGGCAGAAAAACTGCCACTTTTTTTATAATGATGTTTAGTTATCTGCAAGCATTCTGTTTACTGCCGAAATAAGTGCATAGATTGACGCGGTGTTAATATTTGCGTCAACGCCTGCACCCCAATAAGTTTTGTGGTGGTTGTGGTCGTTGATTTCAATATATGTTGCCGCTCTTGAATTTGATGAACGTGTTAGGGCGTGTTCTGTGTAGTTGCAGATTTCAAACTGCTGACCCAAGAATTGTCTTAAACCGTTGCAAAGTGCATCCAAAGGACCGTTACCTTTACCCTCGATAGAGGTAACTTTTCCGTCCTTTTCGATAGTAGCCGAAAGAATTGTACAGTCATCTTCCTCCGTTGAACGATAGAAACGGGTTTTAATAGGCTCTGCCACATTCACATATGTATCCTTGAATGCTTGATGTATTTCGTGATTTGTAAGTACGGTTTTCTTTTCGTCAGACATATCTGTGATAAGTGAAGAAAATTCCGCAAGCATTGGCTTTGGTAGGGTGTAGCCGTACTTGTTTTCCATAATATAGCTTACACCGCCTTTACCTGACTGACTGTTGATAAGAATAGGCTCATATTTTCTGCCGATGTCGGTAGGGTCGATTGTAAGGTATGGGTTAGCCCATTTATTTGATGGACTTGAACCGAATTTATCCATACTCTTTTTGATTGCGTCCTGGTGAGAACCCGAGAATGCAACGTATGCCATTTCACCTGCGTATGGGTGTCTTGGGTTAATCGGCAAACGATTATACTTTTCGTATACTTCGATGATTTCATCAATATTTTCAAGATGAAGTTCAGGGTCGATACCTTGACAGAACATATTAAGTGCAACAGTGATAACGTCCGTGTTACCTGTTCTTTCACCGTTACCGAATATTGTACCCTCAACTCTGTCCGCACCTGCAAGCAATGCAAGTTCGCTTGACGCAACGCCTGTACCTCTGTCGTTATGTGCGTGAACGCTGATAACAAGATGTTCACGATTGTTAAGGTGCTTGCACATATATTCGATTTGGTCGGCATATACGTTTGCTGTTGCAACTTCGATAGTTGACGGAAGATTTACGATAACTTTGTTTGTTTCGGACGGCTTGAATACATCAAGTACGGCATTTGTAACTTCTGCCGCGTAGTCCGGCTCTGTACAAGTGAAACTTTCAGGTGAATATTCAAAACGAATATTTCCGTCAAGCTGACCGTCAACAAGGCTCATTACAAGCTTTGCACCGTCAACGGCAAGCTGTTTGATTTCTTCCTTGCTCTTTCTGAAAACAACTTCACGTTGAAGTGTTGAAGTTGAATTGTAAAGGTGGATAATTGCGTTTTTAGCACCCTTCAGAGCCTCAACGGTTTTCTTTATAATATGTTCTCTTGCCTGTGTAAGCACTTGAATTGTGACATCATCGGGAATAAGATTTTCGTCAATAAGACGGCGAACAAATTCAAATTCAGTATGCGACGCTGCCGGAAAACCTACTTCGATTTCCTTAAAACCAAGCTTTACAAGGAATTTGAAAAATTCTATTTTTTCTTCTGTCGTCATAGGTGAGTAAAGTGCCTGATTACCGTCACGAAGGTCAACACTGCACCAAATCGGAGCATGAGTTATTTCATTGTTCGGCCACTGACGATCCTCAAGCGGAATCGGATGGTACATTTTTTGATATTTTTTATAATTCATAATGAACACTGCCTTTCCGGCGAATACGCCTAAAATAATATATGAAATTTCTAACTAAAAAAGCTGAGCCACAATGTGACCCAGCATAATTTCAATACAGTTCAGTACAGAAAAACAAAACTGAAGACCACATTGTCGATTCAGCTTAGGAGTAGGAGGTTATTCAAATTTGCCTTTGAAAATTTATCCATAATTCCGTACCTCTTTCTATACTATATGGCTATTCTACAATAAAATCAAGGCTTTGTCAATATTTTTTCGAAAATTAATATATAGAATTTATAGGGCGAAATTGCGGATTATATAGTGATTTTTTATACATTAAAGGAATAGACGGAGCATATATTGGACGTAGGAGGATTGGTTTATGGATATACTGTCTTTATTGTTCCTTGCTGCTGCACTTGCGATGGATGCATTTTCGGCGGCGGTTACGGACGGAATGATTGTGAAAAAAATACGATTTTATGACGCGCTTAAAGTGGGATTGTTTTTCGGTGTGTTTCAGTTTCTGATGCCTTGTATCGGAAATTTGGTGTCGGGGTTTGCGACTGATATTGTGGAACGTTTTGACCATTGGATTGCGTTTGTGCTTTTGGGATTTTTGGGACTGCATATGATATGGGAGTCACGCACCGAACAGGAAATACCGAAAAATCCTTTAAAAAATTCATCGCTTTTGCTTGCGGCAATCGCAACAAGTATTGATGCACTTGCGGCGGGGGTTACGCTTGCGGCGGTTGATACGCCGATTTTGTTTTCTTCCGCGGTTATCGGAATTACAGCATTTTTGTTTTCGTTCGGCGGTGTTTTTATCGGTAAGAAGTTCGGAGGTTTTCTCGGCTCAAAGGCAGAATGTATCGGCGGAATTATTCTTATATTAATAGGCGTAAAAACACTTGTCGAGCATTTATATTGACTAAATTTGCAAAGTGGGATATAATGATATTCAGAGCTGTCGAAATTTTGTCGGCAGGTTCAATGATATGTACTTAATATGTATGAAGGGATATTATAATATGGATTTAACTTCACCACGCACGATAAGAAATATTCAGGAACAATTCGGTTTTACGTTTAAAAAAGGTCTTGGACAGAATTTCCTGACTGCACGAAACATACTTGAAGAAATAGTTGACGCCGCAGAGATTGAAAGCGGTGTTATAGAGGTCGGACCGGGATTCGGTGTGCTTACGAGCGAGCTTGCGCAAAACAGCGATAAGGTCGTTACGATAGAAATAGACGAACGTTTGATTGATGTGCTTGACTACACACTTGCGGAATATGACAATGTAAAAATCATAAACGAAGATATTTTAAAACTTGATTTGAAAAAAGTTATTGACGATGAATTTAACGGCGAAAAAGTCAGTATAGCGGCAAATTTGCCGTATTACATCACTACACCGATTATCACTAAATTGCTTGAGGAAAAATTACCGATTAAAAATATAGTGGTTATGGTGCAGAAAGAGGTTGCCGAGCGTATGTCGGCAAAGCCGTCAACAAAGGATTACGGTGCGATAACGGTGCTTTGTCAGTATTATACGGAGCCGTCAATCGTGGCAAATGTTCCTGCGTCACTGTTCGTTCCGCCGCCAAAGGTGGACAGTGCTGTGTTAAAATTAAAGGTACTTGATAAACCGTCGGTGGAAGTAAAGGACGAGGGTGTATTTTTCAGAGTGGTGAAAGCGGCATTTTCACAGCGAAGAAAAACTCTTTTGAATTGCCTTTCGGCAAATTTTCCTATTCCGAAAGATGAAATATCAACACTTCTTGAAAGTATAGGAATTGCACCGTCAAGACGCGGTGAAACACTTTCGCTTAAAGAATTTGCAAATATTGCCGATACATTATTACAAAAGATAAAATAGGAGGATTTTCAATGGAAATCTTTTCATTTGGTGAACGACTTATGATTTACCGTAAAAGAGCGGGATTTTCCAAAAAAGAACTTGCTAAAAGAGTAGGGATAAGTGTTTCGACACTTACCAAGTATGAAAATGACGAATCACAACCGAATGTTGATATGCTTACCGATTTGGCTATTGCACTTGACATATCTGTTATGAAATTGCTTTCAGGTTTCGGTGATCCGATTCGTGAAAAATACAGACAAGGACTTTTAAATATTTCGCTTGAAAAAATGAATGCTCTGCAAGAAAGGCATTTGCTATAAAAAAATAGGATTGCGATTAATGCAATCCTATTTTTATGTCATGTTTTTTATTTCTTCTTGTTGCCTGCTTTTGCTCGAAGGCTTGTGCTTAGAATTTTCTTTCTCATTCTAAGATGGTTTGGAGTTACTTCCAACAATTCATCATCAGCGATAAAGTCAAGACACTGTTCAAGACTCATTTCTCTTGGAGGAACAAGTCTTAATGCATCATCAGAACCTGATGAACGGGTATTTGTTGCGTGCTTTTTCTTGCATACGTTAACAACAACGTCCTCAAGTCTTGCGTTTTCGCCGACAATCATACCTTCGTAAACCTTAACGCCCGCACCTACGAACAAAGTACCTCTTTCCTGTGCGTTGTAAAGACCGTAAGTAATAGTTGTACCGTCCTCCCAAGCGATAAGAGTACCACGGGTTCTGCCGTTAAAGTCACCTTTGTACGGCTCGTATTTTTCAAGAATACTGTTTATGATACCCGTACCTTTTGTTGCGGTAAGAAGTTCACTTCTGTAACCGATAAGACCTCTTGACGGAATTAAAAATTCAAGTCTTGTGTATCCCTGTGCAGTCGGTGCCATATTTGTCATTTCACCTTTACGGTTTATAACACCGTCCATTACAGTACCTGTGTATTCATCCGGAACGTCAACTGTAAGTCTTTCGATAGGCTCACATTTAACGCCGTCAATTTCTTTATAAATAACAACAGGATTTGAAACTTGGAATTCATAACCCTCACGGCGCATATTTTCGATAAGTACTGAAAGGTGAAGTTCACCACGTCCCGAAACGATAAAGCTTTCTGTCGAATCTGTTTCGTCAACTCTAAGACTTACGTTTGAATCAAGTTCTCTGAACAATCTGTCACGAAGATGACGGGAAGTAACGAATTTACCGTCTTGACCTGCAAACGGACTGTCATTAACGCTGAAAGTCATTGAAAGTACAGGGTCATCGATTTTTACGAACGGAAGTGCTTCGGGATTGTCAACGTCACAAACCGTTTCACCGATATTAATATCAGCGATACCCGAAATTGCGACAACGTCACCGGCACCGACTTCGTCTGTAGGAACCTTTTTAAGTCCTTCAAAAGTAAATAGCTTTGTAGCTTTTCCTCTTGTTACTTTACCGTCATGACGGCAGATCGAAAGCGGCATATTAACCTTTATA
>QWCN01015259.1_pt1 | contig 10728 bp, 9 predicted proteins | sample 1972711 | NCBI WGS metagenome assembly QWCN01 (sample SAMN09866707, study PRJNA288562) | Human gut metagenome isolate term1_stool, whole genome shotgun sequencing... | isolation source: gut | host: Homo sapiens | place: USA: California | reverse complement strand
GGGCAGCATACTCAGCACCAGCAATAGATACCCATAAGGCTCAATGCCGTTGGCCTTGGCCGTTTCCACCAGCGAATACACAATGGCACTGGATTCCGCTCCCTTGACGCTGTCGCAGAACAGCCAATTCTTTCTTCCCACCACAAAGGGCCCATGAGCCGCATGGGGAACGGGTACAGCTTTGAACGGCTGCGTGCGCGGGCTCTTTACAGCGACAAGGTTGCGGCTCTCGTTGTCTACACGATGCAGACGGAGAGCGTCCCTGTTGCCGAGGAGCCTTCTTGCGACAAGCCGCCTCACGCGATGGGATATATGTCGTTCCTTTCGTTCTCGAAGCCGAAGGTACACTGGGAAACGGTCTACTCTATGAAGCCGGAGTTTGCGCCGCAGGAAGACTCGCTGCTGGCCTTCAGCAACTATGTCCGTGAGGACGATGACAACGATGAATGCCCGTTGCAGAATGAGGATTTTGCGGCAGAAGAGCAGGAGGTGGAGTAACATGACAATGGCAGAGGTACGGATTGACATGGAGACCACCCTGTACGAGCAGATGGCCGCGCTGTGCGCCAAATTTGGCACCACTGTTGAGGCGATGGCGGTACGGTTCTGCGAAGAGTTCGTGCGGATGGGAACGCCTCCCGTGCCTGAGCCCTATGCATCTATGAGTGTGGAGGACAAAATCGACTTTATTGCTCAAAACATTCTGAGGGAATACAATTCCAGATGACGTGAAAGCCTCGTGAGAGAAGTTCTCACGAGGCTTTTAACATATCTTTTATCTCGAAACCCTTGTGCTGCAACGTGTTTTCGCTTATAATTGCTGTAAGATTAGCAAACGGGAATTCAGGGAGACAATTATGGATAAAACATTTCAGAAGTTTTTGCGGAGTGGAATTGACCTTTCTCCTGTGGGGGTAGAACGTCGTGAAGATAATAACCCTTACTTCTGCACACCGAAAGGTGCCTCTATATTTGGTTGGGCAGGCGTGGATGGTATCCACTTTTGCTTTATACGAGGATTCGGCGGTATGGTCTTTGCTGTCAGTCCCATGAACTCCGCGCCTGATTTTGTTCACCCTTTGTCGAAAGATTTTGCAGACTTTTTGAGGCTGCTTCTTGCCTGCGGCGATGTAGCGGCACTGGAGCAGGCTTGGATGTGGGAGGAAGCACAATTTGAAGCCTTCTTGCGGAATAATCCGCCGACACAAGCACAGCAGGTGCGGTTGTCTGAAGTCGCTGCACGGCTGAAATTGACTCCGATGGAGCATCCGTGGGTGTATCTCAAAGAGCTGCAAGCATCCTTTGATTACGGGAAAATCAAGTATACAGAGGACTACTACGATATTGACATGAACCCTGCGGCAGAACCGACTGCTCCGGAATGGAAAGTCTACTTTGAGGGAAATTTCTGGGGGCATTCGGGAAGAGACCGTGCCGGAGTAGAAATCAAATTGAATAAACACTTTGATTGGGCGGGGCATCATTGGATTATCCCTGCGGTGTATTCTTGCAGCAAGGGGCTGGTCGTGGATTTCTGTATGCGTGCCGAAGCGGAGGACATCCGCAGGTTCATAGCAAAATGGAACCTGACTGCTGAGAATGATTCAGCGGAAAACTTTACGCAGGAACAGCAGATGCAGATGGAGCTGGAAAATCCGCTTGACCTTGATTTCAGCGCCAAAATAGAGCTGAACGGAAAGACACTGCAATCTTCTCACGGCTGTGCAGTAGGCATCATTCCATGCTTGCCGGATGGAGTAGCAAACGAGAAAGTGGCGCAAGCGGCAGCCACGCATTATGGCTTAGACGACTCCTACGGCTGGATGATTTACAGGGAGTCTTATCTGTGGGGCAGAAAACGCCGCCCTGAAATAAAATCACTTTCCATTACGATGGAGCAGCAGCCGTGCCGCGTACCCGGCCCGCATTTCAAGACGCACGCTCCCGGTGATTCGTTTTCTTTCTCCCATCCGGTCAGCGGAACGGAATACACATTGACTGTGCAGGAGTTGGAAGAACAGGCGATTTCTCAACAACAGTTTGACTCGAATCGTTGGTGCTACCCGACACATTTTACTGCCATGAGCTATACCATTTCTCCTGAACCAGATGATGATATTTCAATCTGCGATTGTGCTGAGGGCGACAGGCCTCTGGAAATCGCCCCATGTGCTGACAGCTATGCGCCGGAGGCCAGAAACGGTATTGTCTGTGTCGGTGTTATCGGTGGCGCGGTTGGCCCAGCCGCAGTTGTGTTCGGAAAGAACGCTCAAGGACATCTACACGCTGTCTGCTCCGCGCTGCATTTTGAACCAGTGGCAGAAGATATTGAATGGCGCGTTGAGTTTCATGTCGTTCAATTTTCAAACGAAACATTCTTACTCATATAACGCTACATACATAAGCCCCCTCGTGAGGTCAATTCTCACGAGGGGGTTCTTTTTCAGGCACCGAGCGTACCGCTGCGTAGTGCCTCCACCAGCGGCAGCACCTGCCACTTGTGGATGGTGTACTCGTTGCCATCCAGCAGCAACAGCCAGTATACCTGCCGCTCCAGCAGCAGGGTCTTGTCCGCGTTCCATCGCTTGATGCCGACCTCGTAGACGCCATCTCCCGGCAGCTCCACATCGAACCGTCGGCCTTTCGGTGTCTTTGGCGGCCACTGGTATTGCAGGAACTTGCGGGCAAAGCGGTACTTGGGGTCTGGACCCATGATGTGGGACACATAGGGATACGCCCGCGTGTTGGGAATATGCGGCACGAATATGGAGTAGCCCCAGTACCAAATGTCATCGTCGTCCTTGCACGGAGGAACATTGTTTCTGCGGCTCGTGTCCATCGGAGTTGCCCTCCGCCGCCTACGACTCAAACCCCGGCGGCGTCAGCTTCCGAAGGATTTCCGCTGCTTCCTCGGCGGTGTAGTGATTGTAGTAGGCATCCAGTGGATGCAGCATCTCCTCGTAACGCAGGGTCGCTATCTCGTAGCCCTCCATATCGCCGAGGTGTTTTGCCTTCTGCTTCAGCAGGCTCAGTTCGTTGGGGCGGATGTCCTCCAAGGGCAATTCGCCTGACAGGATTTTCTCCTGACGCGGCGTGTACGCCGTCCCATACTGAGGTTTGTACTCTACGCTGTCCCTGTCTTTGAAGGAAAAATACGGGTCTTTTCTGCTCATAAAAATCACCTCCTGTTACAGAAAATTCTATAACAGGAGGTCTTAAATTGGTAGCACACGAGAAAAGAAACTCAGGACAACTTTTTTGCACCGTTCCCACACGAAACGATTTAGCTCTCAGCTCCCTGCTTTTTTCCGCCCAACCCACACAAAAGTTGGGATACCCGTTTCCCGGCTCGCCGCCCCTTGACGGCAGCTGCCGCCTCCCCTATAATGGTGCCAAACCCCCTCCCCCGTCTCCGGGAGAAGAAAGGACGTACACCATGAAAAAAGCTCTGATCGTTGTGGATATGCAAAAGGATTTTGTGGACGGCTCGCTGGGAACCCCTGCGGCGCAGTCCATCGTCCCTGCGGTGGTGGAGAAGATCCGCGCCTTCCGGGGCGACGCCCTGCTGGTCACGCTGGACACCCACGGTGCGGACTACCTGCAAACGCTGGAGGGCAAAAAGCTCCCCGTGCCCCACTGCATCAAGGGCACCCCCGGTCACGCCCTGCACAGTGAGATACAGGCGGCACTATCCGGAAAGCCCCACACCCTCGTGGAGAAAAACACCTTCGGCTCCTTCGATGTGGCGCGGCTCCTTGCGGAGCGATTCCCCGGCGAAACGCCGGAGATCAAGCTGGTGGGGCTCTGCACGGACATCTGCGTCCTCTCCAATGCGCTGCTCCTCCGCGCCGCCTTCCCGAACGCCCCCATCACCGTGGACGCCCGCTGCTGCGCCGGCGTAACAGAGGACGCCCACCGCGCCGCCCTCACCGCCATGCAAAGCTGCCAGATCGACATTCTCGCCCTGTGACCACAAAAAAGACACGCCTCAGGTGACCCTCAATAAGACAGTATGAGGACATTACTGGCATAGGGTAGCTGCCGTGCAGGAGTGCGACAAGAAAAAGGCGATACTTGGTTTTCACAACCAGGTGTCGCCTTTTTCTATCTTTAGCAGAATGTTTGAATCTTATTGGAGGTACATATGATGCAGGAACTGGACTATATCCGTTGCGGTGATTATTTTTGTTTTGTGGGCGGCGGCGAGACCGTATCAAGGGCTTGTACTGGGAAAAAGGTGGCTTCATCCTGCTGTACAAGCGGCTGGAACAGGGCGCATACCAATGGCCGCGCTCTGAATCCGAGGTGAAGACGCTAACACCGCAGCAGTACCGCTGGCTCATGGAGGGGCTGCAAATCGAGCAGCCGAAAGCCCACCGACCGGTGACGGGATTGACCACAGTCTGAGCAGGGAAAATGGGTGGAAACCATTGAAAATACTGGCTTTTTGCCGTGTTCTGTGGTATAATATTTGCATGGAAAACAGAGAAATACAGACAAGTAACACAGAGGAAAAGCTGACCCGATGAAAAAAGCCCGTACAGAAGTACTCTGTGCGGGCTTTTAAGATGCCTAGAGGCCGGGGCAGGGGAGAGACCCGCCGCCGCGTTGTGGAGCTTTTCCCGTGCGGCGGGGCAGCCCTTCACCGCGTACTGGGTGTATTTCAGCACCGCCGCGATGGCCTCCGTCAGCATGCCGTCGGTAAACTCCGTGCAGCTGGGGTCCAGATAGGCCCGGGCCGCGTGGGAGAGGATCTCCAGGGCGCAGGTCTTTACCTGCTCCGCCGTCAGCGTGGCGGTGAAATCCGCGTCCGTCACGGAGATCTCCGGCAGCAGATGGATGCTTTTCAGCGAACAGTTCCGGCCCTCGTCATTTTCCAGGATGGCAAAGGGAGAATTCTGGGCGCCGCTGGAAAAATTGGTGGCGATCAGCACCAGCTTGGCCTTGGTGCATGCCGGGATGCGGGCCGGGTCCGCCGACGCGGCCGCCAGGTCCAGCTCCGGGTCCTGGTACAGGGCCAGCAGCGCCTTGGCGGCGCTCATGGCGTTGTTGCCGCCCACGCCCACGATAACGTCCGGCTGGAACTCGTGCAACTTGGGCAGTGCGCTGCGGAGGTCCACAAAGGACACCCGCTTGCCTATGGTGAAAAACTCCGCCGCCCGGATCCCCTGCTTCCGCAGCAGATCCACCACCGGCGCGGCGATCCCGGCCCGGTACAGTTCCGGGTCCGTCACCAGCAGGGCGCGGCTACAATGGTAGATCTCCCCCAGTTCCCGCAGGGCCACCGGGGTACAGCCGGCTTTGAAATAAACTTTCTTGGGAAGGTTCAGTGCCTGTATCATCACTCACCTCGTTTTCTTACATGTCCGGGGGCAAGTCCCCGGAAGGAACAGGTGTGCCAGGAAAGCCCCTGTGGACTTTTCCCCACCTTTGAGTGCCAGGGGGTCGGTGCCGAAGCACCGGCCCCCTGCATGAGTTGGTTGTTGTATATGGTTATCGGAGATGCAGGCGCTTCGTTTAGTTGAAGCCGCCGGTCTTGGCCACGCCCAGATCGGCACTGAGGCCCATGGGATATGCGGCGTGGGTGTCGGTGGGCAGGGTGACGGGCACTTCCCAGGTGTCGCCGTACTTCTCGGTGTACTTCTTCTCGCCGTAGAAGGCCTTCAGGTAGCAGCCCTTCAGCTCGCCGATGGTGGGATACACGGGGTTGCAGCCGGTGCAGGCATCGTGGAAGGCCCACTCGGACATCTGGTCCACAGCCGCCAGGAACTCGGCCTCCCACTCCTCGGCGCTCTTTTCGGGATGGGCCTCCAGCAGCCAATCCAGAATGGTCTCGGGGATGTCGATGTCCTTATTCAGCTGCCGGCAGGCTTTGATCCAGTTCTCGAAGGTCTGCTCGTCAGTCTTGCCCTTGACGCCGATCAGCTCGCCCAGCTCCACGTACCGCTCAAAGGCCTGAGGATACTTGTACTGGGAGAAGGTGCCCATCTTGTAGGGATGACGCTGGGCGTTGAAGCGGCAGACGTAGGGGAACAGCAGGGCGTTGGCGGTGCCGTGAGGAATGTGGAACCAGCCGCCTATCTTGTGGGACAGGGAATGGTTGATGCCCAGGAAGGCATTGGCGAAAGCGATACCGGCGATGGCGGAGGCGTTGGCCATCTTCTCACGGGCCACGGGGTCAGCCTTGGCATCCCGGAAGGCGGAACGATAGGCCCGGGGCAGGTAGTCGAACACCATCTTGGTGGCGTCGCGGCACATGCCGTTGGTGTACTCGGTGGCGTAGGTGGAGACATAGGCTTCCACCGCGTGGGTCAGCACGTCATAGCCGGAGGCCTGGGTGGCTCTGGGGGGCAGCTTCATCATGTTGTCAGCGTCGATGATGGCCATTTCGGGCATCATCTCATAGCCGATCAGGGGCCACTTCATGCCGGTGTTGCCATCGGAAATGATGGTGAAGGGGGTGCATTCGGAGCCGGTACCGGCGGTGGTGGGGATGCAGACCAGCTTGGCCTTCTTGCCCATCTGGGGGAAGAAGCGGATACGCTTCCGGATGTCCAGGAAGGTGGTGGCCATGTCCAGGAAGCCCTCTTCGGGATTCTCGTACATGATCCACATGATCTTGGCGGTGTCGATGGCGGAGCCGCCGCCCACGGCGATGATGACGTCGGGCTCGAACTCGTGCATCTTGGGCAGGCCCTTCATGGCGTCGGCACGCTTGAAGTTGTAGACCTCCTTCATCTCCCGCAGGGCCACGGGGGTGCAGCCGGTCTTGTAATAGACCTTCTTGGGCAGCTGGAGCCACAGCATGTTCTCCTTGCGGATGGTGACGTTCTTGATGTCCAGCAGCTGCTCGTAGTTGGTGTTGCCCATGAAGGCGGAGTGGCCCACGGAGCCGGGCCCCAGGGTCAGGGAGGGAGCCAGACCGAAGTTGTACAGGTCGCCGATGCCGCCGAAGGATGTGGGCTGGTTGATGAGGATGCGGCCAGCCTTCATCCGCAGGCCGAACTTGGTGATCTTCTCTTCCTCGGTGGGGTCGATGTACAGTGCTGCGGAGTGGCCTGCGCCGCCCTCCAGCACCAGCTTGTAGCAGATGTCGAAGGCCTCGTCCAGCGTCTCGGCCTTGTACATACCCAGCAGGGTGGTCAGCTTCTCGTTGGCCCACGCGCAGTCATGAGAGGTGTCGTTGGTCTCATAGATCAGAACCTTGGTGTCATAGGGAACCTCGATCCCGGCCATTTCAGCGAGGCGGCAGGCGGTCTGGCCAACAGCGGGGGGCTTGACGCCGTGGGTCTTGGAGTTGAAGAACACCTCGGCCACCTTAGCAGCTTCGTCGTCGTTGAGGAAGTAGCAGCGGGCTTCCTTCAGCAGACGCTTGACCTCGTCATAGACGTTGGCGAGAACGGTGATATGCTGCTCGGAGGCGCAGATCATGCCGTTATCGAAGGTCTTGGAGTGGATGATGGACTCCACAGCCATCCGCAGGTCGGCGCTCTCGTCGATAACCACGTTGCAGTTGCCGGGGCCGACGCCGATGGCGGGGGTGCCGGAGGAGTAGGCCGCCTTCACCATACCGGAGCCGCCGGTGGCCATGATCAGGTCCACGCTCTTCATCAGCACGTCGGAGATCTCCATGGAGGGAACGGAGATCCAGCTGATGACATGCTCGGGCAGGCCCGCCTCGATGGCGGCGTCCCGCATGATCTTCGCGGCGGCGATGGAGCAGTTCACCGCATGGGGATGAGGAGAGAGAATGACGGCGTTGCGGGTCTTCAGCGCCAGCATGATTTTATAAATGGTAGTGGAGGTAGGGTTGGTAGTGGGGGTAATGGCGGCGATGACACCCTTAGGGGATGCAATCTTTTTCACGCCATAGGCCTTGTCTTCGGAAATGACACCGCAGGTCTTCTTATTGCGCATGTAGTTCCAGACATGCTCAGAGGCATACTGATTCTTGGTGACCTTATCCACAACGATGCCGTAGCCGGTCTCCTCACAGGCCATCTTGGCCAGGGGGATACGCATTTTGGACACGGCCATAGCCGTCTTTTCACAGATGGCATCCACCTGCTCCTGGGTAAAGGTCCCGTACGCTTCCTGGGATGCACGAATGATGGGAAGGGCTTCCTGCAGGGTCTCAACAGAGTTGATGGTCAGCGGGGTAGACATATACGTTCCTCCTTCATTTTTGATCGCTGGATGAATAGCTGTTAATGTTATAACAAAAAAACCACGCTCCCGCAATCCCTAATTTGCGCCTTATTCGCCCATGATAATCCAGCGTTCGCTTATCTTTAAGGTGTTCCTTTTCGCGGCGAAAGTCAAGGGGCGGCGCGGAGAATTTTTAGAGAGGCAAAAACCGTGTTCCAAAGGATTATTTACTGTTTTTTCGCTATTTTACCCTCAGAAAAAATTTTGTTAAAAAAGAAAGTCCAAATGTTTCCGTCATTATGCACAGTAAAAATGTTGTACCATAAGCGCGCAGGGATTTCAATGTAGAACACCAGGCATCCCTGCTTTTCCTGCGAATTTTCCGTTTGCCCAATGTCATCCGTGTGCCGAGAGGGAAGGCCTCAGTGCTTTCAGCGAAAGATTCAATCAATTCAAACACGGTTTCTTATTCGGCCTTACATCTACTCGACACAAATACTTTCTGTTCACCTATATTGGGATGCTTGAGCAAAAGCTGACCGCTGAGCGGAAAAAGCTCTCCCGCCGCTATTCCGCGCTGAGAGACGAGGTAAAGGAAGTGGAGCAGATACGGAAGGGCGTTTACAGTATCCTGCGGGAAGAAAACCGCAAAGAGCAGCCTGCGCACAAGCAAGACCTTGAACGATGGAAAACGGCCACGCAGAGAGTAAAATGCCCTGCGTGGCCGACTGCTTTATGCCTCTCACATCATAACAGAACCAACGGCTTGATAAGGTCAGCGGGCTTGTCCTTCATCAGCATAAGTGCGGGTTCCACATTTTTCAATCCATGGAACTTGTGCGTAATGAGCTTTTCGGGATGAATGCGACCGGTCTGAACCAAACGAGCCAGTTTCTCCGAACGTAATCTCCCACCGGGCATTAGCCCTCCGACGATCTTTTTATGTCCCATCCCGCAGCCAAGCTCAATTCGAGGAAGCCCGATAGTGTCTCCTTCTCCGAGGTAATTGACATTGCCAATCACCCCGCCTGGCTTCAACATTTGGATGGCCTGAGAGAATGTATTATTGTCGCCTCTGGCAACAATAATACGATCCACACCTTTGCCGGACGTTTTCTCCATGATCTGCTCTACAATGTCACCCTCCCGATAGTTGATGATGGCTGTGGCGCCAAATTCCAAAGCAAGTTGGGCGCAATTCTTTCGCGATCCCACCGCATAAATATCGGCCGCCCCGCGAATGGCTGCGGCAGCAACAGACATGAGACCGACCGGACCAATACCAATCACAGCTACGGTGTCGCCAAACTGAATATCCGCCAATTCCGCTCCATGAAATCCGGTGGGAACCATATCGCTAATCATACAGGCCGCACCGAGATCCATTCCATCGGGCAATAGCGCAAGGTTCCCATCTGCATCGTTGACATGGAAGAACTCTCCGAATACGCCGTCTTTGAAATTTGAAAACTTCCAACCAGAGAGCATTCCTCCGGAGTGCATGGCAAATCCTCCCTGCGCCTCCAAAGAGTTCCAATCCGGTGTAATTGCCGAAACGAGTACCCGATCGCCAACCTTGAAGTCCTTGACGAGTTTACCAACCTCGACAATTTCACCGACGGCCTCATGACCCAGGATCATGTCCTTTCTGTCACCGATTGCCCCCGCCCAGACGGTGTGAATGTCGGAGGTGCAGGGAGCCAGGGCAAGGGGCTTGCAGATAGCATCCATCGGGCCGCAGGTGGGTTCTTTCTTTTCGATCCAGCCGGTCTTTCCGATCTTGATCATTGCGAATCCTTTCATTGCAGAGACTTCCTTTCTTTATTTATTTTTATCTGGCAATTAGAGGACGATAGTCGATGGTGGGTTGCGTATACCGGCCTACTACTGCCAGATTTTTTCATGAGCAAAATTTTCTATAGAAATTATAGCACAGATTTGTGAATATTTCCACTATTTTCTGCATCTTTCGCATGTATTTCTGCATCTTTCACATATAACAGATGCTCCACCCGCTCCGGCTATCCGGACCGTCAAGGGACGAGTCGTATTTTCCCGCGCACAGCGCGAAAAAAACTCCACTCTTAAACCCTTGACCGTCTGGATTTTTGCCGCCGTCCTTTCGCCGCCGAAAACGGGGAACAGGATTTTACAACCCTGCCCCTGCTTTCGTCCGCTCCATTTTAGCGGCAAAAACGCCTGCACTGCTGCGGCGGTCATCGTCAGTCTTTGCAGGGCTGCGCGCCCTGCGCCCCCCGACCTCAAACAAGGAACAGAATGATGGCTGATGCGGAACGGGGAGATGCGGACAGTTGGGAGATGCTTATAGTGCAAAAAACTGAACCGTTCCGGCTATCTCTATGATGAACCGCATTTCTTGCTGCAGCAGGAGGTTAGTGAGGTTGGCAGTTACTTTTCCATTATCAAGGCGATTGCGGCTGGAAACCACAAGCTTTCCACGATTGCCGCTGTGTTGGAGGTCAAGTCAACGAACCTGACCAAGTACCTGAAGACCTTGATGGATCTGGATATTCTGGAACGAAGGGTGCCTGTCACAGAGGAAAATCCCGAGAAGAGCAA
>QWCN01012773.1_pt1 | contig 10732 bp, 5 predicted proteins | sample 1972711 | NCBI WGS metagenome assembly QWCN01 (sample SAMN09866707, study PRJNA288562) | Human gut metagenome isolate term1_stool, whole genome shotgun sequencing... | isolation source: gut | host: Homo sapiens | place: USA: California | reverse complement strand
TGTGTTTTCAATTTGGTACAGGCAGCATCGGAAAGCCGTAATAATGCTTTGTCATATTGCTTGCAGAAGCGTGTTATAAAGCGTTCGGCAAGAGGAAGAATGTCTTCCGGCCGTTCGCGCAAAGGCGGAATTTCAAGATGGATAGTATTGATGCGGTAAAGCAAGTCTTCACGGAATTCATTGCGTTGTACCATCTCGTTCAGGTTGCGGTTGGTGGCACAAATCAGACGGATGTCGACAGCGATAGGCTGGTTGCTGCCTACACGGACAATACTGCGGCGTTGCAATACGGTCAGTAGTTTGGCTTGCAGGTGATAGGGTAAATTGCCGATTTCATCGAGAAACAGTGTACTATGGTCTGCTGTTTCGAATTTACCGGGACGGTCTGCGTATGCATCTGTAAAAGAGCCTTTTGTATGTCCAAAAAGCTCGCTTTCAAAGAGGCTTTCGGTGATGGCTCCCATGTCTACGGCAATCATTTCCTTCGTACGGCGGGAAGAAAGTGCATGAATTTCACGTGCCAGCATCTCTTTTCCCGTACCGTTTTCTCCGGTGATAAGTATATTTGCATTGGTTATGGCGACTTTCTCCACCAGCGAGCGCAGTTGCTGCATGATGGGACTTTCTCCCCAATACATGGCAGGGGTTACGGGCGAGGCATTTTTTCCATTATTCTTATTATGAATGGCTTGGGCTGCATTCAGTAAGGTTTCCACCAGCTTTTGATTATCCCATGGCTTGACAATAAAGTCTGTAGCCCCTTCTTTAATGCCACGCACGGCAAGATCAATATCTCCATAGGCAGTGAAAAGAACCACAGGCAAGGAGGGACGCAGGCGTTTGATCTCCTGCAACCAGAATAATCCTTCGTTTCCGGTATTGATGCCTGATGTAAAGTTCATGTCAAGTAACACCGGGGTTTCAACAGCAGTTGCACAGCGGTGAGCACACCGCGGTTATCATCGACAATGAGGATATTTCCGGGCTTTTTCATACGAGAGTTTCTTTTGAGGGGTAAAGATAAGGAAGTTCAGCGAAAAAAATGAAAGATACTTGTCATATTTTCTACATACCGGCGTAATACGAACAACTGACCTTTGCCTGCAACTAAAAATACAGACACTATGAGATTACGTACTTTTTATTCTACCATTGTGTTGTCTGATATCCATTTGGGTACCTCTCACTCAAAAACTGTTGAAGTAAGCAACTTCCTGAAATCCGTCAACTGCCGGCGATTGATCCTGAATGGTGACATTATCGACGGCTGGGCCTTGAGCAAAGGCGGCACCCGGAAGTGGCAGGCAAAGCATACGGATTTCTTCAAAGTTATCATGAAGATGATGGAAAAGCAGGGAACAGAAGTGATCTATGTTCGTGGCAACCACGATGATTTCCTGGATGGGTTGGCACCGATGACATTCTATAATATAAAGATTGTAAGGGATTTCATTCACGAGAGTCACGGCCGGCGTTATTTTGTGACGCACGGAGATATTTTTGATACTGTCACTACACGGATGAAGTGGCTGGCACAGTTGGGAGATGTGGGATATACATTTCTATTATGGCTGAACCGTATTTATAATGTGTATCGTGCCCGGCATGGACAACCTTATTATTCTTTGTCACAAGCGATTAAACAAAAAGTAAAATCCGCTGTTTCTTATATTTCCGATTTTGAGGAGGAACTGGTGAAGTTTGCCCGTACACGTAAATGCGACGGTATCATTTGCGGGCACATTCATCATCCGGCAAATACTTATTATGATGATATACATTATCTTAACTCCGGTGACTGGGTGGAAACTCTTTCGGCACTCGTAGAGGATGAGGAGGGGAATTGGGAAGTGTTACGGTATGAGGATATGCTGATGAATGAAAAGTCTGAAGAGCGCCTCTGTAGTTAAAATCGTGAATTATAAATCGTAAATTACTAAATTATAAATATAAAGATGAAAGTTCTTTTTATTGTTCAAGGAGAGGGCCGCGGTCATCTGACGCAAGCCATCACGCTGGAAGAAATTCTACGGCGCAACGGGCACGAGGTAGTAGAAGTACTGGTGGGGAAGAGTAATACCCGTCGCCTGCCGGGTTTTTTCAACCGCAGCATACAGGCACCTGTGAAACGCTTTCTCAGTCCGAACTTTCTGCCTACACCTGCCAATAAGCGGGTCAGTATGTCTCGCAGTATCGCATATAATCTAATGCAGGTTCCTGCTTATCTGCGTAGCATCTGTTATATTCATCGGCGTATCCATGAAACTGATGCGGACCTCGTAATCAACTTTTATGAGTTGTTGACGGGCTTGACTTATCTCTTTTTCCGTCCCTCGGTACCGCAGATCAGCGTCGGTCATCAATATCTTTTCCTGCATCATGACTTTGAGTTTCCCAAAAAGAATCCCGTGAGCCTGCTGATGCTCCGTTTTTTTACGCGACTCACGTGTATCGGAGCTAAAGAGAAGCTGGCTCTCTCATTCCGTCCGATGGAAACGGACGAAGAAGCACATATACGTGTGGTACCGCCTTTGCTGCGGCACGAAGTGCTTTGTTGTGAAGCTGCTTCCGGAGAGTATGTACACGGTTATATGGTTAATGCCGGATTTGGAGAAAGTATCTCCCAGTGGCATGAGCAGCACCCTGAAGTGCCTTTGCACTTCTTCTGGGACAAACCGGATGAACCGGAAGTATGCAGGATGGATGAAACATTGTCATTTCATCAGTTGGATGACGAAAAATTCCTTCGCTATATGTCGGGTTGCCGGGCGTATGCCACTACGGCAGGCTTTGAATCCGTTTGTGAGGCTATGTATCTGGGTAAGCCTTTACTGATGGTGCCGGCGCACATCGAACAGGATTGTAACGCTTATGATGCGGCACGAGGCGGAGCAGGTATTATTTCTGATAATTTTGAGGTAGACCGTTTGTTGGAGTTCGCTAGGAGTGAGTATCAACCCGAAGAGAACTTCCGTAGCTGGGTGCGCAGTTGTGAGTGGCGGTTGCTGAACTGTATAGAAACAGCGGAAGGAATAGGCTTTGTAAATGATTATAAATTGATATATGAATAAGAAAATAGCCTCTGCTCCACATATAGATCGTGATTTAAGCTGGATGTATTTCAACCGTCGTATCTTGCAGGAAGCGATGAAACCGAACGTTCCTTTACTTGAGCGACTTTCCTTTCTTGGAATTTACTCGAATAATCTGGATGAATTTTTCCGTGTACGTATGGCAACCCTCAGTCGCATTGCCGAGTGTGAGGATAGAAGTTTGCGCTCGGAAAGCGAACATGCCAAGCAGCTTATCAAGCAAATCAATAAACTGAATAACAGGTATGCCAAAGAGTATGAACGGACTATCCATGAAGTGACCGACCGCTTGCGTGAAGAGAACATCTTGCTTCTAAAGGAAAATGAGCTGGACGAAGAACAACAAACTTTCGTCAGTGACTTCTTCCGCCGCCAGCTCAGTGGTTTTGTCAGTCCCGTTTGGCTTTCTGCTGTGAAACAACTGACGGAAGCAACGGATGAGAATATCTATCTTGCCGTAAAAATGCAAGTTTCCGAAGCTCGGAAGATATCTGCTACGCGGAAGTTACCGTCTCGTACCGATTATGCTCTGATAGAGCTTCCGGTTTCTGTTTGCGGACGTTTCATTCGTCTGCACGATCGTGAAGAACGTAGTTATCTGATGTATTTGGATGATGTGATCCGCTTTTGCCTGCCGATGATTTTCTCCGGTATGGAATACGATTGCTTCGAGGCGTATGCTTTCAAGTTTACAAAAGATGCTGAAATGGAGATAGATAATGACCTGCGCAATGGCACGCTTCAGAAGATTTCGAAGGCGGTAAAGAGCCGTAAAAAAGGAGATGCCCTGCGGGTTATCTACGATGCGGAGATGCCAAAGGATTTACTAAAGAGGGTGATGAATCGCCTGAATCTGGATAAGTTGGATACTGTACTTGGCGGAGGGCGTTATCATAATCATAAAGACCTGATGGCTTTTCCCGATTGCGGGCGTTGCGATTTGAAATATCCGCGCTGGCTTCCCATATTGAAGCCGGAACTGAAAGAGAATGTGAGTTTGCTGCGTCTTATTCAGAAGCAGGACAGATATATCCATGTACCTTTTCATAGTTTTGATTACTATATCCGTGTACTTCAGGAGGCGGCTCTTAGTAAGGATGTCAAGAGTATAAAGACGACTCTTTACCGTCTGGCAAAAGACTCTAAAGTGGTGAAAGCGCTGATTTGTGCTGCACGGAACGGTAAGAAGGTGACTGTAGTTATCGAACTTCTGGCACGTTTTGATGAAGCATCCAATATCGATTGGTCCAAAAAAATGCAGGATGCAGGCATTCATGTGATTTTTGGAGTGGAAGGGCTGAAAGTCCATTCCAAAATAACCCATATCGGAATGAAGACGGGAAGTGATATTGCTTGTATCAGTACAGGAAACTTCCATGAAGGAAATGCACGCATGTATACGGATTATATGCTGATGACGGCGTCCCGTTCCGTAGTACGTGAGGTAAATTCTGTATTCACTTTTATAGAGAAGCCTTATTCGCCTGTTCATTTCAAAGAATTACTGGTATCTCCCAATGAAATGAAACTACGCTTTATTCGCCTGATTAATGATGAAATAAAGAACCGGCAATCAGGGCGTCCGGCGTATATTCGCGTGAAAGTGAACCATATAACGGATTCTGCTATTGTCAAGAAGCTATATGAAGCCTCGGCTGCCGGAGTACCTGTAGATATGTTGGTGCGTGGAAATTGTTCGCTGGTAACGGGGATTCCCGGAATAAGTGATACTATCCATATCAGTGGTATTATCGACCGGTATCTGGAACATTCGCGCATCTTCATCTTTGCTGCCGGTGGTGAAAATAAGACATTTATCGGTTCGGCGGACTGGATGCCCCGCAATCTTGATAATCGCATAGAAGTGATAGCTCCTGTCTACGATGCCCGGATCAAAGAAGACTTGTGGAAAGTCATAGACTTCGGCTTACGTGATACTTGTCAGGGAAGTGTTGTAGATGGAACAGGGGAGAATCGTCCCTGGATGGGAGAAGATGGAAGCGGTGTGCCGTTTCGTTCACAAGAAGAATTATATAAATATTATCTTGCAGTAAACGAATTATAGTTTATCTGCATAATTTTAATAAATAGATATGCCAACTACTCATACTTGCTATGCTGCCATTGATATCGGCTCTAATGCCGTGCGGCTTTTAATTAAGAAAGTAAAAGAAGACGAGACTGTATTGAACAAGCGTCTCTCAAAAGTTTTGTTGCTTCGTGTGCCATTACGGCTTGGTTTCGATGTGTTTTCTTTAGGCGAAGTGTCCGAAACGAAGGCTGTAAAGTTACGCCGGTTAATGAAAGCTTTCCGCCAACTGATGAAGATTTATGATGTGACGGATTACCGTGCCTGTGCCACTTCGGCCATGCGGGATGCCCGTAATGGAAAATCCATTATCAAGAAGATATTGAAAGATACCGGTATCTCTATTGAAGTCATTGACGGTCAGGAAGAAGCCCGAATGGTGTACAACAACCATATCGAGTGTATGGCCGACCGTACAGGTAATTATATCTATGTAGACGTCGGTGGTGGCAGTACTGAGATTAATCTGCTGGTTGACGGAGAATTGCAACATTCCTTGTCTTACAACATCGGTACGGTACGTATGCTTAGTGGTGCGGTCCGCGAGGAGGTGTGGGGACAAATGCATGATGATCTGGAGCGATTGACCGAAGGCTTGGGAGAGGTGAATATCATCGGTTCCGGTGGCAATATCAATAAGCTCTATCGATTGGCGGAGAAGAAAGATAAGAAGAAGCTGCGTTTACCCGTCACTTCATTGCAAACTCTGTACGATAAACTGGTGCCTTTGACACCTGAACAGCGTATGGACACATTTAGTTTGAAAGCTGACCGTGCAGATGTTATTGTTCCTGCTGCCGAAATCTTTCTGACTATTGCCAAGGTGGTACGTTCCGAATATATACATGTTCCGGTGATTGGATTGGCGGATGGTATTATAGATAGCCTATATGAAAATAAAGAAGGGGAAAATTAACTTCCCCCTCTCTTTTCTTTTGCTTTTGCTGCCGCTTGGGTAGCGGTGGTTTCTGTTTCTTCTGTTTGCTCTTCGGTGTTCTTTTCCGCTTCTTTTTGTTCCATTTCCCGTCTCAGTCTTTTCAACCTCCACTTATTCCAGAACATAAGCTCTTTCCATCGGTTGAAGTCCTTCTTGAAAATGATACCGATGCCTTGCGTTGTCAGATTGGTCCTTGTGTAATAGCGGTCGTTCGTTTCATTATACGCTTTCAGGCGAATATCTCCGCTACGGTTCACAAGCCATTCTGCTTCAAAGTCACCTACAAAGTTTGTATTTGCCATCGGATTGTCTCGGTATCCGAAGTTACCATTGATAAGCAGACGATTGTTCAGTAATTGCCCCGATAGCATTCCTTCGAATTCCATATCCGTCCAGCCTTTTTCTCCGGTGCTGAGGTTGGTACCTATATTCCAGTTGTTACTATTAATAATGTTGGACATCATATTCGAGTTTTGTGTGGCATCTACATTCTCGGGTGTATAGAATTTGCCGATACCTAACAGATAGAGGATCTGCATATTCATTTGTTCGTCCGTTGAAATGTAGTTACGGATAAGGGCTTGCACTTCATCCCGTTCATTAGGCACTTCCAGACTTAATTTGATGTCCGGAGAAGTTAGTTGCCCCGTCAGGTTCATGATACAGTTTACACGGATACTCGTTGGAATTCCGTAGTTGCTTACATTCGGCACCAAGTCATTCAAGGATGCGGAATTCACCATATAACTTGCTTGGATATCCATGGTGGCATCCAACGGAGGACCGTTGAAACTGATAGTGCTTCCATCTTTGATGGTAAAGTCCTTGCGTATTACCTCTTGCAGGCTGAATTTATAAACTCCCTGGCTGATACGATAATTACCGAACATCTTCACATCGTCAGCCTTGTTATAAAATTCCGTACGGATATTTCCGGATCCTCGTCCACTGATGTAATCACCGGCGATGGGGTCCATCACTATCTTCATGCTTGCATCCGGTGTAGCTTCTACGAGCAGGTTCAGGCGGATATCCGTGTCACTTTCTTCCTCCTGCTGTATCTCTTGTTGCGCCAGTTCATAGTCGGAAATCAGATTGATAGAATCCAGCACAGCCCGGCGCGGTGTCTTATCCACGAATTTGATGAATTGGTTGCTGGCGGCTGAAGATACATTATCCTTTATATATACGAAGTTGGTATTCCGGTTGGTCGTCATGGCTACATCGATATTGACTCCATCCCTTGCGTTACCTGCTATCAGGGCATTCCCCGTTCCGTATACCGTTCCATAAAAAGGAAAATCCAGTGACTCCTTCGTATTCATTACCAGCATGTTGTTCACTCCAAACTGGAAACGGTATTCCAGGTTCTTGAAATGCTCATAATGCAGATAACCGTCTACATGCCCTTGATTGCCTTGTGTATCGAATATCCGGTTATCTTGGAAAGTCAGTCCATTCGGTTCTATGCGAATACTGTCTTTTATAAAGAAAGTGGTATTCAGTACGTCTACCTTCATGGAGGCATTGCCAAGTACGCGCCCTTCCATGGTGAGCCCTTTGAATTTGCCATAGAAATGTACGTGACCGCTGGCACGTCCGTTAAATTCAGGTGTGATACTACTCATGTAGTGTTCTATGAATTTCAGATTGGTGTTGTCAGCTTCAATCTGTAAGTCAAGCGCACTTTTAGGTTTTATGGGATATATGTAGCCATATACATGACTTTTAGCTGTATCTTTTTCATGGATATGGGCATCGAGATAGATACCTTCTACTTCCTGATGCCATTCTCCGTGAATGTTGGCATCGCCCAATAAACCGTCATTTAGTCCAAGGTCCCGGATGAAAAGGTCAGTATACATAACAGGCTTCTCCAATACTCCGCTGGCATAGGCAGGACCAGTAGCTTCTCCTTTAAAATTAACTCCAAGGTCGGCAATATCAAATACGTAGCCTATATTGATATCTTTTAAATCCAGGCGTACCGTATCCTGAGGTTGTTTTGAGATAGTTCCGTTGATGCGCAGGTATCGGTCTTTATGGCTGAAATAAAAGTCGTCTATATATATCTTTCCGGAGTCGATTACCACTTTTGACGGATGTATTTCCCATAAAGTGTCATTCAGGATAATATCCGTTTTTTGAACATCGACGACGGTTTTCAAAGCCGGAATACTCTTGTTTGAGCGGGAACGCTTTTTGTTCTGATCCTCAGCTTGTGTGCGGATGAAATGTGTAGCAGCAGCTAATTTGCCACTATATGTGACAGCGCTACTGTTTCCCCAATTCAGAGAGGTCTGAATAAGGTCATCTTTGGCTTGTGCGTCTAACGATACGTTGATGGAACCTTCCGGTTTGCGATTACTGAATCGTACACGTGCATGAAATTTATCACCGGGATTCTCACACAAGATCATACCCGATTCAAGGAACTTGTCTCCATAGCGCAGACGCGGGAAATATCCTTCTACTCGCAGGCGCTGTGCTTTGTCATTAAAGTATCCTTTTAGGGTAGAATGTGTATAGACCTTAACCGGAATATTAAAGATGGTGGAGAATAAATCCGTATTAAAGATATTTATGTCGAAATGGAAGTTGTTCTCACTTTCTATGTTTTTTTTGTCCGGCAATATTAGAGCAGGAATATATCTTCGCATGATGTTCAGTACACTGGCGGGTAGTGTGCGATAGGAATAATCTCCTTCAATACTTGCATTCAGGAAATTAGAGGCTATTTTTAATTGTTTATGCGATTCGTCTTCCCGAGTGGCGGTTATTTTTAAGTTGTCCAGAAAATAGTTTCTATCGGGTGCTGTGAATTGCAGGCTGTCAATATTGATCTCTCCATTCATTTCATCGATGGAACCACCGGTGAAATCAGCCGTTAACTGAATAGAAACTGCCGTATCTTCATATTTAGGTGTCAGGTGAAGCTCGTGGGGGCGTACATTACGGATATCGGCATGGAAATTAAAAGTCGGTACACGACTGGCTGTATTAATGCTACCATTTAGCAGAACAGAACCGTTTTCGTCATCCAATGCTATCTTTCCGTTGAAACCGCCTTGTTTATATTCTCCGTCGAGTGTGATGTTCTCATAGTTATAATCGCTATAGTCGATGGAAGCGATTAATCCCTTCATTACTATGGAAGGATATTGCTTTTCGTAGTGATTGCCTTCGACCTTGAGATTGAATGTGACCTTTCCTAACTGGTCGTTTGCCAGCATATTGCCTAGCTCAAACTCTTCAGTCTTTACTGCACCCGAATAAGAAAAATAACCTTTTTCTTTATTTGAACTTAATTTTAAGTCGGTCTTGATAGAACCTATATCGGTACGCACCAGGCCATAAGTTACAATATCTGTGAAATATCCCGAGACTTCCCCATTAAACGAAATGGTGCCTAAGCGTTGCAGTACCGGAGGAACACCTTCGTAGTTTTTACTTAAATTGCGAACGAAAAATGCAATGCCTTCCGGATCAGCATATAAACTGGAAAGGTTGCCGAATACGAATGCATCCTGAGGATGCGACAGGTCTTGTAAGGAAACATCTCCCCTTAAATGAAAATGCTGGTTTCCTGTAATCGACAGATGAGGACAATTCAACTGATTGATAGTACCGTTAGCTTCCAAAGCCACTTGCAAATTTTCCTTGAAAGGGAAAAAGGCCGGAACAAAGGGGGTGAGGTCACAAAGAGTAATGTCCGAAGGAAATATTCGCAAGGAAAAGCGTACATCATTGGTAAAGTTTCTAAAAGCTCCCAAACTGTCATACTCCATGCGGATGGTATCCATTGCAAGCGAAGTATTCGGCAAATCAATCGCGAAGTTCTCAATGCTCATTTTCTGATTGTTTGCTACAATCTTGAGACTTAGTTTTTTTAACTCAAAACCGGAATTTTCTTCTTCAATGCTTAGGCGCTTCACAGCTGCATTGACAGAGTCATTTTGGAGCGCTTTCAACGAGATATTGGCGATGATGTTTCGTAGCTGTATATGTTGTGCATTGAATTTTCCGGGTGTCTCTTCTGCCGACAATACGTTATAAGACATCTTACCGCGTCGTATCAGCAACGAGTTGATACGTATGTCCAGATTACTTTCCTTTTTGATGGTATCTTTAGAGGCAAATGCATCGAGTACGAACTGGAAGTTAGGTATGTCTTCTGGTGTTTTTTTTTCCAGGTTGATGTTGAAACCGAATAACTGTACGTTACTGATCGATACTTTGCCCTTGAACAAGGGAAGTATATCGAATTTTGCAGAAAGGCGGGATACTTTTAGCATTTCCTTGTCTGACTGGTCGTTTAACAATAAGTCGTCAATAATAATGCGGTTCAGTAGTCCCATATTGATCCGCCCGATGGTTAGTTGTGTACCCAGTACATTAGCCAGTTCGTTCGCAACGAGCACAGATATTTGTCGCTGAACGTAAGGAATGTTCAACAATAATATAGTCCCGATATACAAACTAAGTATAATACCGAGCACCCAGCGAACTGTCTTCTTTAACTTTCTGATAGGCGGTTTGTTTGAATTAGCCAACAAAAATATGAAATAATACGTTATCAATCCTACTTTTATCACTACTTTTGCAGCGTTTAAA
>QWCN01008609.1_pt1 | contig 10732 bp, 9 predicted proteins | sample 1972711 | NCBI WGS metagenome assembly QWCN01 (sample SAMN09866707, study PRJNA288562) | Human gut metagenome isolate term1_stool, whole genome shotgun sequencing... | isolation source: gut | host: Homo sapiens | place: USA: California | reverse complement strand
ATTGCAAGCTCCTGCCGGTGCTGCCGGAGGTGGAAGTATGATGTGGATCATGCTGATAGCTATGTTTGTTATCATGTATTTCTTTATGATCCGTCCTCAAAATAAGAAGCAGAAAGAAATAGCTAATTTCCGTAAATCTCTTCAGGTAAATCAGAATGTGATTACTGCAGGTGGTATCCACGGAACAATCAAGGAAATTACTGACGACTATATAGTACTTGAGATTGCTTCTAATGTAAAGATTAAAATAGACAAGAATTCTATATTCGCTGATGCTTCAGCGGCTAGCAATCAGTCTAAATAAATAGTTGGTAAATAAATGCCTATGTTTGATCGTAGGAATATAAAATATACATATTTAAAACTATCTAAGAAAATTAAGGATTTTCTGCTCAGTGATAAGAGCAGAGAGTTCTTAATTTTTTTATTTTTCTTTCTGATAGCCGGTGGATTCTGGTTGCTTCAGACGCTCAATAATGATTATGAAGCGGAGTTTTCTATCCCGGTGCGAATGAAAGATCTTCCTAACAATGTAGTGTTGACTTCGGAACCTCCTTCCGAACTTCGTGTTCGAGTGAAAGATAAAGGAACAGTGCTTCTCAATTATATGTTGGGGAAAAGTTTCTTTCCGGTCAATCTAGTTTTTCTTGATTATAAAGGAAAAGATAATCATGTGAAAATTTATGCTTCCGACTTTGAGAAAAAAATATTAAGCCAACTGAATGTATCCTCCAAAATCCTATCGATCAAGCCGGATACATTAGAATATATCTATTCCGAAGGAAAGTCCAAGCTGGTTCCTGTTCGTTTTCAGGGGAAAGTGACAGCTGGACTTCAATATTATGTATCTGACACCATTTGTAAGCCGGACTCTGTATTGGTTTATGCTCCGGAAGGAATTTTGGATACTATAACAACTGCATATACTCAAAATATAACTTTGGAGAATATATCCGATACAACCCGGAGACGAATTCCGCTGACTTCTGAAAGAGGAGTGAAGTTTGTTCCGGCTTCAGTAGAAATGACTTTCCCGGTGGATATTTATACGGAGAAAACGGTCGAAGTGCCATTACATGGAGTTAATTTTCCGGCAGATAAGGTGTTACGTACTTTTCCTTCCAAAGTTCAGATTACTTTTCAAGTGGGCTTAAAACGGTTCCGCAGTATAAAAGCAAGCGATTTTATCATCAATATCTCTTATGAAGAATTGCTGAAGCTTGGCTCTGATAAATATACGGTTAAATTGAAGTCGTTTCCAAGTGGAATAAATCAAATACGTATTGTTCCCGAGCAAGTGGACTTCCTGATAGAACAGATTACTTCTAATGGCGATTAAGATTGGCATAACCGGTGGCATTGGTAGTGGAAAAAGTGTTGTTTCCAGACTACTCGGAATAATGGGAATACCTGTCTATATATCAGATATAGAAGCAAAGCGAATCACACAGACAGATCCGGTGATTCGTCGGGGGCTTTGTGATCTGGTTGGTCAGGATGTGTTTCAGGGTGGAGAGTTGAATCGTTCCTTGTTGGCTTCTTATATGTTCGGTCATCAGGATCATGTGCGGAAAGTGAATGAGATTATTCATCCGCAAGTGAAAGAAGATTTCCGACAATGGGCTGCCCGGTTGAAAAGTGAACTGCTGGTGGGTATGGAGTCTGCAATACTGGTGGAGGCTGGTTTTAAGGATGAAGTTGATTTTCTGGTTATGGTATATGCGCCGTTGGAAGTGAGAGTGGAACGTGCTGTAAAGCGGGACTGTTCGTCAAGAGAACTGGTGATGAAGCGTATCGAAGCTCAAATGAGTGATGAAGTAAAGAGAAGCCATGTCGATTTCGTGATAGTGAATGATGATGAAACACCGTTAATTCCACAGGTTTTGGAGTATGTTGAAGACTATCTTGTCTATCTCAGGTAAACCGGGATTATACAAACTTATTTCGCAAGGAAAAAATATGTTGATTGTTGAATCAGTCAATGCTGAAAAGAAACGTTTCCCTGCTTATGGTAATGAAAAAATTATCTCTTTGGCAGATATAGCAATGTACACGGACGATGCAGAAGTTCCTTTGTATGATGTGTTGGAGTCAATAAAAGAGAAAGAAAAATCAGCGCAGGCTTCTATTGATCCGAAAAAAGCGACTCCCGAACAATTGCGTGAATACTTGGCTGAAGTATTACCTAATTTTGATCGTGAACGTGTATATGTAGCCGATATTAAGAAATTGGTTGCTTGGTATAACATCTTAATTTCTAATGGAATTACAGAATTCAAACCGGAAGGAGAGATTAAGGAAGAAGAAGTTGCAGAGTAATCTGTATAGTTTATTTAATAGGAATAAAGAACATGATAATCATTTAAGGTGGTTATCATGTTTTTTTATATAAAAGAAGTAAACGTCCGTTTGGACAATGAAAAAGGGACATTATGCCTGACAGGTTTGTTGGCAGGTACAATGGTATTCCTTTACGATTCACAGGGAGAACTAAGAGGCAAACATAAATTTGCTTTGCCTTCATTGACTATGGAAATACCCCAACCGGGCACTTATGTTTTGGTGATGAGTCATCCGAACTGCCAACCGGAAGTTCGGCGAATTACATATTTAGGAATATAAAAAAGGGGCTGCCTAACATGTTTCTTTTTAACGATTTCACCCCTATCAGAGTTCAAACAAACTCTGATAGGAGTGATTTTTAATTTTAGAGACTTGTTAGACAGTCCCATTCTATTTGAATGATGACTTTTAATTTCTGAATACCAATCCGTCTCCGTCAGCATCAACGATAATTGCTTTGCTTCGGTCGACTTCCTGTGATAGTAACTTCTTGGATAGATCATTCAGCAGATAGCGTTGAATAGCCCTCTTCACCGGACGAGCTCCAAATTCAGGATCATAACCCACTTGCGATAAGAAGTTCAATGCTCCTTCTGTCAATTGCAGTTCCACTCCGTTTTCGGCAAGCATTTTCTGTACTCCTTTAATTTGTAAAAGTACGATTTGCTTGATTTCTTTTTCGTTCAATGGTAAGAACATAATCGTTTCATCAATACGGTTCAGGAATTCCGGACGAATTGTCTTTTTCAACATATTCATAACTTCCTTCTTCGTTTCTTCGATTACTTCTTCCTTATTGGAACCATGCAACTTCTCCATCTGACTTTGTATATAAGAACTGCCCATATTTGAAGTCATGATGATAATGGTATTTTTGAAGTTGACCACCCTTCCTTTATTGTCAGTCAGTCGTCCGTCATCTAATACCTGTAACAGAATATTGAAGACATCCGGATGAGCCTTTTCTATTTCGTCAAACAAAACAACAGAGTAAGGTTTCCGTCGTATAGCTTCTGTCAACTGACCGCCCTCATCGTATCCAACATATCCCGGAGGCGCTCCGACCAGACGGGAGACACTATGCTTTTCCTGATACTCACTCATATCGATACGAGTCATCATCGTTTCGTCATCAAACAGGAACTCTGCCAATGCCTTTGCTAATTCGGTCTTACCTACGCCGGTGGTTCCCAGGAAGATAAATGACCCGATCGGACGTTTTGGATCTTGTAATCCGGCACGACTACGGCGCACAGCATCTGCCACCGCTTCAATCGCTTCGTCCTGACCAATTACACGTTGATGAAGTTCTTCTTCCAAGTGCAACAGTTTATCTTTTTCACTTTGCAGCATCTTGCTGACAGGAATACCAGTCCAGCGGGAAACAACATCAGCAATATCTTCAGCGTCTACCTCCTCTTTAATCATGGCTTTATCGCCTTGCATATCACGCAGTTGCTTTTGAGTATCTTCTATTTCTTTATCCAAAGCCTGAAGTTTGCCATAACGGATCTCGGCTACTTTACCATAATCGCCTTCACGTTCGGCTTTTTCTGCTTCAAATTTAAGATTCTCTATCTCAACCTTGTTCTGCTGGATTTTATCCATCAGCGTTTTCTCACTTTGCCATTTAGCTTTAAAGGATTTTTCCTGTTCTTTGAGCTCGGCAAGTTCCTTACCGATAATTTCCAGTTTCGGTTTATCGTTTTCACGTTTGATAGCCTCGCGTTCAATTTCCAGCTGCTTGATTTTACGGGAAATCTCATCCAGTTCTTCAGGAACGGAATCTACCTCCATACGTAGTTTGGCTGCGGCTTCGTCCATCAGGTCAATGGCTTTATCCGGCAGGAAACGGTCGGTGATGTAACGGCTACTCAATTCGACGGCTGCAATGATTGCGTCGTCTTTGATACGTACGTGATGATGGTTCTCGTAACGTTCTTTCAATCCGCGAAGGATGGAAATGGTACTCAAGTTATCCGGTTCGTCCACTTGCACGATTTGGAAACGACGCTCCAATGCTTTATCCTTTTCGAAGTATTTTTGATACTCGTCGAGGGTTGTTGCTCCGATGGAACGTAGTTCTCCACGAGCTAAGGCGGGCTTTAGAATGTTGGCAGCATCCATGGCACCTTCACCTTTTCCGGCACCTACCAGCGTGTGAATCTCATCAATGAACAGAATAATATCACCTTCTGATTTCTTCACCTCATTGACAACCGATTTCAATCGTTCTTCAAATTCACCTTTGTACTTTGCGCCGGCAACCAGTGCTCCCATATCCAGTGAATAAACTTGTTTGTTCTTCAGGTTTTCGGGCACGTCTCCGCGAAGAATACGATGTGCCAAACCTTCTACGATAGCCGTTTTACCGGTACCCGGTTCACCAATCAGAATCGGGTTGTTCTTTGTACGGCGGCTCAATATCTGTAATACTCGGCGGATTTCTTCATCACGTCCGATTACGGGATCCAGTTTTCCGCTACGGGCAGCTTCGTTCAGGTTGATAGCATACTTTTCCAATGATTGATAAGTATCTTCACTGGATTGTGATGTAACCTTTTCTCCTTTTCTCAATTCGCTGATAGCGTTGCGCAATTCTTTTTCCGTCATACCGGCATCTTTCAAGATCGTGGAGACGGTACTCTTAACAGTCAGCAATGCCAGTATGATAGGCTCTAATGAAACAAACTCGTCGCCCATTTCTTTAGAATACTGTGTTGCTTTCTGCAATACTTCGTTGGATTCACGACTTAGATACGGTTCTCCGCCGGATACTTTCGGCAGAGAGTCGATTTGCTTGTTGACCACGAGAGCTACTTGCTGTCCATTCATACCAAGTTTTTGGAAGATGAAATTAGTGACGTTTTCGCCTACTTTCATTACTCCCTGCATGATGTGGACAGGTTCAATGGCTTGTTGTCCCCGGCTTTGTACCAGGTTTACGGCCTCCTGTACCGCTTCTTGAGATTTAATGGTAAAATTGTTAAAGTTCATATCTTTGTTCTCCTTTCTTATTTCACGTTTTTAATAACACCTAAAGGGGCTCAAAAGATTTGCCAAGTATAAAAATATGACAAAATAGCATGAGTATTAAGGAGTTAAAGGACAAAATGACCTTTTTTATCTAGATATGACTGACGAATTTACCATATACTCCACAGAATAGGATGGGCTTCAGAATAAGATGGGTTTTCAATGAAGTTTACTATTCTGTGGAGAAACAATTGTTAGAAGATTCTTATCGGGAAGTCTCTAAGCTCTCTTTCTACTTTTTTCGCATTAAATTTGTGTGCGTTGAAATTCTTTCCCAACCATTCCCGATATTCTTTTGCAGCTTTTGAGTGTGGTTGTTTTAATGCCTCCAACATCTCTTGGTAACCATATATTCCTCCGCAATCTTCGGGTGGACATGCATTTGCTCCGTCTATGAGAAAGATGCCTTGTGTTTCGTCCTTTTTATATGTTTGTTGCGATTCCAGAGTAATCCGATGCACCCAACTATCTCCGAAATCATATTCATATTTAATATGTGAGCCTTTTCGGGTAAGGATCTCTCCTAAAGAGAGAGAGTAGGAGTTGACTGTATTATTGGGATCAAACAAAAGATCATCACCGTATTCATCGGCTGTATATATTGTTTTCCCTTTTTGAAACAGATGCAAGTGATAGCCTTCCCACCCCATTGCGGTATTTATGACATCTGCAAAATTCTCCAGACGGATGTTGGAAGGAACTTCCACAATACGATATATTTCCGGGTCGGAATTAATCAAAGAAATTTTTATATTGAATTTTTTAGAGGTTTGTTCTTCAATGTAGAAAGATTCGTCGTATTCATCATCGTCAAACTCGTCATCGTATTCTTCATCAAATTCGTTATCATCAAATTCATTATTCCCATTGAAGGCAAAGAACTCATTCAATAAGTTCATTAGTTCTTCCATACTGTCCACTTCCAATCCCTTCAGTTCTGCGTGTGGCATTTCTTTTTTTATTTCTTTGATTCCTCTTCTCGTTAATGTATTGGGAATTTTGAATCGTTTATAGATTTTTTCCAATATAGGCAACGTTTCTATGGCACGGATATTCATCAACGTATTTGTGATATAGTCAATTATCGCGATATTATTATCTTCCCCACGCTCAAACCGATCGTAATAAGAATTCAATAATTGGCAGAACCAGTTAATAATTTCCAATCTTCGTTCAGGGTTGGTTATGGCAATTTGTGCGACAGCACTACAAATATCTTCTTTTCCGAAAGGAGCGATTCCGTCTTCATTCATGAAACTAAATAGCAAAGGCAATTGGTGCTGTCCGAGTTGGTAAATGATGGCAATGGTAGCTTCATCCTGTACGAGGTGGCAATAGGAAGCGAGGAAAGTCGGACTTTGCCGCATTATTTCCAAGATGATATTTAAAGAAGATTCCATTCGGTAATGTTCCATCGCCCAGTAGATATACCATAACTTAAAAGGTCTGTCTTCTTCTTTTGCGTTTTCGAGAGGTCCTTGATAATGGATGAATAGATGTAGGATAAAGTTGCGCAAATCTTTTTCTAATTCGGCAGCGAGTACTGTCGTGCAATCTTTTTTAAACTCGTCAAATGGGTAGTCTTTGCATGTCTGCATATCCCAAAGCCTTTGCAGGTAAGCTGCAATGGGGGTTGCTTCCGAGCTATAGTCCGGATGTTGATAGTGATAGAAAGCTTCTTCCATTTGTTGGTAGATTTTTTCTAATCCGTTATTGCTTAATATATCTATCACTTCCTGTTGTTCTTCAGGTGTAAACAAGTTTAATACTTCGGTCATAATCGCATCGAGATCGATCGAAGTTTGGTTCTTTTTTTTATTCATTATCGTGCCATTTAATAAATTTGTCAATTTTCTCCAAAGGTACGCCTCTTTATTGAGTAATAGCCTGATAATTTCTCTTTTTTTTAAATATTCTTTCCGGAGAAGATAAGAAAGTTTATCTTTGTCCTATAGTAGAGAGTAAATCTGTTTTCTAATTGATGACTAATGATATGAATGATAAACCACAAATAAAATTATCAGAGACAGTGGTGCTGATTGATGCTGCTTTCCTGAATTTCGTAATTACGGATATGAAGAGATACTTCGAAGAGACTTTGCAACGTTCTTTACAAGAGATCGATCTTTCGATGTTGACTACCTATTTGACTTTGGATGCTGGGATTGCGGAAGGAAAAAATGAAGTGCAGTTTCTTTTTGTTTATGATAAAGAGTCGGGTAATCTTGCGCATTGCCGGCCTTCTGACTTGGAGAAAGAGTTGAATGGAGTTGCTTTTCAAAGTCCTTATGGAGAATATTCGTTTGCCAGTGTTCCGTCAGAAGGGATGGTGTCGAGAGAGGACTTGTTTTTAGACTTATTATCCATTGTAGCCGATTCGGCCGATGTGAAAAAAATGCTTCTGGTATCTTTCAATGAAGAATATGGAAAGAAAGTGACTGATGCTTTGAATGAAGTACAGGGTAAGGAGATTGTCCAATTCCGAATGAACGAACCGGATACTCCGGTAGCTTATAAATGGGATATGTTGGCTTTTCCTGTCATGCAGGCATTGGGAATCAGAGCCGATGAATTATAGCCATAGCTACCCATTTCAGTCATTAATCGCTAATCACTAATAAGTTAATCACTATTTTCCATGTCCGATTTTCGTTTAAAAGTATTTCAGAGCGTGGCGAAGAATTTAAGTTTCACGAAGGCTTCGCAAGAGCTGTTTGTCAGTCAGCCTGCTATCACTAAGCACATTCAGGAACTGGAAGCTTATTATCAGACTCGTTTGTTCGATCGCCAGGGCAGTAAGATCTCGTTGACTAAGTCCGGAGAGTTATTATTGAAACATAGCGAAAAGATTTTGGACGATTATAAACAGTTGGAATATGAGATGCATTTGTTGCATAATGAATATATCGGCGAACTGAAACTGGGTGCCAGTACTACGATTGCGCAATATGTACTTCCTCCTTTGTTGGCGGATTTTATAGCCAAGTTTCCACAAATCAATCTTTCTTTGATTAATGGAAATTCCCGGGGAGTGGAAGCTGCTTTACAAGAACATCGGATTGATTTGGGATTGGTTGAAGGAATCTTCCGTTTGCCTAATCTGAAGTATACTCCATTTTTGCAAGACGAACTGGTTGCTGTGGTTCATACCCATAGTAAATTGGCTGTTTCGGATGAGATCGCTCCGGAAGATTTGCCAAATATCCCCTTAGTTTTGCGGGAGAGAGGTTCAGGAACGTTGGATGTGTTTGAACGTTCCCTGTTACGCCATAATTTGAAACTATCTTCTTTGAATGTATTGATGTATCTCGGTAGTACGGAGAGCATCAAGCTTTTTTTGGAACATACAGATTGTATGGGAATTGTTTCTATCCGTTCTGTTTATAAGGAACTGGTTGCCGGTAATTTTCGTGTGGTTGAGATAAAAGGAATGCCCATGCAGCGCGAGTTTAATTTTGTGCAACTGCAAGGGCAGGAGGGAGGTTTATCTCAAGCTTTCATGCGATTTGCCGGGCATCACAGTAAGAGTTTGTAATTAAACCTCTTCCATACGGACTAATTCCCAGCCACAGAATTGCATAACAATGCAATGAAGTTGAGTTCCCTGACATAGTTGGCGAACTTTCGGACCGGCAGCATAACCATGAATTTGTTCTACGGCTTCCTGCCATTGTGCGGTGCCTTGGGTGTCGTATTTTTCTTTCGGCAGATATTTTAATTCCAAGATATAGCTATGCGCTACTTCTGCGTAACGTTGCAGATCGGGCATCAGAAACATATCGCAAAAGCCGTGATTCAGTTCTACTTCAGGCATTGTGAGGTAGTAGGCGTTCACGCTAAGGTAAGCGGTGAAGAATCCCTGAATGTTACGTTCGCCCTCAATGCTGCTGCGTACGGAAGTATTCTCCTTATAAGCTTTGGCTATGAATTCCAATGCCGGTCGCCATTGTCCGTCAAAAGCCATATCATTGAATAAAATCTCTATATCTATCAGGTTGATATAATGGTGATTCTGATATTCTTCCAGGATATATTCATAATATTGTTTACGGACATTCGTGTTGGGAATTCCCAGGATAGTCAGATTTCCACGTGTTCCGATGATAGTTAGCATACCATAATAAAATAATAGACTGGGGAATATTTCCGGATTCGTAATTTGATCGGCAGAAAAAGACTGGTATAGGTTAGTCATGATTTTCCCTTCTTCGGCAATTCGTTTGATAACACCTTTGCGGTTACCGTCAAGACGGTCAAGTTGAATCAGTTTTTTCATCTTATTGTAGTCCGTACGGGTATTAGGATCAATCATTTGTTTAGGCGATTTGTTTAGTTGGATGCGATTGCGTAGATAATAAAGCACCATATCACAATTGAACATCTTTGGATCTTTATCTAAGCTTTCTTCTGCAAAACAATAATTATCATACCATGGCTTCATCTCCTGAATCATTTCTTCAATGTCTCCTTGTAACTGCCCTGCTTCCTGATAATATCGGAGCATAGTACGTACGTCTTCTTCAGAAAATCCCAGCATTTGATTAAACAGTGGATTAGTGCTGATGTTCCAACCTATGTTATATCCGCTTGATAAGTCGTCCAAAGTTACGGGACTGACTCCAATCATGAATATACGGTCGAACATTCCTTTATAATTCTTGAAGGCATCTCTGTAGAATCCGCTGGCATGGGTGATGGCGTGGTATATCTCATTTCCTTTCTCGTTGAGTACGACATTTGTGAAATTGTCATACTCATCTATAATAAGGTATAGGGGATACCCTTGACGGCGTGCTTCATCGTCTAGTATATGCAGTTTATCAATCCCTTTTTCCGCTGTGCTGAAGCGTTCAATAAACTCATCCGTGTAGTATTCACGATAACGGTTCAGAAAGCCATCCAGTTGCACTGCGCTATACGAATCAAATCTTTGCGGCAGTTCATCAATGTTGCCGCCAATCTTGGAAAAGTCAAGATAAAGCATCTGATATTTGCCTTGAAGCGGAGTTGTATTCTGTCCGATCCAGAGATTCCCGAAAAGTTGCTGGAACTTATCTTTCTGTGAAAGGTCATAATATGAACGAAGCATGCTTAGTAGCAGGCTCTTGCCAAAGCGTCTCGGACGGATGAATATCAGATAGTTGGCTTGATCTTCCAACATGGGGATATACATTGTTTTATCCACATAATAGCGGTTTTGCGTGATTACATCCTCAAAATTGGACATACCATAAGGAATTCCTTTTATTGTTCCCATAACTTTTTCAGATTGTTTCTTCTTGTTTTCCAAACAATTAATTACCAAAGATAGTTTTTTTGAAATGGATATTCCATTCTTTTGCGCTTATTTTTT
>QWCN01007088.1_pt1 | contig 10734 bp, 16 predicted proteins | sample 1972711 | NCBI WGS metagenome assembly QWCN01 (sample SAMN09866707, study PRJNA288562) | Human gut metagenome isolate term1_stool, whole genome shotgun sequencing... | isolation source: gut | host: Homo sapiens | place: USA: California | reverse complement strand
ATCAAAAATCAGGACTTTTTTGATCTGTATGACAGAAACGGCCGCCGCTGTGTCAGCGCAAATGCGAATCTGGAAGGCTACCGGCAATTTTATCAGGCATCGTTACGGTTCACCCGTCCCGAATACACCGCAAAGCAAAAAAACACACCGTACGACAATCCGGTGTCTGCGGCATCCGGCTGCGGAACACTGCGCTACCGGACCGGCGAATATTACGCGCTCCTCATCCTCTATGCGGTTGTCATGTTTCTGTTTTTCGGCTTGACCGTTTTTTCCGGGGAAAGCATTTCGGGAACGCTGCAGATCATCCGCGAAGAAAAGCTCTACGGCGCCCTTTTCTTTCCGGTCGTGTTTGTCGGCACCGTTCTGGCACTGTTTTATGTCAGTCTGCAGAAAATCACCTACGACCGCGAAAAAATTGTTATTTCCCGTTTCCCCCGCCGGACACAAACCCTGCTGCGCCGGGATATCCGCCAGCTTGAATGTACCTCCGGCAGTCAGGGGCTCCGGACGCTCACCCTGCACACGGATAACCGCAGATATGTGATCCGCGAGAAACAGTTCCGCGTAGGGTTCCCGGAATTTTTCAACGAACTGATCCATTAAACTCACACAGAAAGGAAGATCTCTATGTTATGGGATACACATATGCACAGCCAATATTCCGGTGACAGCGACGCCCCGCAGGAGGACATGATCCGCGCTGCAATCAGGGCAAAGCTCCCCGGCATCTGTTTTACGGATCATCTGGACATCGACTATCCGGACAACCCGGAAGCGTTCCTGTTAGACCTGCCGAACTACACGTCATCCGTTTTCGCCATGCAGGAACAGTACCGGGATCAGATCAGCGTGCGCTACGGCATCGAGCTGGGGCTCCAGCCGCATCTGGCAGCGCTGCATGCCGATATTCTCTCGCAGTATGACTTCGACTTTGTCATCGGTTCCTCCCATGTGGTACACGGCTATGATCCGTATTTTCCGCCATTCTGGAAGACGCACACCGAGGAGGAAGGATACCGCGAATACTTTGAGTCCATCCTGGAAAACATCCGGGCATTTGATGACTTTGACGTCTACGGTCACATCGACTATGTCGTGCGCTACGGTCCGACGCGCAACGAGAATTATACCTACGCCAGATACAGCGACGTGATCGACGAGATTCTAAGACTTCTGATTGAAAAAGGGAAAGGCATCGAGATCAATACCGGCGGCTTCAAATACGGACTGGGACATCCGAACCCCTGCGAGGAGATCCTCGCGCGCTACCGTGAGCTTGGCGGTGAGATCATCACGGTCGGCGCGGACGCCCATGCCCCGGAACATGTCGGCTTTGCCTTTGAGAAAGTGCCTCAGATTTTAAAGGACGCCGGTTTTATTTACTACACGGTCTTCCGGAAACGCAAGCCGGAATTCATAAAAATTGAGGACTGACCGCCGCATCCGGCGCTCCAGTCCTCATTCTCACTGACATTTTATACGTTGATGTCCTGTTTTTATTTACGCATCTCTTCTGCGGCGCGCTCTATGTAAAAATCAAGCAGTTCATAGATCCAGTCTTTCAGATTGGAAAACACAAATCCCGTACGCCCGGCGCGCTCTGTATTGATGCTGTAGCCGGGCGTCCCATTATATGGCGCCGGATCGCCGGTCTCATCAAGAAACGCCTCTTTTCCGGTGCGTCTGTACACGTAAGTCAGGATCTCCCGCGGCGAGATGGTCCCGCGGCTCGCTCCGTTGACGGCCCCCTGGATCTCATCCCCGCCGAGATGCGCCAGAAGGCGCCCCGCATCGTCCACGCTGATAAAGCTCATCTGTGCGTCCATATTATCAATATACATCGGTTTCTGCCGCACCACATGTTCCACATAAAAGTACAGCCGGTCCGTGTAGTCATCCCTGCCGATGACGTAGGGGAATCTCACAAAAGCCGCATTTTTCATCGGATACTGCTGCACGAGCGCACATTCCGCACTTTTCTTCAATACGTCATACGATCCGCTGTAATCCGTATACCAGACCAGTCTGTCATGTTCCGGCTCATAGTCCGTCTCCACGGTCTGAAAATGCAGATCATACACGGATGCCGAGGACACCATCACATACCTTCTGCAGGGCACCGCCTCCAGCACGGTGCGCACATCCCCCAGGCTGTCCTTGCCCCAGCTGACGCTTGCAATATGCCATTTCATTCCGTTTTTGCACCTCCGAACGCCGCCAGGTCGAAACAGGTCTGTTTCCCAACGTACTGGCACCACGCCCATTCCAGCATGGCGCCGCGGCTGTCCTGGTAGTCCTGCATGAACAGAACCACGTCCGCCGCCTCCATCATGGCGAAACACAGGCGCATATAATCCACGGGGCGCAGCCCCTCCGGCGCCGTGGCGGGGTTCAGTACGATATGGCCCGCCGCCGCCAGCTTCTTTTCCACCTCTCGGAACTTGGCTTTATAACGCCTGTCCCCGGTGATCTTGCCTGATATGTAGATTTTCACAGAAAACCCTCCTATTCGTTGAAAATCTCGAAATACTCCTGGTATGGGTAACCGCTGATCTCATGCCACCCGCTCCGGCAGGTGGATCCGTCGTCGAACTTATACAGCACGGCGCCCTTTCTCGCTTTCGGGTCCTTTCTCCAGCTGGACGCAGGCACGGCGGTGTATGTGATTTCCGGCTTGTCCATGTTCTGCGTTTTGCTGTACCGCTTCCCGCGCTTGCCGATCTCTCTGTACCTCTCCATGGTGGAACGGCTTTCTTTCATCAGGTAGGCGGCCAGCTTGTAGTGGTTGCCGCGCCTGTCCATAGGCTTGAAGCTGATACCTCCGCCGCCTCTTGGGACATTCTCCCACGCCTCCGTGATGATCTCCGGATCCATGCGGGAAATGATAACGTGAATGTGCGGGTTGGTCATGCGCTTGGTTTCTATGACCACCACGGCCTTGAACGTGATCCCGCGCTTTTTGCAGAGTTTCCGCAGGTTCCGCAGAAAGGCGGCCTTGTTCTCCAGGACCTCCTCGAAAGAACTGCCCTTGACGTAGTAGTGTAAAACGGCGTGGAGATCCCTATGGCCGAAATTGGCGTTTATATCCCAGCGCAGGTGTTCCTCTGCCACCCGCTCGTTGATCCGCTCCTGCTTCTCGGTGGTGTGCCCAGTATTGGGGCCGCGCTTCACTCCTTTGGTGTGAACCCGGAAAGATTGCATTTTCTTGTGTTCGACACACGGACCAGCTTTCACCACCCTATGAACGTAGGCCATGGGTGCCTCCTTTTCTGCTGCTGGTCACTTTACTAATCACTCTTACCGGCGCTATACGGGGCCGTGGCCCCGTCGCTTTTTCCGGCTTGTATTCCGTCCGGGAACCTGATATAATATAGGTATATCGGACGGTTTTCCGTCGTCTATATTGCCACCTGCGCCGTGTTGACAGCACCGGGCGCAGGTGGCTTTTCTTTTTATGCCAGGTAATCCTTGGCCATTTCCAGCAATTCCGCCGCGTGGTCCTGGTCAATGATTTTGACCTTGCCGGGCTTCTTCGGATCTGCGTCGATTGCCCAGCACGTTTTCTTTGCCAGTATTTCCCGCTTGTTCAGTTCCTTGTCCAGCCTGCTTTTGTAATAGTCCCGGTCTTTCCCCCAGGCCACAAACTCCAGAAACTCCTCTGCGGTCATATTTACAGTTACTTCCACGGTGCCCTCCTTACGGCGTGGCCGCCGCTATTCTGTCAGCTGCCATTTGTGCATAGTCGTGGTTGATCTCGCAGCCTATGAAATCGCGCCGCAGGCGCTTGGCCACCACTCCGGTGGTGCCGCTCCCGGCGAACGGATCCAGGACCGTGCCGCCCAATGGGCTGCCTGCTAAAATACAGGGTTCAATCAGCTTTTCAGGAAACACGGCAAAATGGGCACCGCGAAAGCCGTTTGTGCTTACGGTCCACACGTCCCGCTTGTTCCGGCGGCCTGTCTGGTTTTCTCGGTTCCCGTGGCTCTCGCGCTCCACCTGGGCGCTGTTGTCGTGTGCCCGCCCGCCGGTGTAGGCACCGCCGCCGCGGAACGTCCTGGCGTTTCCCTTGGTTGATGTAACGGGTTCGCTGATCGCCGCCGCGTCGAAATAATAGCGTTCCGATTTGGAAAGCAGGAAAATATATTCGTGGCTCTTGGTGCAGCGATCCCGGACGCTCTCCGGCATACAGTTGGATTTGTTCCATATAATATCCTGGCGCAAATACCACCCGTCTGCCCGGAGGGCAAAAGCCAGCTGCCAGGGAACGCCGATCAGGTCTTTGTATTTGTAGCCCCGCGGCGTATGCTTTGCCGTGCGGCCGCAGGAATTACGGGTGTTCGTCGGCGGCTGGCTTCCTGATCTGGTGGCGTAACTGTCGCCCATGTTCACCCACAGGGTCCCGTCTGCCCGCAGAACCCGCCGGACCTCACGGAAAACGGAAACCAGCGATTGCAGGTATTCCTCCACGCTGGCCTCGTTTCCGATTTGACCCGCCGCGCCATAATCTCGCAAATTATAGTAGGGCGGGGAGGTGACGCAGGTATGGACGCTTTCGGGCGGTAAATGCCGCAGTTGCTCCAGCGCGTCGCCTGTCAGGATTATTTCAGCCATTGGCGGGTGCCTCCTTTCGGAGATCCACCACTATGTTTTCAATGGTGGCCGCTATGTAGTCCACCTCTTGCGCTGTATTTTCTTCTCCCAATGTAATGCGGATCGCTCCGTATGCGTCCCGCCGTGATAGTCCCATGGCGGTCAATACATGGCTCGGTTCTCCGCTGCCAGACGTGCAGGCAGAACCTGCAGAAACGCAAACCCCAGCCAGGTCCAGCATAAGGACCATTGTTTCACCCTCAATGCCCGCAAAGGAACAGTTGATATTCCCAGGCAAGCGGGTTTCTATGCTCCCATATATGCGGCTTCCTGGGATTTCCCCAATGCGTTGCAACAGACGATTACGCAGGCCCCTGACGGTGTTTGCGCTGTCCTCTATATTCTCGCAAGCTGTACGCATAGCCGCCGCCATGCCAGCAATAGCAGGGACATTCTCCGTTCCAGGGCGGCGCCCCCGTTCTTGCCCGCCGCCGTATAGGAGCGGATCCAACTGCACCCCCTGACGGCAATACAGGACGCCTATACCTTTCGGGCCGCCGAACTTGTGCGCGGAAAGAGAAAGCATATCGACGCCCATTTTTTGAACGTCCACGGAAATATGGCCAATGGCCTGCACCGCGTCTGTGTGGAACACGGTTAGCTTGCTTCCGCTTTTTCGGATTTCCTTAGATATTTCCTGAATGGGTTGCAGCGTTCCAACCTCATTATTTGCGGCCATAACCGTGACCATGTTCGTGGTGCTGTTCACACGCCGCCCAATCTCTGCGGGATCTATGATCCCATTTGTTCCCGGTGCTACCAGAACAGCGCGGCGTGTTCCGCTTCTCTCCATGGCCTCCAGCGTGTGCAGGACGGCGTGATGTTCAAAGGCAGAGGCCACCACGTCGCCGGCGCCGTACCTCGCTGCACGAATGGCCCAGTTGTCTGCCTCGCTGCCTCCAGAGGTGAAATACACCTCCGCCGGACGACAATTTAACAATTCTGCAATCGCTTTCCGGGCGCTTTCCATTTTTGCAGACGCCAGGCGCCCCAATGCGTGTATGCTTGACGGGTTTCCGAAATCCTCCATCGCCTCGATCATGGCCTCTTTGGCTTCTGGCCTCATGGGTGTGGTAGCCGCATGATCCGCGTAAACTTTCATTTTGCCGGTTCCTCCTCGGTGGCGTAATATTTCGATACGCGGCGTTTTCTCCCGCAACTCCAGCAAGTTCCTTTCTCTGGCTTTTCGTTGCAGGCTTCCGCCGGCTGTTCCATAGTGAAGTCTTTCCCCAGTCTGGCCACGCAGTCCTCGCACAACAGTTTGGGCGCGGCGGTGTCGAAAAGATCATCTTCCCAGCCCACGCCGATATAATCAAGAACACGCCCCCAGCCGTACCATTCGCCATTTTCATCTTGGCAAATATGCTTCATCCACATTTCCCACTCTCCAGGGCTGGTATAGCGCAGGCGGTCAAATCTGTGCGGCCTACTCTCGATATGAACCCCAAACCCGCACATTGAACAGCCTGTTCTCTGCGCTTTGGTGGTCCGCAGCCGTCCCTCCGGTTCCGCTCCGTTATGCTCCGCCTTGTAGGCGTCAATTTCCTGCTCCGTCATTTTCAGCGGGTCGCGGACTATTTCGCCATAGATTTCTGGCACGATTGTTTCCAGGTGGATAGGATCGCCATATAACAGGCTTCCGTCCTCATTCTCTCCGGTGATTGGCTTAAACTCCTGCCAATGCTCTTGGTAATATTCCTCCATTTCCAGCGCCAGGGTCAAAATGTCCTGTCGTGTGAAAATCGCAAATGGCGCGGATCTCTTGGTGTCTTTACTAATGTAATTGCAGCCGTTCAGCATAAGTGCCTTTTGTCTGCGGCCTCCCTCGGATGCCATAAGCCCCATATACGGAAACCGCCGGCTGCTCCTGGCGTAATCGTTGCACGGCTTTTCTTTCAGGTAATAACAGCACAGGTCTGAAACCTTGAACGGGGCCGTTTGGTAGTTCGTCCCGTATTTTTCATTTTCCGGCCCGCCGAACTTCTCCAGCCACTTTTGGCTCATTTTCATTCTGGTGTTTTTTCTATACCCGCCGTATGCGCCCGTTTCGCCTGTCATAATTGCGTGGCGCACGGTCGCATTTTTCTCTGTTGGGTGCTGCAGTAGGCTGATTTTTCCGGCAATTTCTTTTGAAAGAACAGGGAACCCGTGTTCTCTGATAACCTCAATTTTTGTGTACGGGCGATCCTTTGGCCCGTTTGCGGGGCGCAGGGCGCGGATCCCCAGCGCCTTGTGAACTTTTTGTATGCTGCGATCCTCCAGCATTGAAACCGATGTGCCCGGCACATCGATCCCGATTGACCGGAGGAAAAGAAACAGCGTAATACTATCCAGCCCGCCGACGGCTACATAGCACATTCCCGCCACGTCAGGGTGGTTGTAGAACTCCCACGCCCTGCGGGCTGCATACGCCTTTTTGAAAGCGTAATCCTGCTTCATCTTTGCAATAAAGTCTTTGACCTTTTCCGGGTTATTCTGATCCCACTTCATTCTTTCTCCTCCAATTTCGCCGCCAGGGCCTCAATGGTGGCCGCCGCTTCCTCCAGTTCCGTGGCCAGGAGGTTCCGGCCAAAACGGTCCCGCTGGTGCATGGCCTCCAGGCGGAGGTCTGCGGCCTGCCGCTTATATGGGTTCGTGCTGTCGGTCTTAACCGGGCCGCTGCCGGTGTATGCCCGTTTCAGCCACCAGGTAGGGCTATTCCGTTCAGCTTGGTGGGCGCACTTTTCAGCGTCGCAGTTCTCCGCGTCGCAGCTGTCACAAAATACCCGGTGGAAATCGTCGTCCCACGGGCCGGACAGGATAGGGAGGGCGCCCAGGAAGTCCCCCAGGGCCTCCGGGGAGGCCGCGATCCTTTCAAAGTTATTCACCGCCCGGCCTCCTCTTTGTGGAGGTCCACACCCTCCAGGGCGTTCCACACGGCCCGCTCCCATTCCTTTGCCCAGCCGGAACAGGCTTTCCGTACTGCGTTAATCACCACAGCCTCGCCGTCGGCCTCCCACAGCAGGCGATCCTTGTCGATCACGTCCGCGCCGATATGCTCCGCCGGATCCCGCTCGATCATGTCCACCAGGTACAGGGGAACGCCCCAGCAGGCACCGCCGCCGGGCGGCTGGTAAATCTGGAACCCCTGCATAATCACCGGCACCATGGTGACCTCCTCGCCGCGGTCACCGCCGCGCCAGTGGTCCATATCGTCCGCTGCCGTTTCTCTCAAAACCAGCTGCGGCTCCGTGTCCTTAATGATCGACGTGGGCATATCTCGCTCCGGGATCATGCCCATGTGTTCCACGATGGTGGCCAACACCTTGCGCGGCAGCAGGGCGCGGTTGGCCATGGCAAACCAGTGATCCGTGTAAATGGCCACGTCGTTGCCGGTGTTCAGGACGGTGTACCCGCCCGCTTTGTAGGCTCTTTTGATGGCGCGGATCAGCCCGCCCTCGTTAATCAGCATTTGAAACCCTCCTTTTATATAAGGTGCGGCATAGGCACCGGCCTTTCCTCCTTGTCGGCCCTCCACACCTCTGCGTCCCGTATTTCTGTCCAGTCACAGCCCCAAACCTCCGCCGCGTTCAGCAGGGCGGCAAAATTGGAACCGTGCGGCACCACGACGGTGCCATATTTCCGGCTTACCACTCTGGCGCAGCCGCTGGCCTGCCAGCGTTCCCGCCGTGCCCGCTCCGTCACAGACGTTTCATACTTGCGGGCGGCCTCGCGGGTTACACCCCGCCCCAGGCGTTCACCGTACATTCCCATGTTTCCATGGCCTCCTTGACTGCCTTGGAGTAGTCGGTGGAGGTGATCCCGCTGTCCCATGCGCTTCTCGCGCCGCCCTCGCCCATGTTGTAGGCCATGGCGGCCTTTTCGACGCTGCCATACTTGGCCAGATACAGGCCCAGCTTGTAGCAGCCGCCCGCGATATTCCCGGAGGCGGTGGTGGGATCCAGCCCCGTGGCCGCCTGGATTTCTGCGTGATAGGAACTGCCGGGGCCGGGGTTTAGCTGCATGATCCCCACCTCACCAGAGGCGCCCACGGCGTCCATGTCGAAATTGCTTTCCGTCTGTGCCACCGCCAGGGCCAGAGGATAGGGGCAGCCGTATTCCTCGCAGTACGTCCTCATGTAGTCCTGCCATTCGTAGGGCATAGGAACCGCCAGGGAGAAATAACCCTGCGCCAGCAGCGCCTCCTCGATCTTTTCCGTTTCCTGCGGGTCCTCCATGTATTCCTCCTCCGCCGCCGCGGTGAACAGCAATTCCGTGGGCAGGATTGCCGCCGGGGCCGCCGACGCTTCCGGTGCGGCAGGTTCCGCCGCCGGTTCCTCGCTGTACGCCTTGGCCACCATGACCACGCAGACGGCAACGAACAGCGCCAGGGCGATAAAGGCCAGAACCTTATTGCGCCGGCGGGCTCTGCGCTCCCGCTCCGCCGCGCGGGCGGTTCTGCGCTCCTTGGCCGCCTTGATCTCCGCCGCGGCCTGTTTCAACTCACGGGCGGACACCGCCGCCCGGTAAACGGCCAGATCGTCCTCCACGGCAGAGATCCGCACCCCCTGGGTGGTCTGCTCGGTGGTGATGGCCGCCACGTCCTGCTCCAGCTTGTCCACGCGCCGCTCCATGCGGCGGGCGTATTTTTCGCCTTTCTGGCTCATTTCTTCGTTACCTCCTTTTTTCTGGTGGCCCGCCCGGTCACCTCATAGGTGATACCGAACCGGCGGCGTCCGCACTCCGAACAGGTGATTTTCTCACACCTCTGCGCGACGGGTTTTACAGTCTTACCCCTGGCCGCCAGATCGACGGCGCAGGGCTTACATAACAGCTTTGTCATTCGTCCGTGCCCCTTTCGTCAATATGGGCGGCGCACATATCAGCCTCATGCAGCCGCCACACCCATGGCGTTGCGTCCATGGCTGCGGACAGGTCCCGCAGGTCTGTGTGTGCCGCCGCGTCATAGGCTCCCATGTGCCAGCGGATTGCCAGGGCTTCGTGATCCTCCAGGCGGATAAAGCGGGCGATCTGGTACAGGCTCTTTTCTCCGTGCCCCAGCGGGAGGGGGTCCCGGAACGTATAGCCCAGGTAGTCCTCCCACACACCCGTTTCCTGGTTCCTGCGGCGTTTGGTTTCGGCGTGGTACACGCCAGCCTTACACACGTCATGCAGCAGCCCCAGGATCGCCACGGTTTCCTCCTCCTGCTCGGAGAGGGTGGCAGGCCCCGGCGCGTCCTTGTCCGTCAGGTCGCGGATCGTGATTTCCCGCAGACGGCGGTAAACGTTCAGGCTGTGAATACCCGCCGGTGCCTCGAAAAAGTCCGTTTCATTCTCCAGCCGCTCCAGCAGTTCCTCCGCACCGGCGCGGTGTACGCTGGCCAGAAACAGATCCTTAAAATGCTGGCCCACGGTTTGCAGGCCGTTTCTTTCTAAAAAATCAGACATTTGCTGTTCCTCCTATGCTTCCGGGGCTTCGTTGCCCCAGGCGTCCCAGCCGTCAGCCCTCTGGCGGGCGAACATTTCCAGCCTGGGCACGTCGCCCAGCAGTTCCACGATCCGCTGGCGGGTTTCGTCCGGTTTCTTGCTGTGCCCCTCGAACGGGGCTTCTATAATCTGGTGGACATTGTGGGCGCGGATCTGCGTCTTGGCCTTAAAGCCCGGCGTGACGCCCAGCAGGCAAACCTCCGCGTTTGCGCGGGTATAGGCGCCCATGCCCATGAAATTGCCGCCGTTTTTCCGGTTCTTTTTGACCCACACGAAAGCCGCGGTTTTGTATGTAAAGCCCCACGCCTCCATGACCTTTATGGCCTCCGCGATATTGGGGAATGTCGCCCACATGAAACAAGCGCACCCCCCCCGCAGATTTCGCGCACCGGCAGGGCGCATATTTCCGCGGTGGTCATGGTGGGGTAATGCTTCACGGCGGTGCCGCGGGCCTTTGCGGTGGCTCCGGCCTGCTGGTATGCCCACGGCGGATCCGCATAGATCACGCTGTACTGCTTGGCGGGGAGGGGGATATGGTCAGGCATGGCCGTTCACCTCCCGCTTTCCGCTGGTGGCTTGATCTGCCACGAAATAAAGGGCCTCCACGTTTGAAAA
>QWCN01007337.1_pt1 | contig 10736 bp, 10 predicted proteins | sample 1972711 | NCBI WGS metagenome assembly QWCN01 (sample SAMN09866707, study PRJNA288562) | Human gut metagenome isolate term1_stool, whole genome shotgun sequencing... | isolation source: gut | host: Homo sapiens | place: USA: California | reverse complement strand
CCGTCTGGCACCTACCGTACGTTCTACGGCAAAGATTCTGTATACGATCTATCTTCTGATGACGGTGCTGGAGACTGTGATTCTGCTGTTATGTGGAATGCCGATATTTGATGCGCTGACAACTGCTTTTGGTACAGCCGGTACCGGAGGGTTCGGAATCAAGAATGACAGTATGGGTGGCTATAGCGTAACGATTCAGATCGTTGTTACTGTATTCATGATTCTGTTTGGTATTAATTTCAACGTGTATTTTCTGTTGCTATCCAAAAAATGGAAACAGGCACTGAAAAATGAGGAGGTACGCTGGTATCTGGCCATCATTCTGGGCGCGGTTCTTCTGATTGGATGGAATATCCGGGGAGTCTATGGAAGTATGGGAAAGGCAATCCAACAGGCTGCTTTCCAGGTTGCATCGATCATTACTACTACCGGATTTGCGACGGTCGATTTTAATATCTGGCCGGAGGTTTCCCGGACGATTCTCGTGCTTCTGATGTTTGTCGGTGCGTGTGCAGGCAGTACCGGTGGAGGTATTAAAGTTTCGCGTTTTATTATCCTGTTAAAAGCGATGAAGAAAGAGATCAAGCAGTATCTGCATCCCCGTCAGATCCGGAAAATCCGGATGGATGGAAGAGTTGTGGAACATGAAGTGGTAAGAAATGTCAATGTGTTTATGGTTGTGTATATCATGATTTTTGCGACTTCTGTGTTTATTCTGGCATTTGATAATCTGGATCTGATCACGAATTTTACGGCGGTTGCGGCAACTTTTAATAATATTGGTCCCGGACTGGAGCTGGTTGGACCGACGGCGAACTTTAATGTGTTTTCGGATGTTGGTAAGTATGTGTTGATTTTTGATATGCTGGCGGGACGGTTGGAGATTTTTCCGTTGCTGCTGGTGTTCTTTCCGGATACGTGGAGGAAGTTCTAAAATAAGAGAGGGCGTTTGCCAACATGGGGACGCCAGAAAGAGAATTGGCAGGAGGACGCCAGAAAGCCGATCGCACTGTCTGCGGCAACGTGGGCAGGGCAACTTTAAGCTAGCCGCTAACTTCGGCTATGGTTCACGAGGGTCAGCTGACCCTCGCGTCGGATCTTAAAGCTTGCCCTAACCGCCCACAAAGTGTTGCTCGCAAACAGTGCGATCGGCTTTCTGGCTGCTTATTGGCTGTAATTGTGGTGAGCGGTGTCGACAAGGGGAGAAGAGAAGTGGTGTAGTAACTGGGAGATGTTGGTAATGAAACATGAAAATTAATGTTTGGAAGGTATAATTAGAATATGTTAATGGATTATGAAGGTGAAAAGACTGGAAACAAAGAGCCGACAGGTGTATTTGCGTGATGCGAGATACAATACCTGTCGGCTTTAATATTTTGAGGATGGTAGCATAGTGTTTTGGGTGCTACTCATCCCAGCCTTCGTAGAATCGAATGTTTACGGAGATGATGCGGACGATGTCTTCCGGGGTCAGGTCGAGGTCGGAGGGGTCGGAGATGCTGGGAAGGTTTGGTTCTTCTTCGTCCAGTTCTACGGTGATCCAGTTGTAGGCGGCTTCGTTGGCATTCTCGATGGCTTCGTCCAGAGTATCTCCGGTGGAGGTGCAGCATTCGAGATCCGGAAAGTAGCCGTTGTATGTTCCGTCTTCATTTTTGCGGAAGACAGCAGGGTACATAAATTTCATGGGTAAGACTCCTTTGTTTTTGATTCTGTGATTTAGTATAATAGTGTCTGAAACAGCGTTTAATAGTTTGCTCCAAACTTTTTTTAGTATACAACATCTTTTAATGATTGGCAAATAAATGCGGAAAATATAAATAAGAAAATCAAGTCCTTTTCAGAAAACAACAGTTGAGATGAAGGAAAATCAGAGATATAATAAAAGAACAGAATCTGTCAGAAAAGAGTACAAAAAGCAGGAGGGTTTTAACATGAGGAAAAATTTAGGAGCAAAAGCATATACATATCCACAGCCGGTATTTATCTTGGCAGCTTATGGAGAGGACGGAACACCGAATGCAATGAATGCAGCTTGGGGCGGGATCAGTGATGAAAAAGAATTGACCATGTGTATCAGTGCCGGCCATAAGACAACGGAAGATATTCTGGCAAGAAAAGCATTTACTGTAAGTATGGCAGATGCTGCTCATGTGGAAGCATGTGATTATGTGGGAATCGTTTCCGGAACCAAAGAGCCGGACAAATTCGCAAATGCAGGATTTCACGCAGTAAAATCAGAGTTCATAGATGCACCACTGATCGAAGAACTCCCGATTGCCGTAGAATGCAGACTGAAAAGCTACGACCCGGAAAGCTGCCGGATGGTGGGAGAAATCGTAAACATCAGTGTGGATGAGCGTGTACTGGATGCAAACGGTAAAGTGGATGTGGCAAAAGCACAGCCAATTACTTTCGATCCGTTTAACAATACCTATGTGGTACTGGGGGCAACCGTTGGAAGAGCGTTTCATGATGGAATGAATCTGAAAAAATAATGTAACTGTTCAGTAACTTCACAGTTAAGATTCGATGAAGAGTTATTGAATAAAAACATCTGAACAGATGGGGGAGATACACCATGACAGTACGGATTCTGAATCACGGATTGAGTAGTTTGGGGAGCTATTGCGGACTGAACTATACCTATCGGATGCGGAATGAGTCCTTCTTTTATGGAAAAAATGTTTGATCCTTTTGAACGGGAGAAGAATTCTACGCTCAGCGGTGTCCAGGGAACCGGACTTGGCCTTCCGATCGTTAAGCGGTTTGTAGAACTGATGGAAGGAACAATCGAAGCAATCTCCACTGAGGGTGTCGGAACAGAATTTATTATAAAAACAGACTTTCTGCTGGTGAGCAGGGCACTTTTGGAAACAACGAACAGACCATCAACAGTATCCGTGAAACAGCAGATCATGCATGCTAAATCAGAACACCAGGAAAACGTATCGGCGGATGTATCGGATTTATACCGAAGAAAAACGACTGCCGGTAAAACCGGGGAAAATGGAACGAGAGTTATCTTCATGACAGAAATAAGGAGATGATTCTGGAAAGTATAAAGGAAATAAAATTTAAGTGAAAGACTCGATGCTGAGAATAAAAGCAGGCATCGAGTTTTCACATACAAAGGCTGGAGTTACCATATGAAAGAAGACAAAACCGAACAGCACTGGGACAAGCTGCTTCATATCCGCACCAGTGGAAGAGATGATTCTCACTCGGATCAGTACCGATATCCCTATGAGCCAACACCATATACTGTATTGCAACGCCTTGCGGATTCCGGGTATATTCGAAAGCACAATCTGTTGTTGGATTATGGCTGCGGAAAAGGGCGGGTGGATTTCTTTTTGTCCTGGCAGACCAGATGTCAGTCTGTCGGGATTGAATATGATGAGCGGATCTATGAAAATGCACAGAAAAATAAAGAGACAGCAGTTTCTTCCGGACGGGTATCTTTTGAAAAAGTGGATGCGACAGAATTCGTTGTCCCGGATCAGGCAGACAGGATGTATTTTTTTAATCCGTTTTCTGTAGAAATTTTGCAGCATGTGATAGCGAGAATACTGGAGTCCTATTACCGGAATATGAGATCGATCCAACTGTTCTTTTATTATCCTTCGGATGACTACATAGCGTGTCTGATGAATGTGGAAGAGTTACAGTTTGCGGATGAAATTGATTGCAAAGATCTTTTCCCAGGAGAGAATCAGCGGGAAAGAATCGTAATATTCGAACTGGGAGAAATCGCTGGTTGAAATATTGAAAGTGAAAGAACGTGAAGGAGAAGAACATTATGGGAGATCATGAAAGAGGAAAGCTGGATGACAGTGGATTCCACTACGACGGCTGTACAGGCGGTCCCTGTGGAGGTGATGGAGGAAGCGGAGGTTCAGTGGAGATGGTCTGTGGATAATTGTGGGTCTGATCGTGGTTTTTGGAGGGGTAATCGGACTGGCAGAACTGACAGGAATACCGCTGGAAAACTGGTCGACAGGGATAATACTTTTAGTGATGTTTCTTCTGTTTCTGTTGTTTGGAGTGATTATTCTTTTGTTTTATTAAGAATAGAAAGAATATTCAGCATAAAAACATCACAAAAAAGAAAAAAAGATTGACATTCAAGTATACTTGAATGTTATCATAAAAGTAAACAAAAAAGAAAGAAGGTTTTTTACAATGAGTGTTGATGTAACAAAAATGCCGAAACTCGGTTTCGGGCTGATGAGACTGCCGGAGAAGGACGGGGAACTGGATCTGGAGCAGCTTTGTAAGATGGTGGATGCGTATATGACATCCGGAATGAACTATTTTGATACCGCATATATGTACTGCGGAGGAAAATCCGAGAGCATTATCAAAAAAGCGCTGGTAGAGCGTTATCCGCGTGACAGCTTTACACTGACAACGAAACTGCCACAATGGATGATGGATGAAGGAATCGACGGAAGAGACCGGATCTTTAATGAGCAGCTGGCACGTACCGGTGCGGGATATTTTGATTATTATCTGTTACATAGCGTAGAAGATGGAGCAAACTACGAAGGTTACGTCAAATACGACTGCTTCAACTGGGCGATGAAGAAAAAAGAAGAAGGACTGATCCGTCATTTCGGTTTCTCTTTCCATGGAACACCGGAACTGCTGGATAGAATTCTCTCCGAGCATCCGGAGGTAGAGATCGTACAGATCCAGATGAATTATGCAGACTGGGAGAATCCGCTGGTACAGTCCGGTCGACTGTATGAAGTTCTTCGCAAATACAACATGCCTTTCCTGGTTATGGAGCCTGTCAAAGGCGGTTCTCTTGCCAGTGCGTCTCCGGAAGTAGAGGCAGAGATGAAAAAGATCAAACCGGACGCTTCCGTAGCATCCTGGGCACTGCGCTTTGCGGCATCTCTTCCGGGCGTTGCCACAGTATTGTCCGGCATGTCCAACGAAGAGCAGATGAATGACAACCTGAAGACATTTACCAACTTCGAACCACTGTCGGAAGAAGAGCGGAAAGTAATCGAAAAAGCACAGGATGAACTGAAGAAAAATCCAACCGTTCCGTGTACTTCCTGCCGGTACTGCTGCGATGGATGTCCACAGCAGATTTCTATCCCGGATGTCTTCCGTGCGTTAAATACCATCCGTCTGTATGGAGAAAAAGATCGTGCACAGTCTTATTACGAAAAACTGACACAGACTTCCGGAAAAGCAGGTGACTGTATCCAGTGTGGCCAGTGTGAGAGTGTCTGTCCGCAGCACCTGTCCATCATTTCATTACTGGAAGAAGCATCGGAAAAACTTGACAAATAATAAAAAACAGTTCATCCATGCCCGAAAAGCGTGATAGATGCGTTAAATATGTTTTCTGTATTGCTTTTTGTTGGGGAAAATGTTAATATGTTAGCAAATGAACACGAAACAAAGAATACCTGCAGAGGTGGGAAGACGCACTGCAGGTATTCTTCTGCAACAGAAAGGAACAACATATGAAGACAACACTGATTATCATGGCAGCAGGGATTGGTTCACGGTTCGGAACAGGAATCAAACAGCTGGCAAAGATGTCGGACAACGGAGAGATCATCATGGATTACTCGATCTATGATGCAAAAGAAGCAGGATTTGACAAAGTGGTTTTTGTAATCCGTAAAGATATTGAAGAAGAGTTCAAAGCGGTGATCGGAAACCGTATTGGTTCTCAGATCGAAGTGGAATATGTATATCAGGAACTCACTGATCTGCCGGAAGGCTTTACTGTTCCGGAAGGACGTAAAAAACCATGGGGAACAGGTCAGGCAGTACTGGCGTGCAAAGATGTAGTGAAAGAGCCGTTTGTGATCATCAACGCAGACGATTACTACGGAAAAGAGGCTTTCGTAAAACTGCATGATTTTCTGGTAAATGGGAAGCAGGAAGGCAAAGTCCTGAATATGGCAATGGCAGGATTTGTCCTGAAAAATACTGTCAGCGAGAACGGAGCAGTTACCCGTGGAATCTGTACCGTGGATGACAACGATATGCTGACTGACGTTCTGGAGACATCCGGTATCGCAATTGAAGCAGACGGAACGGTAGTCTGTGACAGAGAAGAAGTAAAGTCCTGGATCACACCGGATGTTCACGTGTCCATGAATATGTGGGCTGCTTATCCGGAATTTCTGGACAAGCTGGAGAGCGGATTTGCAGAATTCCTGAAAGACGAATCCGGAGATCCGTTAAAGAAAGAATATCTGATCCCGATCATCGTGGATGGTCTGTTAAAACAGAACAAAGCGACAGTGAAGGTGCTGGAGACACAGGACAAATGGATCGGAATTACTTATAAAGAAGATACAGAGCTGGCACAGGCAGGCTTCCGTGAAATGATTCGTTCCGGTAAATATCCGGCAAAGCTGTGGGATTGATTTTGAGAAAATAAAAGAGAAAATGACAAAGCATCAGGGTGAAAATCGGAGATGTGGGAAGTCCCAGAATCTGATTTTAACCTGGTGCTTTTTCAGTTGCGTGGATAACGGGTCAAAGTCCGTTCGGTTTCTGGGCTCTTTCATAATTTTACAAAAGTTCAGGAATCTGCATGGCTGTAAAAGTGAGACAAAAAAGGCAGAAAAAGAAAAGGGATGACATTTTGGCAGAGTTTGTATATAATAGAGGAAGTGTCAGCAAGATGAAAACGGAAAAAACGAAGGAAACAGGAGAACAGAAAATGAAAGCATATGATTATGTTGTAGTAGGAGCCGGTCTGTACGGCGCCGTATTTGCCCGGGAAGCGGTGAAAAAAGGAAAAAAGGTGCTGGTGATCGACAAACGCCCAAACATCGCGGGAAATGTATATACGGAGCAGATGGAAGGGATTCATGTACATAAATACGGTGCCCATATTTTCCATACCAACAATAAAAAAGTGTGGGACTATGTGACATCTTTTGCGGAGTTTAACCGCTTTACGAACTCCCCGGTGGCAAATTATAAGGGTGAGCTGTACAGCCTGCCGTTTAATATGTATACCTTCAATAAGATGTGGGGTGTGGTGACACCGGAAGAGGCAGCAGCCAAGATCGAAGAACAGAGACAGGCAGCAGGCATCACCGAGCCGAAGAATCTGGAAGAGCAGGCGATCTCTCTGGTTGGAACGGATATTTATGAGAAACTGATCAAGGGTTACACACAGAAACAGTGGGGACGTCCGTGTACGGAGCTTCCGTCATTTATCATCCGCCGTCTGCCGGTGCGTCTGACTTTTGATAACAACTACTTCAATGCGTTGTATCAGGGAATCCCGGTAGGTGGTTACACAAAGATGGTTGCCAATATGCTTGAAGGTATCGAGGTAGAACTTGGTGTGGATTATCTTGAGAAGAAAGAGTATTATGACAGTCTGGGAGAAAAAATCGTATACACCGGACCGATCGATGCATATTTTGCATATGAACTGGGTACACTGGAATACCGTTCGGTACGGTTCGAGACAGAGGTACTGGACAAACCGAATTTCCAGGGAAATGCAGCCGTGAACTACACAGATGCAGAGACTCCATGGACACGAATCATCGAACATAAATGGTTTGAGTTCGGAAAAGATGAGAATGGTCAGGAACTTCCGAAGACAGTCATCAGCCGGGAATACAGCTCCGAGTGGAAACCGGGCGATGAACCTTATTATCCGGTCAATGATGAAAAGAACGGAAAACTCTATGAAGAATATAAGAAACTTGCTGAGAAAGAAAAGAATGTGATTTTCGGCGGCAGACTGGGTGAATATAAGTATTATGATATGGATGCGGTGATCGCAGCGGCACTGGATATGAGTGAGAGAGAGCTGGGATAATTGCATTCTGGTTATGACAGACATTTATGTATAAATATCTGAGGAAAACTAAAAACAGTGTAGTACAATGTTTGATTTCAAACCGTACTACACTGTTTTTAGCTAAACAATATATCATTTGCGTCGATAATCAGACACACTCTAGAACTCAATCTCCTTCAGATACCGTGCCACAGCATCCTGCCAGGTAGGAAGCGGCTCGAATCCATTTTCTACGAGTTTGGATTTGTCCAGGCGGCTGTTGAACGGGCGTTTTGCTTTGGATACGCCGTATTCAGCAGTGGTAACCGGAGCGACGGACACGCGGTCTTCGGAATACTCCTCACGTCCCATTGCGACAGCCTGACGGAAGATTTCTTTTGTGAAATCATACCAGCTGATATAGCCGCCCTCGTTGGTTGCGTGATAATAACCGTATTTCTCTGTCTCGATCATGTCGACCAGCAGTCGTGCCAGATCGTAGGTATAGGTAGGAGTACCGATCTGATCGGAAACAACGGTCAGCTTGTCGTGTGTCTTTGCTACGTTCAGCATGGTCTTGATAAAGTTTTTTCCGTTCTTACCGAATACCCATGCGATACGCACGATAAAATATTTATCCAGAGTGGAAGATACCGCAAGTTCTCCGTCCAGTTTGGTCTGTCCGTATACATTTAACGGTTTGTAATCCTTGCAGTCCGGCTGCCACGGTTCGGTTCCCTGTCCGTCAAATACATAGTCGGTGGAAATGTAAACCATTTTTGCATCCAGTTCTTTGCAGACAGAAGCGATATTAGCAGTTCCATCTACGTTAATGGCCTTTACTTTTGCCTGTTTGTCTTCATCCTCTGCCAGATCAACAGCAGTCCATGCAGCGCAGTGAACGACAACATCCGGGTTGATCTCGGTAAGGGTTTTACAAACAGCTTCTTTGTCTGTGATATCCATGGCAACGTAAGGCATGGTTGTGACCGGGCTTTCGTCCTGTACACCGCTGTAGGAAGGAGCGATATCACTTCCGATTCCTTCATAACCTCTTTTTGCCAGTTCATTCATCACATCGTGTCCCAGCTGTCCGGCAACACCTGTTACAAATACTTTCATATTGTTCTCTCCATAATCTATCTGCCGTAGCTGCGAAGCAAGAGTATATGCCTGGCAGAACGGCAGATTTTAAATGATTTATTAGTTCTGTGTCACGGTACGCACCGGCAGGAATTAGCGGTTTGCGTACATTTTCTCATAGTAGTTCTGGTATTCACCGGAGATGATGGTTTCCCACCATTCTTTGTTATCCAGATACCACTGAATGGTTTTCTTGATACCGTCTGCGAATTTGGTTTCCGGCAGCCAGCCCAGTTCGTTGTGGATCTTGGTCGGATCGATGGCATAACGCATGTCATGACCTTTTCTGTCAGATACATAGGTGATCAGGCTTTCCGGTTTACCCAGTTCTTTACAGATGATTTTTACGATATCGATGTTTTTCATCTCATTGTGACCACCGATGTTATATACTTCGCCGACACGACCGTTGTGGATGATCAGGTCGATCGCTTTGCAGTGATCTTCTACATACAGCCAGTCACGGACATTTTCACCTTTCCCGTATACAGGAAGTGGTTTGTCATTCAGTGCATTGGCGATCATCAGCGGAATCAGTTTTTCCGGGAAATGATACGGTCCATAGTTGTTGGAGCAGCGGCTGATGGTAACAGGCAGACCATAAGTACGATGGTAAGCCAGAACCAGAAGGTCAGCACCTGCTTTGGAGGAACTGTACGGGCTGCTGGTGTGGATCGGAGTCTCTTCGGTAAAGAACAAGTCCGGGCGATCCAGAGGCAGATCTCCGTATACTTCATCGGTAGATACCTGATGATATCTCTTGATACCGTATTTTCTGCAGGCATCCATCAGGACAGCAGTACCTTTGATGTTGGTATCCAGGAATACTTCCGGGTTCTCGATGGAACGGTCTACGTGGCTTTCTGCTGCGAAGTTTACAACCATATCCGGATGTTCTTCTTCGAACAGTTTGTATACAGCTTCACGGTCTGTGATGCTTTCTTTTACAAAACGGAAGTTCGGGTTGTCCATAACAGGAGCCAGAGTGGACAGGTTACCTGCATAAGTCAGGCAGTCCAGGCATACGATCCGATAATCCGGGTATTTTTTCAGCATATGGAAAATAAAGTTGCTTCCGATAAATCCGGCACCGCCGGTAACAATAATATTCATAACATTTCTCCTTTTGGGTGTCAGGCACCATTAAAAATTTATAAACAAATCCGGGAACGCAGCGGTATTAGCGGCGTGCATCCAGATATTTGCCGTTCAGAACGTCCATCAGATACTGGCCGTACTGATTCTTTTTCAGCAGTTCGTATACTTTCAGAACTTCTTCTTTTGAGATCCAGCCGTTTAAGTAAGCGATTTCTTCCAGACACGCGATTTTTCTGTGCTGGTGAGTTTCCATGGTTTTTACGAAGTTGGTAGCATCTACCAGACTTTCATGTGTACCGGTATCCAGCCAGGTAAATCCCTGTCCCAGAAGTTCTACATTTAACTGTCCTTCTTCCAGATAGATGCGGTTCAGATCGGTAATTTCCAGTTCGCCACGTGCACTTGGGTTCAGATTCTTAGCGTATTCCACTACTTTATTGTCGTAGAAATACAGACCGGTCACACAGTAATTGCTCTTCGGATGTTCCGGTTTCTCTTCGATGGAGATGGCTTTTCCGTCCTTATCGAATTCTACGATACCGAAACGTTCCGGATCGTCCACGTAGTAACCGAAGACAGTAGCACCTTTTCCGGTTTTTGCATTTTCTACCGCTGCGTGCAGACGTTTGGTCAGTCCGTGACCGGCGAAAATGTTGTCACCCAGAACCATAGCTACAGAGTCATCACCGATGAATTCTTCTCCGATGATGAA
>QWCN01007237.1_pt1 | contig 10737 bp, 11 predicted proteins | sample 1972711 | NCBI WGS metagenome assembly QWCN01 (sample SAMN09866707, study PRJNA288562) | Human gut metagenome isolate term1_stool, whole genome shotgun sequencing... | isolation source: gut | host: Homo sapiens | place: USA: California | reverse complement strand
TAAAGGTATATCTCAGAGGTCAATACTTGTGAAAAGCGATGCGAGCAATGTGGATGTTAATATGTGTTTGCAGTTATTAGATGATGGAGCGGTCTTTATTTTTGAAAACAATAGCGTGGATCAGATTAGGGCAAGATTAAACGGACAAGCAGTTTTAGATGAAGTTAAAAGCCCTAAACTTTTGTGTTCGTATGTTTGCAAAACTGCGCAAGGGTACTCGTACGGTCAAATGCTGTATGCGCATTCTATAGAAAGCACGCATTGTGAAAAACCGGAAATTACAGCGGAAACTTTTGCGGATATACGAGAGAATATGGGATTAATGGAAGAGAATGCGCAAGCTATGAGCACCGATTCGGATAATTCTGATCCTTATAATCTGACGGTGGGATTATATCACGATAATCAAAAGATCGGACAGGTTTGGAATCAGGAATACGTTTATCTCAGAGCAAGATATATCCAGAATGAAAAGCAAAAAAGCATGTGGGATGTTTTATCGTTTATGAGGGTTTCGCCGGAAAAATCATGGGGTGTAGAAGAATATGATACGAGAATTCACTGCAATGTAGCGAATCAAGAGTGTATACAGGATACTTATTTGAACAGTAGCGGAGAGTATACGGGCACTCTGAATTTGGGAATTACAGGTGGATACAAAGTAATTCAGGGAAATGTGAATTATTCATTTTCATATGCTTATGATAATGATTCGCAGATTATTACCAACCATCTCCCGTATGGTAACGTAAAAGAATGGTATGTTGAAGTAGTACCGTGGCGGGAGGCAAATTCATGGCATATTAATCCGGCAATACGTTTTATTAACCACAATGATGCAAATCAGTTATCAGGAGCGTGGACGCAGGTTACAAGAGTTAAGCTGCGGAAATTTAACTTTCTTTCTCATACAGATGCGAATTTTGATTTGAGTACGGATGATTGTGATTGCGGTGGCTGGTCGACTTTCGTCGGGGAAAGCCCTGAAGGGGCTTTGGCGCCGTAGGCGCCCGTGCGCCCCGCGTGCCGAGCCGAGCTGCCGCGGATGGGCAAAACAAAAGGAAAGAAGCAGGGTCAAAATGAACGAACAGCTTTCTCAGGAACCGAAATCCCGTTGGAAAAACGAGGATATATTTGCGCAGGGGCAATGGATCAAGGGCTATATTCATGAAAACTACAGCTTTGCCACGCATACGCATGATTTTTGTGAGCTGAATATTGTTTTGAGCGGAGCAGGCACGCACTGCCTGGGTATGGGCAAGTATGAAATTACGGCGGGAGACGTGTTTGTTATTCCGCCGGGCGTGAGCCACAGCTATTCTGCGGCGCAGCAGCTGGACGTTTATCATTTGCTGATTCACAGTGATTTTTTTCAGCGTTATACCGCAGAGCTGGGCGTGCTGCCGGGATATACGATGCTATTCACCGTTGAACCGCAGCTTCGCATGGAGCCGCGTTTTGCCGAGCAGGCTCCGCGGCGCTTTCTGCGTTTGGATCAGAAGCGCTTGGATGAGCTGATGCCGGTGCTGATGTTGATTTCAGGGCTGTATTACGATGAAAGACCGGAGAAAAATATCATGGCCAATGCGTTGGCGCTGTATGCGGTGGTGTTTCTTTGCCAAAGATATAGGGAGCAGTATTTAAACGATCAGCAGAGCAGAAGCGTCTATTTCAATGCCGTGGCGGAGTGCTTGGAGGATATAGACGTTCATCTTTCCGAAGAAATCCGCGTGGAGGAGCTGGCGCGCAAGAACGGAATGTCGCGCTCCACTTTTCTTCGGGCCTTTAAATGCCTTACGGGGCAGACACCCGCGAAATATATTTTGCGCAGGCGAATGGCGCAGGCTAAGCTGCTGCTGCTTCAAAGCGAAAAAAAGATTTCCGAGATTGCCGCCGACTGCGGCTTTTATGACAGCGCTCATTTTATTCGTCTGTTTGAGCGGGAAGAAGGAAGGACCCCTTCGGAGTTCAGAAAACGCGTATGAAAATTTATGAAAACAGAAATAGGGGGTTGACTTTTGCCAACGGTATGGTAACATATAAATCGAAAATGTAAACGATTTCATAGGAGTGGGCATGGCAACGATTAAAGACGTGGCAAAGCGGGCGGGCGTGTCTATTGCATCGGTTTCGCGTTACTTCAACAATAAAGCGCTGCTCAGCGCAGATAAATGCGCCGCGATAGAAAACGCGGTGCAGGAGCTGAGCTATAGCCCCAGCTCTTTCGGCAGAGGGCTTCGTCTTTCGCGGTCCGGGAAGGTGTTGGTGCTGCTGCCCACGATGTCCAATCCCATTTACCAGAAGGTGCTTTCTTCTATCGAGGAGGAAAGCGTGCATTACGGCATTACCGTGCTGACATGCGCGACCAATAATGATCCCTATACGGAGAGGCATCTGCTGCAAATGCTGCAGAACCATTATGTGGATGGAGCGATTTTCTTTGCCTCGTCGCTGCCGGCCGCAGAGCTGAACGTGCTTTCGCGGCGTTACCCGCTTGTGCAGTGCATCGAGTTCGTTCGCGGGGCGCAGCTGCCGAGCGTGTCGGTGGATAATCAAATTGCCGCATGCGACGCGGTGGAGCATTTGATTGCGTGCGGGCATAAGCGCATTGCCATGATCTCAGGCCAGCGGCATTACGGCTCCACGGTGGAACGCGAGGAGGGGTATCACGATGCGCTGCGTCATCACGGGATCGCAGCAAGAAAGGAATATTTGGTCAATACGATGTATGGCTATCACAGCGGCATGAAGGCTGCGGCGGAGCTTTTGGCGCTGCCGGAGCCGCCCACGGCGATTTTTGCTGTGAGTGATGCGATTGCGATCGGCGCGGTGAAGGAAGCGCTGAACCGAGGAATGCGCGTGGGCAGGAACGGCTTGGCCGTGGTTGGGTTTGACGATTCCACAATAGCGTCTATGTACACGCCTACGCTTACAAGCGTTCATCAGCCCAGAGGGCAGATGGGAAAGATGGCGGTGGAGTTGTTTATGCATCGGGCGGAAACACTCCGCGGCAGCGAGCCGGTTCGGCAGGTGATCCTGCCACATACGCTGATTCGGCGTCAGTCCACAACATAAAAAGGGTGTTTATGCGCTTATGCGCTTAAATATAAAACAAAATCATGATGAGGTGTTGATTATGAGTAAGATTAAAGCCGGTATCATCGGATGCGGCGGAATTGGAAACGGAAAGCATTTGCCTGCATTGGCAGCCTGCAAGGATCGCGTGGAGGTCGTGGGTTTCTGTGATATTATTAAGGAGCGTGCCGAACAGGCGTGCGCGCAGTACGGCGCGGAGGGCGCTAAGGTTTATACGGATTACAAAGAGATGCTCAAGGACGAAAGCATTCAAACGATCCATGTCTGCACGCCGAATCGTTCCCACAGCTTTATTTCCATTGACGCAATGGAGGCCGGCAAGCATGTCATCTGCGAAAAGCCGATGGCGAAAACCTATGCGGAAGCAAAGGCCATGGTAGAGTGCGCAAAGCGTACCGGCCAGATCCTTACGATCGGCTATCAGAACCGTTACCGCAGCGATTCGATGTACCTTAAAACGCTGTGCAATGCGGGCGAGCTTGGAGAGATTTATTACGCAAAGGGTCATGCGGTTCGCCGCAGAGCGGTTCCCACATGGGGTGTGTTCCTTGACGAGTACGAGCAGGGCGGCGGTCCGCTGATCGATATCGGAACGCATGCGCTGGATCTGACGCTTTGGTATATGGATAACTATAAGCCGAAGCTGGTGGTCGGTTCTGTGTTTAAAAAGCTTCGCGACCAGAAGGAGAACGCCAACGCATGGCAGAATTGGGATCCTGAAAAGTTCACGGTGGAGGACAGCGCGTTCGGCTACATTGTTATGGAAAACGGCGCGACGATCGTGCTGGAGAGCAGCTGGGCGCTTAATACATTGGATGTGCGCGAGGCGCAGACCACGCTTTGCGGCACGAAAGCCGGCGCCGATATGCAGGACGGCCTGCGCATCAACGGTGTAAAATGCAATAAGCAGTACGTTATGAAGCCTGATCTGAGCGGCGGCGGCGTAGCCTTCTTTGAGGGGGCGGGCGACAATCCCTCCGTCAACGAGCTGATTACCTTCCTTAATGCAGTGGAAAAGGGAACCGAGCTTGTTGTGAAACCGGAGCAGGCAATGGTCGTTACGCAGATTTTGGAGGCCATTTACGAATCCTCCAAAACGGGCAAGGCAATCGAGTTTAATTAAGAATTATAAGGCGGGAACAGCGGTTTCTGCCTTATTTTCCACAGAAAGGAAGTTGAGAATATGAATATTCTGATTTATAATGAAGGCGAGCACGATAAGCACGACTGGATGAAAAAGGTTTATCCCGCCGGCATTCACGGCGCATTGAAGGAAGCGCTGGAGAGTCCGGAGAATAACATCAGCATTGTTACGCTGGATACCATCAATGAAGGGATCACTCCGGAAATTCTGGCAAAGACAGACGTAATGCTTTGGTGGGGGCATGCGCTTCACCACATGGTGCCCGATGCGATCAGCGACATGGTTAAGGAAGCCGTGCAGATGGGAATGGGAATCATTTTCTTGCATTCCGCGCATATGTCAAAGCCGTTCAGGGCGCTTTTAGGCACCTCCTGCACGCTGAATTGGCGTGATAACGACCGTGAACGTTTGTGGGTTGCCGCGCCGGCGCATCCGATCGCACAGGGGTTGCCGCCGTATATCGAGATCGAGCATGAGGAGATGTACGGCGAGCCGTTTGATATTCCCACGCCTGATGACGTTGTGTTCATGGGCTGGTTTGCGGGCGGCGAGGTGTTCCGAAGCGGCGTAACCTATCACCGCGGATACGGGAAGGTTTTCTATTTCCAGCCCGGCCATGAGGAATATGCGAACTATTATAATCCGTATATTGTAAAGATCTTGCAGAATGCCGTGAAATGGGCGGCGCCTGTTGCACGGGCTTCGGTTCTAACCTGTCCGAATCCCGCTCCGGCAGAAAAGCAATAAGAAAGGAAGATATGTTATGAAGCTTGGCGTTTTGACGGTTGCGCTTCAGGATATGCCGCTTGACAGCGCGTTGGGTTTTTTGAAGGAACAGGGCGTTGAAACAGTGGAGATCGGGTGCGGCGGCTGCCCCGGAACGGCGCACTGCGACCCTGAAGTGCTGTTGAAGGATGATCTGGCGCTGGAGGAGTTCAAGGCGGCGTTTAAAAAGCACGGGTTGGAAATTTCCGCGCTTTCCACGCACTGCAACCCCGTGCACCCGAATAAGGAGCAGGCTGCGAAGGCGGATTATGATCTGCACCGCGCGCTGCGTATGGCGCAGAAGCTGGGCGTACACGTGATCAACACCTTCTCCGGCTGCCCGGGCGATTGCCCCGAATCCAAGTATCCGAACTGGGTTACATGCGCGTGGCCGGAGGATTATCTGGCGGTGCTGAAATATCAGTGGGAGGAATGCTTGATCCCGTATTGGCGCGGCTTTGTGCCGGAAGCAAAGAAGTACGGCGTGGATAAGATCGCATTTGAGCCGCATCCGGGCTTCTGCGTGTATAATCCCGAAACCGTTTTGAAGATCCGTGCGGCTGTTGGGCCGGAGATCGGCGCGAACCTTGACCCGAGCCATTTGATCTGGCAGGGGATCGATCCGGTTCAGGCGATCCGGACGCTGGGGAAGGAAAATGCGATTTTCCATTTCCATGCTAAAGACACGAAGGTAGATGCTTACAATACGGCGGTGAACGGCGTGCTGGATACAAAGCATTACAGCGACGAGCTGAATCGTTCATGGATTTTCCGCACGATCGGCTACGGCAACGATACCGCATATTGGAAAGCGATCATCAGCGCGCTGCGCATGGTCGGCTATGATTATGCAGTCAGCATCGAGCATGAGGACGGACTGATGAGCAGCAAGGAAGGCCTTGTCAAGGCGATCCGTTTTCTGAAAGACGTGCTGATCAGCGAGCCCGTGGGCGAAATGTTCTGGGCGTAAAATGCTTTTAAGAGAGGAATGAAATAAAATGAAACACAGAGTATGCGTTGTAGGCTACGGCGGCATGGGTGGTTGGCATTGCCATTCTATCCGCAATTATGTCAGCGAGCTGGAATTGGCGGGCATAGTGGATATACGCCCTGAAAGAATGGAGGCCGCGGAAAAGGACGGGATTCATGCGTTTGCGTCCTTTGAGGAAATGCTTGCGGATTCCACGGTAGAAATGGTCATTTTGGCCGTTCCGAACAATTTTCATAAGCCGTTGGCGATTCAGGCGCTCAGAGCAGGAAAGAATGTAGTGCTGGAAAAGCCCGCGACGATGAACGCACAGGAGTTTGTGGATGTAATGGCCGTTGCCAAGGAAACGGGCAAGCTGCTCAGCGTGCATCAAAACCGCCGGTGGGATCGCGATTATAACATGGTCAAGGAGATCCTGCGCAGCAAGCAGCTGGGCGAGGTCTATATGCTGGAAAGCCGGGTGCAGGGTTCCAGGCAGGTGCTTAACGGTTGGCGCGGCTGCAAGGAAAACGGCGGCGGCATGGTGTATGATTGGGGCGTTCATTTGATCGACCAATATCTGAACATGATCGACAGCCCGGTTACCGAGGTGTATGCGCATTTGTTCGGAATCTATACTGACGAGGTGGACGATAACTTCAAGGCTATGCTGCGTTTTGAGAACGGTGTTTCCGCGTTGATCGAGATCTCCATGAACTGCTTTATTCTTCATCCGCGCTGGCATGTCGGCTGTACGGAGGGAACAGCGGTTATCAATGATTGGGAATGCAACGGAAAAATGGTGCGCCTGACCGACGATAAGGAAATGGTATGGGACGAGAAGATCGTATATACGCCTGCCGGGCCGACGCGCTCCATGGCGCCGCGTCCCGTGGAGACCACGAAGGAGCTACCCCTGCCGGATGTGCATACGGACGCCTGCGATTTCTACCGCAATTTTGCCGCAGCAATGGAGGGAAAAGCTGAGCTTGCCGTTCAGCCGGAAAGCGTACTCAGAACGCTGAAGGTTATGGATGCGATCTTTGAATCTCAGGAAAAGCACAGCAGCATTTCCTGTAGGATCTGATGGTTGCGCGAAGCAGTGAAAAAGCTTTTATGAAGAAAAACGGCAGAAAGTCTTTTCGGCGATCTGCCGTTTTTTTTTGTTCCGAAAACGGCGCGGCAATCGCTGTATGGCAAAGGACTTTGCTTGATTGTATCCATTCCGGTTTGCCGATCTTAAAAAGGTGGAAAAACGGAGCAAAAGACAGTAAAATCAAAATCATTTTACTTATGCGCATATGAGCATTTTAACGCATTTTGTTGCGTCGCCGCTTTTGTGAGCAGGAACTTGCAGCAAAAGCGAATGACAGAAGCGACTAAATGCAATATAATAAAATCGCATTACAAGAACGGAAAAAATATTTAGCTTTTTTGGAGAGATGATTTTATACGCAGGCGCTTTCATGCAGCGCTTGAAAGATCCGGTTATATTAACACGAAAGAGAAAAGAAAAATTTGCACAGGCATGGCGGAGGTATATATGCAATTTTCAGCGGAGCTTTGGATCAGAGATTATGTGGGAGCCGCTAAGGAATTATTCGGCGAGCGTATTTGGTTTATTGGCTTGCAGGGCAGTTACGGCCGAGGAGAGGCTGCGCCGGAGAGCGATATTGACGTTGTTTTGATTTTGGATCGTCTTTCGGAAAAGGATATATTGGCATACAGCGCTATGTTGGACACGCTCTCTCACAGGGATAAAGCCTGCGGTTTTATTTCCGGAAAGGAGGAGCTGATCTGCTGGGAGCCGTCGGATCTGTTTCAATTTTATTATGACACGGCGCCCATCATGGGTTCTTTGGATGAATTGGCAGAGAAGATCCGCAAGGAGGACGTTGCACGTGCAGTGCGCATAGGCGTCTGCAATACGTATCATATGTGCGTGCATAATTTGGTGCATGAGAAGAGCTTGGAGATTCTCAAAGGCGCATATAAGTCCGCCGTCTTTATGCTTCAGGCCATTGCTTTTTTAGAGACGGGGAAATATGTAAAAAATAAATCGGAGCTGAGGCTTTTGCTAAGCAGGGAGGAGCAGACGGTTTTGAAGGCAGGCCTTGCAATAAAACCGAAGGCCGCTCTTGCGCCGGAAGAATTTATAGAGCTTTCTTCTTTGCTGATCGATTGGTCATCTCAATGGCTGGTAGAATGCGGCAATGGTAAATGGGAGGGGCTTTATGAATGAAAACAGATTTGATGGGAAAGCAGAGGCTTATGCCGCTTCGCGGCCTCAGTATCCCGGCAGCCTGTTTGAATATGTAAAGGAACGCCAAATTATTATGGGTGAGAGTACGGTTGCGGATATCGGTTCCGGAACAGGCATTTTTTCTGTGCAGATGGCTTCCGTTGTAAAGAAAGTTTTTGCCGTTGAGCCAAACGACGGCATGCGTGCGGCAGCTTGTTTGAATTTTAAGAAGCATAAGAATATCATTTCGATAAATGCGACGGCTGAAAATACTATGCTCAGCAGTCATTCTGTTGACTGTGTTACGGCAGCGCAGGCATTTCACTGGTTTAATCTGAACGCATTCAAAACGGAATGTCGCCGCATTTTAAAGCCGGCCGGCCATGCTGTTCTCGTGTGGAACGATCGGAAGAAGGACAGTGAGATCATGAAAAGAAATGCGGAGATAAATTTTAAATATTGCGCCGGATATCAGGGGTATTCTTCCGGCATGAATGCCGTTGCGCCTGAACAGCTTTCAAAGTTTTTTGAAGGCAAATATGATAGGATAACTTTTGAAAACACAATATTTTGCGACCGGAATACTTTTATCGGCCGAAGTCTTTCCTCCTCGTATGCGCCCAAAGAGGGGGAGGCAGGCTTTGAGAACTATGTTTTGGAGCTGGCGGAGCTGTTCGATGAGCTAAACTATAACGGGACCGTGCCGTATCCGTATATAACCTACTGCTATATCGGAACACCGTAGGCTTTGTTGTTGCATTGTTTAAAAACTGCTTGAGTTTTCGGAGATATTTTACTATACTAAAGCTATGCGATAGGGAGGAGAGCGTTATGAAAAAGCGAGTGGCGGTTTTGCTTTTATTTTTGTGCGGCTTCGGTTTTGCCGCAGGCTGCGCAAAGGGGGAAAAGACAGTTACCTCTTATGTGGAGGAGCATCGGGAGATCTTTTCAGAAATGCAGGCGTCTATGGCGGAGGGCATGACCTTGGAGGTTTCGGCCCGCGGGAACTCTCTGGCCTATGTGTATCAGTATACCGCGCTTACGGACGCGCAGGAGATTGAAAAGCTCTGTTCGGCAATGGAGAAGGTGTGGGAGCGGCAGAGCGAGAGCGCAAGGATCGTGCTGGCGTCGCTTCGTGCAGAGGTTCCGGCAGCGGAATCGGTCATCTTTGAATATTTGGACGGAACAGGAAACATAATTTTTTCAAGGGAGTATAAACAGTAACTGTTATACGCATGGAAAAGGGGCGGACAGAATGTTCGCCCCTTTAAATTTTGAGAACCGGCAGGCGGGGAAATGCCCGTCGTTCTTTTTGCATTTGCTTCTAATGATTCAGATTCGGCAGCTGCGCTTCAAAAGAGGCATCAATTTGAAATCGGAAATCCTTGATCTGTTAGTTAAAAAGCTTTCCGTCGATGAAAGAACAAAGCTTGATTTATTTGCGGGAATTCATTAAGCAACCCATGCCTAAGCAGCCCGGAGCTTTTAAGTATAGCGTGCTGCAGTGCAGCGATATCATGATTTTCTTGTAAAGTAACCGCCGGGGGCGCTCGTGCTGTTAATGCAGGCATATTGTATGTCTGCGCCGGTAAACAGACCTGTAGCGGATCCGGTATAGTTGGCAACATATCCCCATATATGCAAATGCCAAGCATTATAGAACATTGCATCATCGCAATATCGAAGCCGGACACGTCTAATGTTTCGAGTTCATGGCAGTCAACAAACATCTCTGACATATTCGTCACTTGGGATGTTTTGAAATTTGTCAGGTTTAAATTCAATTTTTTCAGAACAGAACACTATCCGAACATGCCATGCATATTCGTGACTTTGTTTGTATCAAAATTTGACAAATTCAGTTCAGGCAACACACTGCAACTCCAGAACATGTACTCCATCGGCAATGAATGTACCCATCAAATCCTTGCCTTGTCGGGTGTCAAGCAGAGGCATATCGAGCACGCAGATGTCAATGCCGATATCTTTCGTAAGTATTCGCCACTGTTTTTGGATTTCTTCATAATTTCGTCCCAATCGGTCAATGCTCATGATATAGAGAAGATCGCCGCTTTTCAGCTTTCGTGTAAGTTTTTTATACTGTGGACGATCAAAATCTTTGCCGGATTGCTTATCCATGTAGATATTCTTTTTGGGAATATTATATTCTGATAGTGCAATCATTTGCCTGTCTTCGTTCTGATCTGTACTTGATACTCGTACATAACCGTATGTGTTTGACATGCGTATTACCTCCGTTTCGCCTGTGATTATATTACAGCGCTGCTGTTACAGGCGGTTGTTTAATTAATACGGAAGGTTCTCAGTTAAAGCAAGAAAACTTGATTTATTTTGAAAATATAAAAACAATCCCTATATGGCACAAAAAATGCTATATAGGAATCGTCCTGTTTTTTGCTTTTTACATACATTTCATGTTGCTTTGTCTATCAAAATTTCATTTGTATGACTATTTTTGAAACTTGCTTTGTGTACAGATGTAAAAAAATCCCTGTATAGCAT
>QWCN01010916.1_pt1 | contig 10744 bp, 7 predicted proteins | sample 1972711 | NCBI WGS metagenome assembly QWCN01 (sample SAMN09866707, study PRJNA288562) | Human gut metagenome isolate term1_stool, whole genome shotgun sequencing... | isolation source: gut | host: Homo sapiens | place: USA: California | reverse complement strand
CGCGCGGCAGCATCGTGACGTCGGAAATGGAGATCTTTTTCGAGGTCTGCCCCTGTACGATCATCGGCGTGACGGGCAGCGACGGCAAGACCACCACGACGAGCATCATCGCCGAAATGCTGCGCGCGGCGGGGAAGACCGTGTATCTCGGCGGCAACATCGGCCACCCGCTGCTGTGCGACGCGGAGAAGATGCAGCCTGAGGACTTCGCGGTCGTGGAGCTTTCGTCGTTCCAGTTGCTTGATATGAAGCGCTCGCCGCACATCGCGGTGATGACGAACCTTGCGCCGAACCATCTGGATGTGCACAAGGATATGGACGAGTACATCGCGGCAAAGGAGAATATCTATCTCCATCAGCACGAGGGCGACATCGCTATTTTCAACGAAGACAACGACATCACGCGCTCTCTTTCGGAAAAGGTATCCGCACGGATGCGGCTCTTCAGCCGCCGCGAAGAGGTCGCGGACGGCGCATTCCTTCGCGGAGATACCATCGTCCTGCGCCATGACGGATGCGAGGAAGCGGTCATGCAGATCTCTGACATCCGCCTGCCGGGGATGCACAATGTCGAAAACTACCTCGCCGCCGTGACGGCGCTCGACGGTTTGGTGCCCTACGAGGTCATGCGCGAGACTGCGCGTACCTTTGCCGGCGTCGAGCACCGCATCGAGCCGGTGCGGACGATCCGCGGCGTGCAGTGGTACAACGATTCCATCGCGTCGAGCCCGACGCGTACCATCGCGGGGCTCAACGCGTTCAACGAAAAGGTCATTCTGCTCGCGGGCGGATATGACAAGCATATTCCCTTTGCACCCCTTGCACCCGAGGTGGTAAAGCACGTCAAGCTGCTTATTTTGTGCGGCGCGACAGCGGACGCCATCGAAAAGGCCGTGCGCGAGTGCCCGGACTATCACGGCAGCCCCGAGATCGTGCGCTGCGAGAGTCTGGAGGACTGCGTGAAGACCGCCTATAAGCGTGCGGTGCGCGGCGACATCGTGACGCTCTCGCCCGCGTGTGCGGCGTTCGACCAGTTCGCGAACTTCATGGAGCGCGGCAAGGCGTTCAAAAAGCTCGTCATGGCGCTGGGCGAATAGGGAAAAGCCCGCGCGGCATAGGCTTCACTGGAATCGGGGTGAGGCTCTGTGCCGAAATGGAGACACAGAAGACTTTCAGGAAAGAAGCGGGCGCTGCTGCTTGTGCTGTTTTTGCTCGCGGCGCTGCTGGCGCTCGCCATCGTGGCAATGACGCACCTAAAACCCGTGCTCACGTCGCTCGCAACGGCGCGCGTGTCAAATACGGTCAACGGCATCGTGACCGCCGCCGTGAACGAGACGATCTACAGCGGCGGCGTAGATTACGACCAGCTCATCTCCTTTGAAAAGGACAACGAGGGAAAGATCACGGCGGTCAAGAGCAACATGGCGGAGTTCAACCGTTTGCAGTCCGCCATCATCGACGAGGTGCTCGAAAAGCTCTCCGAGGTGACGACGAAGGAACTCTCCGTGCCGGTCGGCACGCTGCTCGGCTCGCCGTTTTTGGCGGGGCGCGGGCCGCTGATCCGCGTGCGGATGCAGTCGGTCGGCTCGTCGAGCGCGCATTTTGAAAATGCGTTCACGTCGGCGGGTATCAACCAGACGAAGCACCAGATTTACCTTGTGGTGGACGTCTACGTCAGTATCCTGCTGCCGGGCTTTTCCACAACGACAAAATTCAGCAACACCTATTCCGTGGCGGAGACCGTTATCGTCGGCTCCGTGCCGGACAATTACACCTATTTCAGCAATGGCGAGGACATGGAGCAGAACGCGGAAGATTACATCATGAACAACGGCTGACTGCCTTTTGCGCACCGCCGGAGAGAGGGAACGCACTATGGACAAAAATATCCGGATCGACGAGATCGTAACACGGCTGAATGCCGCCTCCGACGCTTACTACGGCGGGCAGGAGGAGCAGATGACGAACTACGAGTGGGACGCTCTGTTTGACGAGCTGACCGCTCTGGAAAAAGCGACCGGCTATGTCCGGCCCGACAGTCCCACGCAGGTGACGAGCCATTCCGGAAACGAAATGGACGGCGAGGGGGAGAAGGAAGCGCATGAGTACCCCGCGCTCTCGCTCGCCAAGACGAAAAAGGTCGAGGAATTGCAGGACTGGGCGGGCGAGCGCGACATTTGGCTCTCGTGGAAGCTCGACGGCTCGACGCTTGTGGCGACGTATGACGGCGGCGCGCTCACGCGCGTTTTGACGCGCGGCAACGGCACCGTCGGCACGAACATCACCTATATGGCCTCCGCCATCCGCGGTATTCCCGCGAAAATCAGCGACAAGGCGACACGCTCGAGGACGCGGACGACCGCTACGCAAACCCCCGCAACCTCGCCGCCGGCACGCTGGCGCTCGACAAGACGAATCTCGACAAGGTGAAAGAACGCAACGTGACGTTCAACGCCTTTACGCTCGTCCACACGGATGAAGTGATCCGCTCCTGGGGCGCGCGCATGGACTATCTGGAAAAGCTCGGCTTCATCACAGTCGAGCGCGAGCACACGGATGCGAAAAATCTGCCCGACGCCATCGCGCGCTGGACGAAAAAGGTCGACTCCGGCGAGATGGGCATTCCCGTGGACGGCCTTGTCATCACCTACGACGACACGGACTACGCAGCGACCGGCAGCGTGACGGGTCATCACGCCACGCGCGCGGGTCTTGCCTACAAGTGGGCGGACGTTTCCGCCGACACGGTGCTCGACCACATCGAATGGTCGTGCGCGGCCTCGACCATCACGCCGGTCGCGGTCTTTGACCCTGTGCAGCTCGAGGGCACGACTGTCACGCGCGCAAGCCTCTGCAACGTCAGCGAGCTCGAGCGCCTCGGCATCGGCAAGGACCGCAAGACCGAGCTTCGCATCATCAAGGCCAACAAGATCATCCCGAAGTGCATCGCGGTCGTCAGGGCCGAGGGCGGCTATGAAGTCCCGACGGCCTGTCCCGTCTGCGGCGCGGCGACCGAGGTGCGTATCAGTCCCATCAGCGGCGTGAAGACGCTGCGCTGCACCGATCCGAACTGTCCCGCCAAGCACTTGAAGCGCTTTGCCCGCTTTGCGAGCAAGGGCGGGCTTGATATCGACGGCCTCTCCGTGCAAACGCTGCACGAGTTCGTCAATCGCGGCTATCTGCGCGATTTTGCCGACCTCTATCATCTGGACGCGCACGCGGACGAGATCGTAAAGCTCGAAGGCTTTGGCGAAAAGTCCTGCGCGAACCTGTTGGCGGCCATCGAAAAGAGCCGCAAAGTCGACCCCATCCACCTGATCTTCGCCCTCTGCATCCCAAACATCGGCGCGGACGCGGGCAAGAAGCTCATCGCAGCGCTCGGCACGAAGGGCTTTTTATCACGCATCGAGAGCGGCGAGGGCTTCGAGGACGTGGACGGCATCGGCGTCGAGCGTTCAAACGCGCTCCTGAACTGGTTTGCTGACGATGAAAACAAAAACCTCTTCGACCGCCTGATGGCAGAGCTCACACTGGAGGACGTCGCCCCCAAGCAGGAGGCCGACGGAACCTGCAAAGGTCTGAGCTTCGTCATCACGGGCGATGTGCACCTCTTCAAAAACCGCAGCGCATTCAAAGCCTACGTCGAACAGCAAGGCCGTACCTCGTCAGCAACGACGGGGAATCGAATTCGTCGAAGACGAAAAAGGCAAAGGAACTGGGGGTTCCTATTCTTTCCGAGGAAGAATTTGTCTCTCAATTCGGAGGTCCCGAATCTGCTGACTCTGCGGAAGTGCAAATCGGCATTGATACACTGCTGTGATCTGCTGCTGCACCGTGCAGCGGCGGTTTTCCGCACTGTGCGGAAACGGGCAACTAAAGGGGGATACTCTCTTTCAAAAGAGAGTATCCCCCTTTAAATCCCCCGAGAGAAATTTTACATTGGCAGTTTGTAGCTCGAAGAGCTGCACGCGCTGCGCAATCAGGTGCGGTGTACATGGCTTTGCCATGAATCCCTACCGCCTCGTTACCACTCAGATGGGCAGAGCGGCAGCGGATAGTAGGAGCAAGCCAAGTCGTATAGCAGAGGCCAACGCGGCTTCGCCGCGCTATGGGCAGTGCAATCGGCAAGCATCGCAGCTCTTCGAGTTGCTCGCTTGCAATGAAAATTTTCTCAGGGAGGGTGTAAGGGAGGGATGTCTCTTTTTCAAAAAGAGACATCCCTCCCTTATCCGCGTCCCCACACAGTGTGGGGAACATTCCTTCCGCATGAAGTGCGGAAAACTCACATCATATCCTTGATATGATTCAGCCGATCCAGCGCAGCGTACAGCGTCTCATCCTTCTTCGCGAAGTGCAGACGCACAATATTGTTGATCGGTTCATTGAAGAACGAGCTGCCCGGCACGGCGCCGACGCCGGCTTTTCTCGCCAGCTGCTCGCAGAAGTCGACGTCGCTCTGGCCCTTCTTGAGGTACGGGGAGATGTCGGCCAGCACGAAGTACGTGCCCTCGGGATCGGTGAAGGGGATGCCGATGTCGCGCATGCCCTCGGTGAAGATCTTTTTCATGTGCGCGTAGTGCGCGCCGAACTCGTCATAGTAGCTCAGCGGCATGTTGAGGCCGACGACGGCGGCCTCCATCAGAGGAGACGGGCAGCCAACGGCGTTGAAGTCGTGGTACTGGCGGATGCGCGCCATGATGTTCTCCGGCGCGATGGCATAGCCGAGTCTCCAGCCGGTGACGGAGTAGGTCTTGGAGAGCGACGAGCAGGAGACCGTGCGCTCCCACATGCCGGGGATGCTGTTCATGTAGACGTGCTTGCGGCCGTCGTAGATGATGTGCTCATACACCTCGTCCATGATGGCGTAAACGTCATAGCGGATGCAGAGGTCGGCGATGGTCTTGAGCTCTTCCTCGGTGAAGACCTTGCCGCTCGGGTTCGAGGGATTGCAGATGATGATGGCCTTCGCACCGCCGCGGAACGCATCTTCGAGCACGTTCGGGTCAAAGGAGAACGTCGGCGGATTCAGAGGGACAAAGACCGGCTCGCAGTCGGCCATGATGACCTGTGCGCGGTAGTTTTCGAAGAACGGGGAGAACATCACGACGCGGTCGCCCGGATTCGTCAGGGCGAAGAGCGTGTCGACCATCGCTTCGGTCGAGCCGATGGTCGCGACGATCTCGGTCTCGGGGTCGATGGTGCGGCCCATGAAGTGACCGCATTTGCGCGCGATGGCCTGGCGGAAATTCGGCGCACCCATCGTGATGGGATACTGATGGGGGCCTTCGTGGCTCACGACCTCGAGGCGGTCCATCATCTCCTTGGGCGGGTCAAAATCGGGGAAGCCCTGCGCTAAGTTGATCGCGCCGCATTCGTTGGAGATACGCGTCATTCTGCGAATGACGGAGTCGGTAAAGTGCTGATTTCTTCTGCTCATTTCCTGCATGGGTGTGCCGTCCTTTCCGTTGCGGTCAGTGCGGAACACGCTCGCAGAGCCGCGATCAAGTGAAGTTGTTCTTAATATTACATAAAGATGAGAGAATGTCAAGTATTACAAAGGACAACATGACGAAGTTCGACGCTTTGTCACGATAAAGCAGGAACACGGCGGCCGCTTTTGTATAGAATGGAGCAGGCGAACGCCGGGAGAGGAGGGGAAAAGCATGTATTCGAATCCGCCGCCGCGCCCGCCGGGACCGCCGCTGTTCGGCCCGTGGCACTGCGTGGGTGTTTGCGCGCTGGCGCTGGGGCTCGGTATTTTCATCGCGGCTGTTTTTCCGGTGGGGGCGCTGATGTTTCTGGTCGCGTTTCTTCTCATCTTTTGCGGCATCGGCTGCCTGCGCAGATTCTAACATTGGTTGAAAAGGGTATGAATATTGGGAGGGAAAAGCATGAAAATTGTCGTTTGGAAGTCACCCAAGGTCCTCTCGTCGCTGCTGCGGCGCGTATTTGGTGTCAGGGAGGAAGCATAACGCGCGTCCACAGTGCATAGAGTGCAGTAACCACTTAGCCGAAGGAGAGGGACTGCAATGGAACTGGAATTGAAAAAGGAGCAGTTTGCCTGTTATCAGGCGTTACCGCAGCTCAGCGAGAACCGCGAGGAGACGACGGAGACCATCGTGCCGGACTATCTGCCGGATATTGCCCGCATCGTGGATGCGAGCGGGTGCCTTTTCCTGCGCAGCCGTGAGATCGCAGACGGAAAAGCGCAGGTGTCGGGCACGGTCCGCATGACGCTTTTGTACGTGGCCGAGGACGCGCAGGGGATGAAGTCGTTTGAATACACGCTGCCGCTCGACGAGATGATCGAGGGGCGCGCGCTGAGCGGCAGCGCGGACAGCTGCCTCGACGGCCGACTCTGCTCGTGCGAAGTGCGCATGCTCAACCCGCGCAAGGTGTTCACGCGCGTGAACGTGGAGCTGACGCTTACGCCCTACGTGCCCGCGTCGCTGAGCGTGTGCAGCGGCGTGAAGGAGCAGGAAGCCTACAAGATCGAAACGCTGTGCGAGAAAAAGGACATCGGCATCATCCGCGCCATTCGGGAAAAGGACTTCACGTTTTCCGATGAAGTGCTGCTTTCGGGCACGAAGGAGCCCATTCAGGAGCTTTTACGCACAAAGTGTGCGCTGCGCGTGACCGACTGCAAGTCGATCGGCAACAAGATCGTGCTCAAGGGCGTCGCGCGGCTGGATGCCATCTACTTGGATGAGAGCGGGAATCTTGCGTCGATGAGCAGTGAGCTGCCGTTTTCGCAGATCCTAGACGGACTTACCGAAGAGGAGGGCGAGACGACGGTGCGCGCGTCGCTGCGCCTGACAGGCGCGGAGATCCATGTCGGCAGCGAGAGCGAGCCGGACAACAACCGCGCCATCTCGCTGCGGCTCTACATCAGCGCGTTCACAGCGGTGCGCGAGGTGAAAAGCGTTTGCTGTGTGGCGGACCTTTACAGCACGGCCTACGACCTGACCGCGAAGACGGAGACGGTCGAGCTGTGCGACAGCGCGGCGCTGGTGCTGCGCGAGCAGCTCGTGCGCGAAAAGATCGAGACCGGGGCCGAGGTGCAGACGGTGCTGGCGACGGACGTGATCTTCAGCAGCGCGGGCGTGAGCGGCGGGGGAGAGAGCGCGTCGCTGCGCGCGACGGCGAATCTGCGCGTGCTGTATCTCGACGAAAACGCCGTGCCGCTGCTCTCCGAGCGGCGGAGCGAGGTGCTGCTCGAGACCGACCTTCCGGGCAGCGGACAGGCGCGGGTGCAGGACATGTACGCGGGCGAGATCGCCGCGTCTGTCGGCGCGGACAGCGTGGAGCTGCGCTTCCCCGTAACGTTTGCCGTCAGCGTGGCGGAAACGCCGCGTTATCCTTGTCTTCAGTCGCTTGAGGCCGAGGAGTGCGGGAAAAAGGACGAGAACGTCCCCTCGCTCGTGCTCCGCGCGATGAAGCAGGGCGAGCGGCTGTGGGATATTGCCAAGCTCTACCGCACAACGGTCGAGGCCATCCTCGCGGCCAACGAGCTCAAGGAGGAATCCGCCGCGGTGATCGGAAAGCTGCTGCTGATCCCGCGCAGGCGCTGAGGAACGGAGGAAGAAGGTATGAGCATGAATACGGAGATCTATCAGGATATTTCGACCCGCACGGCGGGGGACATTTACATCGGCGTCGTCGGCCCCGTGCGCGCGGGCAAGTCGACGTTCATCAAGCGCTTTATGGAAACGCAGGTCATCCCGAATATCGACAATGTCTACCGCCGCGAGCGGGCGAAGGATGAGCTGCCGCAGAGCGGCAGCGGCCGCATGGTGATGACGGCGGAGCCGAAGTTCGTGCCGGAAGAGGCGGTGGACATCGCGCTCGACGAGGGCAGCAGCTGCTCGGTTCGGCTCATCGACTGCGTGGGCTATATGATCCCGGGCGCGACGGGGCAGATGGAGGGCGAGAGCCCGCGCATGGTCTCGACGCCGTGGCTCGACCACGAGGTGACGATGAGTGAGGCGGCGGAGCTTGGCACAACGCGCGTCATCCGCGAGCATTCGACCATCGGCATCGTTGTGACGACCGACGGCAGTATCACCGATATCCCGCGCGAGGACTACATAGAGGCCGAGGGCCGCGTCATCCGCGAATTGCAGGAGATCGGCAAGCCATTTCTCGTTCTGCTCAACGCGACAGAGCCGGAAAGCGATCGTGTGCAGGCAATGGCAAGGGATATCGCTTCACGCTATGGCGTGACATGTCTGCCCGTCAACTGCCTGACGCTCGACGACAACGCAGTGGGAATGATTCTCAAGGCCATCCTTTACGAGTTCCCGCTCTGCGAGCTGGACCTCTTCATCCCGCCGTGGGTCGAGGCGCTTGCCGACGATCACCCGATCAAAAGCGGCCTCTATCAGGCCATCCGCGAGAATACAGGCAGCCTCCACTGTATCCGAGAGGTGCAGGGCGCGATCAGCGCCATCGGCGGCTGCGAAAGCGTCAGCAGCGCGCGCATCACGTCCATTCAGCTCGGCACGGGCGTCGCCGCGGCGGAATTGCAGCTCCCGCGCGCACTGTTCTACCGGACGCTGAGCGAGCAGTCGGGCTTCGATGTGAAGGATGACGGCGATCTGCTGAGCCTTCTCACTGAGCTTTCGTCGGTCAAGGCGGAGTACGACAAGGTGGCGCAGGCGGTGTCCGATGCGCGCGAGAGAGGCTACGGCATCGTTGTGCCGACGGTCGACGAGCTGAACCTCGAAGAGCCGGAGATCATGAAGCAGGGCGGGCGCTACGGCGTGAGGCTCAAGGCGAGCGCGCCGAGCCTGCATATCATCCGCGCCGACATCGAAACGACGGTTTCGCCCATCGTCGGCAATGAAAAGCAGAGCGAAGACATGGTCAACTACCTCTTGCAGGAGTTCGAGGGCGACACGACGAAGATCTGGCAGTCCAACATCTTCGGCCGCAGCTTCCACGAGATCGTGAACGAAGACTTGCAGGCAAAGCTCAAGCATATGCCGGACGACGCGCGCCTCAAGCTCCGCCAGACGCTTGAGCGCATCATCAACGAGGGCACGGGCGGTCTCATCTGTATCATCCTGTAAAGAAACAAAGCGAGAGGAGGTTCCTCTCGCTTTGTTACATTCCCGTAACTGGAATGTCATCACTTTGTAACTTGTCATTTCCTCTGCCCGCTGTTATGCTGTTCTATAAGAAGGATAACAGGAGGAAGAGGATATGAGCCGAAAGATCGCGCTGCCGCTGCTGGTGGCAGCGGCGCTTGTCAGCATCATCTTAGCAAGCCGCACCCCGCAGCCCATTATAGAGGAATTGCCGCCGGAGGAGGCTGACGCGCCCACCGCGCTGCTCACGCAGACCGAGGAGGTCGGTGATCAGACCGTCACGCTGAAGGTCTACGAGCCGGATGAGGCTGGCTATGCGCGCTACGCGCTCTTTGGCGCGGACGGTGCGGAGATCGACATACCGTTCGGCGTGAATCGCGGCACTTGGATTGGAAATGGCAACGCTGCCGAAAAAGTCTCTCTCACCGCACGGGACGATGTGCTCGGATTTCCGGGCTTCGAGCTTGAAACGATCCAAGGCATAGTTATGACAGTTTGTGACTTCTATGCGCTGACGGAGCAGGGCTTCGTCTATGCGGGAAGGACCGTTGGCTATGACTTTGATGATGCGGCGGAGGGCGACGGCGCGTGGCCGCTTGATCTCACGGGAGATGGGCGCAGCGAACTCATTACGCGCAGCACCTTTGGCGACGGTATGTCGTGTGTTTTTGTCTACCGTTGGAACGCCGCGGAGGGGGGCTCTCAGCGCAGTGAGGTCGACTGGGATAAGGCGGACGCGCAGCTTGCGCGCCTGAGTGCGCCCCTCGGCGTGACCGCGCGGGCGGAGACCTATCACGCACAGGACAATACCGTTACGCTGACGCTCTACACGGAAAGCGGCACGAAGGAAACGACGCTGCCGCTTACCACAGATGTTCTCGGTGAGTGGTACACGGAATAAGCGGAATGCGTGGACCAGGATAAAAAAGGAACCGATTCTTTTGAATCGGTTCCTTTTTTACTGAAAAATTTACTTGGCCAGCACTTTTTTGAGTTTGGCGAAACGGGGGAGGGAGTCCTCCTTCGGGAGCTTGGGCTCGCCCTGGATGAGGGGGAGGACATAGTTGATGAACTCCTGCTTGACGCCGTTGTGAGAGTCGTTGATCCACTCGATGGGAATCTTCTTCTCGAAGTTTGCGACCTCGGTGAGCGGCAGCAGCTTCGTCTTGCAAACGTAGTGGCCGTCCACAGTCTCACGCTCAAAGGCGACCATCTTGTCGGTGATGCCGGCGACGGCGTTCTCCACCGCGGCACGACCGGCCATGACGGCCTCTTCGATATCGGTCTCGCTTGCGAGGTGTGCGCCGCAGCGCTGGAGCAACGACAGCTCAATGCCGCGCACCTTCGCGCCGGTCTTTTCCTTCACGATGCTCGCCAGCAGCGCGGCGAGGCCGCCGAGCTGCGCGTGGCCAAAGCCGTCCGTCGCGCTGGTCTTGGCCTCGGAGACAAAGCTGCCGTCGGCATAGTGGATGCCCTCGGATACGGCGACCATGCAGCTGCCGGTCTCCTTGTAGATGCGCTCGACGTCGGCAAGGAACGTGTCCATGTCGAAATCAGTCTCGGGCAGGTAGATGAGGTCGGGACCCGCGCCGTACTTCGTCGCGAGCGCGGCGGCGGCAGTCAGCCAACCGGCGTGGCGGCCCATGATCTCGACA
>QWCN01006498.1_pt1 | contig 10747 bp, 9 predicted proteins | sample 1972711 | NCBI WGS metagenome assembly QWCN01 (sample SAMN09866707, study PRJNA288562) | Human gut metagenome isolate term1_stool, whole genome shotgun sequencing... | isolation source: gut | host: Homo sapiens | place: USA: California | reverse complement strand
ACCCTGGCAAACCACGATATAGGCAAACTGCTGAATTATTACGGGCTTGACGTGCGGCTGACGATAAATTCTCCGGACAATTAAGGAAAAGCCAGTTGGAATAAGCTGTCCCGACTTCAGGAAAGATCTAAAACCTCTTCTCTTGTTTCGCGGCAGCGGCGGTTAGGCCAATGATGATATCTTTGAGCAATAAGATGACGGTTTGGTCTTCCGCTTTAAGAACCCCCGCCGTTTTCATCCGGCGGGGTTTTGTTTTCAATTTATATCTCTTTACCTTTGTGATAGCTGAATGTTTTTCTGTTTCTTTTATTGTTGCGTTTGGACGGGTCACGGTTGCCGCGTTCCGGATTTTGGTCATATTCGGCGGTTGAAGGGGAATTGACCCGTTTTTCCTGCTGCCGCATAAATCTTTCGGTTTTGGCGAGTTTTTCTTCCATCTGCGTTGATTCGATGAAGACTTTTTCGGTATGTGTCCGTTCTTCTGCTTTGGGCCCTTGGCCGAATTTGGTTCCTTTTTCGGGGACTATTTCCCGGCCCATTTTTTGCAGCGCCTTTTGGGCCGCTTCGTTATGTTTGGTCAGGTATTGGCGGCAGCCGGGCGGTATGCTTTGCAGATGTTCGGCTTCCAAATTGATGACGCCGGGCGGGTTCTTTAATTTCATTTTAAATTGCAGAGCGGCGGCCAGCAGTTTGTCACGGAATTCCGGCGTACGAATATTGTTGAATTCAATGGTGTCGGCTCCGTTGTCGCGGGCGGCTTTGACCAAGGCGTAAAAGTAATCGTAGCTGAGCGGTTTGCCGGCTTCGGGGTTTTTGACGGTGACGTCGATTTTATCCGGCTGCGGCGCTTTTTTCACCATATAGACGGCGCCGGCATCGCCGCGTTTGCGGGCAATCGGGCTCAGCGGGCGGACTTCGATTTCCACGGACGCAGGTTCCCGGTTTTCATCGGTTTGCACCCGAATTTCTTTAATTTCGCGTTTGGGTTCTCCGGTTTTTTTATCAACGGCGGTTTCGCACCATTTTTTCAGTGAAGCGGGATATCCCTTAATCCATGAGGGTTCTTCGGAGTGATCGGAAGCTTCGGGTTTTTCTTTCTTTTCGGGAGCGGTTTCTTTTGCCGGGGCCGGCGGTGTGTCTTCCTTTGGGGCCGTTTTGTTTTTTTGCTCGCGACGGGCAAGCAGCTCATCTATTCTGCGGGCGGTGTCGTTTTTCTGCCGCGTATTGGATTCGTTTGATTCGGCAGTCCGGGAGGCAGGCGTTTGTCTTTCTCTGGATTGCGGAAGTTCGGGCAATTCTTCGCTGATGCTGAAGATTTTGATTTTGGGAGCAGGGCGCAGTTCCTCGGTTTGGGACAGGAGCGGCTGTCCGGAAGCGAAAGAATCCGTGTATGCGTCTTCAAAAGTCGGATTATGCTTGTCAAAAGAAAATTCAATCTGCGGCGTTTCGGCTTCCAGTTCTTTTTCGTTGAGCGAAATGATACCCCTTTCGCTCAGAATGCCGATTTTATCCAGGTTCAGTTTATTGTCATCGCCGATGATTTCTTCCAAAGCTTTTTCGTCGTTAATGACGTAGTTCAGCTGTTGCAGCCGTTTCTTTATTTTCCGGAGGGTTGCCTGCCGCTTGTCCGTGTTCGGCGAGGCAGCTTTGCGGGTGGCCGCGTCGGCTCGTTTGCGATATTGGTTTTCCCTTTCGGCTTTGGATAGAACTTTCATGTGCCAATCGTCCTGATGGTTAGATATGAGATAATACTATCATAAAAAAATAATTTTGTCTAATTTTTTCTACATGCTGCAGAGTTTGTTCAGACTGGCAGGGGTGACGGCCTGAAGATAAGGATTGCAGTGTTTTTCCAGACCGAGGGTTACCGGTGCGACCGGTTTTCCCTGTTTGATTTTGCCCATGGCCTCTTCCACATATTGTTTAAGCAGCTGGCTGTTGGGGTTGAAGTATTGGGCGAAGCCGATGCCGTGAATGGTATATTCATGACCGGGATAGAATTTGACGTCGTTCGGGAGTTCTTTGATTTTATTCAGTGTGGCAAACATTTGTTCGGCGCTGCCTTCAAACAGACCGCCGATGCAAAGGTTAAACAGCGTGTCGCCGGTGAAGAGGGCTTTAGCTTCAGGAAAATACCACAGAATATGGCCGATGGTGTGACCGTCAGCGCGGATAATTTCGGCGCGGGAGCTGCCGAGGCTGAACGTATCTCCGTCATTCAGGCCGATGTCTATGCCCGGAATGCGGTTGAGGTCGGCTGCTCCGCCGATAACCTGTGCGCCGTAAAGCGCTTTCAGTTCCAGGTTGGCGTCGGTATGGTCGTAATGGTGATGGGTGTTGAAGATATATTGCGGTTTGATGCCCAATTCTTTGCATCTGGCAATAATCGGCGCCGCTTCGGAGGGGTCAACCACGGCGCTTTGTCCCGTTTCTTCATCGGTGAGCAGCCAGGCGTAATTGTCCATGGTGCCGGCCCGGCACAGAACTGGTTCAATTCTTAAGTTACTCATGCTTGTTTCTCCGTCAGTGTCTTATTTATAAATAGTCATCGGGGTTAATTTCATCAATCTGTTCCGGTGAAATATATTGTTCGGCGTAGTCCAAGTAAACTTTGCTGGTGATGAAAACCTTGTAAAGGTCGGGGTCGATATGTCCGTTGTTTTTCATGTCGCGCATAATAGCCAGAACTTCCGAGAGTTTTTTCGGCTCTTTATATGGGCGGTCGTTGGCGGTAAGCGCTTCAAAAATGTCGGCAATGGCCATAATTTTGGCAGGAATGGACATTTGGTCGCCGGTTAGGCCGTTGGGATAGCCTTTGCCGTCTATGCGCTCGTGGTGGGCGCCGGCATATTCAACGACTTTTGAGAGTTCTTTGGGGAAAGGCAGAGCCTTGAGCATATCGATGGTGACAACAATGTGTTCGTTGATCTTTTCCCGTTCCTCTTTGTTGATGGTTCCGTGCGGGATTTTCAGGTTATAGAGTTCGCCGCGGTTATATTGGTCAAAGAGCAGGTCGCCCCGGTCCTGAAGAAGATTTTCAACACCCGGCTGTTCGTAAATTTCAGGGTTTTTGATGTGGTCGCGTTCTGCCCAGGAGAGCCCTTTCATACGGTTGAAGTAACGGGTGAAGGTGATGCGGGAAATCCTGTCCAGTTCGGCAAAGTCGCGTTCGGTCATGTCTTTATCGCCGATGTTGCACTGGGCGATAAAATCGTAATCTTTTTCCAGCTGTCTGACTTTGGCGACAAATTCGGCCTGCAGGTTCTCCGGCGTGTCCGTATCGGCCAAGCGCTTTTTCAGGTAGTCGATATGTGCGTCGCGGCGCAGAATCTCAAAGCGGCTGCGTATTTCATGAATGCGGTTGTAGATGGTTTCCAGCTTGGTGGCTTTGTCAACGATATATTCCGGTGTTGTGACTTTGCCGCAATCATGCAGCCAGGAGGCAATATGCAGCGTGTACCAGTCGTCGCCGCTCATTTCAAAGTCACGCAGCGGGCCGCTGTCTTCCTGAACGGCGGCGGTAGCCAGCAGGCGGGCAATAACGGGCACGCGCTGGCAGTGGGCTCCGGTATAAGGCGATTTGGCGTCAATGGCCCGGGCCAGAACTTCAATGAAAGATTCCAGCAGCTGTCCGTAGGCCTCATTAAGCATTTTGTTTTCCAGCAGAAGACCGATGAGCTTGCAGATTGAAATGGTGTTTTTCTGGGTGTCCAGCGTGAAGGTCAGGGTGCGTCCGCTTTCGTCCCGCGGATTGACAAACTGCGCAATGCCGACAACGTAGCCGCGGCGGGTGGTTACCGGAATGCTGAGAACGGAGACGGTGGCATAATTGTTGTCTTCGTCAAACTCGGCGAAAAAACTGTTGTCAAATTTATTGTCGGCGTAGATGTTATTGGAATTAATGACGCCTTTGCTGAAAAAACAGGCGGCGGCAATGGATTTCTGCGGCTGGTTTTTGATTTCGGGCAGAAAAACGGTCGGAGCATAGACCAGATTGTCTGAGCCGCGGCGGGTGATTTTCAGGCTTTTGTTGACGCTGTATGAAAGGGTCAGAAACTTGTCATCATTGACATTGTAGAAAAAACAGCCGTCCGCGTCACACATGTCGGCGGCGGTATCCATTATTTTTTCGACGATTTCGGCATGGTTGGCCTCTGCCAGCATTAAATCGCTCAGCTCAAGAATGGAACTTAAATTTCGCGTATTCGTCGACACCAAAGGCCGCCTCCTTCCCTTTACAAGGGTATAGTCTATACGCATTTAGTTAAAAAATAATCAATTAACTGATTTTTGAAATGAGGTAATTGACATCATCTTCGCTTAATTCCTCGCTGGTGGAGCTTATCGAAAGAATGCGTTCAATCACTTTGTGAATGAAAGAAGCACGATCGCTCTTCTGGCAACCGAAGCGAATGTCGCGGATGACGTTCAGGGCGCTGAAAACCGCGGGGAACATACTCTTGGGGATAAAGGCCTTGCGGAGCAGATTGCGAATCATAAAGTCAACCTGCAGGTTAAACAATATTTTGCGGACTTCCAGCAGCGGAGTGTTGGAAAGGTAAACCAGCGCATATTCAAAAAATTTCAAATCGCCCATGCAGATTGAACGCACAACCAGTGACGGCGTCAGGTGATTGGAGGCGTAAAGCTGGTGAACCAGTTCTTCAATCTGTTTATCTGAGCTGTATTCTTCCGAAATGCGCAGCGTGGTTTTTTCCTTAACCTGTTCAACAATGTCGGTGGCAATGTTATTGGGCAGATTATGGGTGGTAATCAAACGTTTCTGCAGTTCGTCGGAAAGAGAACTGACAATCTTTTCAATGACCGAAACCGGCAGGTCGGAACGATAAACCAGGTGTTTTTTGATATTGTCGCTGTCGGAATATTTATCAATAATCGAATCGTAGGTCTTTTCAACGATATTGGCGCTTTCATTGGAGATGAGAACGCCGACGACATCTTCCGAGCATTTGTCAACAATATACTGCGAGACGTCTTCCGGCAGATTTTTGCGCTGGGCGACCGCTTTCTGTTTGTTGCTGCTCTGCGCTTCGATAATGCTGATCAGGTCTTCTTTGGTGAGGTTGGCGTAATATTTGATGAAAGGAACGGCAACGCTGTCCTGGTCGTTAATCAGTTTGACGGTGATGTCGCGGGGAATTGACTTGCAGTTTTTCAAACTTTCGGAAAGGACTTCCCTGACTTTGACCTGAACGTCTTCAACCATAATGCGGAAAATGTCTTCCGCCAGTTTGCGCCCGCGCTCGCTGATGTCGGTTCCGTCATAATAGGCGGAGATTTTTTGGGCCGCAGCTGCTTTGTTCTCAACAGACAAGTCGTGAGACAGGCGGTTAACATCTTGCATTGTCAGGCCGAGTTTTGTCATTTTTTTCTGCACTCGCTTTAATTAACTATCTATTTCTTATCATAAAATAAATTAAATGAAAAGTGTAATTAATCTTTTGTTACAAAATTTTGTCGAGCAACCATTATTTTTCCGCGTCCGGAATTTTTGCGTCCAGCCAGTCAATGTCCCCCAGCGTTGCCTCATCAAAATTCGTCAGTTCGTAAAAAGTCATGGTATATTCAAGCAAACCGGCAAAATTCCGGAGATTGGTGTCGAAAATCATGGCATTGGCAAGCGCTTTGCCGGTGACTGGTTTGTCACGGTTTTCAATTTCGGCGCGCAGAAAACGCAGCTGTTCATAATTTACGCCGGAGTTGATTTTATGGGTGTATGAGCGCATGGAGGCCAGCAATGAAGGGAAAATTTTGTATTTGTAGCTGTTGTCTTCGGTTTCGTCTTCGGGAATCAGTCCGGGTTCGTTTGAGTACCACAACAGTTCGCGGTAAAGCGAATTGCCTTCGTTGGCCGGGCGGTTGGTGCCCCAGTTGCTTTCAATGGCAGCGGCGCCCATCAGCAGAGAAGGCGGCAGTTTGTTGACGCGGAGCAGCAGTTCTTTGAAAATGTAAGCATAACGCCGTTCTCCCGTGAGGCGGGTGAAAATGTCATATTTTTCCGCCTGCTGTTCAAGAAATTTTTCTTCTTCTGCAGTGAGGTCGTGCTGTTTTTGGAAGCGGTCTTCCAGCAGGCGGATATGCAGCCGCTCTTCACTGAGTTCTTCGCCAAGTTTCAGAGCCAGAGGGCCGACGATTTGCAAGAAGAGCTTGTTGCGTTTTTGCGGGTCTTTAATTGAGCGGAAGTCGCGGGGGAGACGGGTGAGAAAAATCGGCGGATAAATCCAGTCCCGCATATAAATGTAGTCTTTATAGCTGTATATCCGGTAAAAGTCTTCCAGTTCGGCAACCGTGATGTCATGGATATAAATGCCGTCAACCTTGTATTCATAAACGGGAGTATCCGGCGCTTTGGCGCCGCAGATAAAAAAGACGCTCAGAATCAGGGCTGTGACGGCGGTTAATGTTTTCATGCTTCGCTGTTTTCAAAATTTCTGACTTCTTTGACTTCAGGGATATAGGATTTGAGAACCCTTTCGACCCCTTCTTTAAGGGTAATCATGGCGTAAGGACAGCCGGCGCAGTTGCCGCGCATTTCGACATAGACAATTCCGTCTGCGAAGTTTTTGAAAACGATGTCGCCTCCGTCCTGTTTGACAGCCGGGCGGATGCGCGCATTAATCAGCCCGATAATGCGGTTGACGACGTCTGTTTCGTCGGCAGCCGTTTCCGGCGTTTCGATGACGGCTTCGTCGCCAAGAGCGGCGCAGTCCATAATTTCGGCGAGAATCTGCGGTTTGAGTTCTTCCCAGTCGGCTTCGTCTTCTTTGGTGACGGAGATCATTTCTGCCGTCATAAACAATGATTTTATGCCGCCGAGGTCAAAAATCTGCTCGGCCAGCGGTGACTTGCGCAGGGATTTGGCATCAACGAATTCGGCGGTTCCGCTTTTCAGAATCCGAACCGGCGGAAAAAAGTTTAAGACATTGCGGTCAGGGGTTTCTTGTGTTTCAATCAGCATTTTATTTCCTTGCAGGGGCTTGTTCGTTTAAAGCTTCGGCAATCAGGGCAAGCAGATTGCGGGCTTTCACGATGTACATGTTTAAATAACTCAGGTGGTTGGGTGCGGTCAGGCTGTTCAGCTCGCCGTTGCGGACAATGGCCGGTTGGACGGACGAGGCGTCTTCCAGAGCTTTGATCAGGCTTATCCAGTTTTGATATTGTCCGGCGGAAACGATGATGTTTTTATAATCATTGCCGAGCGCTTTGAAAAGCAGGTAATAAGCATAGGCTTTGCCCTGCTGATAATAGAAAATGTTATCGGCTTTGGTGTCCCACCAGGAAGAACTTTCCTCCCGGATTCGGGTTTCAAGAGCGGCGCTGCTTTTGCCAAGGTTTATTTTGGATTTGCGGAGCAGGTAAGCGAGGTCTGCCGGGCTTTTGTAAAAGACTTCGCGGCCGGCACTGAGGCTTTTGTTGTAATTAATCAGGTGGCGGCGAGCCTTGCGGTACTGGTTGTTGGCCGACGGTGCCAGCAACAGTTTGTTTTCGGCGGAAAACATCCAGACGGTTCCGGGGTAACGCAGCAATTCCGCCGCGGCCCGCAGGTCGGAAGGTTCATCTTCCACGGTAATCTTTTTATCAATTCTTTTGGCAAAAGAAGAAGTAAATTTATTTAGGGCGTTAAAAATGCCGAGCTGAAAATTAGGCATATTGTCAAGGAAATAAGAGGGGTAGAAAAACGGCAGGTTCGGCGTCCAGATTTTTTCGTTTACTTCACGGTTGACCAGAAAAGAAATCATTTCCACGCTGCTGGATTGTTCAGGGTGTTTTTCATCAATTTCATAATCGGTGGTGCGGTCAATGTTGCTGATGAGCAGTCCGCCGATAGGATAATAAAGAAAAACCAGCGCGGCAAGCAGAAGAACCAGTGTGTTCCACCAGGTCGCAAGAAAGTTCATTCCCCGGTCAACCATGGCATCAAAAGAAAATTTCGGCAGGCGGATTTGCCGCAGTTTGCCGTATTGTTGCAAAAGCCAGTTTTTAAGCTTGTTTTTGAGCATTTTTCTTTCCCCGTGACGAAAGCATTTTAAGAATGTCGGTTAAACAAAGCACACCGGTTAGTTTAGCCATTACGCAGAAAGTTGCAACACCCAAAATGCATAATCCGGCGAAAAGCGGAATTTTTATGCCGTAAGACAGCAGCAGCCAATTGTCAAACTTCCAGGTTATGCCGAGTTCTCCCAAATAAATAACTCCGCCCATTACCAGCGAGCAGAGCGTGATTTTGAGAATTTTGCGGTTCAGCTCGGCGGAATAGCTCCAATAACCGCGTTTTTTCAGGCCGCGAAGATATTGGTAGAGCGAGACGAAAGAGGCGACGGAAGTTGCCGAAGCCACGCCGACATGGCCGAAAGGAATCATCAAAGCTATGCTGAGCGACAGGTTGGCAATCATGACAACAATGCTGTATTTGACCGGGGTTTTGGTATCGCCGCGGGCAAAAAAGTTCGGAGCAAGGGCTTTAACCATAACGTAAGAGGGCAGACCGACGGAGTAGGCGATAACTGCCCGGGCGGTCATAACCGAATCTTCGGCGGTGAAACGTCCGTGGCGGAAAAGAATATCTATAATCGGATAAGCCAGAACAATCAGAGCAACTGTTGCCGGAATGGAAAGCAGGGCGCCGTATTCAACCGCTTTGTTTTGACTGTGACGGGCTGCTTCGATTTCTCCGGCTTTGAGGTGGTGGGAGAGTATCGGCAGCAAGGCAACGCTGATAGCCGCGCCAACCACGCCGAGCGGCAGCTGCTGAATGCGGTTGGCATAGTAGAGCCAGGAGATGGCTCCGGTTCCGACCAGCGAAACAACAATGGTGTCAACCACCATGTTAATCTGATAGACGCCGGCTCCGAGAACGCCGGGAGCAATACGTTTGAACAGGGTTTTGATTTCAGCATTATGCAGCAGGCGGCGGATGTTGAACTGCGGTTTGACGCTGACGTCAATCCGCCGGAGAAAAAAGTGCAGCCAGAGAATTTCAAGCAGACCGGCAATGGTTACGCCCCAGGAAATGCCGTGGGCAGGGGTTTCGCCAAAGGGAACAAAAGCAAAAACGGCAACAATCATTGTCAGATTGAGGATAACTGGTGCAGCGGCCGGCCCGGCAAATTTGCCGAAAGAGTTTAAAATGCCGGACTGAAAAGAAACAATCGAAATAAACAGCAAAAACGGAAAAGTGATGCGGGAGAGTTCGACCGACAAAGCCATTTTTTGCGGATCGGAAGCAAAGCCCGGGGCCATCAGTTCAACCACCCAGGGCATGCAGAATTCCATCAGAATAACAAAAAGGGTAAGAAAGAAAGTGAGGACGGAAATGGCCTGGGAGGCAAAACGAATGGATTCTTCGCGTCCGTCGGTTACCAGTTTGTGGGACAACATGGGGACAAAAGCGGTGGTGAAAGCGCCTTCGGCAAACAGACTGCGAAACAGATTTGGCAGTTTGAAAGCAACGAAAAAGGCGTCGGATACGGCACCGGCACCGAGGAAATTGGCAAGAATCATATCCCGGGCAAATCCGGTAATGCGGCTGACGAGCGTGAATCCTCCGAAAGTGGCAATTGACTTAAATAAAGACATTTTTTTCCCATTAAACTGTTATTTGTTAAGGATATTTTATTGATTTGTATGCAGTATATTGTATAAAGATTAAAATTACGAACAGAAAAATCGTTTTATCGCCTTATATTTTGAGAAAAAGCCAGTTTAAATATTGACAAAAGACAATTATATTGCGATAATAGACAAAAGAGATAAGCAAGAATAATAAAAATCTTAGGAGAAGTTTTATGGTTAACATGGCTAATTTGCCGCAGGGAAAAGAGTTTTCTTTGAAAGGCGGCGTTAAAAGCATAGCACGGGGAAAGGAAAGATCTTCGGATCCGGCTCTTTCTCTGGCCGCACAGATTTTGATTTCGCGAGGATATAACGGTTTGGGATCGTCCGTATCCCATGAAGCCGATGCTCATAAAAATATGTTGTCAAATAAAATTTTGGCAAACAACGGTTTGGAATTGCAGGCTGACGGTTCTTATCGTCAGGTTTCTGCCGAGAAAGCCCGGGCGGCCGTAAATGCTGCCGAAGCGGGTGCACAGATTATTTCTAAGGGTTTGACACGCTAACTTTTGATTAGAAATAAAACTTCTCGCAATAATCGTTAAAAAGTCCTCCGGTAACGGAGGACTTTTTTTACCAGCAGCTTCGGTGGCTTCCGCCTCCTACTGGACCGCCGGAACACATATGTCCGTAACCTGAATATTCCTCTATATCTCTTTCACATGCAGACGAAGAGGTATAGGAGGAATAAGTGTAACTTGTATCTTCCGTTTTCTCATATACGTCGTTGGTGTAGTATTCCGTATACTGTCCGACACGCAAAGAATAGCCTCCGTTTCCGTCGGAGATGCAGCTGCATCCGGTACTGTATCTTTCGGTTCCGCTTGTGATGCACCAGCCATAGCAGCTTTCGCCGCAATTTGTTGTTCCTGTGTATATGTACTGATAGTTATCGAAGGGAGGATTCCCTCCGTTGTCGGTATAGGGGCAGGGATCGCAGACTTCTTTGCATTCGGAGAATTTCTTAAGGCTTCCGGAATAGCAGACCTCGGCGCCAGCGGCTCCCCCGTCGGTACATTCCTTGAAGCCGTCGCAGGCATTGGCGCTGCGTTTGTATTTCATCGTTCCGCACGAATTGCACACCTCGCCCGGCGTATATCCCTGCGCATTCGCT
>QWCN01006497.1_pt1 | contig 10748 bp, 18 predicted proteins | sample 1972711 | NCBI WGS metagenome assembly QWCN01 (sample SAMN09866707, study PRJNA288562) | Human gut metagenome isolate term1_stool, whole genome shotgun sequencing... | isolation source: gut | host: Homo sapiens | place: USA: California | reverse complement strand
GAGGAAGAGAACAAGACGTTGAAGGAAGCGCTGGAGAAGGAGAGGGCGGAGGGCGCCACGGTCCACAAGGAGACGGAGCAGCTGACGCTGGCCGTGCAGCACCTCAACGAAGAGAACGGCGAGCTGAGCGCGGCGCTGAGTGCGGCGCAGAAGAAGGCGGCGGCGCTGGAGGCGAAGGCGCGCGAGGACGCGGCAGAGACGGGCGAGCTGCGCGAGCGGCTGGCGGGCGTGGAGGACACGATCCGCGAGGAGAAGGCGAAGGTGATCGCGGAGTGCAACAGGCTGCTGAACGAGAAGGAGGACGAGAACCAGCGGCTGACGATCGCTCTGACGGGCATCAACCGCGAGCTGGAGGCGGTGAAGGCGGAGGACGACGAGCTGAAGGCGGAGGTGGAAACGCTGCGGCGCGCGAACGAGGCGCTGAAGGGAGAGAGCGAGCAGAACGGGGGCTACGCGAGCGCGCTGGAGGCGGAGGTGGAGAAGCACAAGGGGCTGGAGCAGGAGCTGCGCGCGCTGCTGGCGCAGAAGGACGCGAGCTACGAGGAGGCGAAGAAGAGCGAGGAGGCGGCGGAGGCGAAGGCGCGCGAGACTCAGGCGCTGCTGGAGGCGGCGAAGAAGGAGGCGGAGGCGGCGAAGAGTCAGGGAAGCGAGAAGGAGGAAGAGGCGGAGGCGGTGAAGCGAGCGGTGGAGGAGAAGGAGAAGGAGGTGGCGGCGCTGAAGGAGGAGGCAGAAGCGCTGCGAGCACGCGTGGCGGAGGTAGAGAGTTTGAAGGCGGAGGTGGCAGAGAAGACGCGTGCGATCGAGGCGATGAAGGGTGATGTGGGGTTGTGGAGGTGGTGTGAAGCATAGGAGGAGAGTCGGAGGAAGAAGTTTTTGCTGGTGAAGAACATGCATGAGGCGGAGATGAAGGAGGTGAAGACGAAGCTGGCGGAGGCGGAGACGGCGCTGGAGGAGGTGAAGAAAGGCGAGGAGGTGGAGAAGGCGAAGGAAGAGAAGGCGAAGGCGGAGAAGGAGGTGAAGGAAAAGGAGTCGGCGATGTGCGGGTGTGGAAGTGGTGTGAAGAATAGTGCGGAGCTGAAGGCGCAGCTGGCCGTGCTGCCGCGGCTGCAGGAGGAGCTGACGAAGCGCGACGCGGAGGTGAGCGACCTGCGTGGGGCGCAGCAGGGCCTGCAGACGAAGTACGGCGATTTGGAGCAGAAGTACGCGAGCTGCCTGAGCGAGGGAACGAAGCTAAAGCAAGAGTGAGCCAGGCGGAGGTGAATCAGACGCAGGTTTGAGAGCCGACTGGAGACGCTGCGCGCGCAGCAGGCGCAGGCCGCGTCCACGGAGCAGGCGGTGCTGAAGGAGTCGGTGGAGAACCTGAAGGGGTTGTTGGCGTCGGCGGAGCAGAAATACGCCCGATTATCGTCAATCAATGGCGAGCTGCAGAAGAAGCTGGACGTGCTGGAGCAGCAGAACCACATCCGCAACGACCAGATGTGGGGGCGTGGCGAGGACGTGAGGTGTAGCTCGATCAACATGCGCGGCAAGAGCGGATTGCGATCGGATGATGGAGAGGAGAAGGAGGAGGAGATGCCTCTGCTTGGCAATGTGGGGGAGGTGGAAGCGAGTGAGGCATAGCGAGACGTTCCCTTCGCCGTGAAGGCGAGAAGCGTGTACAATGTGGTCAGGAGAGCGTTCATCCGTCTGCCGGTGGACGTGCAGCGGCTGCTCGCCGTGTACGTGGTGGCCGTCCACGTTCTTCTGTTCTTTGCTGTTTTGAAATGAGCACTGTTCTGTTTGTTGTGGAATCCCATGTCCGAAGTGTACTGGGTGAAAGTGAACGAGTTGCCGTGGTGGCCCGCTCTCGTAGGTGGTTGTGGATCGGAGTGAACGGCGTAGGTGGTTCCCTGCGACCACGCAGCACTGGCCACTGCTTCTGGAGAGAAGCAGACGTCCTTTGATCCTACGGACAAGACTGTGAAAGCGACGCTTCTCGCGATCGACAAGGAGTAAAATTGGGGTTGTGGGATCATGCGGAAGGTGTCTCTTTCCCAGTAAGGGATCCTTTCTTCGTTTCTCCGACCACTCGTTTTCTGCGAAGGATGTGGATGAGTCACTCCGAGACCAGTTCGTGTTGGCATTATTACAGACTCTCATCGCATAGCGAAGCCGTAAAGGCGGGCGAGGAAATTGTGCGAAATACGCAAATGCAAGCGCCTTCTCCCACGAAGCTCACCCGAGCGAACTCGGTTGTTGTGCTTCCATTATGTGATGGAATAGAAGAGGAATGACTACATCAGCTGGGATGAGTACTTTATGGGCCTGGCGTGTCTCAGCGCCATGCGCAGCAAGGACCCGAACACGCAGGTTGGCGCATGGTAGAAAAGGGGAAGTGGCGTGATGAGCAGCATCGTGAATTCCTTCAATCAGATCGTTGGAATCGGATACAACGGCTTTCCTCGGGGCTGCAGTGATGACGTGCTGCCGTGGGGCCGCGAGGGAAGCAGTGAGTTGGACACGAAGTACATGTACGTGTGCCACGCGGAGATGAATGCGATTCTGAACATCAACACGGCAAATGCGCGTGGTTGCAAGGCGGTTGTGCGTATCGAGGGTAATGCGTAGTTGTACGTGTCGCTCTTTCCGTGCAACAACTGCTGCAAGATGATCATCCAGTCCGGCATCACGGAGGTGGTGTATCTGGATGACAAGTATCACGATTCCAACATGTCGATAGCTGCAAGAAGGATGTTTGATATGGCGGGTGTAAAATACACGAGATACCAGGGAAAGAGGGAGTCCATTGTGATTCGGATGAGCCCCTGAGGGTGTGTTTCTCCCATGTTTGTTTGACGAATGGAGCGTTTTAGCACCCGTTTGCGCGTTTTCAGCAAGCTTCTAGAAACGTAGAAACCGGGAAACAGTCCCCATTCAATAGCCTCTTGAACGCGTTTGTGGTATTGGAATGGTAAATTCCGTGGGGCGATGAGGTGACGGGTAGAATAGACAGCAAAATCAAAATGGCGTCTATTCTTCATCGTATCCGACCGATGAGCCGGTTGATGAAGCAGAAGATGCCAGTTTGGTGAAGACATGTCATCTGTGCGGAAAGGCGCAGTGCGGGCAGCGGAAGGGTCGTGTCCGATGTGCCTATTGCAAGCGCATCTTCTGCTTGCAGCAGCTGTACAAGAAGTTCAAAATAAAGGCGAGCGTCGAGGATACGGACTTCAAGTGTCCTCGCTGTCTGGGAATCTGCTGCTGCGTTTGCAATTGCCAGCGTCCGCCTCCCCACGTGCACTGCAAAGTGTACAAAGTGCGTCAGAACAAGAAGAAACTCCCTGATCAGCCGACCCTCCCAATCTACAGAAACCCAGATATCCGTGTGCAACCGCCTCCCGTGAAGCAGGAAAACGCGATTTCCTACCCGTCGGCACCAGCCTTTCCGAATGTGCTTTCCCTGCCCTCTCAGCCACCGGAGCCCATTCTGGCCAACGTAAACGATCCGTCGTCGAGCGCGTTTTCCTACTACTCGACGGACATTCCGGGAAGTGGGATTGGAAGCATCGCTTCACTCGTAGTTCAGCATAGTGACTGGCTGACGCAACTGAACCTCCAGATCCTGGACAACGGCGATATGCTGAATAGTGTTCCGTCCTTCTTCAATGCTTCGGTGGACAACTCTTCCTCCGACTACCGTTGCTCCCTGCGTTTCCGCTCACGCGTAGACATCAGTGCCAACGACAAGTTCATCGATGCACTTCGAGACTACATTAATCGTCGCCAGGACCTGTCCTCCGTCAATCGTCATCAAATGATATCCTGTGCGCTTTCCCGTGCGTTCTTAACGATCACGAAAAGCAACTGCTCGAATCGGCGCGCAAGCTGCAGATGAAGGCGGCGAAGAGCGACCTCGTATTCCGGATGGTGGACTCGTTCAACCGCAACACGGTGCAGGCCACGGTGACATGGAAGCTGACGAACGTGTTCAAAGGCAATCGATCTTCGGAATGGTGATTCATAGAAAAGAAGGCATCACTGAACGTGCTCCCGTACTTCCACACAATCAACCGCTTCTACCCGACCGTGCTGTTCTCGCTGGAAACAAGCGACACGAAGTATGAAGATCAAAACGACCACCGCACACTCAGTTCGTGTTTCCAGAAAGAGTCACGATTTAGGCATCACCTACTTCAACACGCGGGCCGTGAAGGACATCCCCTCGCTCTGCACCTGCATCGCTCTCCTCGACACCATATTCCAACGTGCGGCCGATGTGGAATCGGAGGAAAAGTGGACGGAGCCGAACCTGAGCTGGAAGCGTCCGGAGAACGTGGACGTGAAGACGCTGGGCCGCATGGTGGAGATGTTCGACGAGTCGAAGAAGAAGTTGGAGGCGGTGGCAGACCCGTGTCGCGTGTGCGTGTCGTATTCGCGATCGTCGTTCGGAATGAGTTTTGAGAACCTGCCGCTGATGTGTCTCATTATGAAGCGCGTGAGCACGGACTATCCGTCGGTGATCTACTCGCTGGAGCGCATGACGAGCGATGATCAGCGCGTCGTGTTCATGCTGCTGTTCAGCGAGAACCAGAACTGGGTGAAGATCCTGAACGGGTACGAGTCCAACATTGAGGTGTGCAGGGAGGAGAATTCCCTTCTGAGTCGCACGACGTCTCAGATGCTGCTTGACATGTGACCAGTCCTTTTGTGTACTCTATTTTCAGTACTGTTTCTGGTTTGTTGCAAATGGGCCACACTTGTTTTCCCCGATGTCCCTTAACGATTTAGAGAATCCCAACGTACTGGAGGAGGATAGCGAAGAAGACGAGGAGGTGTACATCCCCGTTCCCTTCCGCTTCCACGATCTCGCGCAGCGCAACGAGTCCAAGCTGCTCGCCGAAGAGATCGACAAGAACAACAAATTGGACTACAACCCGCATGTACGGGCGCGAAGATCCGGTGATGGCGTAGGCAGTGCAGCTGAGTCTCGACCAACTGGACAACTGCGGGTTCACTCCTCTCCACATTGCGATTATGAACGGGAGCGTCGATACGATTCGCGTGTGCGTGGAAAAGGGGGTCAATCGCTGCCTCAAGACGGAGGGCATTCCCTACTCCATCTTCCTTCTTCAGGTGGCCGCGTCCACGACGCTCTACCAGGAGAATTGCCTCGAGGTGCTGCGAATGCTCGTGATTCCCGAAAAGGAGGAAACGATGAAGGACCGGCTCGGACGAACCGTCGCGCACGTCGCCGCCACCTACAACATGGTGGACGTGCTCGACGGGATTCTGAAGGACGTTCCCTCCTTCGTGGAGGCAGTGGACAATGAGGGCGACTCCATCCTTCACAGTGCGTGCAAATCGTGAGTTTGGGGATGCATGTTGATCTGCTAGATGCAGCACCGACGCGATCACATTCATCATGGACACGTACCCCAACGTGGCCAGCATTCGAAACAAGAAGGACCAGAGCGCATTGCACGTGTGTTTGGAGAATAGCGCTATCGAGGCCTACCAGCTGCTGATTCAGTGCCGTTCGCCCGATCTGGATGTGAAGGAGAAGGACATATTCGGCAACGATCCCATATCGAAGTGGAAGCGGATCATGGAGGAGAAGCGAGAGAAGGGTGTTTACTTTCTTGCCTTCTCACTTTCTAGGCTGCTCCGACTTCCCGCACGAGGAATCCAAGACTCTCGTCCTCATCCCCGATCCATTCGATTCGCATCAGACCTGTCCCAACCCGCCCCCACGCACCGTTTCCTCCTCCTCTCGTCCTCACACCTAGTTGAAGTGTCTGCCTCCGGAGCAGGTGCAGCGTCTCAACGTCCTGTTGTCGCCGCAGCAAGCAGGCAGCCTGTTGGAGGCGCCGCTGCAGCCGCGTGTGGAGATGGTGAAGGAGAGCGGGCTGCTGGCGTTCCCGCACATTCTGCGCGTGCACGACGCCAACTACGTGATGAAGCTGGCGCACGCCTGCGCGCGGGCCGTGGGTGCGGCGAGCGCTGCTGAGGCGTAGAAGGCGGCGGAGCGCGTGAACCTGGACATTGACACGGTGGTGTGCGAGCGGTCGTTGGCGCAGGCGCGTTGTGCCGCCAAGGCCGTGTGCGCGGCGGTGGACGCGCTGGCGAAGACGGAGGCGTCGGGCGAAGTGAGAGTGAGAGTAAAATGTAACGCCCAGGGATACCGAAACGCCTTCTGCTGCGTGCGCCCGCCGGGTCACCACATCGGGACGAACGGCGCGGTGAACAACCCGAACAACGCGAACGTGAGTCAGGGCTTCTGCCTCTTCAACAACGTGGCGATCGGCGCGGCGTACGCGCGCGCCACCTACCCCGCCTTCGCCCGCGTGGCGATCGTGGACTTGGACGTGCATCACGGCAACGGGACGGAGGATTGCGTGCAGCATCTGTGCCCGTGCGAGAAGGTGACGACCACGGTCGTGGACTGCATGGAGCTGTCCGTGAAGAACTACCAGTTCAAGCCGTGGCGTGACGAGACGGACGGCGAGAACGTGTTCTTTGCGAGCATTCACGGGTATGGCCGGCTTGCCAATAGTTCGGACTATTTCTACCCCGGGTCGGGACAGGAGCGGAACAAGGTGAATTTCGTGTCGGACGCGGTGCTGGGCGATTCGTTCAAGGTGAGCGTGAGTAGAGCGAGTGAGCAAAAGAAGCCGGAGATTGTGGACGCGTTTTTGACAAAGCAACAGGGCGAGAACGCATTCTATTGGCGCGAGAGCCTGCGCGTAAACGTGCTGCCAAAGCTGTTGGCGTTCAAGCCCGATCTGATCTTCATTTCGGCGGGTAGGCGAAGCGGAGGCGTGTAAGGCACAGGCTTCGACGCGCACAAGAACGACGGGTTGAACAACGGCTTCGGCGGGCTGACGGAGGCGGACTTCGCCTACGCGACGGCGGAGATCGTGAAGGTGGCCAACGCGGTGTGCGGCGGGCGCGTGATCAGCGTGCTGGAGGGCGGGTACAACGTGCAGGGCGGCTGCGCGTCGCCGCTGGCTCTGTCGGTACAGGCGCACGTGGAGACGCTGTGTCGGTGCTACTACGAGACGTGCGAGCCGGAGGAGTGGGAAGTGGCGGTGGGTGTGGTGTGTGGGTGTGAGACATAGAGCGAGAAGGAGAAGGCGAGTCTGGCTGCCTGCACGGGCGCTGCCGTGAGCGCCGTGGCCGTGGCGAAGGAGGAGGAAGAGGAGGAGGAGTTTGACTTTGACTGCATGAGCGAAGAAGAGGACAAGCCTGTTAGCAATACTGTGAACACTGTGAAGGCTGAGGTGAACAACACACCTGCGAACAACACACCTGTGAACCCTGAGGTGAACACACCTGCAAACGACACTGCAACTACGGATAGAAACACGGAGAAGACGGAGGAGAGCGTGAACGAGGAGGACGACGACGGGAGCGAGGACCTGGTGGACTACGAGATGCCGGAGATCGAGGCGGGGGAGATGGAGAAGATCGAGGACCCGTTGGCGAACGAGGGCAGAAGGAAGAGAGCGCACCCGAAGGTGGACTACGTGGCGCTGGAGGCGCAGCTGAAGAAGGAGGAGGAGGAGATGCGCAAGAAGATGAAGAAGGAGTGATGTCCTGTTTGTTCCAACAAACACGCAAGTCCTCTGCGTACTCGATCGCTTCCTCGGGCTCTTCTTCCTCCGGTCCGTTGTACTCGGGCTCCTCCTCCTTCTTCCTTCTCCCACGCGTGGCGGGCTTCGTCTTCTTCGGCGTCTTTTCCTTCTTCGGCGTCGCGGCCTCGCCCTCGATTGGGTCCAGCTTCCCAAGCATGTCGTCCAGCCACTTCTTCGGCATGTCCTCCGTGAACTCGATGTCCATCACCTAATCGTCACAACCCACGACTGTGGAAACGGTCGCGACGAACTTAGTGATGTTCTTATAGCCAATCTCGACGAAGGCGCGGAGACCGATCTCGTACTTCGTGATCTCCTTGTCATTCTTGCGCACCTTGAACGCGTTCAAGTAGCGCTGCTTCGTCCACTTCTGAAGAAGGGCATCCACCGCTTCGCTTCTCTAGAGGTTACGACACGCATGGGAGAAGTACATCTCCGGTGATCAATTTGAGCTGCTCTTTGGCCCTCTCCTCCTCGCTCCCGTTGCTCAAGAACAAGAAGCAAACCATAAGGAAGAGCTTGGCTCTCTCGGCTTTATCAATCTGGGAAGCATTCTAGACGTAATACACACACGGAACACGCACAGCATCCTTCACCTCATTCACAGAAACCGTGTTAATAAGCGTAATCTCCTTGATGGTGCCACCTACGGCGTTAGGCACGATCGATGGGTCCACCCGAAGCATCGAGACCCACTCTTCGGGAGCCGTAGTTAATAGGGGCAATGCAATAACCGAAGGTGTCCATCAGCTGCTCATTCACATCTCCGAGGAACGGTCTGCGGGTAACCATCAGCACTGTATGTACATGAGACTGCCGGCGGGGAGAGTCTGGTTCAGGTTCTCCTCCAGGCTTTTCTTGAAGGGATCGACTTTGAAGACGTGACCCTCATTGATGCAACACGTCAAAATAGCTCGAATGGTTTCATGGAGGAACTTTTGCTTTAGCTACACATTACGCGAAAACACGAGGGAGAGACATTGTCGTCCATTTGCTCGTATTTCGCCATGTTACGATCGGACGTCAGCAGTTTCATCTGGTATTCGAGCAGATTGATGGGGACGGGTTCAAATCGAGCGTGTTCCATTCTCTCCTGCACGATCACTGTCCTGCACAAGAACAAGTCACAATGGGAAGGGAGAATCCAACAAGAGAATCCGTACCAAGCCGGGTTTGTCAGTACATTTTCTGTTCGCATGTCCTTTCAGCGCGTCGTTCGTTCAAATTCCGAGATTCGTAGTGGAGCGGAGCTGGACGTCATCTACAGGCAGAACAGAGGTGCCTACGCCATCTGAACTGATTGGCAAGAAAACAGTCATTGCGATGATCGGACTCCCTGTCCTTTTTTGATTGTTCGATTACATGTAGGCGCGTGGCAAAAGCTACATTGTGAAGATGCTTCACCGATACTTGAATTGGGTCGGTTACAACACGAGAGTGTTCAACGCTGGAGACTACCGACGAAAGGTGGATGTGGATAGACGCCTTCATGGGTAGTTGGGGTATACGGGAGAAGACGCGAACTTTTTTGACCCACATAATGTGACTGCTGCACAGCTGCGGAACAAGTTTGCTGTATTTGCGCTTGACGGTGATGTTGTGAATCGGGAGGTGACACGTAGACCTAATGGCATTTTTGAACGAAGGTGGCGATGTGGGCATTTTCGATGCAACCAACACGACAAGGGAACGGAGGTGAAGCGAGTGGGGAGGGAGTGACGCGTAGACAGAAGATTTTGGAACGTTGCTACCACGCCAACGTGGATGTGCTCTTCATTGAGAGTATCTGCAACGACCCCGTTCTCCTCAACAAGAATTACGAGATGAAGCTGTCCAACTCAGGTACGCTCCTTTATCCGGATTGAGAGCGTAGATTACGCGAGTATGAAACGAGAAGATGCGATGAAGGATTTCCTGTTGCGCTTGAAACAGTACGAGTCCATTTACCAGACGATGGACGAGGACTATGATAAGGACACTCCTTACATCAAACTGTACAATGTGATAATTATATCAGACGGTGATGGCTAGGTGGGACAGTATTTGAAAGCGAATCGCTGCAATGGCGTGCTGGAGTCGGATGTGGTGTTTTACTTATTGAACGCGCACATCCAGACAAGGAAGATCTGGCTGTGTGTGCACGGCGAAACCGATTTCGATGCAAAGGGCATTCTCGGGGGAGACCCCGATTTGAATGAGCACGGCATTCACTTTAGCAAAGCACTGCACGATTTCATCAACGAGCGAGAGGATGTGAGAGCATCTCGTCAACATCATTCCTAGAGGGAGTCGATTACGATTCTATGTGATACCTGTCATCGTGTGTACCAAACCGTGCGTCCGATGCAGTACGAATACAGCGTAATGGCGGTTTGCGTGCATTCCGAGTAGATTGACTACTGCAACCTGCTGCGGGACCTGGATCGTGGCGAGTTTGACTATATGACGTACAAGGAGATTGAGGAGAAGTACCCCGAGGAATACAAGCGGAGAGGAGAGAATGCCCTCATGTACCGCTATCCGGGTAGGAGTGTGAGGCGAACTTGAGGGTAGGGGGCGAATCGTACTTGGATGTGAAGGAGCGTTGTCATCGCGTGCTGATGAAGCTGGTGGGGAGCCGCGATAGCATCCTCGTCATTGCGCATGCTGCCGTCATTCGTGTGATCATGTCCTACTTCTTGGACGTTCCTGGGCCGGAGATTCCGCAGATCGAAGTGAAGCGGAACACTGTGTACGAGCTGGAACCCACTGCCTACTGCACCCGAACCAAGGAGTACACGTTTGAAGTGTAGCCGGTTGTTTGTTACCAAGAATTTTCCGGGAAAAGTCTTGCTTCTCTTGCCGTCCCACGCATTATTTCCTTGTGCTTGTGGAATGAGCGAGGTTCACTTTGAACAAGTGGCGAAGAAGGTATTCCCTGAACTGGACGATGATCTCGTTCCCTACATCGCCTCCATTTTGGAGGAAAACCAGACGGCGTCGGCTGAGGAGTTGGAGGAGACTCTGTCGCCCATATTGACTGGATATGAAGTCGTCTCGGAAGAGGAGATCGCGAAGCGCTGCAAGTTGCTTCCCTCCAAATTGCACCGCAGGAAAGCGAAGCAGGAGTAGGCTAGTTAGTGGGTCAGAATGAGG
>QWCN01006485.1_pt1 | contig 10771 bp, 8 predicted proteins | sample 1972711 | NCBI WGS metagenome assembly QWCN01 (sample SAMN09866707, study PRJNA288562) | Human gut metagenome isolate term1_stool, whole genome shotgun sequencing... | isolation source: gut | host: Homo sapiens | place: USA: California | reverse complement strand
CGGCATCACTCCCACCAACCTGTATGCCAGCCTGAAAAACTATCGGGCCATGTGCATTCCCCACCACCCCGCCGCCGACTGGGGCATGGTCAGCGCTGCCACCGACTGGGATTTCCATGATGACAGTGTGGAGCGCCTGGCGGAGATCTTCTCCCGGCACGCTCCCTATGAGGACGATGAGAGCCGCTCCAAATTCACCAAGAACATCAAGAAAATGCCCCACCACAGTGTTCAGGAGGCCCTGAGCAAGGGCTATCGGATGGGCTTCACCGCCGGCAGCGACTCCCATCAGATGGAGCACGGCGTGGAGGGCGGCATCGTGGCGGCCTTTACCCCCACCCATGACCGGGAGGGCATCTGGGATGCCATGTACGCCCGGCATACCTACGGCACCACCGGCGCCAGAATTCTCGTGTCTCTGAAAATCGACGGCCACATGATGGGCAGTGAGCTGACCCGTCCCGTGGGAAAGGCCGTGGATATCGATATCAGCGTTCTGGGAACGTCCAACGTGAAGGTGGACCTGCTGCGGAACAATCAGGTTCTCAAGACCTGGGAGCCGGGCAGCGACTGCCTGGACGTGTCCCTGACGGACACCGGCGCCAACGCCACCGACTGGTATTACGTTCGGGTCACCCAGCCCGACGAGCATATGGCATGGTCCAGCCCCATCTGGATCGATCGGGCCTAAAAAGAAAATCGCCCACCGGGTCTCCCTCCCGGTGGGCGATTTTATAGGACGAACGAAGAAAGGAGAAATTGGCTTTGTAGGGGCGGGGCCTGCCGACACTACGATGCCACACCGGGGGATTTTCTCCAAAATACAGCAAGGCCCGCCGGACGGCGGGCCTTGTTTGGTATGCCGTTACGGCTGATTTGCAAGGGTATGCTTTACTTCACCAGCAGCTCTGCGATCTGGACGGCGTTGGTAGCGGCGCCTTTCCGGACCTGGTCGCCGCAGCACCACAGGCACAGGCCGTTGGGGTCGGTCAGATCCGGGCGGATGCGGCCCACGAACACGATGTCCTGATTGGACGTATCCAAGGGCATGGGATACTCCTTTTTTGCCAGGTCGTCCACCAGTCTGCAGCCGGGGGCCTTGGCAATCATTTCCCGGGCCTCCTGAACGGAAATGGGCCGGTCAAAATGCAGGCTCACGGAAATGGAATGGCTCCGGACCACCGGCACCCGGACGCAGGTGCAGGAGACTTTCAGGTCCGGCAGGTGCATGATCTTCCGGCCCTCGTTCTGCATCTTCATTTCCTCGCTGGTATAGCCCTCAAACTGCTCGGAGCCGATCTGGGGGATCAGGTTGAAGGCAATCTGATGGGAGAACACCTTCGGCTCATAGGTTTCGCCCTTGGAAAGAGCCTCCACCTCGTTCATCAGCTCGATGGGGCCGCCGGCTCCCGCACCGGACACCGCCTGATAGGTGCTGGCTGTCATGGTGCGGATGGGGGACAGAGCGTTCAGGGCATTCACCGCCGTGACGGTGATGATCGTGGAGCAGTTGGGGTTAGAAATGATGCCGTGGTGATTCTTCACGTCCTCCGGATTGATCTCCGGCACGATCAGCGGCACATTGGGGTCCAGCCGGAAGGCGGAGGAATTGTCCACAAACACGGCCCCTGCCTTCACGATGGCCGGGGCGAACTTTTTGGCGATGTCGTTTTCCGCCGCACCCAGCACAATGTCCACACCCTCAAAGGCCTCGTCTCTGGCTTCCTGAATGGTGACCTCCTCCCCACGGAAGGGGACGGTCTTGCCTGCGCTCCGGGCGCTGGCCAGAGGCACCAGCTTCCCCACCGGGAAGTTCCGCTCCTCCAGAATTTTCAGCATTTCCCGTCCCACGGCGCCGGTAGCGCCCAGAACGGCAACGGTATAGGTTTTCATGGATATTCCTCCTTATTTTGCAAAGCTGTTGTAGAGCACCCGGATGGCCTTCTGGAAATCCCGGTTGTCTACACCGAAAATGATGTTCAGTTCGTCGGGGCCCTGGTTGATCATGCGGATATTGATGCCCGCCTCGCCCAGAGCGGCGAAGATTTTTCCGGAAATACCCGGCCGGAAGGCCATTTTCCGGCCCACGGCGGCAACCACGGCGATCTGGTCATGCACGTCCAGCGTGTCCGGCTTGACCTCCTGCTGAATTTCCGCCAGGATATTATAGAGGCAGGGAGCCACGGACTCGGTGGGGACCACCACGGACACGTTGTCAATGCCGTTGGGGGTGTAGTCCACGGAAATGCCGTGGCGCTCAAACACCGTCAGCATGGACCGCAGCACGCCCACCTGACCGGACATGCCCCGCTTGGTCATGGAGACGATGGAGAAATCTTTTTTGCCGGTGATGCCGGTAATGAACCGGTCGGGATCCGAGTCCTGGTCGAACCGCTCCCGGATCATGGTGCCGGGGTCGTTGGGGGCATTGGTGTTGCGGATGTTCAGGGGGATGTTTTTCTCCCGCACGGGGAAAATGGCCCCTTCGTGGAGTACCTGAGCGCCGGAATAGCTCAGCTCCCGCAGTTCGTCATAGGTGACCTCCGGGATGGCCTGGGGATTGTCCACGATGCGGGGGTCCGCCATGAGAATACCGGACACGTCGGTCCAGTTTTCGTAGACCTTGGCATTGAGCGCTGCAGCGGCCAGAGAACCGGTGATGTCGCTGCCGCCACGGGAGAAGGTGTGAATTTGCCCATCGGGCATCAGGCCGTAAAAGCCCGGCGTCACCAGTCCACGGCCCACCGCTTGGCGGCGCAGGCAGGCATAGGAAGACTCCTGGTCCACGGAGCCGTCCATGCGGAATTTCACCCAATCGGCGGCGTCCACGAACTGGAAATCCAGATAGGCGGCCATCAGCTTGGCGGAGAAATACTCGCCCCGGCTGACCAATTCATCCTGGGTGACGCTTTTCTCGTCCAGCCGGGTCTTCAGGTCGGCAAATTCCGTTTCCAGGTCCAGCTTGATGCCCAGTTCATCCCGAATCTCCAGATACCGGGAGGTGATCATGTCGAACACCTGGCCGCAGTCCACCCCGTAGCGGGTGTGGGCGTAGCAGAGATAGAGCAAGTCCGTGATTTTATGGTCGTGTTTGTCCCGCTTTCCGGCGGCGGAGACCACCACCACCCGGCGGTCCGGGTCGGAGAGGACAATGTCCCGCACCTTCCGGTACTGGTCGGCGGAGGCCATGGAGGACCCGCCGAATTTTGTTACTTTCAGCATGTTTCAATTCCCTCTTTTCCGTCCGGCAGCGCACAGAGGAACGTTCCGGGATGATTTTGGAGCCAGCTATGGGCCTCGGCCACGGCTATCTGCTCGGTGATGACGGCTTCGCCCCAATGACCGGCGGTGTGACCTTCCAGCCAGCCGTCAGGGTGGGCCGTGCGGATATAATAGCATTTTTTCCGGTCATTGCGGACCGGGGTCTTGGGGCCGTAGGCGCAGTAGAAGCCCCGGCCCCGGATGAAGTCCATGCAGTCCTGCACCACATTGTATGCGGTGGGATAGCGGCCCGCCCCCTGGCCGTAGAAGCTCTGGCGGCCGGAGGTGCTGCCCTCCAGGGTGATGAGGTTATAATTGGTGGGCACGGCGGCTTCCAGGGCCGTAATGGGGTACAGGGTCGGCTCCACATAGGCTTCGTACCCGTCCTCATAGGCGTTGGCGCAGGACACCAGCTTGCATACAAGACCGTGTTTTTTGAATTCCGCTACGTCCGTATCGGAAATATAGCGGATACCCGCCGCAGGCACGGCGGAAAAATCCAGGCTCACGCCGAAGGCGATATTTGCGCTGACCACCAGCTTGTGCCGGGTGTCGAAGCCGTCCACGTCGGTGGAGGGGTCCGCCTCCGCATAGCCCAGGGCCTGGGCGTTGGCCAGGGCCTCCTGATAGCCCAGGCCCAGCCGGGTCATGGAATCGAGAATATAGTTGCAGGTGCCGTTCATAATGCCGCCTACGTGGCGGACCGTCTCAATGCGCCGGACCCGCTCCAGCTCGGAGAGCCAGCCGATGCCGCCGCCGACCGATGCGGTGCAGCGGAGCAGCACGCCCTTTTCCTGGGCAAGAGGTAAAAGCTCATCGTAAAATTCGGCCATCATGGCCTTGTTGGCGGTGACGACATTCTTGCCCGCCTGCATGGCGGCCATCACATACTCCCGGGCCGGGTGCAGACCGCCAATGGCCTCCACCACCGTATCCACGGAGGCGTCCCCCAAAATATCCAGAAAATCATGGGTGACCCGTGCGTCCGGCAGCGCCAGCTCCCGGCGGCACAAAACCCAGGCCACTTCCATATCCTCCCGGGGCTTGGTCAGGTTGTAAACGCCCTGACCCACTGTCCCGAATCCAAGCAATCCGATCCGCATCCGCCGATCCTCCCGTATTCTCCAAGGGAAAAACAGCCGTATTCCCTCACAAAGTATTGCATTTTAACCGGAAACAGTATATCATATACTTTGCCAAAATGCAACAACGGTGTGAAAAACCCTGGGGAAATCCCCGCCGGGGCAATGTAGGGGCCGGGCCGGAGCCTTGACCCCCCTCATAAGAGGGGGCTGTCATGGCGCAAAGCGTGACTGGGGGAGTGCGCTGCCCCTGGAAGCAGGGACTCGGTTTCTCTTGTAGGGCCGGCGGCCAAAGCCTTCCCCTGGAGGGTGGTGCTCCGCGCAGCGAATCAAAAATCTATATGACTGCCGGTGGCAGTCATACCTCTACTACGGTGTCACGGGCCTTAGCCCGTGACGGATGAGGTCGAAGGTAGCAGTGTTGTACCAACTTATGGTGATAATCGGTAGCTTCGACCTCATCAGTCAGCCCTTGCGGGCTGACAGCTTCTCCTCCAGGAGAAGCCTTTCCTCAGAAGTACAGGGCCGGTTCCTTTGAGTTAAAGCCCTCTCCTGCTTACAGAGGGTGGCCCCGAAGGGGCCGGGTGTGGAGGGGACCCGGTACAAATTTCCCGACTGCCCGGTACAACGATGGACCCCTCATCCGTCACGCCAAAAGGCGTGACACCTTCTCCCCGGGGAGAAGGCTTTCCTCAGAAACCTCTCCCCCCTACTTCTAGGGGTAGGACACTCCCTCCGTCTCGGCTGGCGCCGAGCCACCTCCCTCTAGGAGGGAGGCAAGAGATTGTACCTCGCAATTTCTGCGTATAAAATTCGGGCGGGCGGGGCATGCCGCCGCCCCTACACAAAAATCGATACTGCCTACCGCCCCTCATCCGGTCCGGCTTGAGCCGGACCACCTTCCCCCAGGGGAAGGCATCCCTCAGAAAGGTCGGTACACTTCTGCAATCTCGCACCGTACACTCCCTCCGAGCCACGCAAGCGTGGCCCACCTCCCCCTACACGCCGGGAGGCTTACGCCTCGCCGGAAGTGCGTTTCTATCCATGTTCACTTCTCCCACCCAACGCCCATGGAGGTATTCTTATGCGTTATCATTCCACCCGATCGGCCACGGAATTTGTCTCCGGGCCGGAGGCCATTCTGCAGGGCCTTGCCCCCGACGGCGGCCTGTATGTGCCGGAAAACCTGCCGAAGCTGGACATTCCCCAACTTCTCACCCGCTCTCCCATGGACATGGCCTCGGACATTCTCGCCGCTTTCCTGCCGGAATTGCCCGATATGCCCGGCCTGGTCCGCTCCGCCTACACCGGCAAATTTGCCGACAGCACCCTGACCCCCACGGTCTCCGTGGGCGACTTCACCGTCACGGAGTTGTTCCGTGGCCCCACCAGCGCCTTCAAGGACGTGGCCCTTTGTATGCTGCCCCGGCTGCTGGTGGCCTCCAAGGCCGCCCTGGGCCACAGCGAAAACACTCTCATCCTGACGGCCACCTCCGGGGACACCGGCAAGGCCGCTTTGGAGGGATTCCGGGACGTTCCGGGGGTAAAAATCTGCGTTTTTTACCCGGATGGGGGCGTTTCGCCCATTCAGCGAAGCCAGATGGTCACCCAGCAGGGGGACAATGTGGCCGTGTTCGGCATCCGGGGGAACTTTGACGACGCCCAGACCGGCGTGAAAAATATTTTTGCCCAATGCGACAACGGCTTCCTGCCGGGAGGCGTCAGCCGCCTGTCCAGCGCCAACTCCATCAACATCGGCCGTCTGCTGCCCCAGATCACCTATTATTTCAAAACTTATGCCGATCTATTGGCCTGCGGCACCATTCAAATGGGAGAAACCGTGAACTTTTCCGTTCCCACCGGGAATTTCGGGGACATTTTTGCCGGATTCCTCGCAAAAGAACTGGGCCTGCCCCTGGGCCGTCTGGTCTGCGCCTCCAATGCCAATAAGGTGCTGACGGACTTCCTCCGCTCCGGCGTGTACGACCGGCGGCGGCCCCTGCACAGGACCCTGTCCCCGTCCATGGACATTCTGGTGTCTTCCAATTTGGAGCGGCTTCTGTGGTACGTCACCGACGAAAAGAAGGTCAGGAAACTGATGGATTCTCTGAACTCCGAGGGCCGCTATGAGATTCCCAGAGAGATTTTCTGGATAATTGCCGAACATTTTTACGGATGTTTTGCCGACGATGAGACCGCCGTGGAGACCATCCGCCGGGTCTGGCGGGACCACGGCTACCTGCTGGACCCCCACACGGCCACCGGCTGGGCCGCCGCCGAAAAATACCGCAGCGTTACCTCTGACACCCGGCCCATGGCGGTGCTGTCCACCGCTTCGCCCTTCAAGTTCCCCGCCGCCGTGCTGAAAGCACTGGATGCGGCCCCCACCGGGGATGATTTTGAGGATTTGCGGAAGATTTCCGCCATTTCCGGCTTGCCTATCCCGGAAAATCTGGCGAATCTGGAACATCTGCCCGCAAAACATACGAACGTCATCGATAAAGACGAAATGCTCGATGTCGTCCGGGGGATGTGAGGTCCGCCAAAGCGCCTTGGCCCCCTCATAAGAGGGGGCCAAGAGATGGTGCAAACCGTCAGTGCGTCCCGCCCCTCATCCGTCTCGGCGAACGCCGAGCCACTTAGGAATGGTATGACTGCCATCGGCAGTCATGAATATTTCTATTCGCTGCGCGGGGCACAACCCCCAGGGGAAGGCATCCCTCAGCAGAACCAAGCCCCTGCGTTCAGGGGGGAGGCTATCCTCAGAGATGCCCACATTTTCAACCCATTCCACACAATATACAAAGGAGTTCTGCCATGTCATCCGTTACCATTCGTGTTCCCGCTACCACCGCCAACCTGGGGCCGGGGTTCGACGCCTTCGGCTGCGCCCTGAGCCTGTACACCGACGTGACCTTCGAGGAGACCGACGTGGGTCTTGAGATCACCGGCTGCGACGAGGCCTTCACCGGCCCGGACAACATGGCCTACACCGCCTTCTGCGCCGTGCTGGCCTCCCTCAGCGAGGAGGTCCGGGGCGTGAAAATTCACATTGAATCCCAAATCCCCATCTGCAGAGGCCTTGGTTCCTCCGCCGCCCTGCTGGTAGCCGGTGCCATGGGGGCCAACCTGCTCCGGGGCAACAAGCTCTCCACCCAGGGCCTGCTGAACATCACCAACGCCATGGAGGGCCACCCGGACAACCTGGCCCCGGCCTTTTACGGCGGACTTACTGCTTCCATGGTGGACAACGGCCTGCCTGTGACGGTGAATTTTCCCCTGCACCCGGATTGGGAGTTCCTGGCGCTGGTGCCGGATTTCAACCTGCCCACCCCCCTGGCCCGGTCCGTGCTGCCTACGGAGATTCCCCGGTCCGACGCCGTTTACAACATCGCCCACGGCGCCATGGTACTGAAGGCCCTGGAATTGGGGGACGAGAAGCTGCTGCGCAACGCCATGCAGGACCGGCTTCATCAGGGCTACCGGAAGAAGCTCATCCCGGATTTTGACGCCATTCAGGCCCTCATCCGTACCACCGGGGCGGCGTTCTGCCTGTCCGGAGCGGGTCCCACCCTGCTGTGCATCACCCAGGACCCGGGCCTGGAGGAAAAGCTCACCGAGAAGCTGCCGAAGATCACCACCGCCCATTGGGACATCCTGCCCCTGCATATCGAATTCCAGGGCGCCCACCGGGTGTAAAAAAGGCCGAAGGAGCAAGGCTCTTGGTCTCCTCTGAGAAATGCCTTCCCCTCCAGGGGAAGCCTGACTCAGAAGAACAAAATCGCACAAAAACTTAGAAAATTGAGGTATCCCCATGGGCATGGAAATTGAATGGAAATATCAGGCGACCCCGGAGATTCTGGAAGAAATTGCAAATTCTTTCTCCGGAAAGTTTGAGGTTTTCCACATGAAAACCGTATATTTCGACACCCCGGACAGGCTTCTTTCCGCCGAAAAAATTACGCTCCGCATCCGCCGGGAGAACAACGCCTCCATCGCCACGGTGAAGTCCCCGAAGCAGGGGCTTGGCCGGGGAGAATGGGAATGTGCCGGGGAAAATATGGCGGAAGTCCTGCCGATTCTGGCCAAAGAAAGCGGTCTTTCCGCCCTGAACGGCCTGAAAAGCGAAGATCTTTCCCCCATTTGCGGGGCGGAATTCACCCGGCGGGCCATGCACCTGGCGGTCCCCGGCGGCGAAGTGGAATTGGCCCTGGATTTGGGCAAAGTCACCGGCAGCGGCCGGGAGGCCCCCATCTGTGAGGTGGAAATTGAGGGCAAGACCGGGGACGTAGCCCAGTGGGAAGCCTTCGCCCGTGATTTTGCCGAAAAATTTGACCTGCATTCCCAGCCGAAAAGCAAGTTCCGCCGGGCGCTGGCCCTGACTTTGGAGGAAAAATGAATCGATTTTGCCAATTACTGGAAAAATATGACCGTCTGGTGATTTTCGACACGGAGACCACCGGTCTGCAATGGTCCCGGGACGAGATCATCGAATTCGCCGCCGTCACGGTGGAAGCGGGGGAAAACGGCCCCGTGGTATCGGGCGAATATGACCAGCTTGTGGCCTTGAGCCCCGGCGGCTTCGTTCCGGAAGCCATCACAAAACTCACCGGACTGACCTCTCAGGACCTGCGGGAGCGAGGATTATCCAAAGAGCGGGTCTGCCGGGATATTTCGGAGATAATTTCCGGAAATTCCCTGTTGATTGCTTATAACGCCCATTTTGACCTGAGTTTTCTTTACTATTTTCTGCTCCGCTCCGGGGACCCGGACATTCTCAAGGGCAAGGACAAGCTGGACCTGCTGACGGTCTACCGGGACCGCCGCCCTTATCCTCACCGGCTGCTGAACGCCATCGAGGCCTACGGCCTGGGCGGAAAGGTCCGCAATTCCCACCGGGCTTTGGATGACGTGTACGCCACGTTGGCAGTCATGGAAGCCATGGATGCGGAAAAGCAGGACCTTGTGGAATATGTCGATCTTTTTGGCTATATTCCCAAATTTGGCTGTCCCGGCAAGCCCATCGGCTCCGTGACCTATCGGCCCCAGACCGGCGGCAGGCCCCTGTACGAAGAAGGAGAAATTGCCCATGTTTAACGAAAAAGCCTACGGCCTTGGGGCCAATCGGTCTGTGATCCGGGAACTTTTTGAGTACGGACGGAAGCGGACGGCAGAGGTGGGTCCGGAAAACGTCTTTGATTTCAGCCTGGGCAATCCCTCCATCCCGGCGCCGCCCCAGGTGGAGGCCGCCATCCGGGAGGCCCTGGTCGCCATGCCCAGTCTGGCCCTCCACGGCTACACCACCGCCGCCGGAGACGTGGCCGCCCGGCAGGCCATTGCCGACGACCTGAACGCCCGTTTCGGCACGGACATCACCCCCGGCGAGCTGTTTTTGGGCTGCGGAGCGGCCCCGGAGCTGGTGGCCGTGCTGTCGGCCCTGGCGGTCCCCGGTGGGGAAGCTCTGGCGGTGGCCCCCTATTTTCCGGAGTACAAGCCCTTCGCTGAAAGCGCCGGACTGACCTTCCGGGCGGTGCCGCCGGATGTGCCGGGGTTCCAGATCCGACTTTCCGAGCTGGAAAAAATGCTGAATGTCCACACCCAGGCGGTCATTATCGATTCTCCGAACAATCCATCCGGAACCGTGTATTCCAGGGAGACTTTGCAGGCACTTTCCGAGATTCTGACGAGAAAAAGTGTGGAATTTGGACATCCAATCTATTTGATTTCCGATGAGCCTTATCGGGAACTGGTCTATGATGGGGTAGAAGTGCCCTTCGTTCCGTGCATTTATCGGGACACCATCGTGTGCTATTCCTACTCCAAATCCCTGTCCCTGCCCGGCGAGCGCATCGGCTATGTGTATGTGCCCAGAGCCGCTGCGGACAGCGCACAGATTTACGCCGCCGTGTTGGGCGCTGCCCGGGCGGCGGGCCACGTCTGCGCCCCATCCCTCATGCAGCAGGTGATTGCCCGGTGTGCCTCGGTCCGGCCGGACCTGGAGGCCTACGACGTCAACCGGCGGGCCTTGTACGACGGCCTTACGGCCATGGGCTACCAGGCGGCCAAGCCGGAGGGGGCCTTTTACCTGTTCGTGAAGGTCCCCACGGAAAACGAGGAGGAATTTTTTGACCGGGCCAGAGCGTTGGATCTGCTGCTGGTCCCCGGCGCAGGCTTCGGCTGTCCGGGCTATTTCCGCATTTGCTATTGCGTCAGCTACGATACCATCCTCCGCAGCCTCCCCCGCTTCCGCGCGCTCATCGAAGGGTGCTGAGAGGGGCAGGAGGAATCCTGTAAAATCTCCCGGTGAGGCAAAAAATAGCCTTCCCCTTGGGGAAGGTGGTCCGGCTCAAGCCGGACCGGATGAGGTCGAAGGTAGCAATTTTGTACCATCCCATGGTGATAATTTTTAGCTTCGACCTCATCAGTCG
>QWCN01007038.1_pt1 | contig 10777 bp, 6 predicted proteins | sample 1972711 | NCBI WGS metagenome assembly QWCN01 (sample SAMN09866707, study PRJNA288562) | Human gut metagenome isolate term1_stool, whole genome shotgun sequencing... | isolation source: gut | host: Homo sapiens | place: USA: California | reverse complement strand
ACCAAAATATGAGTATGATTTAGATGATTTGTATCCAACAATATCGGGAAAACCAGTAGTGAAGTTTATACCAAAAACACAAATGACAGCAGATAAAGGTTTTGTAATACCAGAAAGTTTTAAATTTGCAGGAAAGGACTTATCAGGTTATTGGGTGAGTAAATATGAAATTCAGGGAACAATAGATTAATTTGGCAAAGAGAAACAGAATTAAAAATATTGCTAAGTTTTATAAAAGTTATAAATATTTTTAGAATAAATTTGAGGGGGAGAAATATATGAATATAAAAAGTAAAAAAATAATGAGTATGATGATTATAGCTGTGTTAGTAATAATAGGAGCACCACATTTGTCACAAGCAGGATTACAAGCAAATAAAGGTGGATCAACTTTGACGCATGTTAAAGCAAATGATCTTTTCATAGAAATAAGAAAAATGGAGACACAATATGGAACATTAGGAAAAAATGCAATTTTAGATACAACAACATATATAGATTCTGTAGAAAATGGAATTGATAGTCATATGATATTAAATACTGAATATGGTACAATAGCTATTTTAGCAAAATCAAAATATGGTCAAGATTCATCGAGTTCCAATGATACAACAACAGGTAATGAATCGGGAGTTTTTAGGCTAGGTGGTTATGGTTCAGGATATAGTACTGTATATGAAAATGTAGCAGGTATATATACAAGTACAAATGAGTATACGAACATTATAGGAAATGCAGATGCACGATATTATAATAAATATGATTCAGAAATATCAAAACCAGGAGATGCAATGGGAATATTTACAAGGTGGAAAAATTATCCATCGTCTTCTAATCCTATTTTAAGACGTGGTACATGGTTTGATATGTGTAACTCAGAAGCAGATGAGGGTAGAGGTGAATTTTATATAGCAGGTACAGGTTCTAGAAATGTAGGTACACGTGCAGTTGTAGTATGTGGTACAGGACTTTAATATATTTTATAAGTTGATAAATTTTAATTGCTTAAAATTTGAGTTATATTACATAAAGTATGCTACAAATATGGTAATCTAGAAACGTAATTATAGGATATAAAAGGTTAATGATAAAAAAATAGTTTGTGAGTTTCAAGTAAAACTTACAAACTATTTTTATAATGAAAAGTATAAGTAAATTAAATGTATAAATGAAATAATTTAGATTGTGCTATATAAAATGCATTCATAATATATTATTTATTCTTCTTTTTACCCTTAAAAATAAAAACACAAATAAGAATAAGAATTACAGCAATAATTGCAATTAATCCAGGCCAACCTAAAATAGAAACAACTTTGCTGCCCAAAGACATAATAATACCAGCCAATAAAACACCTAGAGTAACAGCAGAAATGCTTGTTTTAAAATCAATATTTAAAAAGCTAGCAGCTAAAGTTCCTGTCCAAGCCCCTGTACCAGGTAGAGGAATACCAACAAATAAAAGTAGGGCAAAAAACAAACCTCTTTCTCCAGCTGTTTCTTTTAATTTTTCTCCGCCTTTTTCACCTTTTTCAAGGCACCATGTAAAAAACTTACCAATTACTTTTTTATCTTTTCCCCATTCAAGTACTTTTCTTGCAAATAAGTATATTATAGGAACAGGTAGTATATTTCCTATTATAGCTACAGGATAATAAATAAATATATTAAGTCCTAGACTTTCTGCAATTGGTATAGCCCCTCTTAGTTCAACTATAGGAACCATGCTTATAAAAAATGTTATTAAATATTTTACAAATATAGGTAATGATGACATTTCTATCGTCCTTTCTTAAGATAATAATTATGTACATTTTAATTAGATAATTTAAAATTACCTAAAGTGAAATTTGTGTGCTATAAATTATCTATAATATGAATTTTAGAAAATATATCATAATTATATGCTATTGTCAATGACTCTATGACTGATTTATAATGGTTGTATACTTGATTTGAAATATTTTAGTAGTGTATTTGTAAAATAAATGTGAAACAAAGTTGTAAAAATACATAAAAAAAGTTTCACATTTTTTGAATTTGTGATATAATATAATTGAAAAATGACTTAAAAAGTAAATAAAAGCAAATAAAAGCAAATGTTTTTTGAATTTTTATTTACTTAAAGTTCAAAAATGAAAAAGAAAGTGTGATAAGAATGGAAGAAAAAATTGAAATTATGAATCTTCTTCAGGATAAGCAATTACTTGAACATGAGTTAGAAACTATAGTATATGGTTCTGTTGAAATAAGAGAAGTTGATTCAAAGAAATATATATATGTGCATTACAGAGAAGATGGTGTATTATTGACAAAATATGTTGGGGAATATTCTGATGAATTGTACAATTTGATTCTAAATAATAGTATTAAAGCAAAAGAAATAAAAAAGCAGATAAAAGATATAGTAAAAAAATTAAAACAGTTGAATTATGTAGAAGATGAATTAACAGAAAAAGTTGAGCAAAATATAGATTTTGCTAAAAGACATTTGGTTGATACGATATATAAACAAGCAATTTTAGAGGGAGTTGCAACGACTTTTGCTGATACAGAGAGTATTATAGAAGGTGGAAAAGTGAATAATATGACATCTGAGGATGTATTAAAAATAATAAATTTAAAGCATGCATGGGAATTTATACTAAATAAGAATGTAATTTTAAGTGATACAAATTTTGCTTTATTGTGCGAAATAAATAAAATAGTAGAACAAGGATTTTATTATACGGCAGGAAAGATAAGGAATGTACCTGTAACAATTGGTGGAACAACTTGGAAGCCAGATTTTCCAATTGAAAGTAAAATAAAGGAAGAATTAGAAGAGATTTTGAAAAGAAATTTAGATGATGTTGATACTGCTATAGAGCTTTTACTTTATACAATGAAGAAACAAATATTTATTGATGGAAATAAAAGAACATCTGTAATATATAGTAATCATTATTTGATTTCAAGGGGAAAGGGCATTATAGTAATTCCTGCTGAGTTAACAGATGAGTTTAAAGATTTGCTTATTTTGTATTATGAGGGAAGAGATGAAAAAGAAATAAAAAGATTTATAAAAGAAAAGTGTTATATGAGTATATGACGTGTGATAAGAAAATATTATAAAAAGATACTATTTTCAGATTGTTATGTATAATAAAGATTATGACTGTACAATACTAATTATGTACAATGCTAGTAATGTTCAGCTTTATTAGTTTATCTGAGAATAGTATCTTTATAAATATATGCAAAATTATCAAAATTTTGTATGTGAAAATGTAAAATTTAAAATTAAATAATTAAAAATACACATAATACTTAAAGGAAGAATTTTATCAAAAAGATAATGTAATTCAGTTATATCAAACCACCAATTAAAAATTGTAAGGCAACAAATAAAAAAAGCAATCATAAGTAAGGCAAGAGTCAATCTGAAAGGAGAAAAAGGTAATTTTGAATTTTCACTTTTCCTACTTTTTGCTAAAGTAAATAATAAAAGTAACCCTAGAGTACCTGTTGAGATAATGCATAAAGTAGAACTTTCAGATGCTGTTAAAATATTATATTTTTTCAATATTGTTATTGCAAAAATATTTGTTGTTACACATAATGCTGTTGGTAATGATTTTGATATTACATTTCTTAAAAAATTACCTTTTATTCGTTCTTTATTAGGTTCTAATGCTAAAACAAATGAAGGAATACCTATTGTTACAGTACTTATTAAACTTAATTGAATTGGTTCAAAAGGATAAGGTTCTCCAATTAATAAAAACAAAATTGCATTTAAACATGAGTAAATAGTTTTAACTAAAAATAAAGAAGCGGAACGTTCAATATTATTTATGGTTCTTCTACCTTCTGCAACAATTTTAGGCATTGAAGAAAAGTTAGAATCTAGCAAAATAAGTTGGGATACATTTTTAGCTGCATCACTTCCATTAGCCATTGCAATACTACAATCAGAAGTTTTTAAAGCTAAAACGTCATTAACACCATCACCAGTCATTGCAACTGTTTTACCATTGCTTTGTAATGCTTCTATAATTAATTTTTTTTGAATAGGTGAAACTCTACCAAAAATAGTGTGATTTTCAACTATTTTATCGATATCGCAATCTTTAATAGTAGACATATCAATATATTTATCATAATTTTCTAATCCAACTTGTTTGCCAATTTTAGAAACTGTTACAGGGTTATCTCCTGATATTATTTTTATATTTACTCCTTGATTTTTAAAATATTCAAGAGTTTTTTTAGCATCTTTACGTATTTTATCAGAAACAAGAACAAATCCAAGCAATTCTAAATTTTGTGGTAGGTCATTATTTTCAAATTTATTATTTGAATGAGATATTGATAGAACTCTGTAGTTTTCTTGATAACTTAAAATCTCATTTTTATATTTGTTAAATTGTTCTTTTAGTACAAATTCAGGGGCACCTAAAACATAACTTCCTTTATTTTTTAAAGATATGCCAGACCATTTTTTTTCAGAAGAAAATGGTGCTGCATGGTCAAGCTGATGATTTTCATTGATGTTATTAGTATTATTACAAAAATCTCTAATTGCTTCTATGGTTGTGTTGGAATCTGGTGAAAACTTAGCAAATAACTGCAATATAGTTTTTAAGTTTTCTTGTTGACTACTCATAGTGGCTATTATTTTTTCTACTTGAAGACTACCTTCTGTTAGAGTACCAGTTTTATCGAGACAAAGAGTATCAACTCTTGCTAATGTTTCTATACAGTAAAGTTCTTGTACTAGGACATTTGATTTTGAAAGTCGTATTACACTTACAGCTAATACTGTGCTAGTTAGTAGTACAAGTCCTTCTGGTATCATACCAATTATTGCGGCTACTGATTTTATAACAGCTGTTTTATAAGTGTTACCCGGAATATGTAATTGATTAGCAAAAAATAAAAGTCCAATAGGTATAATTGCAAAAGTTAATATTTTAATTATTTTATCTAAAGAGGTCATGATTTCGGATTTTATTTTTTTTACATATTTTGCACCACTTGAGATTTGAGCAGTATAGTTTTCTTCTCCTATATGCTCGATTTTTGCAGTAGTATTGCCACTTACTATATAACTACCAGAAAGTAAAATATCTCCTACTTTTTTTCTAATTGTATTGGTTTCTCCAGTTATACAAGATTCATTCACTTCAACTTCATTACTTAATATTTTACAATCTGCTGCAATTTGTTCTCCTGTTTTTAAAATGATAATATCATCTAAAACTAATTGATGAATATCTATAATTTCTGTTTTTCCATTTCTTATTACTTTTGCTTTAGGAGAGGCAACTATTGATAGTTTGTCTACAACTTTTTTTGAATGAATTTCTTGTATTGTACTTATTGCAGTATTTATTATTACTATTAGTAAAAATAACATATTTTTATATGATTTTACACATAATATACATATTGCTAATATAATATTTATTATATTAAATAGTGTAAAAAAATTTTCGTATATTATTCTTTTTATGCTCTTAGTTGGTATTGTTGTATCATGATTTACTAAGTCTTCTTCTATTCTTTTTTTTACTTGATCTGTTGTTAAACCTATTTCGATGTTTGGATTATATCTTTCTACATTTTTCAATTTTATCATCTTCCTTTTTACATTCAAAATTATACTGATTTTTATTTTATAAATCAAGTTTTTACTAAAAATATTAAGAAAGTTATTATGTACGTTGAATTTATAAGTAAAAAATCACTGTTTAGCTATTGACAGAACAGTGATTTTTTTGATATAATATATAAGAATTTTCACGAAAAATATTAAAATCAAACGAAGAAGTTAAAATCAACAAATTTTAATCAAAGATTTCAATTTTAAGAAAAGAGGAATTAAATATAGAAAACCGTAGGAAAATCTAAAATGAAGAGCAGACATTTTAGACAACTTAAAGGAGCTATATTTTAAGAAGGACTTTTCCTAAAATCAAATAAATTATTTCTGCTAAAATAAAAATAAGGAGTGATTTTTTTGAAAATACGCGATATCCAATACGAAAAAGCCTCAAGAAAAGATTTTGCCAAAGTTGGAGATTTTATTGAAATGCCAAACCTAATTAAAGTACAAAAAGATTCTTATGACTGGTTTATAGAAGAAGGATTAGGAGAAGTATTAAAAGACATTTCACCAATCGAAGACTATTCAGGTAATCTAGTTCTTGAGTTTTTTGATTATTACATGGAAGAAAAAACAAAATACACACTAGAGGAAGCAAAAGAAAGAGACGCTACATATTCTACAAGATTACATGTAAAAGTAAGATTAATCAACCGTGAAACAGGAGAGATAAAAGAACAAGAAATCTATTTAGGAGATTTCCCATTAATGACAGACAGTGGAACATTTGTGATAAATGGAGCAGCAAGAGTTGTAGTAAGCCAATTGGTACGTTCACCAGGATGTTACTATGACGAAATATTTGATACAAAGACAGGAAAGAAAACATATACATCAACAGTAATGCCATTAAGAGGAGCATGGCTAGAATATGAAACAGATGGAAATGATATATTCTGGGTACGTGTAGACAGAACAAGAAAAGTTCCAATCACAACATTATTAAGAGCAATAGGAATAGTTACAGATGACCAAATAAGAGAATTATTTGGAGAAGAAGATTTAATAACAACAACTATATCAAAAGATCCAATAAAAGACCAAGATGAAGCATTAATAGAAATATACAAAAAATTAAGACCAGGAGAATTACCAACAGTAGAAGCTGCAAGAAGTTTATTTAATGGATTATTTTATGATAATAGAAGATATGACCTAGCAAAAGTTGGTAGATATAAATTTAACCAAAAATTAGGACTAGCAGGAAGAATTAAAGGAAAAGTAGCTGCAAATGATATTATGGATAGTGAAACAGGAGAAGTTTTTGTACAAGCAGGAGAAATCATAACAGAAGAAGTTGCAGAAGATATCCAAAATTCAGGAATTAATATTGTAGATATTTTAGTAGGAGAAAGAAAAATCAGAGTTATTGGTAATGGTACAGTAAATGCACACAAAGTTTTACCAAATGTTGATTTAAGTAGCTTACATTTAAAAGAAAATGTAAATTATGCAGTATTAAAAAATATAGTAGATAATACACCAGAAGAAAATTTAGTAAAAATGTTAAAAGAAAGAATTGAAGAATTAGTACCAAAACATATCACAACAGAAGATATGATAGCATCAATTAACTTTTTATTAAATTTATCACATGGCTTAGGTAAAAAAGATGATATAGATCACTTAGCAAATCGTAGAATCCGTTGTGTAGGTGAACTTTTACAAAATCAATTTAGAATTGGTTTAGCAAGACTTGAAAGAGTTGTTCGTGAAAGAATGACAATTCAAGATTTAGATGTAGTAACACCACAAACATTAATTAATACAAAACCTATAACATCTGCTATTCGTGAATTCTTTGGAAGTTCACAATTATCACAATTTATGGACCAAACAAACCCACTTTCTGAATTAACACATAAAAGAAGAATTTCAGCATTAGGACCTGGTGGTTTAACAAGAGAAAGAGCTGGATTCGAGGTTCGTGACGTTCACTATACACATTATGGTAGATTATGCCCAATTGAATCACCAGAAGGACCAAACATTGGACTTATATCAGCGCTTTCATCATTTGCAAGTATAAATGAATATGGATTTATAGAAACACCATATAGAAAAATAGATCCAGAAACACATAGAGCTACAGATATTGTAGAATATATGAGTGCAGATGTTGAAGATAATTATATAATTGCTCAAGCATCAGAGCCAATGGATGAAAATGGAGAATTTATAAATGATAGAATTAGAGTTCGTTATAGAAATGACATAATAGAAGTTGATAAAAATCAAGTTCAATATGTTGATGTTTCTCCAAAACAATTAGTATCAATTGCTGCAGCAATGATTCCATTCTTGGAACATGATGATGCAAAAAGATCTTTAATGGGTGCAAACATGCAACGTCAAGCTGTACCACTTATGATTACAGAAAGACCAATTGTTGGAACAGGAATTGAGTACAGAGCAGCAAAAGATTCAGGAATATTAATTTTAGCAGAAGATGATGGTGTTGTTAAAAAAGTAACAGGTGATGCCATCACTATGAAATATAATAATGGAAAAACAGTTATCCATAAATTACGTAAGTTCAAAAGAACAAATGGTGGAACATGTATAAATCAAAGACCAATTGTAAAAAATGGGGAAATAGTTAAAAAAGGTGATGCTATAGCTGATGGACCATCAACAAAAGATGGAGAAATGTCACTTGGTAAAAACTGTGTAGTTGCTTTCTCAACATGGGAAGGTTACAACTACGAAGATGCTATTTTATTAAATGAAAGATTAGTAAAAGAAGATGTATTCACATCTATACATATAGAAGAATATGACTGTGAATGTCGTGATACAAAATTAGGACCAGAAGAAATAACAAGAGATATACCAAATGTTGGTGATGATGTATTAAAAGACTTAGATGAAAATGGTATTATCAGAATTGGTGCAGAAGTTAGACCAGGAGATATATTAGTTGGTAAAGTTACTCCAAAAGGAGAAACAGAACTAACAGCAGAAGAAAGATTATTACGTGCTATCTTTGGAGAAAAAGCAAGGGAAGTAAGAGATACATCATTAAAAGTGCCACATGGTGAAGCAGGAACAATTGTTGATGTAAAAATATTTACAAGAGACAATTCAGATGAATTGGGACCTGGTGTAAATCAAATAATTCGTTGTTATATTGCTACAAAGAGAAAAATCTCTGTAGGTGATAAAATGGCTGGACGTCATGGTAACAAAGGTGTTATTTCAAGAGTTTTACCAGAAGAAGATATGCCATTCTTACCAGATGGTACACCAATAGATATTTTATTAAACCCATTAGGTGTTCCTTCTCGTATGAACTTAGGACAAATTTTGGAAGTTCACTTAGGTGGAGCTGCAAAAGCATTAGGTTGGCATGTTTCAACACCAGTATTTGATGGTGCTACACAACAAGATGTTGAAGAATTATTAGAAAAAGCTGGAATGAGCAAAGATGGAAAATCTATTTTATATGATGGTAGAACAGGTGATCCTTTCGCAAAACCATGTACAGTTGGTGTTATGTATATGTTAAAATTACACCACTTAGTAGATGATAAAATACATGCTCGTTCAACAGGACCATATTCATTAGTTACTCAACAACCACTTGGTGGTAAAGCACAATTTGGTGGACAACGTTTTGGAGAGATGGAAGTTTGGGCATTAGAGGCTTATGGTGCAGCTTATACATTACAAGAAATGCTTACTGTAAAATCAGATGATGTTGTTGGACGTGTTAAAACTTATGAGGCTATTGTTAAAGGTGAAAATATACCTGAACCAGGTGTTCCAGAAAGTTTTAAGGTTTTAATTAAAGAATTACAATCTTTAGGATTAGATGTACGTTTATATTCAGAAGATAATAAAGAACTTGAATTAAAAGAAAGTATAGATGATGGTATAGACTATAATCCAGATAATGATAAAAAAATAATGAATGAAGATGAAGTTATTGCAGCAGATGATTTAGAAGATGGATATATGGATGAATCTCTAGAAAATGATGATATTGAGCTAGAAGACGAAGAAAGTGATGAACTTTTTGGAGACTTAGGAGATGAAGGAGAAGAAGACATTTTTGATAGTGATTTAGCTGATGATAATCTAGATGACGAAAATGATATTATATAACTAAATAAATTTTGGAAAGGGTGCAAGCGACAGGAGGGAATTGTCCGAGCAGTGGTTAGTCTTGTATTCTGTTCCAAAATTACCCAAATGTAAGATATTTGAAGGGAGAAAAGTTGTGGACGAATTAGATATTTTTAATAAATTAAAAATAGGTATTGCATCAGATGAAAAAATAAGAGAATGGTCAAAAGGAGAAGTTAAAAAACCTGAGACTATAAATTATAGAACATTAAAACCAGAAATAAAAGAGTACGTTATAAAGGAATTGTCTGTGACCGTTGTGGTGTAGAGGTAACTAAAGCTAAAGTTAGACGTGAAAGAATGGGACATATTGAGCTTGCAGCACCTGTTGCACATATATGGTATTTTAAAGGAATTCCAAGTAGAATTGCTTTAATGTTAGATGTTTCTCCAAGAAACTTAGAAAAAGTTGTTTATTTTGCATCATATATTGTTGTTGACAAAGGAACATCAGGATTGGAAAAATGTCAAGTTCTTACAGAAAAAGAATATCATGAAGCAGAAGAAAAATATGGAAAAGGTTCATTTAAAGCTCAAATGGGTGCAGAGGCACTTAAAAAATTATTAGAAGAAATTGATTTAGACAAATTATCAGCTTCTATTAAAAAAGATATTGAAAAAGCAAGTGAACAAAAAAGAAGTAAATATATAAAAAGATTGGATACAGTAGAATCATTTAGAATTTCTGGAAATAGACCAGAATGGATGATAATGGGTGTTGTTCCTGTTATACCACCAGAATTAAGACCTATGGTACAATTAGATGGTGGACGTTTTGCAACATCTGACTTAAATGATTTATATCGTAGAGTTATAAATAGAAATAACAGATTGAAACGTTTATTAGAATTAGGAGCTCCAGAAATAATTGTACGTAATGAAAAACGTATGTTACAAGAATCAGTTGATGCTTTAATTGATAATGGTAGACGTGGAAGACCTGTTACAGGTGCAGGAAATAGACCTTTAAAATCTTTATCAGATATGTTAAAAGGTAAA
>QWCN01006476.1_pt1 | contig 10784 bp, 20 predicted proteins | sample 1972711 | NCBI WGS metagenome assembly QWCN01 (sample SAMN09866707, study PRJNA288562) | Human gut metagenome isolate term1_stool, whole genome shotgun sequencing... | isolation source: gut | host: Homo sapiens | place: USA: California | reverse complement strand
CGGTGCACCCCGAAGTGTGCGATCGGCGGTAGCAAGAGGGCGGAGCGATCAGACGTAGAATGCCTGCTCACGCCGGTGAAGACCCTCCATGTACCCATTCTGATGGTAATCTCGCCCTTCTACGACCACTCCTTCCCCTTCATCGTCGACAACACCCAGGTGGTGGCCGTTGTGTCCATTCCCTCCGGCATCGTGTCCTCGCTCCGAATGGTCCTCCAGTTCGCGCCCGTCGCCAAGTCCGTCTTGCAAGCCACGGTCAGGCACTACCGCCTGAACTACACAGTGGAGCAACTCTTCATTTCCTCAGCGTTCGCTCTGTCCCTTCACCGCTTCGCGGAGATCACACGTGTGTCTCCCTTCCCAGCCATCGACAGAGTCTTCAGTGTCCCTATTACCGTCGAGTTCCGAAACATCCGGTCCCCATTGTTCTCCACCGAGGACTGGTGTGTCGGACAGCTCACCACCTCGGGGTGGCAGTGTGCGTCGGACATCCAGCATCAGCCCAACGGAAGGTGGTTTCGCCGTGCGATGGTCAGTCGTAGGCTCGTGGCGGCAATTCCCGGCACGGGCGTGTACAGCGTGTTGTATCGTATCCCCGTGGCGGAGAAGAAGAGAATGAGTGATGCTACCAAGAACGCGGTGGGTGTGCGGCGGCGGTCTGATGCGCAGATCAGCGCGCTGTTCGCTCTGGCCGCGTGCTACGTCGGGATTCTCATTCCGGTGCTGGGCGTGTTGGCGTACCTGCTGAAGTACCGAGCACGGCTGTTGCGAGCCGAGGCGCTGCTGCGCGAGGACAGCGCGCTGAAGAGCAACGCGCAGGAGGTTCGGTACAACCCTTTGTTCACGCGGGCGTACATTGAGTTTATTGACGGGGACGAGAAGAAGGGGGTGAAGGAGCAGGCGGCCATTCTGAAGCAGCAGGAGACCATCGACTTGCTGGAGGAGGAGATTCGCGAGGCGCGAGTAGGTGTGGAGAGAGGGAGTGAGGAATAGAAGTGCTTGGAGATCCTGAAGTTGCAGGAGGAGTAGTCATGTTAGTTGTGTCTTGTTTCTTTCACAAACATGCCAATCGTCAAAACCGCCAAAATCACAATCACCACCATCACCACCACCATCAAAACCACCATAATCGTAATCGCCACCACCATCATCATCAAAACCACCACCATCATAATCGTCACCACCATCATCATCAAAACCTCCAAAATCAGAATCACCACCACCCGAGTTGCTATCACAAACATGCGAGTCATCAAAACCTCCAAAATCAAAATCACCACCGCCCGAGAAGCTGCCGCCGCCCGAGTAGCCGTCACTACCGCCGCCAAAGAACATGCCACCGCCACTGCCGCCGCTCTCGTGCTTCTTGTCATTGCGGTGCTCGAAGTACATCACGTTGATCAGGAACGTCGCCGCAATCAGCAGAATGCGCTCGTGCAGCGTCGAGCCGGGAGGGAACAGAATGGTGAACGTGTCCGCGTTCGTGAACTACGCCTCACGCGCCAACCCCAACCCCACCAGCTGTCTCGCCCAGGAGTCCCAGCGTCTCTTGATGTGGCCTTCCGTGCCGGTGCGATCATTCGTGACATCATACACGATTCTACCTCTCACCCCCAAAACGCACGCTTACTCGTCGCAGGGGCTGAAGGGCGCGAAGCAGAACTTGCCCGGCTGCAGACAGCTGCCGTTGATGTGCATGCACTCCTCGCCGTTCTGATCGGTGATCGAGAACACGTTGTTGCAGCAGTCGAAGTGGTTCTTCACCAGGCCGCAGCTCTGCTCGTTCGCGTCCAGAATGTGCATCTCGGGCGTGTTCAGGCAGAAGACTAAGGATTACAGTTGCGCGGCGACAGGACATTGGCAGGTGAAGGGGCGGTGCATCTTCACCAGGAGGGAGCCGTCCGGACCGCAGAGGTTCATGTCGAACTCGCGGTTGGTTCCGCACATCTGGCGCTGACAGCAGTCGCTCTCCTCGAACGCCTACGGGTGATTGGGAGCAAGGAGCGGCACGTTGAAGAAGGGCATCTGGTTCTCCTCAATCTCGCCGTCGTCGTTGGTGAGGAAGATGGCGTACTTACGCGTAGCGTTGTAGTCCGTGAACACCTCCCACAGGTTGATGTTCTCCACAATACGCACGCCGTTGACTACGTCCTAACGCTGCACATCAATAGCTACACTGCATCAGGTAATCCAGGTTCATGGGCTGCGCAGGCGGCATCACAGGCTGTCCAGGGACGGGCATCATGGGCTGACCAGGAACAGACATCATGGGCTGTCCAGGAACGGGCACGACGGGCTGGGCCGGCACGGGCATTCCCGGCTGAGGGTACATGGGAGCAGCCTGAGGAATCGCCGTGGGGATAGCATTCACAGGAGCGGGAGTCGGCTGATTCGCGGGAACGGAGGTCGCCTGAACGGGAATGGCCGTAGGCTGCTGCGCAGAGAGCAACGGCTGGGACATTCCGTTATTCTGCTCACCCACATTAGTATTCACAGGAGCAGCGTTCATTGTCCACAATAGCAGTGAGCTTAATGGCAGGGAATACGGTCTTCTCACAGAATTGGGACATTATGATTTGGGGGCCAATGACGAAGGCTGCTTGTTTGGGAAACAGAGAAGGGATTGGATGGGAGGAAATGATGGACAAATGAATGGTAATGCAATGGAAATAGAGGAGTGAAGAAAGGGGTGGAATGGTTGAATGGATTCTGTTTCAGCAGGGAGAGGGTGCCTCCTTCCTGCTTTTCCAGCGTGAATGAAGTCTTTCAACGCAATTATGAGTTCACACCATTTCTATCCGTTTGCTAGAATCCTTCCCGCTATAGAGACAACACGAGCCAACTACTGTGATTGTGGTTGGTCATCACTGATTCACTCATTTCCCTGGTTTTCGTTCCTTGCTTGATTCTAGTCATCCTCCGTCTGGCTTGTGCATAACTCGCATCAAATGAACACTCCATTAACGGATGATCATTCCGTCAAGGCATTTGTCATTCTTTTACTTGCATTTCCATTAGTATTGCCTCTACCATGCTAAGCAACCTACTATTGAATGCAATTGCTCCTCCACTGTCCACTTTCTCCATTCTTCCGGTTTCATCACAACTAATGATTTCAAGTGGTGTATTCGTACATGCAGATTCCATCGTCACCGAATTGGGCCCTAACAAAACGATTGTCGCAGATCGGGATTCCCATGCCCTATTGCAATTGAATTCCGTGGATCTGAACAAAGTGGAACACAATCAAATCGTTGATTTGAATGATGAGGGTGATCGATGGGAAGGAGATGTGCTTCAACAGGAACCCTTCGGTTGGGGTGTACTGTACGACGAAGATAACAACAGACGATACGAGGGATTCCACATTGGCTCTTCAAATACTTGCTATGGAACACAGTACTATTCTGACATTCAACGCGTTGAGTACGAGGGAGGATGGTGCGACGGGAAGCGCTGGGGGAGAGGAACGCACTATGACCGAAGAGGACAGGTGCTCTACTCTGGAGATTGGGTGGATGACAGGCATGCCGTGAAGCGTGTGACGATAACGGCAGTCGACCACGTGCTCCACAACCACATCGAGCAACTCACCATCACCGACAATTGCTTCAACGGCGAAGAGTGGAAGTGTCTGTCCTTTTCTCTCCTGCCCAACATGCGAACCATCGCCATAGGCAACACGTGCTTCAGGAACGTGCGAGTGGTGAGGATTATCGGACTGGCCCAGCTGGAACAAATGACCGTGGGCAGGAAGAGCTTCACTCATGCGACGTACGGCTTCAACCCGGACTGCTGCTTCCAGCTGTGTGATTGCCCCAAGCTGAGAGCGCTGCGAATCGGATGCAAATCGTTCTTCAATTACCCCTGCTGTGAGATTGCCAATGTGGATGCGTTGGAGGTACTGGAGATTGGGAGTCTAGACCGGCAGTACTCCTTCTGCTTTCACTTCGGGGCTTCTCTGCAGTTGAAGAGTGAGACTCGCTCATTGCATTCACGATTAGACTTGCCCCATCTAACAACACTCATTGTTGGCGGCAAGGCATTCTGGGGGTGTGGCTGTGTTGAACTGGAAAGTGCATGTGCTGATTTGACTGTGATGAGTAGATTTGCCAGAATTGGTATCCATTCAACTCGGACGACTTGCGTTCCGTTTTCAATACTTTGTCAATGGCAATCCATCGGTTCTATGCCTGAAAAGTACTCCTCACCCCGATTCATCAGAGAGTAGATCTTCCAAAGCTAGCCACCCTCCGTGCAGTGGACTCGTCCTTTCTTTATCCCCGACATGTCATCCTTGAGAGTGCGCTTTTCATGATCGCATCATCCACAGATTTGCCGTCGCTCACAGACATCCACTTGCCTGACTCTTTTGAGTTCAAAGAGGATATCAAAACCGCCAGTGATGCTCTCAATCTGTGTTCACTTCTAGATGTACCAGAAGCATTCCAGAGGATCCTCCTTTGCTCTGTTTCATTGCAACACACACTTTTGATGAAATGAAAGAAGGACCGAATCCCCCCGTTTTTCTGCACTCTTTTCACAAACACATTTGTACTGATTGTCTTCATGTCAATTTGGTTGTTACTCCTTCTGCTTTCCGTCGTTTTTGCCTATGACCAGGCCAGTTCCCGTTTTGCCATGAGATCTCACCTATAGAGTGTGGGGAGTTTTCCATGGAGGAGGGCGTTTGCTATGCATTCCAGTGCCCAGACGACAACCGGTCTTCGTGCTTGCCCCTTCCAAGCGAGTTCGTTCCTTCCTACTTTGAGAGTGGATACTGCTGCTCGGGTGTAATTCACAGCATTCCGAGCGTCGATTCTCCTGAAGGAGGATTACACCTTCCGTCTTCGTGTTCGCATTTTCGCCTACAAGAACTGCGAAATGCCCATCTTTGACGTTGATGTTTTGTAACCCCTTCCCCTTTCCCTCACATTGCAGTACATACAAGCCGTTGGTCCGAAATACGACCGTATACGATTCCGGAGCCTATGTAGATCCTGTCTTTTACAAGATGGATATGACGCCCCTTCGCCCCGATCTGGAGTACGACCTGAATTGGGACTGCAAGGCGCCTCTCGTGGAAAACCACACCTTCGAGGTGATGGACATGGACCCGGAAATCCAAATGTGTATGTTCAACGCGGGTGGCAGTGCTCCGGTCGACATCTTCAATCTCATGCGCATGATCGCCAAGTACTCCCTCTCGATCGACATGCACTGGTACGACGACGAGCACATGGTCATTTCGAACGAGAACCTGGCTCTCGTGTCCTCCTTCATTCCCACCACCTCCATGAACCTGACTCGTATTTCGGACGGAAAGTGCCGCGATCTGAAGTACGGAAGTGCGCGCGGGTCATCCGCCAAGGGAATTGCAATCATGGATGCGGATGTGGCGCTTGCTTCTCTTTAGTTGATATTGAAATTGTCTCTTTGTTGCTAACCCAGTTTGCATGTAACGGAGTTTGTGTGTAGAACAAATACAGCAATTCGACGCAGGAACTGCAGGAGCCGCCGGAGCCGCGGACTTGTCCACCTGCGGACTGGTGCTGCGCTCGCGATGGTGGCTGGGCTCGTGGCGGCCGTCTCTGCGCTCATCACGATCATCGTGGTGATGATGAGAGTCTCTGTGAGAATCTCTATGAGAATCTCTATGAGATTCTCTGCGGTCGCGGTCGTCACGACGGTCGCGGTCATCACGGCGACGATCGCGATCATCACGGTGATCATCATGGCGACGGTCATAGTCATGACGATCATAGTCGTCACGACGGCGGTCATGGCGGTCGCGACTGTAGCTGCGATCGTGACGACGATCATGACGGCTTCGGCTTCGGCTTCGGCTGCGACTGGGGCTGGAGCTGTAGGAGTAGCTGGAGTCACTGTCGGAGTCTGGAGGCGGGACGTAGCGAGGAGGAGGAGGGTTGCGACGCCCATCTCCGCGAGGACCCATGTCACGCTCTCTCTCTTCGCGGGTGTAGCCCCAGCTAGGAGTGAATGGGAAGAGTGGCGGCACACCGGCCCTTGGGGAAGCAGCGATAGAAGACCGCCTGCGAGGGAGTCATGAGATGCATGAAGTTGCAGTAGCCACCGCGCGTGCACTGACCTTCCTCGTGCTGTCTGCACCTGCTGATCATACTCAAAAGCAAGCATCACCGAGCCTCGCGGAAATCGGTAACGGGGGAGTACTCCACGGCAAGAGGTCTTCCGGCGAAGTATCTCCCGGAGAGACCTTTCAGCGCCTTTTCGGCGTCCTCCTCGTCCTCGAACTTCACGTATACGTTGCCGAGCATGTGCTCGCACACGTTGTCGCACACGTGCAGCTCCTCGATGGGGCCGTACGACGAGGACAGCTCATCGAAGACCTCCTCGTAGAACTTATCAAACTCGTTTTGCTGAGGGTTACACGGAAAGACAAACACTACAATCACCTGCCGATTGTGCTCGGGGTCTCCCGGCATGGGGTTTGCTTTGGGATTGTGATACATTTGCTTGATCAGAATGGTTTGACTAAAAGAGGGTCTGTTGTGCTTTCGAGTGCACCGGTCGCCGTGTCTGCACGCTCCAATCTTAAAATAGAATGGACAGTTCACTCTACGCAATCACACCGCACAGGGCAGAGATACCTATCATCTTCCGTTCCATACACGCGAACCAAATGGTCAGCCATTTCCTATGTGTATTCTTAGCGCTTATTCTGTTTTGGCTTTTCAAAAGAAATGCGACTGGAAACTGGCGCCGCCAAATTGTGCGAATAACCGTTGCTGCCGCCTCCAAACAAGCACGCTGTTTCTTCACAATTCCTAGCGCGTTCCTCTCTTTTTCTATCCCTTTTGGCTGTTTCTTTCCATTCCACAGCAGAACCCTTCCTAACGAATGGTTTTGTTCTCTGGACAGTATTCACTCGATAGAGCAGTCGGCAGAATCAGCAAGCCAGAGGCATTCTACGGAGAGATTCTAGAACGGATCCTCCCCCCGTGTTCCGATTCCCTCCCTTCGTTTCATGAATAGCAGTCTCTCGGCTAAAACGCAACATGGAAAGGCATCATCCGAGTCCAAAGTGCGATTAACGAACGGAAAGGCGATTTCAGCGTCTTTGCTTGAGAAGTTGAAGTCGCAAATATCGGAGAAGGAAAAGGAAAAGTAGGGGAAGGAAGTACAACTGAGTTTGAGGAAGGAGAGACAATTGCCGAAGGAAAGAAAGCCGGACCGCCCCATTCGTCCAAAGAGGATGACGTTTCGCTTCTGTGTTTGCGTTACGAGTAGAACGAGAAGCATGTACTTTCAAGACACGGAGGACGCAAAGGAGGATGAGAATGCATCCGCGACACAACAACGGGACGTTGAAGTGTATGCGTCGTTGAAGCAAGCCATTCAGAGCCGCTTCTTCGACATCCTGCTGAACTGGGACCTCTTTGTCCCCGCGTAATGCTGTGTGCTTGTGTGAAGTGTAGAACCACACTGCCCATCCTACCGACGTCGTTTCAGGGAGTGGACGATTACATCAACCACTACGCGGCCTTCGTGCTGCAAGAAGTGCAGGCACAGGCACTTAAGGGCATTAACAGGTGCGCACTCGTTCTTTTCATCATCCTCAGCAAATCCCGACTGCGATGCTCGATCGTGCAGTGCACCTACGACGGTTCGGAGAACAGCTGCACGCTCTATCTGGGTGCGAGCAGCAGCAGTCGATGATGCCTAGACACCCAGGAGAAGCTCTCTCCCTTCATCAACACCTATTGCGTCATCGTGCCCTACAACCTCGCCGACGCCGACGAGGACAGGAAAGAGTTGGGGTGGGAGGGGGGCCGACCCAAGTTCTTCCTGCCTTTCTTCTACGGCGTGTTGAACACACAAGTAAACTCACATGTTTCAGTTCACACTAGTCGGGAGGCAACGCCTCGCCTCTTCGCGCCACGGTCGATCTGTTCTCTCTTCTCACTTCCTTCCCCTTTCTCTTCTCCCAACTCCAAGCTACCACCTCCGTGTATGTCGTCGCGCACCCCCTCACCCTCAGCGTCTGTGCGGTGTACCCCGCCGTCCAGCTCAGCACCGCCCTCCGGGAATGGACGAGTCTCCTCCTCCTGCACTACTGCGTCTATGCTCCGAACGACCCGCGCTCTCTTCACTTCACTCCTTCCGCCTTCTCCATGCCCTCGTTCAACTCCCACTCCGCCTCCTTTCTCCAGCCCTTCACCCAAGCCAAGTGCCCCAATCCCAATTCCTGCCTTTTTGGGACCAACGTGAACAACGCCATTTCGCCGTTTATCTTTCCACCGGCGTTTTCGTCCTTCCGCCTGCCGCTCAACCCGCTTCTTCAGGAGATCGTCACGACCCGACCCAATTTCTATCGGTCCATATATGCCGGGGAGGACCCGATTCTTTTGCAAGACTCCATTCACAACCCGCATTCTGCCCTCATCTCGCAAGCCACGCCCAACTCCCCTCTCCTCCAGCAGTACCCCTGGGTTGGTCTCACCCCACCCTTCATCACCCACCTCCGCACTGTCTTCAACCGCAGCCAGCTGTTCGCCGCGGAGGCGTGCATGTACAGCCCGGCCCAGCAGCAGCCGTCCCCACGGCCCGTGAGTCACTTCACGCTGATTCAAGGCCCGCCGGGCACCGGCAAGACGAAGACGCTGCTGATGATTCTGAACGTGATGCAGAACCAGCTGTTCGACGCCTACTACGAGCGCCTGCGGGGCTTCGTGAACGGCGTGGTGTTTGGCGGGAAGTCTGGGAGATGGCGGGAAGTGACGCACAGGAACGCCTTCTTCTCCTCGCTGGAGGAGCTGAACAAGGCGCGCATTCAGATGAAGGAGAAGCTGACGCGTCCGCGCCTGCTGGTCTGCACGCCGTCGAACGCGGCGGTGAACACGATCGTCGACGGGATCATGAAGGAGGGGTTCGTGGACAACACGGGGAAGAAGTGAGTGCGCGGGAATGGGGTCACGGCCAGATATAACCCCTCGATTCTGCGGTTAGGATCTGGGACATCCCCCGACCATTGGTCCGTTTCGCTGGACTACATTGTGGAGGTGGGGTAGTTGGCGGGAAATGACAGACAGGATTTGAAGAGCATCGACGCGAAGGAGAAGCGACAGGCGGCGGTGCGAGACGCGCTGCGCGACCTGAACGTGCAAATCGATCGGGTGTTTGTGACGGTGGAGGTGCGAGAGGCGGTTGAGGAGTAGCTGAAGCGGATGGCGATGCGATGCACCCCGCAGGAGCTGCAGTGCAGCCAGGAGTACTTGAGCGAGATTTCGACGCTGATTATGCTGTTTGAGGAGAAGGACCGCCTGTTGTCGTTCCAATTCGTGTTCAACTACAACCAATTCAACACGAGAGATTTGCAGGGCTATTTGATCAACAACTACGACATCATTCTTACGACTTTGTCCAGCAGCGGGCTGTCCGCGTTCGATTCCGACTATGTGAATAGACAGTCGTGTTTGCGCACTCTTTCCACCCTAGCTTTTCCACGCTGATCGTCGATGAGGCCTGTCAGGCTACGGAAGTGTCGACGCTGATTCCACTTCTGCTCAACCCGGAGAAGTGCATTCTGATTGGCGACCCAAGACAGCTTCCCGCCACGGTGCTCAGCGAAAACACGCAGAACAACTACAACTTGTCTCTGTTTGAACGACTCACAAACAACTACCACTACTCCTATTTGCTGAACGTGCAGTATCGGTGAGAAGCGAATTGTGTTCCTGACACGCAGATGCCACCCGAAGATTGCCGCCTTCCCGAACCTCTGCTTCTACGAGGGGAAGTTGTTGAACGGGGAGAATGTGCAGGGAGAGCGGTACAGTCACCAGTTCTATGAAACGGATTTCTTCTACGTGAGAGGCATTGGCGATGCATGAGAAGCAGCCCGTCGTTTTTTACAACCTTTGCGACGCTTCCGTTACGGAGAGGAAGGACGACCTCTCCAAGTCCTACAGCAACGAGTCCGAGGCGCGATTCGTGCTGCATCTCTACTCCACCCTCATCACCGTCTATCCGAAATGTACGGACCTCTCTGTGGTCATTCTCACTCCCTACAACGAGCAAAAGGCATTGGTACGCCGATGCACGTGCATCTCATTTGTAGTTCCAAAAGTGCATTGCCGAGCAGTCCAATACGACTGTGCGGAAGCTGCAGGTGTCGACTGTCGACGCCTTTCAGGGAAAGGAGGTCGATTTGGTCTTTTACTCAACCGTGCGAACAGGAACCGCCTACGGCGTTGGCTTTGTTTCGGACATTCGTCGCATGAACGTGAGCTTCACGCGTCCTCGATTCGGCCTGTTCGTGGTTGGAAATGAGGCGAAGCTGCGGACCAGCAAATACTGGAACCAGTTCATCGACTTTTCGCAGTAGCGATTCCGTTTGGCTGTCAGGAGTAGTAAGAACAACCGGGTTATCGACGTTACGGATGTGAACTGTGATCTGGAGCAGTTGGTTCGCCAGGATATTCAGAAGCACGCCCACAGCAATCTCTATCTCGATTACCAGCAGAAGCACAAGCCTGTCGTTCTGTCGCTCCATCAGTCCGTGGAGGAGGAGTACGCGCAGAGCGAGGGACGCTACTCCCCGGAGGTGTTGCTGCCTTCTGCGCAGCGATGATCTGTTTGTTCTTCACACCGATGATCTGTTTGTCCTCTTCACACCGATGATCTGTTTGTCCTCTACACACCAATGATCTGTTTGTCCTCTACACATTGATGATCTGTTTGTGAGAAAGACCAGACAACGGTAATCAAACCAACACGGCGCATAAAACAAATAAACACACTCT